>Ga0307470_10001138_pt1 | contig 10813 bp, 9 predicted proteins | sample atmos_gasesAM3C__FD_204565 | JGI IMG/M metagenome (GOLD analysis project Ga0307470, IMG submission 204565) | Hardwood forest soil microbial communities from Morgan-Monroe State Forest, Indiana, United States - atmos_gasesAM3C_05 | ecosystem: Environmental > Terrestrial > Soil > Temperate forest... | reverse complement strand
GAATGATTCCTTTCGACAAGGGTTACGTCAAGATCAACGATCAAGCGCTGCTGTCGTTCACCCAGGTCGAATGGGCCGACCGTATCGGCTACGTGCCCCAGGATGGCGGGCTGTTTCCGCACATCTCGGGAAGGAACAACGTCGCGTTGATCGCGAAGATGCGCGGTTGGCGCAGGTCCCGGATCGACGGCCGTGTGGAGGAATTGCGCAAAATCGTCGACTTGGACGCGGAGATTCTCACGCGCTTTCCGCGTGAGATGAGCGGCGGCCAGAAGCAGAGGGTCTCCATCATGCGCGCGGCCATGATGGATCCGGCCGTGATGCTGCTGGACGAGCCGATGGCGGCGTTGGATCCGCTCATTCGACGGAGTGTACAGCAGGAATTGAAATCGATCTTTCAAAGGCTGGGGAAAACGGTGCTTCTGGTGACCCACGATCTCGGTGAGGCCGTCTTTCTGGCGGAGCAGATCACGATGCTGCACGAGGGAAGAGTCATGCAGACGGGGACCTACCGCGACCTGTTGCTCAATCCGGCCAGTCCTTTCGTGAGTCAGTTCATCAATGCGCAGCGTACGCTTCCCGACGCGGGAGAACTGGAATGAGGCGCACATCGTTCATCGCAATCGCCGCCGCAACCCTGTGGTCAGGTACTTCGTTCGCGGCGGACGGCATCGTGATCGGCGGCAAGATCTTCACCGAGAGCTATATCTTGGGAGAGATGGCGGCGCAGACCATCGAGTCCTCGTCGCAGGTTCCGGTCACCCGCAAGCTCGGGATGGGAAGCACGGGCATTTTATTCGAGGGTTTGAAGAGCGGCGCCATCGACCTGTACCCGGACTACACGGGAACGCTGGCGGAGGCCATTCTCAAGAGGCCGGAGTTGAAGTCTCTCGATGAGATTCGGCGGGCGCTGTCGGACATGGGTCTCACCATGTCGGGCTCCTTGGGGTTCAACGATACCTACGCGCTGGCCGTGAAAGAAGAGTTCGCGGAGAAGCACAACCTGCGCTCGATAGGCGATTTGATTCCCATACAATCGGCGGTCAGGGCGGCTTTCAGCTACGAGTTCATGGATCGAAAGGACGGGTACCCGGGATTGGTCGACAACTATCATCTCGCATTCAATCCTCAAAAGATCAATCGCATGGAGCATACCTTGAGCTTCCAGGCGATCGATCAGAATGCCGTCGATTTGATCGACGTGTATTCGACCGATGCGAAAATAAAGAAGCTCGGTTTGCGGTTGCTCAAGGACGATCACAATTATTTTCCGGTGTACCAGGCCGTCTGGGTGGCGAGAAAATCCTTCGTGGAGAAGCATCCGAGCGAATGGGAGGCGCTCCGCGGGCTCGAGGGCAAGATCAGCGAAGAGGCCATGCTCGACATGAATGCGGAGGCCGACATTCAAAAAATCGATTTTGCCAAGATAGCCGCGCAATTCCTCGGGGCGGCGGCTCCGGATTCGCATGGATGGCTGCACGAGGTTGCACGCCGCACGAAGGAGCATCTGTGGCTGGTCGGCGTGTCGCTGCTATTTTCGGTCCTGGTCGGTATTCCTTTGGGAGTGACGGCGGTGCGTTTCCACGCCGCCGGACAGGCCATCCTGCTGTCGAGCGCCGTGATACAGACGGTGCCCTCGCTCGCCCTGTTGTGCTTTCTCATTCCGGTATTCGGCGTGGGGACGAAACCCGCCTTGGCGGCACTGTGTTTGTATAGTTTGTTGCCCGTGGTGCTCAATACCTTCACCGGCATCCGGGCCGTGAACCCGATCCATTTGGAAAATGCGCGCGCATTTGGTTTGAACCGACGGCAGGTGCTGTTTCGGGTGGTGCTGCCGCTGGCGAGCCCGACTCTGCTGGCGGGGATCAAGACTGCGACCATCGTCAGCATCGGCACGGCAACGCTGGCCGCGCTGGTGGGGGCGGGCGGCTATGGCGCGCCCATCGTCTCCGGACTCTCTCTGAACGATGTCCCCACCATACTGACCGGCGCCATCCCCGCCGCCCTGATGGCCTTGGTCGCTCACGGACTTTTTGAAGTGCTGGGATTCATGTTGATTCCTGCGGGCCTGCGCAGGCGCCCCTAGACGCCGACCGTTGCCGTGGTCATGGCGCTGTGGCCATGGCGCGGCGATGTCGCCGTGGTGTGGCACTGTGGCCTTGGCGCTGTAGCGTGGACCGAATTTTGTGTAATCTGCACGCTCAATTTCAACATGTTCAACTCTAAAGATGTCTACGACAGAGGGATGCAATCAATGAGTCAGCGTACGATGGTGGCCTGCTGGGTGCTCGGTGTCGCGGCAATCATTTTCGCCCAATCGGGCCTTGCGGATGCGGTTCCCGCAACGCCTCGACCCATCGTGCTGAAGGCCGCGCGCCTGTTCGATGCGGTGTCCGGCAAGCTCACGGAGCATGGCGTGCTGGTGGTCTCGGGCACCAAGATCCAGGCGGTGGGCGGCGACGTCAGGATTCCCGAGAACGCGCAGGTCATCGATCTCGGCGACGCCACTCTGTTGCCGGGGTTCATCGATGCGCATGTGCATTTGGCGCAAGAGGCGAGCCGCAACTGGTATCACGATTGGTTCGACGGCATCATGCGTTTCCCCGCCGAACAGGCAATGTACGGCGCGCACTATGCCAAGGCCACGCTCGAGGCGGGCGTGACCACGGTGCGTGACGTGGGCTCCTCGGACTATGTCTCGCTGGGGCTGCGCAACGGCATCAACGCGGGAGTGATACCGGGCCCGCGCATGCTCGTTGCCAATTATGCGATTGGATCGACGGGCGGCCATGCCGACCAGGACCCGGTACCGGCGCAACGCATCGCCGTGGCGGGTCCCCTCCAGGGCGTGTGCAACGGTCCCGAAGAGTGCCGGGCCGCGGTGCGCTACCAGATCAAGTATGGCGCCGACGTGATCAAGTTCATGCCCTCCGGCGGCGTGCTGTCGCTGTCCGACCCCGTGGACAATCCTCAACTGACGCAGGAAGAAATGAACGCCATCGTTTCCGAAGCACACGCCTGGAAGCGCAAGGTGGCTGCCCATTGTCACGGCGACCGCGCCGCCAAGATGGCCATCGCGGCGGGCGTGGACTCGATCGAGCACGGCACCTTCCTCAAGGACGATACGCTGCTGGAGATGAAGAAAAAGCACGTGTACTTGGTGGCGACGCTGTTCGCCGGCGCGTGGGTGGGCGAACACCTGGATACGTTTCCTCCGGCCATCGCGGTGAAGGCGCGCGCCGCGGCAGCGCAATCTGAGCAGATGTTCCAGCACGCCGTGAAAATCGGCGTGCCGATCGCCATGGGCACGGATGCCGGGGTCGAGCCGCATGGCTTGAACGCGCGCGAGTTTTCACTGATGGCCAAGAACGGCATGGCTCCCGCAGAGGTGCTGATGGCGGGTACGGCGGGCGGCGCAGATTTGCTGGGGCTCGCCGATCAGACCGGCACACTGACGCCGGGGAAATCGGCGGATGTCGTGGCGGTCGCCGGCAATCCGCTCGCCGACATGCATGCCACCGAACATCCGGTCTTCGTCATGAAGGAAGGCACGATTTACGTGGGAGGGCCCGGCACCCGTACGGGCGGCTGACCCAGATGCGGTGATCCCGGAACGCGCACGGGCCCGCTAACCTAGCCGCGCAGCTGCCACAGCAGGAACGCGTAGGTATCGGCGGCCTCGCGGTCCTGCTGCAAGCGAGTCGATCCAAAGCCGTGCCCGGCGTCAAAGTCGACGCGCAGCAGGACGGGTTTGCCGGAACTCGTCGCCGCCTGCAGCCGCGCCGCCATCTTTGCCACGTGGAAGGGCGCGACGCGCGGGTCGGTGACGCCGGTGGTCAATAGAACCGCGGGATACGGGGTGCCGTCCTTCACGGATTGATAGCTGTCGATGCTCCTGAGGGCGCGATAGCCCTCACGATCGTTGATGGCTCCCCATTCGGGTTCCTCGCCATAGCCGTTCTGCTCGACCACGTAGCGCAGCGGGTTCGACCAGCCGACGCCGTCGACGACCGCGGCGAAGAGGTCCGGGCGTTCGGTCATGGCCCGTCCCACGGCAATGCCTCCCGCCGAGCGTCCGCCGATCGCGAGATGCGGCGGCGAGGTATATTTCTTCGCCACCAGGTCCTCGCAAACCGCGATCAGATCGTGCCAGGTGTTCGGCTTGTTGGCGAGCTGTCCCGCCTTGTGCCACTCGCGTCCGTATTCGCCGCCGCCGCGCACATTGGCGTAGCCGACGATGGCGCCGGTATCGACGAGGGCCAGGGTCCGCCCGGCGAACGCCGGCGTGTAGGTCGCGAGGCCGTAGGAGCCATACGCGGAAATCCAGGTGGGTGCGCGGCCGTCGAGCTTCAACCCCTTGCGGTAGATGATGGTGTAGGGGATTTTCGTACCGTCTTTGGCGGCCGCGAAAAATCGCTTGGCCTCATAGCGGCTGACATCGATCGCGGGCTTCGGCGTGATGCCGGTGTCGGCGATGCGGCCGCCGGTATCGACCGAATAGATCCCTGCCGGAGTCAGCCAACCGGTCAGCGAAATCAAGACGCCGTCGAGATCGTGTACCCCATAGACCGCACCAATGGTGCCGTCGAAGGGCAGGGCGATGTCGGCGACTCGGCCATCGCCCTCGAGCTTTTGCAAGCGGCTGATGCCGCCATCCATGATCTTGACATACAAGCCGTCACGCGCGCGTGAGGTGCTTTCGATCACGAAGGACCCTTGCGGCACGACCACGGCGGCGGTCGCGAGGTTGGGAGCGGCGGCGGATGTCTTGACCAGACGGCCGCGCGGCGTGCCCTTGTTGACCAGCAGGTACAAATCCTCGCCGTCGAGATCGACGTCGGTCACTTCATCCTCGAAGGCGGCTACCGGCAACCATCGCGCGCGCCCCGCGATCGCGTCGGCGAGCGGCGCAATGAACGCACGCGCCTCCGGCCGAACGTCGCTCAGCAGGAGAATCACGTGAGAAGAACCCGCGTACGTGACGATGTAAGGCGCCTGGATTCGATCGTAATCGATCCCGGCGACGAGTCCGCGCTTCATGAGCACGGGATCTTTGGCGGGGTCCGTGCCTAGGCGGTGAAAGCGCGCCTGACTGTCGAGAAATCGTTCGGGAGTATCGACCTTCCCTGTGAGCTGGTTGTAAAAGAAGCCGCTGCCGTCGTCGAGCCATTGAGGATTGGCCGCTTGGGTGTTGGCAATTCGCTCGGGAAGATCGCGGCCGTCGGCGACTGCGAGAACGTGCAATGTCGAGTCCTCGCTGCCGTCTTTCGACAGGCCGTAAACCACATGCCGGCCGTCCGGCGAGGCACGCCACCAATCCAGCGACACATGACTCTTCGCGCCGCTCTCCTGGGTGGGATCGACCAGCACGCGGTCGTGGCCTGCCGCGCCGTCGCGCACGAAGAGCTTGAAATTGTCGGCGCCCCGCGGCCGCTGCGTGAAAAAGATCAAGCCGCCGGCGCGCTGCACATGGCTGGTCGTCACCGTATCGCCCGACAGCTGCCGGACGCGTTTGAGCAGCGGGGCCCGGGCCGGCAGCGCGTCGAGGATCGCGCGGGTGTGATCGTTCTGTCCTTTCAAGAACGGCAGCCACTCGGGGTCCTTGTCGTTCTCCATCCAGCGATAGGGATCGCTGAGCGATTCGCCGAAGTACGTGTCGTGTACGGCGTCGACGCGCGCCACCGGAGCGGGCGGTACGGCGGTGCCCGCGGCTGCCCACAAGCCCCTCCTCGGCATGAGAGTGATCGACAAAGCGCCGGCGCCCGCGGCGAGGAATTGCCGCCGGTCGAACCCGATTTTCATTGCCCAACTCCCCTAATAGATCGCATCCCGTATTTAATCGCGTCGCATGAGACTTCCCGCCGGGCGCCGCGAAGTGCGGCGACCGGTGCCACTCAACTGGTCCCGGCGGTGCCGAGCGGCAGCGTGCCGAGAAGCTCTGCCGCCCCATTCCACATCACTTGAATCCCGATACAGAACAGTAAGAAGGCAGACAGCCGCACCACGATGGTAGTTCCCGTTGCACCGATCAAGCTCGCGAGCCGTGCCGAGTTTCGATAGAACCCGTACACCAGCAGGGACAGCAGTGCCGCGGCGGTGAGCGTCTCGATGAAGAATTCGAGCGACGCGGCATAGGAGCCGCGGGGGCGGCCGGCGCCGAGGGAAATCGCCACCGAAATCGTTCCCGGGCCGGTGGTGAGCGGCATGGTGAGCGGATAGAACGCCAGCCGGCTCGGCGGGACATCGATGGAGCGCGGGCTCGGGGTCTCGCTGCGGCGCTGCTCGGTGGCGTCGGGCTCGTTCAACATCCGCCACCCGGACATGGCGACGATGATGCCGCCGGCGACCCGCAGCACCGGGATGGAGATGCCGAAAAAGCTCAGCACGTAGGCGCCGACATACAGCGATGCGGTCACGATCGAGAACGCGTAGATCGCCACCCAGCGCGACACCCGCGAGCGTACACGAGGGTCGAGCTCGCGGGTCGCGCCGAAAAAGATGAAGGCCCCCGACAGCGGGTTCACGATCGAGAACAGTGCCCCGAACGCCAGCAGAAAGGTAGTCACTTGAGCTCCATGGGCGCTATCCGCGCGGCATCATCCGCCGCCGTCCTGTTCGCGCAGGCGATGGCTGTCCGCGGCGACCAGGTCGAAGCCGTAGACGCGCCGCAGCTGCGCAATTTTTTCGAGAGTCAATCGCTTGAAGGGCGGCTTGTTCTCCAATGCATGGAGTGCAATGCCTTCGAGGAGGTCGCCGAGCGACAGGTCAAGGTATTCCGCCAACCCTTTGAGCACCTTGAGGAGCCGCTTTTCCAGCCGCACGCCGGTCTGAATGCGTTCGACTTCGCGCGGCGCGGGGTGCGGCGGGGATCTTTTGGCGGTCATGGCAAGTTCCGGTCAGAGGCCTTGGCGCGAATGATCGCAGGTTTGCGGCGGCGGGGCACAAGTGGTACCTTGGTACCTTCGTACCAACTGTATCCCATTTGACGAGTGTCTGTCGACGTGAACCCGCCAACCGATGAGCCCGGACCCATGAACGCCCTCATGCCTCGAGCTCCGCGCACCCAGATGCGCAGCTTCCACCTCGACGCGCCGCGCGAACGGGCGTTCCCGCTGTTCACCGCCCGCGGCGAACGTGAATGGGCGCCTGGATGGGACCCTTTGATGCTGAGCGGCGCGGAGGAACGCGGCAGCGCGTTTCAGACCCGCAATCACCAGGGCCACACGACCACGTGGATCGTGATCGACTACCGGCCATCCGAGGGCCGCGTGAGTTACGCGCGGCTGGCGCACGGGTCCAACATCGGCTTGGTCGACGTGATTTGCACCGAATCCACGCAGGGCGGCACGGATGTGAGCGTGGCGTATACACTGACGCCGCTGCAGCAGCAGGCGGAAGCCTTCGTCGACGAATTCCTCGACGCGCGGCACTACGAGCGCATGATCGACGAATGGCAGACAGCCACGAGTGCCGCGCTCGCGCGCGCTGCGGCCGGTTAGACGATGATGCAGCTGCGCGACAGTCTCACCGGCTGCATCGGTTGCGGGTGCTTGTCGCTCAAGGTCTGCCCGCTGCGCAACCCCAAGGATCGGCTGGGCGAAGAGGGCCCCGGGCCGCGATTGCTCGAGCCCTAGCGGCGCTTGCGAACAGGCCCGCTCTCGCGCAAGCTGCAGCCCGTGACTCTTCCATCGACCAGCGAACGATGATCCAGACCGGGCGACCGTTGACGCGGATCCTGGGGCTTGGGTTTGGTCTGGCGATGGTCTTCGGCGGCACGGTGGGCGTCGGCATTCTGCGGCTCCCGGGAACCCTGGCCGCCGCCCTCGGCGATTCACGGCTGATCGTGCTCTTTTGGATCCTGGGCGGAGTCTATTCGCTGCTCGGCGCGGTGGCCGTGGCCGAGCTCGCCGCCATGATGCCGGAGGCCGGCGGATTTTATGTCTATGCTCGGCGCGCCTTCGGCAACGGAGCGGGATTCGTGGTGGGCTGGAGCGACTGGGTCAACCAGATAGCCTCGCTTGCCTATGGCGCGCTCACGGCGGCGACCTTCATGGGTACGCTGTGGCCGGCGGCCGCCGTCAATCCTCGAGCGCTCGCCGTGGCGATCATCGGCGGCTTCACGGTGCTGCATTGGACGGGGCTGCGCATCGGCAGCACGGTCACGCGCATCATCAGCTTGAGCGTCGGCCTGATGCTGATGGTGCTGGTGGTGGGCTGCTTCCTCACGACGCCGGTCGCGGCTTCCGGCGCGCCGCCGCCGGCGATGTCGGCCGTATCGCTGCCGCTGATGTCGCTGGGCATGCTGGCCGCCGTCGTGACCGCCCTGCGCGCGGTGTTCTTGACTTACGACGGCTGGTATTCGCCCATCTACATGGCGGAAGAGAGTACCCAGCCGACGCTCACCATGCCGCGCGCCATCATCGGGGGTACGGTATTGGTGGCCGCGATGTACGTGATCATCAATATCGCCATCCTTCGCGTCCTGCCGCTGCCGGTGCTGGCCGCGTCGCAACTGCCGGCCGCCGATGCCGCGCGCGTGGTATTGCCTCGGGGCGGCGCCGAACTCGTCACCGTGATTTCGCTCATGACCGTGCTGAGTTTGATCAACGCCATCATGCTCATGACGCCGCGGATACTGCTGGCCATCGGCCGGGACGGCTTCTTCACGCAAAAGGCCGCGCAGGTGAGCGCCAGCGGCACCCCTCGGGTCGCGTTGGCGATCACCAGTCTCGGCGCCGGCACGCTCATCATGAGCGGCACTTTCGAAGAGATCGTCGCGGTCGCCGCCGTGCTGTTCCTGCTCATCTATATCTCCACCTATGCCGGGCTCATCGTGCTGCGGCGTCGGGAACCTGGCACGCCACGGCCCTATCGGGCCTTCGGTTTCCCGTTCACGACCGTCATCGTGCTCACGGGCTGCGTGGCGCTATGGATCGCCGCGATCATGGAAGACTGGCACTCCGCGGTGTTCGCGGGCGTCCTGTTGATCGCCTGCGTACCTGTCTACGCATGGATCGCCCACCGCCGGCGGCGCAGGCTGGGCGAGCCGGTGGCCGTCAAGGTCGCGCCTCCGAACCCCACTTGAGAGGACCCGAGATGCAGCGGCCGAAGCGTTGGATTTTGCGCGGTGCCGCGCTATTGCCGAGGATTGCCGCGGCTGCTGCAGTGGCGGCTTCAACGGTGTCGGCTCCGGCGGTGGCGGCAGGAGTGCCGGCCGGCGCTGCGCGAGCCGACCAGTTGGCCTTCCGTGACCTGTACCGCGAACTCATCGAGACCAACACCAGTCATTCCATCGGTAGTTGTACGCTCGCGGCCGAGAAAATGGCGGCGCACTTGCGGGCGGCGGGATTTCCGGAATCCGATCTGCACGCCTTCGCCGAGCCTGGGCATCCCAAGGACGGGGGATTGGTTGCGGTATTGCCCGGGAAGGAGCGCGGGGCGAAGGCGATTTTATTGCTGGCGCATCTCGATGTGGTCGAAGCGCGGCGCGAGGATTGGACCCGCGATCCCTTTACCCTCATCGAGGAAGGCGGCTACTTCTACGGCCGCGGCACCTTCGACGACAAATCGATGGCCGCGGTGTGGGTCGATACCCTGGTGCGCCTGCGCAAGGAAGGCTACAGACCCAGGCGCGCCATCAAGATGGCGCTGACCTGCGGCGAGGAAGCCGGCTCCGCCTTTGAAGGTGCGGAGTACCTGGTCAAGCACGAGCGGCAGCTCATCGACGCCGCCTTCGCTCTCAACGAATTCGCGTACGGGGTTCTGGACGCTCAGGGTCGCCGCGTCGTCATGGAAATCCAGGCGGGCGAGAAGACCGACCAGGACTATCGCCTCGAGGTGGTGAACCCCGGCGGCCACAGTTCCCGGCCCCTCAAGAACAACGCCATCTATCATCTCGCCGCGGGCTTGACGCGCCTCAGCCAGTACGAATTTCCGGTGCAGTTGAACGACACTACGCGAACCTACTTCAGCCGCATGTCCACCATCGTCGGCGGCGAAGCCGGCGCCGCCATGAAGGCATTGGCCACTGACGCCGCAGACGCCAAGGCGGCGGCCGTCCTGTCGCAAGACCCGCGGCTGAATGCCATGCTGCGCACTACCTGCGTCGCCACCCTGTTGGACGCGGGGCACGCCAGCAACGCGCTGCCGCAACGGGCACGCGCGAATATCAATTGCCGTATTTTCCCCGGCGTGGCAATCGAGGACGTGCGCGAGACGCTGAGGGGAGTACTGGCGGATCCCGAGATCTCCGTTACTACCGTCGAGCCTTCCGATCCTGTGGTGCTGCCGCCGCCGTTGACGGCGGCCATCATGAAGCCGATCGAGCGGGTTACGCGCCAAATCTATCCCGGCATTGAAGTGGTGCCGGTGCTGCAGGCGGCGGGCACCGATGCCATTTATCTGGCCCACGCGGGTATTCCCACCTACGGTATCAGCGGCATGTTCGTGGATCCGGACCTCAGCAATGTTCACGGCCTGAACGAGCGCATCCGGGTGCAATCGTTGTACGACGGCCGGGATTTCTTATTCTCCTTGGTCAAGCTGTATGCGGAGCAGGTGCGCTGAGGGACGCAACAGCTTATATTCTCGGAAAACGGAGTGGATGGAAACGAGCTCGGGCGTGAGGGATTCGCTCAGATAGAGCCCACAGCGGAAGGGAATCAAAATGAATATTGCGACCGGCCGGCGAGCGATTGCGTTGTGGATCTCATGGCTATCCCTTGTGGGCATGCACCCGCGGGCCGCGGACGCCGATACCCCGCTCGATGTGTATGGGCAACTGCCCTCACTCGAGGATTGGGCGCTGTCGCCC
>Ga0307470_10001137_pt1 | contig 10814 bp, 10 predicted proteins | sample atmos_gasesAM3C__FD_204565 | JGI IMG/M metagenome (GOLD analysis project Ga0307470, IMG submission 204565) | Hardwood forest soil microbial communities from Morgan-Monroe State Forest, Indiana, United States - atmos_gasesAM3C_05 | ecosystem: Environmental > Terrestrial > Soil > Temperate forest... | reverse complement strand
ATCGTAGAACACGGGCACTACGCGTGCAATGTCAACCGTCGCGGACGGCTGAAGTAGATGGAAGATGGGGGCCGGATAGCAGCATGGACGAAAGCGAAAATTGTCCAACACTCGCGTAGATCGTCCATTAAGCGACATCATGGGCTTGTGGCAATTGGAACACTCGGGGCGGCGTTCAAAGTCATACACAAGCCACTCTCCACCGCTTCCGGCCGTATACACATGCACTGCCGGGTGTGTGGGCGCCACCACATTCTCAATCGGTTTGTATGTGAACCCTACCATGCGATCGAGGTAGCCGCTTGGAGTGTGGTCAGAGGCTCTTGGACGCGTGCGCTTTCCACGCTCGAGTAGTCGGAGCCCCTCGACCGCCTTTCGCCCCTCTTGGTGGGGTAGCGGGCTGTCCTTGTGAATGAGTTTGAATACATATGTGCACCAAACGTGGGATCCGACAACTACGCGGGACAGGGTGGCTAGCCGCACCGAGCCGACCCAATCCACTTCCAGCTCCGACGCTTGTTCACAGTAGTGCCACGTGTCGAGCGGGGGTGGGGGCTGCTCTTCCTCTGGATCCATTCTTCCCACCTCCTCCCCAACGAGAGGAGGCTCGTCATCGTCTATATAACCTCTCGTCACAGTCTCATCGAACATATCCGACGAGAGTGTAAAACGCTCGCGTTCGGCCATGATTCTGAGCGTCAGTCAGATAAGCCAAATCTTCCACGCTGATATTATAGTCGGCGTCAGACTCCGAGGCGGTTAGAGTTAACGAGCCGCTGGTGATAGCGTCAATTATTTTGCGGATCAGCTCAACTCCCTGAGCTCTGAACGCTCTCGCGGTAAACACGTGAAATGAGCTCACCGTAGCTACTGGCACCTTCCAACCTCGCTCCGGATGCACAATATACTTTCTCGCAATCCAATAGCCGTGCTGAATGCCTCGAGGAAGTCTGCCGTGTTCGATCCAGTCGATACAATCTTCCAAGTCTTGAATCGTGTTTAACTCTCCCGTGTAGCGATCTCCAATTCGATAAAACTGTTGGGATCCTTGATCGGGCAGTCGCATCAACACTGGCGGCATGCCCGAACAACTCCGGGTATTGTGGCTATGGCAGCCGCAATCCCACACCGCTACTATAGTTCAAGAACTCGCACTAAAAAATGACAAGTTTACACCTGTGGCACCGTCACCATTTCGGGAGAAGGCAAAAAAGCCAGTGAATAGGGGACCCCCCGTACCCCGTATTAGTAGTCGGCGCCAGCGAGGAGGGCCAGGTGGAGGGCGCGATGGCGCGCACGGCCCCAGCGCGCCGGTTTACCAGGTGGCGGCGGCGGCGGAGGAGCAGCAGCCACCCGACGGCGGCGCGCGGATTAAGCGCGAGGCCATCAGCATTAGCAGCAATGATAGCCATCAGCCTATGGACACGACATCGTCACGAGCGGTGCCGTCGCGCATGGATACTACGAGCCGTCCGGGAAGCGATTGGGTAGGCCGTCGCCTTGATCCTAGGTTCGCTACGTGGGATGGATTTAATCCGCCGCGGTCCCGCGCCCCCGCCAGCTCGCGGCGTAGTATGAGTGTGTCCTCGGGGGCGTCGTCGTCGCCCTCGACCGTGCAACCGCGCGCTAGCGCTGCTCCGCCACTCACTAGCCCCGCCGCTCGAAAAACGCTACTCGCTAACATTGACAGACTACTACCACCGCAGCATCCGCTACGCACCGAACTTCGCGCGCTGCAAAGTGTAAAACGTTTTACCCAAAAATCTATCGATCGGTTGTATGCTTTGGAAGGCGCAGTTAGCGCGCCGCCGGCGGTGGTGCCGCAGCCCGCTGCGCCGCCGCCGGTGGTGGTGGCACAGCAGCCGGCGCCGCGTCCACCGTCCATTTTAAGGGAGCCTAACGCTCCACCGTCTCAACACAGAGTTACAATTCAACAACTCCCTGAATACGAGGAAGGCAGGCCTTCAAGCCTAGAGGGTATTCTGGATGAAATTCAAACGGTCCAACGGAAGAGAAAAGAGGATGCCCGCGCCGAGTCTAGACAGCGTGCCCCCACTCCAGCGCCAGTTCGCACCAGAAGTCCCATTTTGCGTCGTAGCCGCCCCGCTTCTCGACAAAGCGAAGCGGCGGCGGCTTCGTCGTCTGGCGACGAAGAGATGGAAGAAATAAATCGACAAGCGCTAGCACGCGCGGCTAAAACTCAAAGCCAGCAGGCTCCACCAACTGCGTTGTATAGTTTTAACCCGCGGCTCACTTCGGAACTGCGCCTTAGCAGCGTAGATATGAATCCCTTACTAGAGAGAGAAACTCCTAGCACGCCCGGCAGTGAAGCCGCGCCGCCTAAACGAGCTCGATCCGCGCCTCCCGAGCGCGAGCGCGAATTTCGCCCGCGCCCGATTTCTACTTTGCTCAATACCGACGATAACGATAAGACGACCTCCGTGTTATCCGTGTTGTTTAATTTTCAAGCGTTGGGCCGCGAGCGCCGAGAATTGGAACGCAAACAAGAGCGCGTGTTGCAGCTGCAGCGACAAGAACTACAGCGACAACTGCTAGAAGAAAAACAAGCCGAGGAGCGAGAACGAGAGGAGCGCCAACGACAATTCGAAGAAAGACAAGAACAGGAGCGAGAGGCGCGTCAACGACAATTCGAAGCCGACGAAGCTGAAGACCGGGAACGCCTAGAAAACCTTACACGAGCGCGGCGATCGGGAGCTAAAACCAAGGCCTATTCAAGCTCCTCCTCCGAGGCTGAGGTGGGAGCTGAGACCCCGCCGGAAGAGCGCGAGCGAAAGAGGGCCAGGCGTTCTGGGGCCAAGTCGGCTGCGATTGCGGGCACGTACTCGTCGTCGGACGAAGCCGCCAACCAGCGTTTGCAAGAGTTTCAAAGGGCGGCTTATGAACGAAAGCGCCAGACTGCCAGAGAGAAAAAACGTCTCAATAAAATCGAACGCCGGCGCCGGGGGGAGTTACGTCGCGAAGAAGTGCGACAGGAGGAAGAGCGAACGCAACGAGAGGAAGAACGAGACAAAGAATACGACCGGCGGGAGGAAAAACGCCTCGCTAAAAATGATCGCCGGGAAGCGGTACGCGAAGCGCGCGAAGAAGCATACGAGCGGGCTCGCCTGGAGCTAGCTGAACAACAAGAGCGAGAGCGCCAACAGTTGGAGGAAGAACAAGAAAGGCAGCGCCAAGAAGAGCTACGCCAGCAGGAAGAGGAGGCTCGGATAGAACGCGAGCAACAGGAGCGCGCTGCCCAACAAGCCCAAGAGGCAGAGACCGCCCGCCAAGCTGCCGCACTGCTACAGCAACAACAAAAGGAAGCAGCAGAGGCTGAACGACGCCGCCAAGCAGAGGAAAAAAGAAAGTCGGACGCTCTAGCGGCAAAGGCAGCTGCTACAAAGCGACAGGAGGAAGTTGACCGACTGGAAGCAGAACAACGCGCTCTCCAGCAGAAGGCAGAACAGGAAGCGGCCGCCGCGCGCGAGGAATCTAAGCGACTAGCCGCAGAGCTCGCCGAAGCTGAACGCAAGGCGCAGCAGCTGGCCGAAGAGCAGCGAGCTGAAGCTGAGCGCGCTCGAAGAGAACAGCAGGAGCGAGAACGCCAACAGCGGCTCGACGAGCAGCGAAAACAAAAAGAAGCCGATGAGAAACGACAGCGCGAGTTGGATGAACTCGAACGACTGCGACAAGAACAAGAGCTAGCCCGCGAACGGCGGCTCCAAGAACTTACTGTTCCGCCGATTGCGCCAACCCCTCCGGAGGCGCCTCGAATGGAAACTACCAAACCGCTAGCACTTCCTCCTCCTGCGGCCGTTCAACCAACTCGCAGCCTGGAGCCGCAACACGAGCTGCAAACTCCTCCAACGGCGCCTTTGATGGAGACTACCGCGCCCTTGGTCTTACCTAGCGCTCCCTCGACGTCCCAAGCTATGGAGTCTGTGGAGCCGGAGCTGGAGCTTCCCTCGACAAAGGTGATTCAATATTTGGATCGGCTAAAGCGGGAACGAGCAGAACGAGAGTTACAGCTCCAGCGAGAGGCAAAGGTAAGGCAAGCCGAGCTCGCCTCGAACATAGCGGACGCAGTGTTAGAATCAACGCTGGCCAAACCCAACGCAGGAGTTGCCGAACTCGCCGCAGCCATTCAAACCGCAGCGGAGGCTGAAGAGCACCTAGAGTTGATGGCTAGCAGCGGGGAAGTTACTCCGACAAACGACGGCAGCGTGATCATGGAATCGGGGTCCGGAACCCCCAAAAGCGCATTTAGTATGGTAAGTGGGGTGAGCCAAATCAGCAGTGGGGACCGGGCGGTGCAAACTCTACGTCAGGCCGCAGAACAGCTTCGCCGCAGCAGTCCGACCTCCTCCTCAATCCTACTTGGCGATGACGCCGAAGCAATGAACGTTGCCACTCCTAGTTCCTCCATCCTACTCCCAACTCCAATGGAGGTCGAGCGGCAAAAAGCTATACGCGAGGCCGAACAAGTTTTGGCCGCCAGAGCAGTAGCGCGCCCAGAGGCCGCCTTTGCTACGCCGCCCGTCGCCGCTCAAACTCCCATGGAAGTTGAAAAGAGACAAGCAGTTCTCGATGCTGCCCAACAGCTAGCACAAATGAATAGACCAACATCGTCGTCGTCGTCGCCCCCGCCCATGGGAAACACTCCTCCCGTTGCGGTTCAAGCTCCAGTGCCCCGCAGGGCCGTTAACGTAAATCCCGCCAATCCTTCAGCTACAGCGCGAGCGCTCGTGTCCGAAATGCGCTCCCGGGCTAGAGACCGACAAATGAGCGCGGCTAGACCCACCACTCCCACACTATCACCGGCGGCGGCGGCGGCGGCGAGTGAGACATCTTCTCCTCCAGCGAGCATCGCCCCAACTCTCATGTATGGAACTCACATTGATGTGAATGAAAGACCGCCAACTCCCGGGAGTGAATTTTCCCAGACGCTCGAACCTCCCACCGCCGCATCAGTGCTGCTAGAACGACCGCCTGGCCCTACCCCGGCGCCGCCACCGCCAACCGACGACAGACTATCCACTCTCAAAGCTCATGTTGGGGACGCTCTAGAAGATGTCCTCCAATACACCAGCGGACTCCTACACGAACAACGCGCCACTCTAACCAAACGCAAACCAACAATAAAGCGAATTGGAGCTAGCGAAGTCAGACACATTCGCAGCTCGCTTATAACTTTAACAGACGAGTTATCACAGACTCGCCCCGAGGAACTAAAGCTAGAAAAATTGCAAGTGGCAACAGCCAAAAACACCATCATGCGACTGTTGGGCGAGCAAACCCATCGAGCTCGCCAGCCTCCCGCCAAAGCCTTGGCCGGTATCAATTCAGACCTCGCCGAATTGCAAAGCGTTGCCAACGAAGAGCGATTTAGCTTCCTCGGTCCCTCCACCTCGGCCAGAGCGCCAGTTCAAGAAGTGCGAGAACCTCCCGCTCCCGCCGCAGTTAAAGTAGTGATCAACAATCAAGGCGGCAACGACACCGCTAGCGACAGTGATACCTCCTCCGCTAGCAGTGTGTCGAGCCAAAGCTCTGTCCGCTCGCGGATACCTCGTCCTAGCCACGAACCACCCAAAGAAGCCTTTGCTCGCGCTCGCAACACTTGGGCCAATCCTGAAGCTAGGCGCGAGCGCGAAGCGTTTAGACGCCGAGAACAACGCGAACTAGACACAGCAAGGAAGAGACAAAGTGATAAAAATCCAATCGTTTATTCATCGTCAGAAAGCGAACAACCAGAGCAACAGCAGTTAGAAGATTACGAAGACAGCGACGACGACGACCTCTAGGTTCTCGTCAGCATATCGAGCGCCTTCCATAGGGGCTCTCCAGTAGCGGCATAGTTTGCTCCATCAGGTCCAATCAGCTCCGACACGCAGAATTCTCGAACACCGCGTTCATACCACGAGCAGCGAGCCTTGAGCTTGCGAGCGCCGTCGACATCACAGTCAATGATGCGAATCTCGTGGGCTGGATGCAGCGGGCAAAACCATTTGGGCACTCGAGTCACTCCCATGCTAGTCATGAGATCTCGAAGCATAGTCAGCGCCGTCATCGTAATGTGCAGACGACAGCCGCCGCTAGCACAGCTGAAGTATTGAGTTGGAGGGCCCCTGCCAGCCCACGCTTGCTTGGTTTTTAGCACCATCGCTTGTTGGCACCAGCAACGAATGTCCCCCTTCTCAGTCAGGAACGCGGGAGCCGTGTCATATGCACACAGCTCGGGCAGGCATCGCGACATAATCGGAATGCTAGCCAACTCTGGCTTGTCCATCACAATCGTAGAGTCTGACGGCAGCGACACTGCCGGGTCCTGGATTCCATTTCCCGCGCCGAGGTGAGCCGCGAGAACAGCCGACATGCGCGTCAGCTCGACCGTCGAGTCGATCGTGTTCTTACAGTCTTCCAAAATAGAGTGCAGCTCCCGAATATCCTCCTCGTGGTTTTTAAAGAATTGGCTATCTCCGCTGTGCTTAAGCAAGCGCTCCAACAGAAGATACTTGATCGAGTCTGGCCAGGGGGCTAGAACCGTCATGAAGAGAGCGTCTCCGACACTCGCTTCCAGCGCTCCCTTGTACGCGCCAAGCCCCAAAGTTTTTGGAGACCATAGTGGCAAGGACAGCTGAGATCGCGGAGTGTCACCGCCACCACCACCGTTGGTTGTCTTGCGCCTCTTTGCCTTAGAAGCTTCGGGGTCCTCAGCACGAGCAGTCGCCCACTTCGATCGGCTAGCCATGGCAGCAGCGTATAAAACGTGAAGAGTTTTGAACATGTAGCACAGTGCGACAATGGCTCTGCCTGCGAACGCACTTGCTAAAGACCTTTGCCGAAAGCTATTTAGGCAAGGGATCCTGCGCGACGGAGTCAACTCACATGAGGTACTTCGCGTTGTTCGAGACTGTGTCGCTGCTACTCCCTATCGCTTTTACAGTGAGCGAGAGGTGCAACGCATCGTTCACGCGCTACAACGAGATGTCGTCGTCCCAACCGCTGTCGACGGTGGCGGTAACCCCGTCATGGAAACTTGTGGAGACGACGGTGCTAAGTCCAAACGAGCAAGCCGAACTCGACAACGCCGCCCGAAAGGAGCTGTACCGGCTGTACGCGTTCGGGGAAAGCGATCCCGCCATCCAAAATGCGACCCTGAAATTTCACAGCCTATTGTCATCGCATAACACCCACTGTGCGGTCTATCACGTAGGCCGCGATCCAGAGTACGCTGGACCTATCCCCAACATGAAACCCCCGTCGAGCTGCCCAGATAGGGTGCATTACGCACTCGAAGGCGCAGCAGGCATTGGCAAAACAACTATGCTCGGTCGCCAAGCCGGAGGGGATTTGAATGAACTACGCCGCGGCCCCTGGGGATTACTCGCCGGCACCACGGATGACTTTGCGTATTTTCGCCTCGCGGCACGGATTATGACTGCGGCGGATAACCAGCTGCAAGATCGTTCAGATTGGATGGCCTCGCTAATCTACAACGCCTACTATCGCGGCTTTATCTTTTTGTTCGAGGATCAAGACCTACGTGACTTTGTCAAAAACATTACGCCATACGAAATCCTCGTGATTGACGATCCCGAGCTTAGCGATAGCCAGCTCCACGCTAGGATTATTGCCCGCGGCGGGATGGACTCTGGCATGGACGAGGATTATACCGTAATCACCAGGCGCCTCTTTCAGCTGGTCGCCGAGCACTATAATCTCCGGACCCTTACCACCACGCAAGCTGCAGCCTTAATATCCGCCAGCGGTAACTCGCTCGCTCATTCTGGCTCGATTGTGTCTCAACAACAGCTAGCTGCCCAACATGGCTCCATCGTCGAGAACTCGTCGGACCACGTTCCGAAGTGACCTGATCCTGCCCCGCTCTGGTATCCTGGTTCCGAGTCGCAGTCGTCGAGGTGGCTATTGGCTCATCCGTGAAACCCGAGAGTACGTGACTGAACGAGAGTTTGAACGCCGCTTTGTTCCAAGTGTGCCCGACTTTCTACTCGATGAACGCCGAGGGTGCCGCCGCCTCTGCTGTCGAGAGCGTAGCTATGTCGGACCTGCAGCCCGAGCCTCGCTCGAGCGAATCTTTGGCACCGCCCGACGACAACCCGAGCCTGCCGAGTTTGAAGAGTTCGTCGTCGCTAGCGAGCCGGAGGAACCTCGCGCCCCTCCGCCTTCGCCCGTCGTCGCCGACTCCAGAGAGCGCCGAGAACCTGCCTCCGACGTCTCCTGTGAAGAGTCGTTTCACTGCGAAGGGTGCCGAATCTGCAGGCCGTACCAGATGTCGCCACTGTAACAACATTGGGTGGGAGTCGTTCCACTCGCTGGACAAGTGTGGCATTGCCCACCAGTATATGGTTCACTTGAAGCCTCGTGGCTATGTCTACCCTACCCACGATTTGGAAAAATGCAAATACTCGAGCCCCGATGCGTGCAAGGGCTGTGAGGCTGCCATGCATGTTGATTGTGAAGACTGTAAACGCAAGCCCTGGGACACTCAGGGCCAATGGCTTCCCGGCCACCCGGGAGTTGTACACCTGAGGGAAAATGGCCAATGGAAGGTTGGCACTAGCACTGAGTGCTATGATGAGAACAAGGTCTATACTTACTAAATAAACGAGCGGCTTACCGTTCAACATACATCTTTATTCCACTTGTCGTAATTTAGTTCAGTTTTGAGTCTCAATATTTCGCAGGTGTGAATTGTTTTGAGGTTTTCATCGGTGCTAAGTCGAGCAGCATGCCTAGCTAGCCATAGATCGTGCACTAGCATGGTGCGTTTCCATTGATAGTTGCGATAGACGGTCCAGTCGTCAAAGTCGAGTCGAGTTCCATTCGCGCCAAGTCCTGGTACGAGGATGAGTTCGCATCGGTGCTGGAGGGCGTAGAGTTCGTGAGGTCGGCAGCGTTCGAGCCACTCGGGTCCGCGATAGATGTCGATGATGGCTGGTGGCACATCGGGGGAAGCCCATACCACTGGTAGATCTCGTCCATGGTATACCTCGTCCACGTCCCCATCAGCGGATCCTTGGTCCATACCGCCCAAAAGCACACTGCCGAGATGGCGCCGTGACTGTTGCCTCGCGTCAAAATGGCGTCGTTTTGGGATAGCGCAAATATACAACCAGTTTCGCGGGCCTGGTGCAAGTTGATTTCAATTGCGACACTGCGCTCGCGAAGTCGAACCGAATCACGAGTGTCTACGCTGGGTATGCCTGCGTTTTTGAGGTGAATGTGAGTGCGGTCCATGCGACGGAGCGACCCCGTTTTGAGAATGCGACGCAGCGCGCCCGGACCTGTATAGTGCAGACCAACTGTTACCTGGTCTGGCAGCGGGCGGAAAAGCAGCTCTGGTCGGGGCACCTCAAAGCTGTGTCCCTGCACGGCGCGAAATCTCCAATCTTCGACAAACGGACCAGAGCTTTCCACCTCTACTCGCTTTTGTGGCTCGGCCGCTAGCGCTTCTTGCACGTCGCTCAGTTCGACGCCACCAAAGCGACGACCACTTCCAAAGGAAATGCACTTTGCCTTTAGATCCTTGTGCTCAATCCAGCCACCTCCGTGAACTGGAATGCTCAACGCGGGAGCAGAGTGGCGGCCTACCCACGTTAGGGTGCGAGCCAAGTTGCGCAACCACCACGATCTATTGTCCACTCGAGACATGATTTTGTTCTAGCAATAAGTACGAGTTTGAATCGCTTTAGTTTTAAAGCCAACGCCAAGTTTATTCCACTACACGCTCACTCAAACTGCCTCGCCGGCTCTCTCCAGCGAACCAAAAACTCGCCTACCTAGACCTAGTCTCTTTACCACACTGGCAAAGCGTACATGCCCCTGAGCATAGAGCCTGCGCAGGCCCCAATGCAATAGATAGCGTCGAATTCGCTCGGGGTGCTTTGGGCCCACCAACACGGGCGACGACTCTAGCCGTATATCTCCATTTATGCACCCATTCCACTCGTGAAATTCCGGAGCGTCACAGCACCCCACCAGCAGTCGATACAAACACCACCCACATGGGTTGCAACATATGTGACCTTCTATCGAACATTCTCTAGACCATGGCACATTTGGCATTGTATAATACAAGCGCAATCGCTCATAGAGTGGTGACAAGTCGTCATCTCGCAGTCTCATCTCCCAAAATGCATCCAGCTGGGTATTTAATGGCGGCGCAAAGTCAGCATCGTCCAGGACCTCGGTCTCCCAGTCTGCTCCAACCATGACGTCGCCGTCTCCGCGATCATCCATCATCCTGAAAAGCGCAAAGGTGTTTGAACGAGCAAGTGAGTTGGAGCGTTCCAAGTGCGCACTTCCTCCCGAGCTAGTGCGAAACTGTCTGAATTCACTTGATAAAGCCCTCAACTCTATCGCAAACCTCGAGCTCTTTATCAACGCCAAATGCCCGCCAACGACGACAACATACCTTCCTGCTTGCGGCGAGGTAAACGAGCAGCGTCCAAGCGCGGGTTCAAACACAACGTTCGATGCCAGTACGTCGAGCGAGGCAAGCCACTCAAGCAGGCTGTCGCAATTGCCTACTCGGTGGCCCGCCGGGACAATCCCGGAATCGACGAACGCCTCATCGGCAAGGGCATGCCGTCACCCTCTCTGCGCGAGTACGCGGCAAGTCTGGGATTATGTTAGTGGTGGAACAAAGCTCTAAAGTCCGGGTCGTGGGCCAGCACGCTGCGATAGCTCTCGAGTACTCCCAAATAGTTTAGCGTTGGCATCACGCTCGCGCTAAGCCGCTCTCGGTAAATCCACCCATAGATTAGATGGCGATCGAATAGCGGCATCACCAA
>Ga0307470_10001136_pt1 | contig 10817 bp, 10 predicted proteins | sample atmos_gasesAM3C__FD_204565 | JGI IMG/M metagenome (GOLD analysis project Ga0307470, IMG submission 204565) | Hardwood forest soil microbial communities from Morgan-Monroe State Forest, Indiana, United States - atmos_gasesAM3C_05 | ecosystem: Environmental > Terrestrial > Soil > Temperate forest... | reverse complement strand
ACCGGACCCGAGCTGTGCTGCGAAAGCACGGCAAGGTTGAGTTCCACCCCTTCGTCAACATCACCCCGCCGACGAACTACGACAACCATGTGAAGTTCCGCCGAGCGATCGTCCAGACGATTCAGGAGTTGAACAATCTCAGCATCAAGTCTGCGATGAACTCAGGAGCGGACGTCCTCGGCAAGTTCTACGAGGTCTTCCTCAAGTACGGGAATGGAGCCAAGGAGATAGGGATTGTTCTGACTCCTCGGCACGTGACCCGCTTCGCCGTCGATGCCCTCGGTATCTCTGCTAACGATCTTGTTTTCGACCCGGCATGCGGGACGGGTGGCTTCCTAGTCGCCGCGTTGGATCATGTGCGCAAGAAGACCAGCGGTGCCCCACTGGAGCGCTTCAAGAAGCACAACCTGTTTGGGATCGAGCAGGAGTCGTATGTCGCCGCGCTCGCAATCGTGAACATGATCTTCCGGGGCGACGGCAAGAACAACATCACCGAGGCCAACGGCCTCAGCAAATTCCTTACGCGAGCAACTATCGATGGCAGCGCTTCCGCCAAGTTCGGGGCGAAGCCACCAGCTGGAGGGGACGAGCCAATCACCCGCGTTCTGATGAATCCCCCGTTTGCGCTGAAAGCGAGCGACGAGCAGGAGTTCCGGTTTATCGACGCTGCCTTACAGAGTACGGCGAATGGAGGTCTCCTCTTCGCAATTGTTCCGATGTCGGTCATGGTCGAAGAGGGTGAGGGTGGAGCGTGGCGCAAGGATTCGCTTCTCCCTTACCACACCTTGATGGGAGTGATCAGCTTTCCAGAGGAGCTGTTCTATCCGGTCGCCAATCAGACGGTTGGAGTGATCATTAAGCGAGGCACCCCCCACAATCCCGAGCAGCCGGTCTTCTGGGCTCGCATCGAGGATGATGGATTCCGAAAGTCCAAGGGCAAACGTCTGCCGACGCACACGCCTCCGACGGACCTAGACCGGGTGTTGCCAGACCTTCAAGCGTTCCTTGTAGATCCGTTCGGCAAGGTGAAGAGCCGACCTGGCTTCTTTCGCGCAGCCCCAATCGACTACAACGATCCGATTCTCGAGCTTGTTCCCGAGGCCTACGTCGAGAGTCCGGTTCCGGACACTGACGGCCTGATGAAGCGGCTAGATGACCAGATTCGCGAGGACGTAACGGCGCTGGTTGAGGTCGACCTGCGGCAGGCACCTAATGGCCGAAATTCGATCATTGACGCCGCCCAGGGGGCGAAAGCGTCCCGGCGCGGTCGGGTCCCGAAACCCCACCCACCCTTTGCGCCATTCACCCTCGGGTCCCTCTTTGAAATGAAGGCGGGCTACTACCACAGCATGGGTCAAGAGCTACCTGGTGCTACGCCTGTCGCAACCTGCGCAGACAGTGGGAACGGGATCATGGGCGTCTACAAGATTCCCGAGAAGCACATCTATCGGGACGGTTTGACTATTGCCTTCAACGGCAGGCCGCTGACGACGAAGATGCATCCCTATCCCTTCGCAGCCAAGGACGATGTTGCCGTAGCTATTCCAAAGGAACCGTTGTCGCCCGAGGCGCTCGTCTTCATCCAAGCCGCAATCAACGCTGAGCGCTGGCGATTCTCGTACTACCGCAAGTGCTTTTTCCGCAAGCTTGGCCGAATGGCTGTCGCGCTCCCCGTCCAGCCCAACGGCAAACTCGACATCAAATACATGGAGCGCGCGGTGCGGACGCAGCCCTACTGGTGGTTTCTGGCCCCTCGCTTTGAAGCCTGGGAACCGACGCCGCCTAAGAGTCAGTAGACCCTTTCCAGCGCTTCTTGGCGGCGTTGGCGGCGATCTTTGAGCGTCGAGTCGCAGACAGTTTTTCGGCTCGCACTTTGCCGCCCTTGATTCCGCCAATGCGACCCGCTCTCGCTTGCTGGCTCTCCGGCTCCTGCGGCGTCTCGTCGGTCGCATCGTCAACAATGGCGGCGGCAAGGCGATTGAGATCCGCTGGCTTGCTCGACCGCTTAGGCATGGTCAGAGGGTAGCTCCCTGCTCAGCGTGAACCGGCCGGGGCTGGCTTCTCCAGGCTCCCAGGTGATGCCGTCAAGCAGATCCTCAATCTCAGCGGGCAAAGCCTGGGCCAGCTTTACGAGCGTGTCGATTCGCGGCGTCCTCGCTCCCCTCTCCAAGAGGCCGATGGCGGTCCGGTGGAGGCCAGAGCGAGCGCCAAGGTCTTCCTGGGACAGGCCACTGCGCTTGCGGGCGCGACGTAGGTTGACTCCGAATCGCCGCGCAACCTCCATGCTCACCACGCCTCCAGTCGGTGGGCCTGACGGGCTGCGTTCGTTGGCCATAGCGACTGGGATTCGCCGCCTCTGATTTCGAGCAGGCCGCTGTCTTGGAGAGACGCGACAGCCCGCCTGACCGCATCACGGTCTTCGAACATCCGCGCGAGTTCGGGACGAGTACGCGCCACGGGATCGCCCGCGAGCATCAAGGCGAGAATCGCGCGCTGGACCACGAAGTTCCGGCGCGACTCTCCCCGCTTAGGATCTGGCTGCATCGGAAGGTTCCGCCTTTCGGTGCCAGGCGGGGGGCCGTTCCACCGGTGCCCCCGCCGCTTTGATTTAGGGACGGGGTGAAGCTAGCGCGGAATCGGCTTCGTTTGGGCTATTTCTGAAACTGACCCACTACCGGCCAGCTGGGGCGGATTGCCCGTCAGGCCGAAAGCCGCGCGTGACGAGCGAGAGCCGTCGCCCACCTTGCCCGCCGAGATCGCGTCTATCCCGGTCACTTTGATCCGGTAGAGAACCTTGTCGGGCCCGTACTCGAGCTCCAAGGGAAAGCCCGGCTCGATCTCGACCAGTTCGCAGATGCCGGCGGGCGTGCGGGTGACGCAGGTGAAGTCGCCGTCCAGCGACTCGACGCCGTTGGGGATCAGGAACCAGACGTTGCCGTTATGGAGGTTGAGCCCCGCCACGGTCACGACCGGGACCTTCTTGCTCGGCAGCTGCGTCAGCGTCTTCACCCGGTGGCGCACTTCCGGCTCGCCCATCTTCTGGCCACCATCGGCGGTCGCCTCGGAATGGGAGATCTGGATGTCGAAGACGAATTCGATCAGCTGAGTGCCTTGGCTTGGCCCGCTGGCACCTCCGCCTCCGCCCCCGCCGGAGCCGCCAGAGGATCCGTCGCCGGTTTCGATTTCGTCGGTCGCCGAGGAGCCTTCGGTGGCGACCGTTTCTTCGGCAGCGGTCACCGAGGAGGCGTCGCCGTTCGAAGGACTCGACTCTTCGGAGGCCTGTTCGACGTACTGCTGCTCGAACGGATCGGTGGCCGAGCGACCCTTCAGGCGCTTGCGGTAATCCCGCAACCCAGGAGTGGCCTCGACCACGGTGAGCTTGGACGTCTTCGCAGAGCCCGCTTCGAGCGCAGCGCTGGCCGCGGGCGGGATCGGCAGCTCTTCAGGGTCCGAGCCCATCAGGAACGGCACCGCGGCGATCGCCACCAGCACCAACGCGATCAACGGCAGCAGGCGCCGATCGCGCAGGTCGTAGTAGAGGTCGGCGAGGAAGGTCGGCGCCTTGATGGTCGGGGCCTTCGAGCCGGCGCCTTTGAGGCTCGGCTTTCTCAGCTTGGGCAGCTTCAGCTCCGGACCCTTCTTCAGCCAGTTCATCGCGCAACTCCCGTCGTCGTCGATACCGGAGCGGCTTCGGTCGAGGGCGCGAGGCTTTCCGGAGAGGCGCCGCCGGTCAAGCCCTCGCCTGGGGGGGTCAGATAGGTCGTGACGGAGAAGCTCGCCTCCAACGAGGGGAAGTCCCCTTTCGGCGGCGCCTGCAGAGAGAAGCCGTTGATCGTCAGCAGGCGACCGTCGACATTCACCTCTTCCCTCTGCGTCGCGACCAGCGAGTCGAGCCCCTTGATGAAGTCAGCGACCTGAAAGAAGCTGCCGTCGAAAGTCAGGTCGTATGGCATCACCCCGAGCCCCGCAGGACCGATCGTCGCGCCGAGCGGCATCGCTGCAGCCGCCGCCTCGGTCGGCGATACCGAGGCGCCAGGCGTTTCCGGAGCGGGCGCCACCGCTTCGGTGGTTTCTTCGGATCCTTCCGACGCAAGCACCAGATCGCTGAAGCGAACCCCGGCATGGTCGGCGATGTGAGTCACCTGGACGAACAGGGAAGCGGTGTCGTCGTCACCCGGAACCGCCTTGCCGAGCACGACCAAGCGCTGGTATTCGTCGCCGAAGTCGCGTCGAGCTTCTTCACCTGCTGCTATTTCACTGCGGTGCTGGGCCAGCGAAGCCTTGACCTGCTGAACCTGCGCGTCGAGTTTGCTCGCTTCCTCGCGCTTCGGGCTCAGCGCCAGCGCGTAGAAGGCGACGCCGAGGACGACGACGCCGAGGATCCCGATCACGGTGAAGTTGGATGAGCTCAGCTTCGGCATCGGCTCAGCCACCTTCTGCGCTTTCGGAGGCTTCCGACGAGGCGGCTTCAGCCGATTCGACCGGCGCCGTCGTCGATTCCAGCGATTCTTCGGTGGGCACCGGAGCCGCATCGAAGGCGACGACAACGGCGAACTTGGCGATGAACTCGCGGGTGCGACACTCGTCTCCGCCCGTATCGGTCGACGCGCCCACTTCAGTCGACGACGACTCTTCTTCTTCTTCGCCCAGTTCAGAAGACTGGACTCCGACACGAGTCACCCCGTCGATGTCTTTGAGCGCGGTGACGAATCCCGCCACCGCTGCTTGACCCGCAGCGCACCCGTTGAGTTCAAGCGCCGGACCCGGCACCTGCGCTCGCAGGGACGCGCCCGTGGAGGAGGAGCCGCTGCCGCCGTCGACGTTGACGCTGGGCGAGGCAGTCGCGGTGAGGCCGACCAGCCAGACGTCGCTCGGCAGGACGAGTGAGAGTTCGCGCATCACCCGCTCCCAGTCGAAGCGGCTGTCGGCGAGGCTCTGAACGGTTGCCACGCGCTGTTCGCTCATGCTGCGGAACTGGGTGTAGGCGGCGAGCTGCTCAGCCCGCGCCGCGGCGGCGGCATCTTCGCGTTCGAGCGTTGCCACTTCGCTCTTGCTCTCGGAGATCTGGTTGTCGACCAGGACCATCGCCGTGATGCCGATCAGCGCGGCGACCAGGGCGCCGAGCAGGATGTAGGGGAGCTGCCCGGTGCGCAGCGGCGCCTGCTCGCCGCGACGGTCCTCAGGCGGAATCAGGTTGACGGGGCGCATCCGTCAGTCCTCCAAAGCGAGGCCAAAGGGGACCGTAAGTCGGGCTGCCGCCTGCTCGTCAAAGCCGCCAAGGGCGGCCGGACGGGAGACCGAGATCGGGATGCCGAGGCTGGCCTCCATCCGCGTGGACAGACCGGCGATGGAGCTGCCCGGGCCGCAGAGGACGATTCGCTCGACCGGGACCACCGCCTCCTGAGCGCCGTAGTAGTCGAGTGAGAGGCGCAGCTCGTCGACGAGCGAGCCGACGCCCTCTTCGAGCGCCCGCCGCGCCTCGACCACGGTCTCGGCGTCGCCTTCGAGATCCTCGACTGGAGCCTCGAGCCCGACGTAGGAGAGCCACTGGGCAGTGTGCTCATGGCTGAGCTCGCGAGCGGCGGCGAGGCGGGCCGAGATCGCCTCGAGGCCGACGTGGGAGACACGGGTGAAGAGGCAGGCCCTCCCTCGCGCCACGGCAAGGTTGGTGACATCGCCAAGACTGCAGTAGAGGACGGCCGGGGCGGAGCCTTGGGCAGGGCCCGCGGCGCCGTCAGGCCCCCCGTCGGCGCCAGCGAGGGCGCGGATCATCGCGAAGGCGGAGAGGTCGACCCCGACCGGCTCCAGGCCGGCGCCGCGGATCGGCTCGACGAAGGACGAGACCATCTCGCGGCGCGCGGCGACCACGACGACGTCGACCTGCGGTGCAGAACCTTCCTCGGCGGAGACCCCGCCGACGACCTGATGCTCGAGCACCGCTTGATCGAGCGGCATCGGCATCTGCTCCTGGGCCTGGAAGCGGACTGCCGCCTCCATCTCCTTGGGGTCCTCGATCGCCGGCAGCCTCAGCGTCCGCACGACCACGCGCTGGTTGCCGATTCCGAGCCGTACTCGCTTCGAGAGCTTGTGCTCGGCGAAGAGGGACTTCAGTGCGGAAGCGAGGCGATCTGGATCGAGTACCTCGCCCTCGTGGAAAGCGCCGGGCTCGAGCGGCCCGATCGCCGACGCGGTGACCTGCGCCGAGCCGTTGACCGCGACCTCGGTCGCGGCGATGCTGCCGGCCTCGATGTCGAGGCCGACGACTGGGCCGGTCTTCTGCTTGGTCAGGGTGAAGGAAGGCACGCCCGACCTGAATCGACAGAAATGCCCCAGACCTTTCGCCCTGCAACTACTCAGTTATAGGAAAACCTGAACGGACCTACTAACCCGAGGTCCGGCCTAGAACGTTCCCAGGTACCAATCGACGATCTGGTCGCCGGCGAGCAGGCCGACGACCCCCCCGAGGGCGAGGAACGGCCCGAAAGGAACTGCCTGCTTGCGGGCTGCCGCCCCGTGGCGGGCAATCAAGGCGAGACCGAACAGCGAGCCGGCGGCGAAGGCGACCAACAGGGCCGGCGCCACAGAGCGGCCCAGGTAGAGGCCCATCACGGCCGCCAGCTTCACGTCGCCCATCCCCATGCCGCGGGGGTAGGCGAGCGCGACAGCGAAGAGCAGGCCCCCAGCCGCAGCGGCGGCGATTGCACGTTCCGGCAGGCTGGAGGGATCGAGGCCGGCGGCGAGGGCGACCCCGGCTAGGGCCGAGACGATCAACACCTTGTTCGGGATCAGCCGCAGCTCGAGATCGGTCAGCGTGATCGCCGCCAGCGTCGCGACGAAGACCAGCCCCAGGGCAAGCTGCGCCGGTTCGTCGTGGAAGACCAGCGCCGTCACGGCGAAGAGCAGCCCGGTGCCGATCTCGATCAGCGGATAGCGCGCCGAGATCCACTCTCCGCAATTGCGGCAGCGACCGCGCAGCAAGACCCAGGAGAGGATCGGGATGTTGTCGTAGGCGGCGATCTGGGCGTTGCAGCTGGCACAGCGAGAGCGCGGGCCGACAATCGACTCGCCGCGGGGCACCCGGTGGGCCACCACGCTGAGGAAGCTGCCGGTTACGGCGCCGCCGAAGAACCCGAAAGTAGCTATCGCCGCCATCTGCACGAGATGGGATCGGCGTCAGGACGGCGGCACTTGAGGATCGGGCAGGTGCCGCCCGCCAGTCCTATGGATAGTCGAGCGTCTCGCGCTGGATGTGCCAGGCGGGCGCGATCGGGTCGAGGAAGTTGGGCGGCTCCATGTAGCGGAGGCGGTCGTCGTATTCGTAGTTCTTGATGTAGCCGGTGCCGGCGGTGGTGCCCACGGCGCCACGGAATTTCTGCGAGATCGCGCCTTTGACGGTCAGCGTGCCAAGGTCGTCGCCGCAGTCGTAGTGATCGACGATAAAGGAGTGGTCGATCGCCAGGATCGCCGCTTCGATGCGTGGGTTGGTGAGCGATCCGCTCTGATTGCTGCCGCTGTCGCATTTGCCCTTCACCGTGTCGTTGGTGTCGGAGAATGGATGGCGGACGCGGACGAAGTTGTTGGCGATCAGCCCCAACAGCCCCTGGCCGGTCCTTTCGATGTTGCCCCAGACGATGACGTCGTTTTCCGCCGCGATCGTCAGTTCGCCCGAGTAGGTGCCGTAGACGCGGACGGTCCCGCAGTCGGAGCCGCTCGGATAGGTCGCGGTGAAGGGCGAGTAGGACGACGAGCACGGTCCCCATTCCTGCGCGCCGTTATTCGGGCAGGCGCCCTGGGCGATATAGACCACGCCGCTGGAAGGGAAGGGAATCGTCGAGGTGCCGGTCCTGGTCGTCACTTTCATGTTCGTGCCTTCGAGTTTGATTTCGGTCTGGCACGAGAAGGTGTAGCTCGGCCCGGCGATGATTTTCAGTCTTGCGTTGGTGGACGGCGGTTTCAGCACCGGCGCGGTGGTGACAAAGGTTCCTTTGAAGTTGTTCGAGGTCGGCGTCCCGTCATTCGAACAGCCCCCGTCCATCCAGCCTTTCGGCGGGGAGCCGACCTCGAGCACGTCGCTGGCGTTGCGCCCCAGCGTCGGACTGCCGCAGATCGCGAAGTCGTCATTGGTGTGCATGGGCCCTTTGATGTTGTCGGTGGGGGCGAAGACGATCCGGTCGCAGGATTCGCCACCATGGTTGGGAAGCGCCACGCTTTCCCGCCCTTCGCGGCGAAATTTGACGCACTGCGTGTATGCGCCGCTGATCGTGTCGGAGTCGTAGACCACCGGGTCCGAGGTCTCCAGCTGGGTGAAGTAGACGTAGTCGAGCAGGCTGGCGCGTTTGTAGGTGGCGACGATCGAGACCTTGGCCTTCCCCGCGTAGCCATTGGAGCGGACGCGGAAGGAGCCGTTGCTGATTTTGCCGCTCTGCTCGAGCATCGATTCGACCGGTTTGGTCGCGTCGCAGGTCGATTTCCCGGTTGCCGGCAGCAGTTCGAGCGCGTAGCTCTCCCCCGCGGGCCCGGGCACTGACCGTTTGTTCGTGGTCGAGCCTTTTTGGTTGACCGCGTTCGGAGTCGGCACGGACGTGCAGCGGGACCAGTAGCTGTTGTCGTTGTTGAGGTGGAAGGAGTAGTCGGCGATGCCTGCCTGCGCCGCGGCATGGGCCCGGCGGTGGTCGAGGTCGCGCTGGACGAGGTTGATGTCTCCGTTGGTCGCTGCCAGCGTCGCCGCGGCCAGCATCGAGACCAGCGAGATGGCCCCGACGACGGCGATCATCGTGTAGCCCCCCTCTTCGCGAAGGCGCGCTCTGGCCGCAATCAGACGCATGGCAGGTTCACCTGAGCGCTGTCCTCACTGGCCGGTTCGATCCGCAACGTCGCCGAGTCGCTCAGCGTGATCGCCGCGCCCGGGTCCGAGGCCGCCCCAGCGTAGGGGGCGACGGTGAAGGCGATATCGATCTGGACGACTTTTGCGGCATTTTCAGCGCTCAACGGGGTCGGTAGGGGCGTCGTCGTTACCTGCCCCCCGGCATAAGCGAAGTAGCGGAAGATCGGCACGGTCGCGGGCGGGGTTCCGACTTGCGCGGACCCGATGCCATCGACCAGGGCCATGGGGGTGGAGGGAGCGCCCCAGGTCCAGGCGGACGGTTCGCTGCCGCTGCCAAGGGCAACGGATTCCGTGATTTTTCCTTCCGAGAGAGTAAAGACGTATTTATCGGGAGCCGGGCTGACCGTATTTCCGCTCTTTGAGTAGAGGATCATCGAGGTGCTGGTGCTGTTTTCTCGGACGGGCGCGAGCCCAGGAGATACGCAGGCCGAGTGCAGCCGATCGACGATCCGGTTCATCGCCGGCCGGCCGCGCTGGTTGGCGTAGACCCGCTCCGACACCCTGTCCTGACCCCGCGTCGAGACCTGGACCATCGCCATGATCGCCCCGAGCACCATCAACGAGACCATCGCGCCGATCAGCAGCTCGACGAGCGTGTAGCCGTGCTCATCGGTCACGGGCAGGCCCCCGGTTCAGAGGTCGGATCTTCGAGGTAGAGGTCGAGTTTGGTGCCCGCTTCGAAGTTCGCGTGTTCGAACGGCACTGGAACGTCCGTCGCTTCGATGTGTCTCGTCCCATCGGAAGCGCAAACGTCATAGGTGCTGAACGGCAGCCCCGGATCCGGAAGGCCACCTTCCGCGGTGGTAGTGAGGGTGCGCACGACCGGTTCTTCCCCTTCGCACCCGGTGTCCGTCAGCTCCACGCTCGCCCCCTCGACCGGGACGTTTTCCGGGTCGGCGGCATCGGTGCCACTCCACAGCGTCAGGTGCAAAGCCGGCAGGAGCAGGGTCACCGGCGTGGTTCCGTTAGCCGACACGATTGCTTCCCCCACGGTCCCGACCGGGACCGATTCCCCACCAGCGGCGGGGTTGTTCCCCACGCAAGTGCCTGCATACACCGAGTACGCCGAGGAGAACGGGAACAACGGAGTCGCCGTCACTTTGGCTTTCGGCGTGCCGGGAGTGCCGAATGCCACCGGCAAGTCCATTCCGCTGTTGAAGACCATCACCGCGTCGGCGCTGGAGGGGACCAGCTGCCCGTTGACGCGAGTCTGAAAGCTGGCCTCGATCTCACCGGGCTGGTCGTACTGGAGCACCAGCGTGTTGGTGCTTTCGGCAACGACGCTGGTGGGCTCAGGCTGCGGCGCTTTGCCGTCCTCGTCGTACAGGGTCGGGCCGGACAGGGTCAGCGTGTACTGCCCCGCGGGCAGGTTGCCGAAGATCGCACAGCCATTGGAACCGGTGAGGCCGCTGAAAGCTTTTGGCCCGGTCCCCGAGAGCCCGACACCCTCGATGCCGACGCCTTGGGAGTTGACGATCTGAACAGCCAGCGAGCCGCTTTTGGTCGAGATCGAGCCGTTGGGGGGAGCGACCAGGCTCTGCGCCACGACCGGGGCACGGTCGCCAATCGACGGCCAAGTGACGGTCGAGCGGATCTGGATGTAGTCGGCGGAAGCGTTGCCACTGTCACAGGATGCGGTTCCGGTGCTGTCGGTCTGAAACTCGGCGCTCGATTCGACCGTGTAGGGGGTCTTCTCGATCGTGACGACTTTCGTCTCCTCCAGATTGGAGAGTGCGGAGATGCGCATCGTCCGCAACCTGGCCAAGTCCGCCTGCGCCAGGCCCTCGGCCTGCGCCCGGTGGCGCTGCTCGGCAGTGGACCGCGTGCCGACGTCGAAGGCGCTGAAGACCCCGACCGCCGTGATCGTCAACAGGATCGCGCTGATCAGCGCCTCGATCAGGATGCTGCCCTGCTCGCTCTCCATTTGATCCGT
>Ga0307470_10001135_pt1 | contig 10821 bp, 8 predicted proteins | sample atmos_gasesAM3C__FD_204565 | JGI IMG/M metagenome (GOLD analysis project Ga0307470, IMG submission 204565) | Hardwood forest soil microbial communities from Morgan-Monroe State Forest, Indiana, United States - atmos_gasesAM3C_05 | ecosystem: Environmental > Terrestrial > Soil > Temperate forest... | reverse complement strand
TCATCGTGACGATGGAGCACGTCACGAAGAAGGGGGAGAAGAAGATTCTCGATGCCTGCAACCTTCCGCTCACCGGCGTGAAGTGCGTCGATCGCATCATCACGGACTACTGCGTGATCGATGTGACGGGGGAGGGATTGAAGTTGATCGAAGTGGCGCCCGGTGTGAGCGTCGATGAGGTTCAGAAACTGACGGAGCCGCGGCTGCTCATCGGTAGCGACGTGAAAGAGATCCGCGTCTGACGCCTACGTCGTCATCACATCCATCTCATTCGAGACGTCGAGGTTCTCGAATTGTGCGCCGAGGGCTTTGACGCCGAACCAGAATTCGGCGACGAGGACGGCCACCGCGGGCATGGTGGCGACCGCGACGAAGGCGGCGTTGCCGGAGAAGAATTTGTAGGCGATCCAGAGCGAGGGCGCGAAGACGATCGCGGCGGGAAGTAGCGCTACGACGAGGACGAGGATGTTGCCGGCGAGTGTCACCAGCCGCTGCCCGGTCATGACGAATCCGCGCGGCTCGTCTTTGCTTCGCACGGCCCAGCCGGGGAAGAGCACGGGCACGGCGTTGCGGATGAGGAGTTGGATCGCGCAGACGGGAAGCGTCAGCAGAAGGACGGTCACGATGAATTGAGGCGTTCCGACCATGCCCAGCCAGCGATTGGGATGCTCACCGAACGCGTGCTGGCCAAACGCCATCAGGAGTGATGCGGAGGACGCGAACATCATTTCCAGAATCGAGATTACAACGAGCGGCGCAGCGATCTCCGCCGCTATCAGGCGCTCGCCGGTGATCGGGTAGCTTTTCAACACCTCGAGGCGCGGCATGTCGAGGCGAAGATCGTTCGCGAAGACGTTCGGTCCGACAAGGGGAAAGAAGCCGGCAATGAATAGGAGCATCCCACCAAACACCAGGTACATCGCATGCTCGGTCGTCGAGCGCGCCGACCAGAACGCCATCCCCATCATCCCGACCGTCATCACCACCAGGATCACGACCCAGGTGATGGAGTTTCGCACCAACGCGATGAGATTCTTCCAGATGATCGCCGTTTCGACCGGTCCAGTCTCGCCGAGTTTGAAGAGCGCAGGCGCGCGACGGAACATGACTACCGAACCGACGCGCTGGCCGCGTTGCCGGTCCATGCGAGCCGCCTTACGCTGCGATGCGCCGATGGATGCCTCTTCGAACGAGACGTTCAGCGCGGCAGCGATGGAGAAAAAGAGGACGCCGAGCCCGGCGACAACCAGCACCGAGACCGCGAGCGTGATCAGCGTTGCTGGCAGCGCAGCGGATGCAAAGAATTTCGGCACGAAGAGAATCGCGGCAATGACCGGCTTTTGGAAGAAGGCTTCGATCGCCGCACGTGTAGAGACGCCCGTCTTGACCATCTGCTTGTAGTCGGCCGGAATCTTGATCGGACCGATGGTGTGGATCTGGTTCAGAACCAGCGCGTAGAGGCCGCCGATGATGAGCGCCACGGCGCCGAGGCGCGGCAGAAACCCGATGTGAAACTGACGGAGGCGCGCGCGGCCTTGCGAGACCATCGTGAAATAGACCGACATCACGGAGAAGGCGGCCCAGGTGCCGATGAAATATCCCTGCCGTGTGCCGATGATCGTCAGCATCACCGCGCTGAAGAGTGCCTGCGGCTGCGCGCGGAGGATCTTGTAGAGCAGCAGATCGCGGCGGCGCAGCGGGGCAGGAAAAAGGAAACCGATCTCGGCCTCGCTGAAATCGAGACCGCCGTTGTCGCGGGGGAGCGCCCACGCGGCAATCATCATCAGCAGCACGACGACGCTGACGAAGTCGACGACGACGCCATTGAACGAGATGTCGCGGATTCGCGCCAGACCAGGGTTGCTGGTTTGTGTGCGCCGGAAAATGAAGAACCAGAAGTACGCAGCGCCGGCGACGGCCCCGATCAGGTAACGCGGCTCGCGCAGCTTCCGCAGTCGCTGCAGGATGCGGTTCTTGAACGAGAGCAGAGCAACAGCGACAAACGTCCCGATCACGTTGCCGGCGTCTCCTCGGCGGTAATCCTCAGGAACGCTTCCTCGAGCGAGAGATCGCTACGGCCTTTGGCGAGCTCGAATTTCAAGTTGTCGATGGTGTCGTAGGCGATGCGCGTGCCGTTCTGGATCACGGCCACGGTATCGCAGAGCTCCTCGACGAGATGCAGCAGATGCGAGCTGAGGATGACCGACGCACCGGCCTGCGACCGCCGGACGATCGATTCCTTCATGCGCCGGATGCCGAGGGGATCGAGACCGGTGAGCGGCTCATCAAAGATCAGGACGTCGGGCTCGTGGATGAACCCGCACGCGATCATGAGCTTCTGTTTCATGCCGCGCGAGAGCTCGGCGGGAAGAGCTCTCCGTTTGTCGGTGAGCTCGAATTCGTTCAGAAGCGGATCCATTTTCTCGCGCACCGCGGTGACCTGATAAAGCCGAGCGACGAATTGCAAGTGCTCCTCGACGGTGAGGTAATCGAAGAGCCGCGGTTCGTCAGGCATGAAGGCGAGATGGCGTTTGGCGTCGACGGCATCGTTGCGGAGATCGAAGCCGCAGATGCGAATCGTGCCGTCGGATGGCGGATGGATACCTGCAAGCGCCCGAAGCGTGGTCGTCTTCCCCGCGCCGTTCGGCCCAACGAGCCCGAGCACCTCGCCGCGCTTCACGGCGAAGGAAAGATCCTTCACCGCCACGAGCGAGTCGTAACGTTTGGTGAGCCCGGAGACCTCGATGCCGTAGTCCATGTGTGGGAGATCATACGGTTTTCGCGGGTGTCGGTTTTCGGGGGCGGGGAGTGGGGGTGGGAGGGCGCTGATGCGTTCCGCGCCGTTTACCAAGTGAGCAGCGGTACGAAGACTGGCACATTGGATGCTCTGAAGGGCACGCCATGCACAAACGCAAGATCGGCCGTGACGCTCGAACCGTTTCGTTTTCGCGAAGCGAAGCAGCGTCCGCGCCGCCCTGACCGATTTTCTCTTCGTTCCATTCGCATCCTCCGCGGGGCGGAAGAGCGAACGAAGTGACAGCAGGCCAGCGAAGCGGAACTCATTGGCGCGGCGGGAGTTCAGCGGATCAGGAGGTAGGGGGATGTCAAGAAATCGGCATCGCCTGTACAGTGCTGCCCCAATGGTCTCAGCAGCGGAGGTCGCGCTAGTAAGAAGCGCCTACCACGCATGGCAGTCGTTACCGGTCACGTATCAGTTCGGCCCAATCAGGATCCACTCCGACCGCGTGGCAGCGGTTCGCTTGTGGAAAGCTGTCATTGAGCCGGCGGTCGCACGGGTGAATGCGACCATGCAGCAGGGCGACAACGGCGTCTACACGTCGCACGCGCCGAGTCCGTGGCACGCGTACTTTCATCTTTACGCGCAGCAACTGTTTGGATACATCGGCGGTCTATTTCCCGGTGCGCCGCCCCGCGATCACAACAAGCAACCCGCCGAACACACTTTCTTCCGCGGTCAGCGGTGTGCGAATTGGCCGTTTGGTTCCAGCCTGCGACGACTGGATGGCGTAACCCAGGCGCGCGAAACGCGAGCGGTCTTGGCGCTGGAGGAGTACTTCAGGACCGTGTTTCTCCAAAATGACGATATCGCGTCGAATACCGCCCGCTGCTTCGCACAGCACTACGGCATCGCCACCGATCTCGCGGACATCTCCTGCGACGCCGATGTTGCGATCTGGTTTGCGACCCATCCGGCCGGGAAAAGATGTCCGGACGGCGAGAAAGACGCCGTTGTGCGCGCAGTAAGCTGGGCGGGTCAGCGGGATTTGGCGGACACAATGGTTCTTCTCCCGCCGCCGTTTGTCCGCAATGCTTATCTCCAACGCGGTCTGTTCATCGATACATCTCGCACCGACGGCGTGCTTCGCGGCCGGATCATTCTGGACGTTAGATTTCCGCGAAAGATAGGGTTCGGCGAATTCGACGTCATTCGCAATCGCCGCAGAATCACCGTGTGGCCAACGCCGGACAGGGCGGAGAAGGAGCTTGTACGGTGGGCTCGCAGGCTTGCAACGCAATGTGCGACGGCGGAAGAGGTTCGAAGGAAAGTTCAGTCCGTGGACGCGGACTCGCTTCCCCGCTTCTGGTTGAAACGGGAGCTCTTTGATTTCGAACGCCAGTGGAAGCGATGGCTCGCAATTCTCGACTGGATGTTGCCGGCGACGTGTGTCACCGCATCGCCTCTATCGAACGACGATCGTGCGATGCAATATGAAATCAATGAAGAGAAGGTCCGCGCGCTTGCACGATCGAATCCCACGTTTTTCCGCGTGCTCGTCGATGGGAGTGAGGGAGCCGACTTCACGAATTTCGAGGTGACGCGGGAGATTCTGTCGTTCGCACGCAAGGCTCTCGATCATCGGCCGGGCGCGTGAGCACGTCGGCGCGATGCAAACCATGCTCCCGTACGTCGTTTCATTGCTCTTTTCCACCTGCCCCGCGCCCGCGCTTCGCGCTCGCTTTTTAGTGCGCTTGTGACACGTTTTTCCGCGGGACATGGTCGCGGGTCCGCGCAGAATTCCGCTCGCGAGATTGGCGACTTTGCGAGTGACTTGCGAGTCTCCAATTTTCTATTCAACCCTCTGAAAACACGAAGCGCCGCGAAGTCGGGGCGCATGTGAGCTTAAGTTTGGCGGGGCCGACGGGACTCGAAACCCGCGACCTCCGGCGGTGACAGGCCGGAGGGCCACAAAAACTAGAAGAGACGCAACCCGGTCTCCACCGCTACACACCCTTTGCCCATTCTGGAGCCCGCACTCTCCAATGCGAAGTGGTTCCGTCATCGACTCTGTGAATCGTGATCCCATCACAACTCTCTGACACTCCCGCAACACCCGGCACCCTTTGTGAAAGCTCCGCCTTGCATATGTCTCGCTCAGTGCCTTGGAAGCCAATCGCGCTCGTCACGACGACGGCGTCCATCCTTCTCCTGTTGCTCCTCCTGCCGGCGTGCTGTTGCGTGAAAGGGCCTCTGGCGCCGATCAGCGGGCCGCCGAAGATCGAGACGCCGCTCATCGGTACCGAGCCGATTCCTACGCCCACCGAGGCGGCGGCGAAGGCACCGACGCAGACGATGATGCGCAACGTCTGGTTTCATATCGACCAGGATTCGTATCTCGACATTCATTCTCTGCGCGGCGAGATGGTCTCGAAGACGCCGGGCGCGCCGCTGAACTTCGACAACAAGCTCGCCTTCATCCTGAAAGTTGATACCGGCACGATCGGTATGCGCAGCGCCAGTCTCGACGTGCTGATGAATCGCTACATCTTCGGCTACGCGAATGCGCCGCTGCGGAATCTGCACATCGAGATGGCCGGAAAGCAGTTGAAGCAGACCGGCATCATTCACAAGATCGTCGATATCCCGTTCACCATGTTCGCGGACGTCTCGGCCTCGAACGGAAAGATTCGCATCCATCCGACGAAGATCGACATCTGCGGGATCAACGGAGCCGGCCTGCTCAAAGCGGTCGGCATGACGCTCCAGAAGATGCTGAAAATGCCGGAGGAGCGCGGGATCAAGGCGGAGGGAAACGATCTGCTGCTCGATCCGCAGCACGCGTTGCCGCCTCCGCAGGTGGAGTTGCATCTCGTCGCTGTTCGCGTCGAAGGGGATGAGTTGATCCAGGTCTTCGATGCCGGCCGCCATCTGCCGGAGTTGACCCTGCCGCACCCGGAGGAGAAGAACACGATGTACTACCGCGGCGGCACGCTGAGGATGGGAAAACTGCTGATGGTCGATGCCGACATGCAGGTCGTCGATTCCGATCCGAGCGACCCGTTCGATTTCGACATCGACCATTACAACGACCAGCTCGTGGCCGGCTTCGTGCGCAATCAGCCGAACTACGGCCTATTTGTCTTCATGCGCGATTTCTCCGACCTCGGCAAACCGGCGCGGCCCGGCGAGCGGATGCCCTGAAACGAAAAAAGGACGGCTCGCAGGCCGTCCTTCCAGGGGTTGTCTGTGCGAACGTTACTGGCCTTCGACTGTGACGTTGGCTGCCTGCAGTCCCTTCGGACCCTGCACCATGTCGAACTCCACCTGCGCGCCCTCGGCGAGCGAACGGAAGCCCTTCGACTGGATCGCAGAAAAGTGAACGAAGACGTCCTCGCCGCTGGCCGACGTGATGAAGCCAAAGCCCTTCGCATCGTTGAACCACTTGACCGTACCGGTGCTACGCATTCTGAGAATCTCCTCTGGTTGGTTTCTTCTTTGTCCAGCGCAGCCACTTGCTGCGCCAAGCCCGGACCAACATTCGGTTATGGATGCCTATTTCCGTCCGCGTACGGCTGAGCGTTGAACGCTTACGCGGTCCGATCCGTCCGATCCGACCGATCCGGCCGATATGTTTCGCTGCGCGACTCGATCACCTCGGCAGGGACAACCACGCTACCGCGCCTTCTCCGCACGGACAATGACGTCGCCAGTCCGACGAGGGCGATCGCGGCGATGGTGGCGGCGAGTGGCGTGACAGCGGCGTGGGTTGGCTCGAGGGTGATGTCGAGGCGGTCGCGCATTTCGTTCAGTGCTGCCAGGTGATCGGGAACCTTTGCGACTGGCAGCGCATCCTTTGTCGAGCGCAAGGTCGTGGTTACGATCAGATCGGGGCCTTGCTGGACGTGTTGTTCGTAGTGCAGCGCAGGACTGCCGACGACGATGTCGTGCTCCGGGATCTTGGGACTCGCTCCGCCGCGGACGATCAGACGCTCGGTGACGTCGAGCGGGTACTCGATCGCCAGCGGGGTGGAGCGGACGAGCGTCGTGGGCCGGTCGAGATGCTTTTCCACGGCGCGCGGGTAGTAGGTCCACGAGCCGGTCTTCCAGAGGTCGCGGATCGTGTAGCGCTCGCGCAGGATGATGATGTTGCGGAGGCGGTCGTCGTCGATCGACGGCGCGCCGAGCGCTTCGATGCGCGGGTGGTCGGCGGCGTAGCGGTTGAGGTGATCCTTGGCCACGTCGGCGAGTGATTCCGATGCGAGCTTGGAGCGAAGCTCGTCAGCGTCGCGGCCGGAGTAGGTTGAGGTCACCGCGAGGAGATGCGTTGGATTCGCGCCGGGTGCAGAGTTGGCTGCGGGCGAGATCACTTCCTCCACGGCGATGGTGCCGTGCGTGCGAATGACGATTGGCGTGAGGCCTGTCGAATCGGAACGAACGACGAACGCCCGCTCGTCGCCCGGCGTGTCGATCGTAGTAAGTGTTCCGCCCTGATCGGAGAGCGTGCCGTCGATCCAATAAATCTTGCCGCCGTCGGCAACCTCCGTGATCACATGATCGAAAAGGAAGGGCGAGGGGAGGTATTCGTCGAGCCGTTGACGCAGCTTGGTGTTCACGAGCGCAGGCCAGGCCTGGACGCCGAGCTGGCGGAGGAGAGCGGCGAGCAGGAGCGCTTTGTCTTTGCAATCGCCGTAGCGCTGGGCGAGGACGACGGAGGGCTGCCGGGGTTCGTGCGAGCCGCGGCCCATCTCGATGCCGAGGTAGCGGATGTCGTCCTGAACGAAGCGGATGGCGGCGACGATGCGGCCATCGCGGTCGGGATGCGCGGCCTCGATCTCCTTCGCAAGCGCCGTCACCGCGGCGCGCGAAGGGTCATCGACGCGAAAGAGCCCGTCGGCCCACTTCGCGACTTCGCTCCACGATCCGTATTCGGACACCTGCAGCGTTTCAAACGCGTCGTACCAATCCGGCGTCGAATCCTCGGTATCCGTCGCCGGGACGTCGCGCCGCTGCCAGACGTATACATCGGTTCCGCCGCGATGCTCGACGGTAGCCGGCTTGCTCGTGTGCAACGGACGCGACGCGGGCCAGATCAAGCGATGGCGGATGAGCCGCGTCGGAACGGTGGCGCTGAAATCGAATTCGCCGGCGTAGCGTCCGCCGAGGAGAGGGTTCGAGCCTTCCAGCGACCAGGAGTAATCGATGACATCGCCGGCGCGCACGTCTTTGAGGAAGAGGAGCGCGGTGAGCTGGCCGTCGTAAATGCGGTCGTCCGATTCCGTCTCTTTCTCGATGATGCGGACGTCTTCGCGCGCCAGCTCGTCGATCCGCTTGCCGTCGCGGATGAGGCCGACGTCGTGGATCACCAGACGCTCGTACGAAGGATCGAAGTCGATGCTGATCTCCGACGCGTTCTGCACGCCGGCCGAGGTGAGCACTTTGCGCACATCGCGGAAGTACTCGTCAACGTTGGCGCCGACTACGCGAATCTGATGGTCTTCGAGCAGCCCGTCGATGCCGGACCGGACGATGCGCTGCGGGGCATGGAGATCGGGATGGAGCACGTCGGCCCAGGCCGGCGCGGGACGGACGTCGAACTGGCCGGCGTCGTCGGCGCGGACGGCGGGACGGGCAACCGGCCGGGCAAGTGCGAACGGGCCAAGTGCCGCAATCAGAAACGAAAGGACGATCGTGCGCAAGTGATCAGCGTGAACGCGTACGGGAGCGATTGGATTTCGAGGCCCACGAACAAATCGGACACGCGCTCTGATCGTGATTGCGAGCGGGACAGTACTGGCGGCCGAAGTAGATGATCTGCAAGTGACGCCGGCTCCATTCGTCCCGAGGAAAGACTTTCTTGAGGTCGCGCTCGGTTTGCTCGACGCTCTTTCCGTTCGATAACCCCCAGCGCGCGGCGAGCCGATGGATGTGCGTATCGACCGCGAAGGCAGGCTCGCCGAAGGCCTGCGACATGACGACGCTGGCGGTCTTGTGGCCGACGCCGGGCAGTTTTTCGAGTGCGTCCATATCTCGCGGGACTTTGCCTCCGTGCTCATCGACCAGTGTCTGCGCGAGCTTGCGGATATTGCGCGCTTTGCCGGGAGCGAGGCCGCAACTTCTTATCAGCGCCAGGATTGCTGCTTCGCTCATCGCCGCGAGTTTTTTCGGAGTCGAACCCTTCGCGAAAAGCGCGGGCGTGACTTTGTTGACTTGCACGTCGGTGGTCTGCGCAGAGAGGACGACAGCGACGAGGAGCGTGAAGGGATCGGCGTGCTCGAGCGGGATGGGAGGGGCGGGGTAGAGATCGTCAAGGATCTGGCCGATGCGTGCTGCTTTTTCTTTCTTCGTCATGCTTCTGAAAACAGCAACCACAGAGACACTGAGGACACAGAGAATGCATCCTAACCTCCGTGACCTTTGTGTCTTTGTGGTGAGACTCAAGCCAGGTCGAACAACAACACCTCGCCATCCCCCGCGATCGTCACGCGCGGCTCGGCCTCGATCGCGGCGCCGTCGCCGGCGGTGAGCGGCTTGCCGTTCACGGTCACCGTTCCTCGCGCGACTTGCACCCACCCGTAGCGGCCCGGACGAAGATCCTGTGTAACAGTGGCCTTGTCGCGAAGCGTCGTCGTGTAGAGATCAGCGTCCTGGTGAATAGTCACCGACCCGTCGCGCCCGTCGTGCGAAGCGACGAGACGCAGACGTCCGTCGCGCTCGGCGGGGGGGAACACCTTCTGCTCGTAACTGGGCGTGATGCCGTGGCGTTCCGGCAGAATCCAGATCTGGAGAAGGTGTACGGGCTCATCCGACGCATTCTTCTCGCTGTGCATCACGCCGGTGCCGGCGCTCATGCGCTGCACTTCGCCGGGGCGGATGACCGAGCCGTTGCCCATCGAATCCTGATGGCTGAGCTCTCCGTCGAGCACATACGTGATGATCTCCATGTCGCGGTGGCCGTGCGTACCGAAACCGCGCCCCGCCTCTACGCGGTCGTCATTGATGACGCGCAGCGCGCGGAAGCCCATGTTCGCGGGATCGTGATAGTCGGCGAATGAGAACGTGTGATACGTGTCGAGCCAGCCGTGGTCGAAGTGGCCGCGATCTTCAGCCTTGCGAATCGTGATCATCGTCGTCTCCTCTGCCACTTAAAACACAAGCGCATTCCCGCACTCACTTCGTATGCATCTGATCGAGCGCGCTCCGGACCGTCGTGGCCAGCTTGATCGCGTCTCCGGTCGCCCAGAAGTGCATGAAGAAAAGCCGCGGCTGTTCTTCGAGCATGTGACTGTGGATGGCGGTCACGCGAACGCCTCCCTTCTGCAGCGCACGGATCACCGGATTGACCTCGGATGCGATCATGACGAAGTCGCCGGTGATGGCCGCCCGCCCTTCGCCAAGCGGCTGGAAATTCACCGCGGTGGCTGCGCCCATCGACGGCGGAATCTCCATCCCGTGCTCGGTGATGCGCTCCGTCCGCGGGACGCTGAATTGATCGACGCCGCCGTTCGCTTTTCCCGGATGCCCGACGATGCGATCGAGATCCGCGACCGGAAGATCGAGCGGTGCTGTCGAAGGAGGGGACGGCGGCCCCATCGGCGTCGCGGTCAGCGCCAGCGCCGCGTGAAGGGTGCGTGCCAGCGTGACGGCATCGCCGTGCCCGCCGAAGTGCATGTACATGACGCGCGGATTCTCATCGATCAGATGATTGTGCAGCGCGGACTGTTCGATCCCGCCTTTCTGCAGCTCCGCGATCACCGGATTCACCTCGGCAGGCAGAAGGACCAGATCGCCCATCGTCATGGCCTTGCCGCCGCCGCTCTCTTTGAACGCGATCCAGGAGCCGAGGGCAAGAGCGGGCTTGATCGAGACGCCGTCGAGGGTGACGGCGAGATCGCTGCGCGGAAATCCGACTTTGTAGACATCGCCCGGCTGCACCGCGCCGGCGCGCCCGAGGGCTTCGGCGACGGGAACCCAGTCAAAAGGCTTTGGCGCCGCGTTAACAAGAAAAAGGGTGGACGCGAGAAGAACGATCGATCGAAACATATGCACCTCGGAGTGGGGGGGGGGGGGGGGGGGGGGGGGGG
>Ga0307470_10001134_pt1 | contig 10825 bp, 5 predicted proteins | sample atmos_gasesAM3C__FD_204565 | JGI IMG/M metagenome (GOLD analysis project Ga0307470, IMG submission 204565) | Hardwood forest soil microbial communities from Morgan-Monroe State Forest, Indiana, United States - atmos_gasesAM3C_05 | ecosystem: Environmental > Terrestrial > Soil > Temperate forest... | reverse complement strand
TCATCCGGCTTCGCCACCTTCTCCCCCCGCAAAAAGCGCGGGGGGAGAAGGCGCTCGATTGGAAGGGAGTCATGGAAGAAGTACGGGCGATGCGGGCACGCGACGCGGACAAGAACGGCCACAGAGGCTGCGCCCGGTTACGGCTTTTTCGCCCTTGCATCGAGAATCGCGTTCAGCATCTCCGCGGCCTTGCCTACTCTTGGTCCGGGGCGGGTGAAGAGGTTCTCGTCGACAGCGACAGCTTCTACGTTTTTCGTTCCGGCGCGATCGAGGAGGGCGCGGACTTGTTCGGGGGCGACGGAGTGATTTGGGTAGAGGAGCAGGTCGGGCGGGCTGGCGACGAATGATTCGAGCGAGTATTGCGGCCAGCCGTTGACCTCGACGGCGTTGCGCGCGCCGCACAGCGCGAAGAGATCGCCGGCGAAGGTGTTGTTGCCGGCGACGTAGAGCGGATCGGGCCAGACGGCGAGCATCACGCGCGGCGCGTTCGTGCGCGTGCGGCGTGCGCGGTCGAGGCTTGCGTTGAGCGCGGCGACGGCTTTCGTGCTGTCGGCGCCGAGGGCGGTGCCGATCGCAGTCATCGAGCGGGCGATGTCGGCGAGGCGTTCGTTCGTGACGACGAGCAGCGGGATGTGCACGGCGGCCAGCGCGCGCCCGAGGTTGGGAGGGAGGCCGGCGGCGTTGGCGATGACGATGTCGGGGCGGACGGCCACGATCTTTTCGAGATTCGGCTGGATGCCGCCAACGTGCGGGAGCTTGCGTCCGGGAGTGACCTCCGCGATGGCGTCGGCGGAGAAGTCATCGGTCCCGGTGATGCGGTCTCCGGCGCCGAGGGCGAGGACCATTTCCGTCACGTTCGGCGCGAGAGTGACGATGCGGCGCGGCGTTGGTTTCGGTGCGGGCTCGCTGGCAGTGCATCCGGCGACAAGAACGAGAAGCACAGACAAGAGTGTCTGTCCCACACAAAAACAAGTCTGTGCCGCCCAGAAACAAAAACCGCGGCGTCGGAGCCGCGGTCTGTGTGAATCGAATGGAGTCACGTTCTACGACTCGCCGCCGTCGTCGTCGTCCATATCGTTGTTGATGCCGAGGCGGGAACAGGCGGCGGCGTACATCTGCTTCGAGGCGTTGATCGCGTTCTGCAGCTCGGCGATCCTGTCCTTCACCTTCGCAAGCTCTTCTTCGATCTGGTCTTTCAGGTCGCTGATCTCCTGCTTCGTAACCTGAAGCGTCGTTTCGTAGAACTTGCGCTGCTGATCTGTGATGACCGTCATTTCTCCTCCAAGTCAGTGGCGAACGGGCAGCGATTATAGCTTGAAGTCGATGCGCACCGTCGTCCACGACTTCACGCGGACGCCGTCTTTGGTTCCGGGAGTGAACGTCGAGCGTTTGATCGAGTCGATCGCGGCAGAGTTGAGAACCGGTGAAGCGCTGTTGACGACACGGGTATCGATCACCTGTCCGTTCTCGTTCACGAGCGCGCTCACCACCACCGATCCCTGCATGCGCTGCACGCGGGCGATGGGCGGATATTGCGCCACCGCCTGCCGCGATACGCGAGCCGGATTGAGTCCCTCAGTTCCTTGCGAGACCAGATCACCGAGCTGCGTTCGCGCCGCTTCGGGCTGCACGGCCGGACGCGATTCCGGGACCGGCTGCGGCACCGGAGCGACCGGTTGCGGCGCAGGCGCGGGGCGATTCTCGACCACCGGAGGTGGCACTGCCTGGGCCACCTGCGGCTGCGGCGCCGGAGCCGGTGGAACGGTACCTCGATTCGTCGTCGTGGCAGGCGTGTTCTGCGTGCGGGCCAGTTGTTCGAGCCGCGTCTTCTCGGCGGCCATCCGTTTCTGTACTTCTTCGTTCACTTTGGATGCATCGATTACCGGCGCGGTAGCGGCCGTTGACGTGGATCCTGTCACCGGCGCGGACGTGGTAGGGGATGTCGTCGTCGCAATCAGCGGCTTCCCGGCGACCGGAACTTTGCCCGGCGCGGCCACGGACGTCGAGGCCGGCTTTCGCATCATCAGGAAACCGGCGATCACTGCGATCACGACGGCGGCAGCGATGGCAATCGGCACGATCGGCGGTTTCTTCGCGCTCTCCGCTGCCGCGGGTGTCGCCGCGGGAATCGCGGCCGGCATGGGCACAGGCACCGCGACGGTGGCCGGCTTCATTGGCCGCAGCTCGTTCGCAGCGGGCGCCGGCTCCGGCATCGCTATCGGCTCGGGGTGGTGATGCTGCTCGATGACCGCGCTGCTGGCGAGGCGATGCATGTAGATGGCGAGATCCGCGCTCGTCGGTGTGGGCCGGAAGTTGTAGAGCACTGCGTCGAGATCGCGCTGCATCTCGCCGGCCGTCTGGTAACGATTGGCGGGATCCTTCTGCAGCGCTTTGAGCACGATGGCGTCGATCTGCGGCGTCACCTCATCGTTCAAATCAGACGGTTTCGTGACGCGCGCTTCGCGTACCTGCTCCAGGATCGAAAGTTCGTTGTCGCCGCCGAACAGCTTGCGGGCGGTGAGCATCTCGAACAGCACCGTAGCCAGCGCGAAGATGTCGGAGCGGCGGTCGATGTTGCGTCCCCAAGCCTGCTCGGGGGACATGTACTGCAGCTTGCCCTTGAGCGCGCCCGCCTGCGTATGCGACGCCTTCGACGCCGCCTTGGCGATGCCGAAGTCGCACAGCTTGATGTCCCCTTCCTGGGAGATGAGGACGTTCTGCGGCGAAACGTCGCGATGCACGAGTCCCATCTCTTTGTCTTCGAAGTCGCGCTTGCGGTGCGCGTAGTCGAGGGCTGCGGCGACCTTCGAGGCGATGAACAGCGCGATCTCCACCGAGAGCGGCTGATCGCGCTCCTGCGCTTTTTTGAGGATGTTCTTCAGATCGTACCCATCGATGTACTCCATGGCGATGTAGTACGAGCTCTGAATCTTTCCGAGATCGTAGATGTGGATGATGTTGTTGTGATTGAGCTGCGCGGCCAGCTTCGCTTCATCGACGAACATCTCGATGAAGTCCTGGTTGTCGGAAAGATGCGGCAGGATCTTCTTGATGGCGACAATCTTCTGAAATCCCTCCACACCGCGCATGCGCGCCTTCCAGACCTCGGCCATTCCGCCCGTAGCAATCTTCTCGAGCAGCACGTACTGCCCGAACTTGGTGCCGTCGGAAGGCTCGTCGTCTTCGGGATGCGGTTCCGGAGCGGCAACTGGGAACACCGGTTGCGCGATCGGCATCCGTTCGAGGGCAGGAATCGGAATGCGAACGGTTTCTGCCGACGATCGGGCCATCGGCATTGCGGCGGTCTGCGACGGGACAGGTTGCGGACGGGGCGGAGCTGCCGGCGGTGGTGCGGGTGTTGGTGCGGACGGTGTGGGATTCGTGCCGGGCGATGTCCGGCGCGCGTTCTTTTCCAGACCGGAGAGCGTGTCCTGAAATCGCTTGTCGAGCGTGGGAGAGCTCGGCCGCGGCTTCGTGGTCTGAGTCCCCGAGGGCCCTGAAGGCGCTGGCGGCGCTGGCGGCGCAGGTGCTGACGGTGGCGCGGCGGCCTGCGCGGGTGGCGGCGAAGGCGGCGGCGTATCCTTTAATGTCTTCTTCTGCTGGGGCATCATGCCGGCCAGAGTGTCTGCCAACATCTTGTCGACGTCGTCCTTGGGGTTCATCGGTTTCCTCGCTGCGTTTGGCGCGGCTCTGTCATCGTCCAGTAGCTCGCCGAAGATTTCGTTGGAAGTGAGACCGCCCTCGGTGCCGGCCTGCTTTGTCATCGTGCGCATCGTGAGATCGGTGTCCAGCGACGGCGACAACGGGGGGGCAATGCCGAGCATCTGCTGCACTTTGCCGAGAAACTCGCCCTCGGTGTAGGGCTTCGGAAGGATGTCGGATGCGCCGAGGCGGGCGGCGTCGGCACGTGGACTCTCGCCGCGATAGCCGGAAACGGTTACCAGAATCGGCGTCTTCTTCGTTGCTTCGCGGCCACGGATGGCGCGGATCAGATCCGCCGTGCTGACCTTCGGCACGACGGACGACAGCACGACGAGGCGCGGGCGGGAGTCTTCGAGAAACCGCAGCGCCTCTTCGCCATCCTTGGCGAACGCCGCCTGAAACGCCTGCCCGGCCAGGGCATGTTTGACCCGGTCGGTATAGCGAGGCTCGTACTCGACGACGAGAATGGTTTCAGGCATGGGCGTTTCGGCTCAACAAGGCCGTGACGGGATGTTCGACATTCTGGCACAAGTGTGTTGGGGAGAGTAGAGGGGGCCGGCGGTCGGAACCCGGAGGTGCAGGAACATCACGCCTTCCGACGACACCCGCCATCCGGCTCCCGACTGCCATGAGACATAGAAACATCACGTTCTTCTCCGACCCCCGACCCCCAACTCTCCCCACCCACGAACTCACACTTGCATTTGGAAACGACCTTCCCCATACTACGCCTCGCACCTTTCGTGCGACGATCTCAGTAAGGCATCCCGCCGGGCGTTCCAGAGAATGGTCTTCTCCGCCTGATCGTCGGCTTTCCGGCCAAACTCGAATTCGAGCAATATCTCAGGGTCGTTTATTGAACACGCATGACGCCAGACAATCGACAACCGCGTAAGCGCAGACGGCGCAGACGGCGTGCGGGTGCACCGGGGGAAGCCTCCGGAGACATCGCGCAAGGCCAGCCCAACGGCAACATCGCCCTACCAGGCGATCAACAATCCTTTAACGATGGAGCGGGCGGAGGTGCGGGCCGCAGACGCCGCAACCGTTCGCGCCGCCGCGGCGGGAAGCCGCAGGGATACAGCGGCGACGCCCAGCAGGCGCCGCCGATCGATCTCCCGCCGGGCGAGCTCGCTCCTGTCTCCGGAGTCCTCTGGATCAAGCCGAATGGCACCGGACTTCTCGTGCAGCCGTCGAACAACTATGTGCCCCAACCGGGCGACGCCATCGTCCCGCGGCCGGTCATCGAGCGATTGCACCTGCAGGCGGGTCTGCTCCTTTCGGGCAGCGCCCGAAGAGCCGGCAACAATCTCGAGTTCGTCGGCCTGGAGCAGGTCGAAGGAATGGCGCTCGAGGAGTACCGCGAATCGCGCCGCCCCTTTTCGGAGTTGATCTCGATCGATCCGAATGAGGTGTTCAAGCTCGAGACGGAGCCGGAACGTCTCACCACGCGCGTCATCGATCTTCTCTCTCCCCTCGGCAAAGGACAGCGCTGCCTCGTCGTCGCTCCGCCGAAGGCCGGCAAGACGACGCTGCTGAAAGACATCGCGCACGGACTCAATCTCAATCATCCCGAAGTGACCCTCTTCGTTCTTCTCGTCGATGAGCGTCCCGAGGAAGTCACGGACTTCCGCCGCTCCGTGGCCAAGGGCGAAGTCGTGGCCTCGAGCTCGGACGAAACTGCCGAGAACCACATTCAGATCGCCGAGGTCGTGCTCGAACGTGCGCGGCGCCTCGTCGAAATGAAGCAGGACGTCGTCATCCTCTGCGACTCCATCACCCGCATGTCGCGCGCGTACAACAACGAACAGCGCGGCTCGGGAAAAATCCTCTCCGGCGGCATCGACGCACGGACGATGGAGAAGCCGCGGCGCTTCTTCGGCGCGGCACGCAACGCCGAGGAGTGGGGATCGCTGACGATCATCGCCACGGCGCTTGTCGACACCGGCTCGCGCATGGACGAAGTGATCTTCCAGGAGTTCAAGGGCACCGGGAACACGGAGATCGTGCTCGACCGCGGCCTCTTCGAGCGGCGCATTTTCCCGGCCATCAACATCGCGCAAACGGGAACGCGGAAAGAGGAGAAACTTCTCCCTCCGACCGTCCTGCCGAAAACGCACACGCTGCGCCGTGCGCTGGCGGGAACCGACCCGTTGAATGCGATGAAGATGCTCCTTGAAAGGCTGCAGAAGTTCTCGTCGAATGACGCTTTCTTGAAGAGCTTCTGAGGCGAAGAAGGCGCTTCGGTAAAACGTTTTTGCGATTCAAAAAAACGTTTCCGGCGATCACTCCCGCTTGACGTCGAATTCTCTCAAAACGCTATTGGTTTTGCCGCAAGTAGTGTAAAAAGACGCCTACGTCCAACTCCCCTTCCCCCCAAACCCATCACAACAGGAGATCTCTATGTTGCGAAACCGTACCCGAAGTCTGTTCATGGCGCTGCTCTGCTGCGTCATTACCGTGGCCGCGTTCGGCCAGGGCGGCAACATCACCAACGGCTCGATCAGCGGGCACGTCACGGATGGCGGCGGCGCCCCCTTGCCAGGTGTGACCGTCACCGCAACCAATAGCGACACGGGCCTGAGCCGGAATGACGTTTCCTCGGTCACCGGCGAGTACCATCTCAACCTCCTGCCGCCGGGCCGCTATCGTGTCGACGCCGAATTGGCCGGTCTCGGCAAGACGCGTGTGCCGAGCGTTACCGTCCTTCTCGGCAACGACACCCGCACGGAGCTGAAGCTCACGCAGCAGGTCACAGAAACGATCACGGTTTCTGCGGTCGCGCCAATCATCGATACCCAGCGTACGGGAATGGCCGTGGCGGTCACGAACAGGCAGATCGAGAACCTTCCGCTTCTCGGACGTGACTTCCGCGCGCTGGCATCCCTCACTCCCGGCGTCAGCACGGGCTCATTCGACACCGCTTCGATCACGGCAAACGGTGCGCGCCCGCTGTCCACCGACTACAACATCGACGGCGCGAGCTCAAACAACGACTTCTTCGGCCAGCAGACCGGCGGCTCGCGCGCGCCGTTCACGTTCTCGCAGGCGGCCATCAAAGAGTTTCAGGTCATCCGCACGCAGTACGACGCTGAATACGGCCGCGGCGTTGGCGCCGTCGTCAACGCCATCACCAAGAGCGGTACGAACCAGATCGACGGCGAGGTGTTCTACTTCGACCGCAAGAAGTCGTGGGCGTCCAACCGTCCGCTCGTTTTCAATACCAACATCAACGGCACCGTTTATCCGCTCAACATCTCCGACAGCTTCCTGGCAAAGAACTCCACGGAGCCCGGATTCTCACTCGGTGGACCGCTCGTCCAGGACAAGCTCTTCTACTTCCTGAATGCTGACGGCCAGACACAGGCGCAGCCGTTCGTGATCGGCAACGACATGCGCAACTCGGCGCAATTCCTCGCCCTCACTCCCGCGCAGCAGGCGGCCGTGCTCGCGAAGATCCAGACCAACGTCGGTGCGCCGTATGAATCCGGCCTCAACTTCGACCAGGCGAACAAACTGAACACCTATCTCGTGAAGCTCGATGCGAACTTCGGCGAGAAGAACCACTGGTCGTTGCGCGACAACATCACGAAGTTCAACACCACGAACAGCGGCTCCACGACCACGTTCGGACTCAATCAGACGAACGAAGTCGACAAGTTCTACCAGATCGCCCTCGAAGGCGACACGGTCGTCACCACCAACCTGTTCAATCAGTTCATCGGCCAGTACGGCCGGGATCAGCGCCCGGTCACCGCGCGAACCACCGGCACCGAGTTCTCCATCAACTACGGCGCCTCGTCCTCGCAATTCTTCGGCGCTGCCGACACCACCCCGAACACGGCGGATGAAAAGAAGTACCAGCTCAAAGACACCCTGAACTACCAGTGGCATGGACAGTCGCTCAAAGTGGGCGGTGAACTGCTGCATCGCCAATTGTTCGACTCCTTCCCTCGCTTCGCAGGCGGCATGTATTCCTTCACCGGCCTGACCAACTTCGTCAACAACTTCGCCGGTAGTTTCCAGCAGGCCTACGGCCCGCAGAACGGCGATGTGGCGTGGGATACGAACCTCTGGGGACTGTACGTCAACGACAGCTTCCACGTCGGGCCGCGCCTGACCATCGACGCCGGCGTTCGTTACGACCTCGAGAAAACGCCGCGTCCGCCCAGCAATGCCTATCCGCTGCACCCGGAGTTCCTCACCCAGATCAAGGACGACACGAACAATATCGGACCGCGGCTCGGGTTCGCCTACGACGTCTTTGGCAATGGCCGTTCCGTTCTCCGCGGCGGCAGCGGCAAGTTCTTCGAGTACATGCCGGACATCCTGCTGGCTTCGCCGATCCAGGGCATCAGCGGCGCGCTGATCACATCAACCTTCACCTGCACTACCACCGCGTCGAACCCCTGCCCCTCCTATCCCAACATTCTTTCCCCGGCCGACTTCCTGGCCAAGGCGAAGCTGGGAGCCAATCTGGTCACGATCGGTTCGAACTATCAGGCGCAGGAAGCGTTTCGTTCGAGCCTGCAGTTCGAACAGCAGTTGGGTCAGACCTACAGCGCCGGCGTCAGCGCCATCTATTCGAAGCTGACGCACGTGCAGGGAACGGCCAACATCAACATCGTCCCCACCGGCGTGGTCCTAGGTGGCATGCCGGTTTACGACTACTACAGCTCGACCAATCCAGCGCGTCCCTACAAAGACCTGGGAATCATCCGCGAGGTCACCAGTAACGAGCAGGCCTGGTATCGTTCGCAGACGATCGAGTTCCACAAGCTCGCCGTCAACGACTCGAAGCTGTCATGGGATGCCAGCTACACGCACTCGTCATCGATCGACGACGAAACGAACACGCGCTCCACGTCGACGACCTTCCTCATCGACCCCAGAAACCCCGCGCTGAGCGAAGCCGCGAGTGACAACGACCTCAAGCATCGCGTGGTTGGCGATCTTATCTATCGCCTTCCCTTCGGCTTCCAGGCCTCCGTCGTCGCCTTCTGGCACAGCGGGTTCCCCTACACGGGCGCGATCAGCTTCGGCGGCTGCACTCCGACCTGCCCGGCGAACAGCCTCACCGGCCAGGCACAAACCAGCGTGGCCGCGAATTTCACGCCGGTATGGGTCAACTCGAGCGGACAGGTCATCGACCTCACGCAGGCTAACGGCTTCACGAAAGCGCAGTTCGCCACCTTCCTGAGCGGAGCGCATTTGGCGCGTAACACCTACCGCATGCCGAGCGTCTGGGATGGCGACCTCCGTCTCACAAAGAGCTTCAACCTCACGCATGGGATGCAGGTCCAACTCATCGGCGAAATGTTCAACGTCCTGAACAAGAGCATGAAGGTCGTCACTGGCGTCAATCAGGACCTGTTCCGAATCACCTACACACAAGCCACCGACAAATACACGATCACGAATTTCGTCAACAACGTTGCGCCGGCCGGTTCACCAGTCAACAACCAGAAGACGTTCGGCGTCCTCCAGGGATACTCCAACGAGGTCAGCCCGCGGCAGATGCAGTTCGCGGCGAAAGTCATCTTCTAGCGCAAACATCTCGCATCACACAGGAAGGCCACCCGTTCGCGGGTGGCCTTTTTTTGCCTGCCCGGATAGCAAACCGGGGATCCGCCGAGCGACCAGAATACCGACGAAACGGTCGCCGAAGTTCTTCTCCGCGACCTCCTTCTGCATCTGTTTCTGATCGCCAAAACCCCCGTTCGGCAAACCGCATTCTTGATCCAAAAAACCGTTTTGCCCGCCCATTCCCGCGTTGCGCCAAAATCCCTCAAATTCGCTATTCGTTTTCCGGCAAGTAGTGTAAAAAGACGGCTACAGTCCAACTTCCCCCAACCAGTCACGACAGGAGGGTTTCTATGTCCGATCGCAGTCTTCACTCGCGCGGGATTCCGAGCTTTGCCCGCAAACTCATGTTCGTCGTGAGTGTCGTGGCGTGCATCACGCTCGCAATACCGGCGACGATTCACGCACAGGTCACCACCGGCAACATCGCCGGCGCCGTGACGGATGCTTCCGGCGCTGCCCTGCCCGGAGTTACCGTGGAGGCGATTCACGTCCCCACCGGGACGCGCTACTCCGCGGTGAGCGATTCGAGCGGCCGTTTCACGATTCCGAACGCCCGCGTCGGCGGCCCGTACAAAGTCAGCGGCGCGCTGGAAGGCATGAAGCCCGAGAGCGTCTCCGGTGTCTCGGTCAACCTCGGCTCCACCACCGAAGTCGCTTTGAAGATGAGCCTCAACGCGGTCGCCGAATCGATCACCGTCACGGCCAAGCCGGACGACGTGATCAATCCCAACCGCACCGGCTCGACCTCCACGGTTCCGGAGAAACAGATCCAGGACCTGCCGTCGGTCAACCGCAACCTTCAGGATTTCGCGCGCACGAATCCCTACTTCGTCGTCGATGCACGCGACGACTCGGCGACACTCCTCCAGGTCGCCGGCCGCAACAACCGCTACAACAACATCCAGATCGACGGCGCCGTGAACAACGACCTGTTCGGTCTGGCTGCCTCCGGAACTCCGGGCGGGCAGTCGAACGCATCGCCGATCTCCCTCGACGCCATCGAGCAGCTCCAGCTTGTCGTCTCGCCGTATGACGTGCGCCAGGGCGGATTCACCGGTGGCGGCATCAACGCCGTCACGCGCTCGGGAAGCAACAAGCTCTCCGGCTCGCTCTTCGGCACCAAGCGCAACCAGAAGAACGTCGGCAAGTACCGGCCTGTTTTTGTGAACGCAGATTTCGCCGGCAACGGAACGACGACCGACATTGCCGCACAGCCAATCGTCAACTTCGACTACAGCCAGTACGGCGGACGCCTCGGCGGACCGATCGTGCAGGACAGGCTCTTCTTCTTCGTCAACGCAGAGCGCGACCGCAGATCCAAACCGAATGGCACATCCGCCGACGGATCAGCAGGGACAAACTACTCCAACACTACGCAGGACGCCGTCTGCGGAGGAGTTTCGGGCTGCAGCGCCGCACGCCTGCGCCAGGATCTCATCACCAAGTACGGCTTCGATCCAGGTGGCCTCGGCGATATCCAGCAGCAGACTCCCGCCGATCTTCTTTTCGGCCGGCTCGACTTCAATGCCACCGCCGG
>Ga0307470_10001133_pt1 | contig 10829 bp, 9 predicted proteins | sample atmos_gasesAM3C__FD_204565 | JGI IMG/M metagenome (GOLD analysis project Ga0307470, IMG submission 204565) | Hardwood forest soil microbial communities from Morgan-Monroe State Forest, Indiana, United States - atmos_gasesAM3C_05 | ecosystem: Environmental > Terrestrial > Soil > Temperate forest... | reverse complement strand
GTCTTTGCCTCTCCGGCCTGCTCGAAGACTTCAGCCTTGAGAATGAGCGGCACGGTCGTCACCTGCTGGGCGACCGTCATGCCGATGCCGGCGATCAGGCCGACGATGGCTGCGAGAAGAACGATGCTGCGGAAATAATCCATGATGCCCTCCCTCGGCTTAGTGGCAGGGAAAAGCCATGGAATGGCGATAGTCGTGGCTCGCATTGTGCACGGCCTCGATGTGGGAGAAGCCCACACCGCCGATGATGAAAATGCCGAGCAGTGCCGCCATGACAAGAGGAATGGCGCGAGCAGCCGTCAATTCCGCGGCGCTGTTCGTAGCGCCCGGTTGCTTGGTCGATAAGGTCGTCATGATGTCTCCCTCTGCCCTCCACCCGAGGGCGGTTCAAGGTTGCCCGTCGCCGGCCGGTCTACTGGCTTGCGGGTCAAGGCCGTCCCTTCTGCCTTCCCGGAGCAAAAGCTCCAGTGGCATCATTGAAGGGCAGCTCTCCGCTTACAGTTGCGGGGGCAGCCGCGGCTTCAAGACTCTCGTCTTTCACCGCGTTCCCGTCTTGCGTCCCGCTCAAATTGCGGGAACCGACGACGGCAGAACTATAGAGACTGGTCGTGCACCGCCGCAAGCCCGATCCGCGGGCCAAGCGCGTCTCCGTTGACACACTCCCCGCGAGGCCCTTTAGTGAGGGCGAAAATGACGGTCTCCTCGAAGATGAGGAGTGAAAAGGGAATGCGGTGACGGGTTTTTTCGCCCGAATTCCGCAGCTGCCCCCGCAACTGTAGGCGGAAAGCTTGCCGTAATTGGCCACTGGGGTGAGCCCTGGGAAGGCGGCGGCAAGCGAAAGATCCGCGAGCCAGGAGACCTGCCGTCGCTTGCTTGACCCGAGACGCCGGGCGGGGTGCCCTGGCAGCTTGGCGGCCGGTTGACCGGCCAGGCGCGAGGCATCGCCCCGTGCCGTTTCTCACGGCGCTTGCACCCGAGGATGCGTTCACGGTGTCTGACGGGGTCGATGTGCCGCACAACAATCGCCCGCATCTTTATATCTGCCTCTCCTGCCGCTGCCGCGGCGCTGAGCCTGCGCCTGATGGCGAGCCGACCGACGGGCGCCGCCTCTATGAGGCGGTGAAGGCTCTGGCCGATGACATGGGCGCGGACGCGCCGGTCCATATCCTTCCCACGCTCTGCTTCGCCAATTGCGAGCGCGGCTGCTCGGTCGGGATCGCGGCAACAGGCAAGTGGTCCTACGTGATGGGCGAACTCACGCCCGAGCACGCCGCCGATCTTCTGACCTATGGCGCCGCCTACGCCAAGGCGAAGACCGGTGTCGTGCTCCCCTCCGGGCGTCCGGCTTCTTTGCAGACGAGCGTGATCGCCCGCTTCCCCCCCACCTTCGAGCCATCCAAGGACGCCGCCGAATGACCGACGCGAGCCGCATCCCCGCGACCATCATCACCGGCTTCCTCGGCGCCGGTAAAACCACGCTCGTCCGCCACCTGCTCGAGACCGCGCGCGGCAAGCGGCTTGCCATCATCGTCAACGAGTTCGGCAGCGTCGGCGTCGATGGCGAGGTGTTGCGGAGCTGCGGTATCGAAAGCTGCCCCGAGGAGAATATCGTCGAGCTCGCCAATGGCTGCATCTGCTGCACAGTGGCGGAAGATTTCATCCCCACCATGCAGGCGCTGATCGACCGCGCCGCGCCGCCCGAGCATATCCTCATCGAGACCTCGGGCCTCGCTTTGCCGAAGCCTCTAGTCAAGGCCTTCGACTGGCCGTCCATCCGCTCGCGGCTCACCGTCGATGGCGTCATCGCCGTGGTCGATGCGCCGGCCGTGGCCGAAGGCCGCTTCGCCGACGACCCCGAAGCTGTCGCCCGCCAGCGCGCTGAGGATCCATCCGTCGAACACGACAATCCTCTCGCCGAGGTCTACGAAGACCAGCTGATGGCCGCCGATCTCATCGTGCTGAACAAGACCGATCTGATCGGTGCCGAGGCCGGCGCGCGGCTGAAGCGCGAGGTCTTGGCCATCGTGCCGCGCGCCGTGAAGGTCATCGCGGCACAAGAGGGCAGGGTGGATGCCGATGTGCTGCTCGGGCTCGGCGCCGCCGCCGAGGACGACCTCGCCGCGCGCCCGTCTCATCACGACGCGCTCGACGGCGCGCATGGGCATGACGATTTCGAGAGCTTCGTCGTGGCCGTGCCGGAAGTTCGCGATATGGCCGAACTGCTGGCGCGCTTGCAGGCTGTCGCCGAGACCCATGACGTGCTGCGCATCAAGGGCTTCGTTCCAGTGACCGGCAAGCCCTTGCGCCTTGCGGTGCAGGGGGTGGGTGCGCGCTTCCGTTCGAGCTTCGACCGGCCCTGGCCGAACGGCGCCGTGCGGCAAGGCCATATAGTAGTCATCGGCGAGCGCGGGCTCGATCGCGCCGCCATCGAAGCCGACATTCTGGGCTAGGCCATGCATATCTTGGTGCGCGAGACGAGAGGACTTGACGAGGCGGAAGACGCCGTCGATCTCGGCCAATCGCGTGCCGATCTCGTGTTTCTGTCCTTCTCCGACAGCGATCTCGGCGTGCTCGCCGCTGCCTGGAGGGCGGAAGGGCATGCGGCGCCGTCGCTCCGCCTCGCCAATCTCGCGCGCCTCCGCCACCCGATGTCGGTCGATCTTTATGTCGAGCAGGTGATCGCCGGCGCAAGCTGTGTCGTCATCCGCCTGCTCGGTGGTCTCGACTATTGGCGCTATGGCGCCGAGGAAATCGCCCACGCCGGCAGGGCAAACGGCATTCCGCTGGCGCTTCTCCCCGGCGACGGCCGTGACGACGCGAGGCTCGCCGAGCTTTCGACCGTCGCTGGTGAGACGCTCGCGCGGCTCGATGTATTCTTCGCCGCCGGCGGTCCGGAGAACATGCGCCGCGCGCTCGAGCTGATGGCGCATCTTGCGGGGCTTGCTCCTGATCATGGCCTTGCCGCCGAGCCTCTCCCCATGCACGGCGTGCATTTTCTCGACATGCCGGAGACCCCGGGCCGCCCGCTCGCCGTCATCGTGTTCTACCGCGCTTATTTGCTCGCCGCCGATCTCGCGCCCATCGAGTCTTTGGCGCGGGCGCTCGATCGGGAAAACCTCAACGTTCGCGCGCTTTACGTTGCCAGCCTCAAAGATCGCGACACGGGCGACTTTGTCGCATCGATCTTACGTGACTGGAGCCCGCAGATCGTCCTCAACGCCACGGCCTTCTCCGCACGCCTCGACGATGCGCCGTCGCCACTGGAGGCTGCCGGCGCGCCGATCCTGCAAGTCGTGTTCGCCGGATCGAGCCGCGAAGCCTGGCGGGACTCGCCGCGCGGTCTTTCCCAATCAGACCACGCCATGCAGGTGGTGCTGCCCGAGCTCGACGGGCGGCTTCTCACCACGGCGATTTCCTTCAAGGCCGAGGAGAGCGAGGTCGCCGGTCTCGAATTCGCCCGCGTCGCGCATCAACCCTCAGCAGAGGGCATCGCCGCCGCCGCGCGCAGTGCGTCGCTTTGGGCGCGGCTCGCCACCTCGCCGCGCGCTGAGCGCAAGCTTGCACTGGTGCTGTCGGATTATCCCGGCGCGGCGGGGCAAGCCGCCCACGCAGTGGGCCTCGACGCCATCGCCAGCACCGTCGAGATCTTGCGGCTTCTCAAAGACGAGGGCTTCGATGTCGGCGGTACGCTCCCCGACAGCAAGCAACTCGTCGCCGAACTTTGCGATGCCGATCCGACGCCGTTCCTCTCGCTCGCCGACTATCGGCGCCTGTTCGCGACCCTCGATGCTGACGCACGCGCCAAGATCGTCGCGGCTTGGGGCTGGCCGGGCGACGATCCCTCCCTCCGCGACGGGCATTTCACCCTGCGCTTCGCGCGCCACGGCAGACTGGTCGCCGCGATCCAGCCCGACCGCGGCAACGCGCTCGACCGCAAGGTGAGCTATCACGATCCCGACCTGCCGCCGCGCCACGCTTTCGCTGCCCTCTATCTCTGGCTGCGCGAGACGATGGGCATCCACGCGATGATCCATCTCGGCACACATGGCACGCTGGAGTGGCTGCCGGGCAAGGCGATGGCGCTGTCGTCGTCCTGCCTGCCCGCCGCACTGCTCGGCGGGCTCCCCGTGATCTATCCCTTCATCGTCAACAATCCTGGGGAGGCGGCTGCAGCGAAGCGCAGGCTCGGCGCTGTGACCATCGGGCATCTGACGCCGCCGCTGAAATCGGCAGGCCACGCCAACGACACGCTGGAGCTGGAGCGCCTCATCGACGAATACGCCGCCGCCGATGGTCTCGACCGACGCCGCACCGCGCTGCTCCGCGAGGAGATTTTGGACCGCGCCGCGGCCGCGGGTCTGCTCGCCGAGAGCGGCGCCGACCGCGCCTCGACCAAGGAGGATCAGCTCGCCCGCCTCGACGCTTATCTCTGTGATGTCAAGGACTTGCAGATCAGGGATGGGCTTCATGTTTATGGCCGCGCACCCGACGCGCATCGCCGCGAAGAGTTCCTCGCCTCGCTGGCGCAGTCCAACCCGAAAGTGCCTGCCGAGACGCTTGTCGCGCGCTTCGATCAGGCCGCTTCATGTGAGCGCGAAGCACTGCTCACCGCCCTCGACGGCAAATTCGTGGCTCCAGGTCCGTCGGGCGCGCCGACGCGCGGCCGCGCCGACGTGCTGCCCACCGGGCGCAATCTCTATGCCATCGATCCGCGCGCGGTGCCGACCCGCTCGGCGCTCGTGCTCGCCGAGAAGGCTGCGAAGGAATTGCTCCGCCGCCACCTCCAGGATCACGGCGACTGGCCGCGCGCGCTGGTGATGGATGTGTGGGGCAGCGCCACCATGCGCACCGGCGGCGAGGACCTTGCGCTCGCGCTTCTCCTCATGGGCGCGCGCCCCGTGTGGGATCAGAGCTCGGCGCGCGTGAGCGGCATCGAGATCTTGCCCATCGCCGAGCTCGATCATCCGCGCGTCGATGTCACGCTGCGCATATCTGGCCTCTTCCGCGATGCCTTCGAGGCGCAGATCGCGCTGTTCGACGAGGCTGTGCGTGCCATCGCCGCGCGCGACGAGCCTGACGATTGGAATCCGCTCGCGGCATCCGCGCGCGGACTTGAGGGCGAGGCGTTGCGGCGGGCGACCGCGCGCATCTATGGCACGGCGCTCGGCGAATACGGAGCTGGCGTCACTGAGCGCGTGGAACGCGGCGCCTGGGATGCGCGCTCCGATCTCGGTCTCGACTATCTTGCCGCCTCGGCGACCGCCTACGGCAAGGGCCTCGACGGTTTTGCTGACGGCGAGGGCTTTGCCGCGCGCGTCAAGGATGCCGACGCCTTCCTGCATCAGCAGGACCACGCCGAGATCGATCTGCTCGATAGCCTCGACTATGCGGCATACGAGGGCGGGTTCGCCGCCGCCGCCGATCGCCTCGGCAATACGCCGGCCCTCTACCACACCGATATCTCGCGGCCCGATGCGCCGAAGGTGCGAACCCTCGTCGAGGAGATCGCCCGCATCGTGCGCGGCCGCGCCGCCAACCCCGCCTGGATCGAAGGCATGATGCGCCACGGCTATCGCGGCGCCGCCGAAGTGACGCGCAGCGTCGAAGGCCTGTTCGCCTTCGCCGCCACGCTGCCGGCGCGTCTCGACCGGCAATTCGACGTGTTGTTCGACGCCACCCTCGGCAATGAGACCGTCGACAGCTTCCTGCGCGAGGAGAACCCCGCGGCGCGCGAGGCCATGGCCGCGCGTTTCGACGAGGCCATCCGCCGCGATCTGTGGCGCCCGCGCCGGAACAGCGTGGCACGCTTAAGTGAGGCGTCATGACCGCGGCTCCGGCAATAAAGGGCTGGTGCCCGACACTCCTCTCGCCGATGCAATCCGGCGACGGCTGGCTCGCGCGCGTGAAGCCGAGCGCCGGGTGCGTGAGCGCCGCAGCGGCGCGGCTGATCGCTGACGCCGCAAGCAGCCACGGCAACGGTCACATCGACCTTACCTCGCGCGCCAATTTTCAGATCAGGGGCCTCACCGCTCGCTCCGCGGAAGAATTCGCCGAGACCATCATCGGCGCCGGTTTTGCCAACACCAACCCGCTGCTGGAAGCAGCCCGCAATGTCATGGCGAGCCCGCTCGGGCCCGACGATCCATCCGCCGCCTTCGACTCGCACGCGCTTGCGCGCGACATCGAAGCCATGCTTGCCGGCGAGCCCGCGCTTTGGGCGCTGCCGTCGAAGTTCGGTGTTCTTGTCGATGGCGGCGGCGTGCTGCCGCTTGCCGATGTCTCCGCCGACATTATGGTTCGCTCAAGGGACGGTGGTCTTGCCGTGCACCTCGATGGCGCGACGCTGGTGGCGCATTGCGCTTCATCCTCACTCACCGAAACCGTGAGGGCTTTGTCACTCGCCTTCCTTCGCCTATCCGCGCAGCGGAACGAGCCGCCGAGCCGCATGCGCGCGCTGGCGATGGCCGCCGGCGAGGAGGTGATCTTCGCCGCGGGCGGTCTTGCCGCCGTCCATGCGTCTCCCGGACTCACGCCCGAAACCAAATCACCCATCAGCTTGATATCATTGGTGTATCAGGCGCGAAGCGCCTTCGGCGCCGGCCTGCCTTTCGGTCGCATCGAAGCCAATGCGCTCGACGCGCTCGCCGATCTCTCGGAACGCTATGGCGACGGCAGCTTGCGCACCACGCCCTGGCGCGCGCTGCTTCTGACCGGCATCGCCGCTAGCGATGCTGCGACGCTCACAGAGGAAGTCGAAGCGCTCGGTCTCATCGCCGATGCTACCGACCCGCGCCTCAACATCTTCGCTTGCGTCGGCGCGCCCTCCTGCCAAAGCGCCAGCGTCGATGCGCGTGGCGATGCTGCCCGCCTTGCCGCCACCCTTGGGGCCACGCGCGATGACACCTTCCACGTTTCGGGCTGCAGCAAATCCTGCGCCCATCGCGGTGCCGCTTCGCTCACCCTCGTCGGCCGCGACGGACGCTATGATCTCATCCGCAACGGCAGCGCCGCCGGCCGGGCAAGCCTGACCGGTCTCAGCATGGATCAGGTCGAAGCCTTGCTCCAGTCCACCAAAGGACAGCGTCCATGAGCGCGGAATACGACTACGCGCGCGACGGCGCCGAGATCTACCGGCGCTCCTTCGCCATCATCCGCAGCGAAGCGGACCTCGCTCGCTTCACGCCGGACGAGGCCCGCGTCGCCGTGCGCATCATCCATGCCTGCGGCATGGTGGAGATCGCCCGCGACCTCGTCTTCTCGCCCGGCTTCGTCACCGCGGCCCGCGGCGCGTTGCTCGAAGGCAAGCCCGTCTTCTGCGACTCGAAGATGGTGGCGAACGGCATCACCCGCGCGCGGCTCCCTGCCGACAACGAGATCGTTTGCACCCTCGACTATCCCGACATCGCCGACCGCGCCGCGCGACTCGACACCACGCGCTCGGCGGCGGCGCTTGATCTTTGGCTCGACCGCCTCGGCGGTTCGCTCGTTGCCATCGGCAATGCGCCGACGGCGCTCTTCCGTCTCCTCGAGCTCATTGACCAAGGCGCGCCGAAGCCCGCCGCGGTGATCGGCATGCCGGTCGGCTTTGTCGGCGCTGCGGAATCGAAGGACGCCCTTGTCCGCCACGGCGGCGCGCCGTTTCTCATCGTCAAGGGCCGCAAGGGCGGTAGCGCCATGGCGGTCGCTGCCGTCAACGCGCTCGCCAGCGAGGCAGAGTGATGAGCACGCACGGCACGCTTTACGGCGTCGGCGTCGGCCCTGGAGATCCTGAGCTCATGTCGCTCAAGGCCGCGCGCATTCTGAAATCGGCGCCGGTCATCGCCTATTTCGCCAAGAAGGGCAGCATCGGCAATGCGCGGCGCATCGTCGACGGCCAGCTCAACCCTGACGCCGAGCTCGTCCGCCTCGATTATCCCTTCACCACCGAGCTGCCCGAGACCGACCCGTGCTATCGCGACGCGCTCGTCGCCTTCTACGACGCGAGCGCCGCGACGCTGGCGGCTTTGCTCGACGCCGGCCAGGACGTTGCGGTGATCTGCGCCGGTGACCCGTTCTTCTACGGCTCTTATGCTCATCTGCATGAGCGGCTCGCCGAGAGCTACGCTTGCGAGGTGATCCCAGGCATCACCGCCATGAGCGGCTGCTGGACGCGCGCCTCGATGCCGATGACCTGCGGCGATGAGATGCTGGTCGTGCTCTCCGGCACCATGGACAGAGATGCTCTCGCCGAGCGGCTTGCCGCGAGCGAGGCCGCGGTGATCATGAAGGTCGGGCGCAACCTCGCCAAGATCAGGCAGGCGCTCGTGCGCGCCGGCAAGATCGATCGCGCCGTCTATGTCGAGCGCGGCACCATGCCCGAGGAGCGCATTGTCCGTCTCGCCGACAAGCCCGACGACCAGGCCGCCTATTTCGCCGTCGTGCTCGTGCCGGGGGAGAGGAAGCCGCTATGACTGGACGCCTCGCCATTGTCGGCCTCGGGCCAGGAGCGGCGGAGCTGATCACGCCGCTTGCCGCCGAAATGCTCGCCGACGCCACCGACCTTGTCGGCTACGCACCATACCTTGCCCGCGTGCCCGAGCGCGCCGGCCAGCGCCGGCACGCGTCCGACAATCGCGAGGAGCTGGCCCGCGCGCGTCAGGCTCTCGATCTTGCTGCGTCGGGGAAGTCGGTCGCCGTTGTGTCCTCAGGCGATCCCGGCGTGTTCGCCATGGCGAGCGCCGTGTTCGAAGCGATCGAGACCGGCAAGCGCGAATGGCGCGACATCGAGGTGACCATGGTCCCCGGCGTCTCCGCCATGCTCACCGCTGCCGCCCGCGCCGGCGCGCCGCTCGGGCACGATTTCTGCGTGCTCTCGCTCTCGGACAATCTGAAGCCTTGGGATCTGGTGGTGAAGCGGCTCGAGGCTGCTGCCTCGGGCGACTTTATTATCGTGCTCTACAATCCGGCCTCGAAGGCGCGGCCCTGGCAGCTCGGCGAGGCCTTCCGCCTCGTCGCGCGGCATCGCGCGGGCTCGACGCCGGTGATCTTCGCTCACGCCGTGAGCCAGGCCGACGAGCGCGTTGACATCACGACCCTTGCCGACGCCGACCCCGCCAAGGCCGATATGCGCACGCTCATTATTATCGGGTCGAGCGCGACCAGGCTCGTCGCCGGCGGCAAAGGAAGGCGTTTCGTCTACACGCCACGTCACGCGGAGCTTGTCGAGTCATGAGCCCGTTCCAGCCAGAGAAGTGCGTCGGCGACGGTCTCGACGGAGGGAGCCTCCGGCAAATCCGGTCGCTCGACCATGATCACGGGGAGGGAGAGCGCCCGCGCCGCGTCGAGCTTGGCTTCAGTTCCCGCACCGCCCGAGTTCTTGGTGACGATCAATTCGATCTTATGCGTCTCCAGCAACGTGCGCTCGTCGGCGACGTTGAACGGCCCGCGTGCGGTGATCAGCTCGACACGCGGTGGCAAGTCTACGGGCGAGGGGGCATCGACGCTGCGCACAATATAGAAGTGTTGCGGCGTGCGCCGGAAAGGCGCGAGCTCCATGCGTCCGGTGGTAAGGAAGACGCGCCTCGGCTCTTCGCCGATCGCCGCAGCCGCCGCTTCGAGGCTCTCCACCATGATCCAGCGGTCGCCCTCGCGCTGAACCCAAGCCGGGCGCCGGATGGCCAGCATCGGAACGCCGGCCGCGCGGGCGGCCTGGATGGCATTGGCCTTCATCTGCACGGCGAAGGGATGGGTTGCGTCGATGACGAGATCGAAACGCTCCTCGGCAAGAACGCGCGCAAGGCCGCCAGCGCCGCCGAAGCCGCCGGTGCGCAGCCGCCCCGGAAGCGTCGCCGGATCAGTGGTCCTGCCGGCAAGCGACAGGGTGACGTCGTAGCGCGCGTCGCCTTCAAGCGCGCGGGCGAGGTCAGCGGCCTCGCCGCTGCCGCCGAGAATAAGAAGCTTCGCAGGTTTCATCACGCCGAGGTCGCATTGTGAGCGGGCACGGTCAACAGGCGCGATGGCTCGCCATCGTCGGCATCGGCGAGGACGGCGCCGAGGGGCTTTCGCCAGCGGCCCGCGCGCTCATCGCCAACGCCAAGCTGGTGATCGGCGGCAAGCGTCACTTGGCCCTTGCCGACGGGCTACCAAGCGGCGAGCGCAAGGCCTGGCCGAGCCCCATCGCCGAGTCCATCCCTGCTATTGTCGCCCATCGCGGCGAGCCGGTCGCGGTGCTGGCCTCAGGCGATCCCTACTGCTTCGGCGTCGGCGCGATGCTATCTGCCCATGTACCGGTCGAGGAGACGATCTGCGTGCCCGCGCCGTCGTCGCTGTCGCTGGCTTGCGCGCGGCTCGGCTGGGCGCTCGACGACGTTGCCGCGGTGTCGCTCTGCGGCAGGCCGCTCGAGACACTGGCGCCGTCGCTGCAGCCGAACCGCCGCGTGCTCGCGCTTTCCGCCGACGCGACGACTCCTGCCGCGGTCGCCCGCTATCTCAGCACTCGCGGCTTCGAGCAATCGACCCTGCATGTGCTGGAAGCGCTTGGCGGCCCGCGCGAGCGCGTGCGCAGCACGACCGCTGGCCGCTTGGGCTTCAACGATGTCGAGGCGCTGAACCTGATCGCCATCGAGGTGGAGGCAGGCCCCGGCGCCAAGATCATCCCGCTTTCCTCGGGCCTGCCCGACGAGATGTTCGAGCATGACGGCCAGATCACCAAGCGCGAGATCAGGGCCGTCACGCTGTCCTCGCTCAGCCCCCGCGCCGGCGATTTGCTGTGGGACATCGGCTGCGGCTCGGGTTCCATTGCCATCGAATGGCTCTTGCGTCACCAGGCGAACCGCGCCATCGGCATCGAG
>Ga0307470_10001132_pt1 | contig 10837 bp, 8 predicted proteins | sample atmos_gasesAM3C__FD_204565 | JGI IMG/M metagenome (GOLD analysis project Ga0307470, IMG submission 204565) | Hardwood forest soil microbial communities from Morgan-Monroe State Forest, Indiana, United States - atmos_gasesAM3C_05 | ecosystem: Environmental > Terrestrial > Soil > Temperate forest... | reverse complement strand
GGCGACGCAGGCGCAGGCCGAAAATCTCTCCATCGTGAATTCATTGCTGGTCAACAAGGAGCAGCGCTTTCCGGATATCGCGCACAACGGAAGACAAGAGGATCCAGCTTCGCAGGCAAACGCTCTGGTCGTGCACGGTCAGGAATATCACACGAGTTACTGGGGACATCTGGGACTGCTCGACATCTCCGGCGGCGTGATTCTGCCGGGGTATGCCGGTTATCCCGATACCGCCGCGTCGAGTCTGTATCCGATGAACGCGGACGTGGCGGATATTGCGCACTCTCGCGGCGCGTTGGTGGGCTACGTGCATCCCTTCGATGACTACCCGGAACCCATCTTGAAGCCGCACGAGGCACTGACCATGGAGCTGCCGGCGGACGTGGCGCTGGGCAAGGTGGACTACATGGAGATCCTGGGCTTCAGCGATCATCGGTCGACCGCGCGGGTCTGGTATCAATTGCTGAACCTGGGGTTCCGCATACCGGCGGCGGGCGGGACGGACGCCATGGCGAACTACGCTTCTCTGCGCGGACCGGTGGGTATGAACCGGGTCTATGCGCGAGTTCCGGCCGGCGAGGTCAAACCACAGGAGTGGATGGCAGCGCTCAAGGCGGGGCATAGCTTTGCGACCAACGGTCCGCTGCTGGGCTTCACCCTGGGCGGCGCCGAGATCGGCGATGAATTGAAGTTCGATGGCGCGCAGCGGCGCGTCAATTTCTCGGTTCGATTGCGATCCATCGTCGCCGTGGACCATTTGGACCTGGTGTGCAACGGCCGGGTGGTGCGCTCCTTCGTCGCGCGCGGTAGCCTGGATCACGGCGAATTCGGCGGCAGCATTCCGCTCGGCGACAGCGGCTGGTGCGTTGCGCGCGCATCCAGCGATGCGGGGCGCTACCCGGTACTGGATACCTATGTGTATGCGACCACCAGTCCGATCTACGTCACCGTCGCGGGCCGGAAGCCTCGCTCGCCGGAGGATGCGCGATATTTCGCGGCGTGGATCGATCGGATGACGGAAACCACTTCAGCGTACCCGGACTGGAACAGTGCGGCGGAGAAGCAGCGAGTGTTGGAACGCCTGGCGCAGGCCAAGGCGGTGTTCGTGGGTTTGCAATAGCTCGGCATGGGACGATGACGGCGTTATCATCCGGAAATTCCCGTGATCTTGGCTTGAAACGCACTCGTCGCGTCGCCGCGCAGTACGAACAACGACAGGACCCCGGCGAGCACGGCGCTGCCGGCGAGCAGTGCGAGGGTTACATCGTAGTTGCCGGTGAGATCGAACACTCGGCCCGCGGCGGGGCCCGCGAGCAGCAGTGTCAGAATCTCGCAGAAATACCAGGCACTGTAGCTGTAGGCGACGCTCACTTTCGGAAACCGGCGGCGCAGCAGGGCGACGAAGTAGAGATCGCTGCCGCCGATGGTAATTCCGAAACACGCAGCATATGCAATCAGCGCCGCGACCGAATGATCTCGGGCCACCCACAGAAGCGAGATGGCGCCCGCCAGGAGCAAGAGGTGCATGGCGGTGCCGACCGAGCGCACCGAAAAGCGATCGAGGAGCCAGCCGCCGACCATGCCGCCCACGGCAGCGAATCCCGCGGTTGATCCCAGGACCCAGGACGAGACGCCCGGGGTGAATCCCGCTCCCTCGACCACCGCGGCCTCGTGGGTGAGCAGTCCCCCGTAGGTGGCGTAGAAAAACAAGGTGGTGAGGGCGATCAGCCAGAACGTCGCCGATCCGAGAAGATCCCTCAAGCGTCCGGCGGGGGCCGCGGCGGCGATCGAATCCGCTACCGCCGCCGACATTTCGGGCGCGGCATTTGCGGGCGCGAGTGCCCGTGCAGGTGCAGCGTCTACACCTTTCAGCGGGCCGCCGTCCAGCCCAAGTCCGAACTCGCGCGGCGAGCGGGGTCCCTTGGTCGCCAGCACGGGTGCGAGGCCGATGGTCAATAGGCCGGCCGCGATTGCGAGACAGGCCGTGCGCCAACCGTAGTGGACGATGATCAGTCCCGCAATGGGCGCGAGCACCAATCCGCCCACGTGCCAGCCTGCCCAGACGATGCCGAGTCCAAGCGAATAATGCCGGGAGAACCACCGCGATACGGCGTAGGGGAGCGTCACGGCGAACATCACTTTGCCGACGCCCATCGCGGCGCGCAGTAGGTACATTTCACCGAACGTGGAAACCGTCGACAATAGGGCCACGCACGCCGCCTCGACGACGATGCCGGCGATCAACAGCCGCGCCGCTCCGAACCGCTTGATCGCAGAGCCGCCGAGCAGGATCAGCGGCGCGCTCAACCAGAACGCGGTGACGAGTCCGCTGGTCGCTGCACGGCTCCAGTGAAACTCCTCGGTGAGGGGCGGAACCAGCAGCACGAAGCAGTAGAGGCCGCCGCCATAGACCATGAAGCCGGCCAGGAACAGCGCGGCGAGGACTTTGTTGCCGTGATAGATAGGCTTTTTCCCGAGGTCGTTGATCAGGTGATCGTCCCGATGACTTGATCTGCATCGTACATAGGTTTCCGTGAATGTTTTGGGCGTTTTGCCGTCGCCATGAGATCATCGATCGCCCCGGGGCACACGAAATCGAGATGGCGGACATCCATATGAGCGAGAGTTTCCCATGGTGAAAGCGCTGCGTGTGAACGGCGATCGATTGTGGTCGCGGCTGATGCAGATGGCGGAAATCGGTGCGACCGCCCATGGCGGCTGCAACCGCCAGGCGTTGACCGACGACGACATGGCGGGGCGCAGGCTTCTGTCGCGCTGGGCGGAGGAAGCCGGTTGCCGCGTGCGGGTCGACGGGGTGGGAAACTTGTTCATCCGGCGTCCCGGGCGCGACGATACCCTGCCGGTGGTCATGACCGGGAGCCATCTCGACACTCAGCCGACGGGCGGCAAATTCGACGGCGTGTACGGGGTGCTGGCCGGGCTCGAAGTGATCGAGTCCCTCAACGATCATGAGATGACGACTGCGCATCCGATCGAACTGTCGGTGTGGTGCAACGAGGAGGGCAGCCGCTTTCCCATGGCGATGATGGGCTCGGCGGTTTGGTCCGGACGCCTGCCGCTCGACACGGCATACGGTTTGACCGACCGCAACGGGATCAGCGTGCGCCACGAGCTGCAACGCGCGGGCGTTCCGACCGATGCTCCGTTGTCGCGTCAGGCAGTCAAGGCCTCCTTTGAAGCACACATCGAGCAGGGGCCGGTGCTCGAGCAGAAGGCCAAGACCATCGGTGTGGTGACGGGCGTGCAGCACATGAGCCGGCACGAGGTCATCGTCGAGGGCCAGGAGGCGCACGCGGGCCCCACACCCATGGACATGCGGCGCGATCCCATTCGAGTGCTGGCGGATCTGTTGCCGGCTCTGTATGCGGCGACCGCGCAACGCGGCCGGCATGCGCGGCTCACCATTGGTTTCATCGAGACGCTGCCCGGGTCGCCCAATACGGTTCCCGGTCGGCTGCGATTCACGGTAGACATTCGTCATCCCGATGCAGAGGTGTATGGGGCGTTGAAGGAAGAAGTGAACCGGCTGGTGCGTGCCGCGCTCGATCGGCACGCGCTCGCAGGCGACATCCGCTGCGTGTGGGAGGCGCCGGGTGTCAGCTTCGATCCAACCTGTGTCGCGGCGGTACGCAGCGCAACGGCTGCGCTCGGATTCAATTCCTTGGAGATGGTCAGCGGCGCCGGCCACGACTCCTGCAATGTGTGCGCCGTGGTGCCGACGGCGATGGTGTTCGTCCCGTGCGCCGGCGGACTCAGTCACAACGAGGCGGAGAGCGCACTGCCCGGCGATTTGGAGGCAGGCGCCAATGTGTTGCTGCACGCCATGCTGTCGATGGCGAGCGCGGCGACGACATAGCCGGTACCGACAGACGCACGGCCGGCGGAGGATTGCATGCGAATAGTAACCCGACTCTCAATGACGTTAGCCGCGGCCATCCTCGCCGCCGGTTCTGCTACCCACATCGCCGGCGCAGCCGACCCCGACGCGCCCGCGATGGCTGCCGTCACGGCCTTGCAATGCGGCCATCTCATCGACACGGCCGGCGGCAAGACGCTCGGCGAGACCACGATTGTGATCGAGGGTGGCCACATCAAAGAGGTGTTGAGCGGAATTCGGCCGCCTTCAGGCGCCAAAGTAATCGACCTCTCTACGCAAACCTGCATGCCCGGATTGATCGATGCCCATACTCACCTGACGGGGGAGACCAGCCGTACCGAGTACGTCGACAAGTTTCATTGGAACGTCGCCGACTACGCCATCCGCTCGACGGTTTATGCGCGGCGCACCCTGTTGGCCGGCTTCACGACGGTGCGCAATGTCGGCGATCAAGCCAACGAATCGGTTGCACTGCGTAACGCTATCAATGCGGGGATCATTCCGGGCCCAAGAATTTACACGGCCGGCCGGGCCATGGGGACCACCGGCGGCCATGCCGATCACACCAATGGCTACCGTACCGACCCCGATCTGGCCGGGGATCCCGGGCCCACCGAGGGCGTCATCAATGGCGTCGACGACGCGGTGAAGGCGGTTCGCCTGCACTACAAATTGGGCGACGACCTCATCAAGATCATGCCCTCCGGCGGAGTCCTCGACGAGAACACCAGCGGGGACAATGCGCAGATGACCTTGGAGGAAATCAAGGCCGTCGTAACGACTGCCCATGACTATGGATTCGCGGTGGCCGCACACGCGCATGGCGCCGAGGCGATTCGCCGCGCCGTGCTCGGCGGCGTCGATTCCGTCGAACACGGCACGTTCATGGATGCCGATGACATGAAACTCATGGTGGAACACGGCACCTGGTACGTGCCCACCATCATTGCAGGCGACTTCGTCGCGCGGCAGTCCAAGGTGCCCGGCTATTACCCGCCGCAGGTCGCCGCCAAGGCGGCAGCGATCGGACCTTTGATCCAAGCCACGGCCGGGCGCGCCTACAAGGCGCATGTGAAGATTGCGTTCGGCACCGATGCCGCCGTGTATCCGCACGGACAGAACGCACATGAGTTCGAATTGATGGTGGGAGCCGGCATGCCGCCCATGTTCACCATTCAAGCGGCGACGATCAGCGCGGCGCAATTGATACGGCACGACAAGGATTTGGGCACAGTCACTGCCGGCAAGATCGCCGATGTCGTTGCGGTTCCCGGCAATCCCATCGACGATATCAGCCTGATGAAGCGCGTGAGTTTCGTGATGAAGGACGGGGTCATTTACAAGTTGAACTCGGTGCCTGTCGAGCTTTCGCCGTAACAGACAATGGATCGGAACTCGCGCGTTCGCGCGTTGTCCACTGCGTTGCGCCGCCGCGGGGCCGCGTCGTCCGTTGCGCTCCGCGGCGTGAGCATTCAACCAAAGGACCATAACCCATGGATCTAAAATTAGCGAAGAAAATTGCGCTGGTCACCGGTTCCACCGCTGGCATCGGCAATGCCATCGCAGCCTCGCTCGCGCGCGAAGGTGCGACCGTCATCGTCAATGGGCGGTCGCCGGCCGCCGTGGAGGGCGCCGTGGCCGCGATGAAGGCGGAGGCCAAAGGCGACGTGATCGGATTCGCCGGCGACCTCAGCGTGGCATCGGTCGCGGAGACCCTGGTGCGCCAACATCCGGTCGTCGATATTCTGGTGAACAACCTCGGTATCTTCGAGGTCAGGCCGTTCGAGGAAATTTCCGACGCCGACTGGCAGCGATTCTTCGATGTGAACGTGCTGAGCGGCGCGCGGCTCTCGAGGCTGTATCTCCCTGCCATGCGCAAACGCAATTGGGGCCGCATCATTTTCATCTCCAGCGAGAGCGGCTACCACATTCCGGCGGAAATGATCCACTACGGCATGACGAAGGCCGCGCAGATCGCGGTTGCACGCGGTTTGGCCGAGACCACCGCCGGCACCGGGATTACCGTGAACAGCGTGCTGCCGGGTCCCACCCGCTCCCGCGGCGTGGGAGATTTCGTCGCCGGGATGGCGGCCAAATCCGGGAAGAGTGCGCAGACCGTGGAAAACGAATTCTTCAAGACGGCGCGGCCCACATCCTTGCTGCAGCGGTTCGCCACGCCCGAGGAGGTTGCGGCGATGGTGACCTACGTGGCGAGCCCCGTGTCTTCCGCGACCAACGGTGCGGCGCTGCGCGTCGACGGCGGGACGATCAAGACCGCCTTCTGAGCGATCGAGCGATGCGCGGGCGATCGGCGGCGGGTCTCTCGCCCGCCGTCCTCGTCAGGCCATGCGATGGACCCGCTGCCGATCGGCGCGCCGCCGATTGATCGCTGTGCGCAATTCCTCGGCCGCCTCACGGATGGCTTCGGCCGCACCGCCGCCGGCGTAGATTATGTCGCGCGAGGAGCTGATCAACAGGCCCGCGCCGCGTGCATCCAGGCCCGCTGACAGGGTGGCATCGAGATCGCCGCCCTGCGAACCGATGCCGGGCACCAAAAAAGAGAGTTCCGGGTGTGCCATGCGCAGTTCGGCCATTTCTCGCGGAAAGGTGGCGCCCACCACCAGCATGAGGTTGCCCTGCGTGTTCCATTGTCCCGCCGCGCGCTCCGCGACCCGCCGATAGAGGGGCAGGCCGTCGACGAGTAGATCCTGAAAATCCTTGGCGCCGGGATTGGAAGTGCGGCAGAGCAGGATGGCCGCGCGGTCCGGACGCGCGAGGAAGGGTAGTACCGAATCTTCACCCATGTAGGGATTCACGGTCACCGCATCGGCACCGTACCGATCGAACGCCTCGCGAGCATAGGCCTCGGCGGTATTGCCGATGTCGCTGCGCTTGGCGTCCAAAATGACCAGCGCGGCCGGCGCGCGCTCGCGGATATAGCGAATGCTGGCAGCCAGCTGGTCCTCCGCGCCGAGCGCGCTGTAGAACGCAATCTGCGGCTTGTAGGCAGCCGCGATGCCGGCCGTGGCGTCAACGATGCGGCGATTGAAGGCATACAGGGGCTCGGCGCCGGGGAAGAGATCTTGGGCGCCGTGAAGCTCCTGAGGCCCGGCCAGATCCTTGGGCAGCTTCGCAGGATCGGGGTCGAGGCCCACGCATACCAGGCTGCCGCTGGTGTGTTGCGCTCGGGCGAGCCGTTCGGCGAAGGGCATGGACATGACCACATCATAGCCAGCGCGCACCCACGATGGCGAGCGAGGAGGGCTTTAGGGAGTATGCTTGAGGGCTACCGTGAGAACAGCATTGCCCAGCAAGCCCCGCACTGGACCGCGATTGGTACTGCAGCCGGCCAGTCGCCGCGCGGCCAGGCACACCAGCACCAACGCCCTGAAACGATTTTTTGTCATCGCCGATGCCTGGGAGCTGTCGCCCCTGCAGCAATGCCGGCTGCTCAAAATTCCCTCGCCCCAGGTGTTGGAGCGGTACCGGCTGGGCCAGGCGCCGCGACTTTCTGCAACGCAGCAGGAGCGGGCGGCATTGATCGCCAACATTCAATACTCCTTGACGGCGGGCACCAGTCTCAAGGATCGCGCCTGGGCTTGGGTTCACGCGCCGCGCGAGGCGGCGCCGTTTGAGGGCGATAGTCCGCTCTACTTCATGCTCGAAAACGGACTGCCGGCGTTGCGGGAAGTGGCCCGGCTGCTGGTGCGCGAAAGCGAACCTCGCTAAATGATGACTCCGCTATACTAGAGAGCTATTCCGATGCGAATGTGGCGGAATTGGTAGACGCGCCAGACTTAGGATCTGGTGGGGAAACCCGTGCGAGTTCGAGTCTCGCCTTTCGCACCAAGGCATTGGCCGCCATTGCTGACAGCACACTTCAACACGAGGATTGACATGCAGGTTTCCGTCGAGAGTATCAGCAAATTAGAGCGTCGCATGCAAGTGCAGGTGCCGGCCGAGCGCGTGACTCAGGAGATCGATGCGCGCTTGAAGAACTTGAGCCGCACGGCGCGCTTGAACGGCTTTCGTCCGGGCAAGGCGCCGATCAAGGTGATCCGACAGCAGTTCGGCCCGCAGGTACACCGCGAAGTGATCGGCGAGCTGCTGCAATCGAGTTTTGCAGAGGCGGTGACGGAGAAACAGCTGTCGCCCGCGGGCAGCCCGCGCATCGAGCCGCAGAGTATGGACGAGGGTCAAGACCTTAAATATGTGGCGACGTTTGAGGTTTTCCCCGAGGTAGCGCTTCAGCCGTTGGATGCCCTGGAACTCGAGCGCGTGACGGCCGACGTCACCGAGAGCGACATCGACGCCATGATCGAGCGTCTGCGCAAACAGCAGATGAAGTACTCACCTTCGTCGCGCGTGGCCAACACGGGCGACAAGGTTACGATTGATTTCGTCGGCACCATCGACGGCGCCGAGTTTGCGGGCGGCAAAGGCGAGAACATAGCCATCGTGTTGGGCGAGGGACGGATGCTGCCGGACCTCGAGCAGGGATTGGTCGGCGCGGCGGCCGGCGAGCATCGCGAAATCGATGTGAATTTTCCCGCCGATTACCGTGCCACGGAACTTGCCGGCAAGCGGGCGACTTTCAGCACGCAGATCAAGACGGTCGAGGAGCCGACGCTGCCCGAACTCGATGAGGAGTTCTGCAAGGCGTTCGGCGTCGCCGAGGGTGGAATTCCCAAGCTGCGCGAGGACGTGGCGGCCAATATGCGCCGCGAACTCGAGCAGAATTTGCGCAATCGCAACAAGACGGCGGTGATGGAGAAGCTCTACCAGGCCAATCCCATCGACGTGCCGAATGCCTTGCTCGAGTCGCAGATACGGGACATGCAGATCGAGGCCATGCGCCGCGCCGGGGCAAAGGACGTGTCGCAGGCGCCGCCGCGCGACCCCCTGGTGGAGCCCGCACGGCGCCGCGTTGCGCTCGGCTTGTTGTTCAACGACGTGATTCGCCGCGAGAACCTGGTCGTGGATCCGCGCCGCGCGGATGCGCGGCTGGACGAAATGGTGGGGGCATACGGCGATGCCGCAGCGCTGAAGCGCGCTTACCAGCAGAACCCCGACGCCATGCGCCAGGTGGAAAGTCTCGCACTTGAGGACCAGGTCGTGGATTGGATTCTCGAGCATGCTAAGGTGCGAGAAAGGGTTTCGACTTTCAAAGAGCTGATGAATTTCGAAGCCTGAGCCTTTAGGCGTATCCCTTGAAATGGCGCCAAGAAGTCCTCACAGAGCACTGAGCGGTAGTTTTTATTCCAGAAGGGCATCATTCATGACGACGCGCGCACTCAATTTGGTCCCGATGGTGGTCGAGCAGACCGCCCGCGGCGAGCGGGCCTACGACATCTATTCGCGATTGCTCAAGGAACGGCTGATTTTCATCGTGGGTCCGGTCGAGGACTACATGGCGAATCTGATCGTGGCCCAGCTCTTGTTCCTGGAATCGGAAAACCCTGAGAAGGACATCGCGCTCTATATCAATTCGCCGGGGGGCTCGGTGAGCGCGGGTCTCGCCATTTACGACACCATGCAGTTCATCAAGCCCGACGTGAGCACCATTTGCGTGGGGTTGGCGGCCTCGATGGGCGCGGTGTTGCTGGCCGGCGGCGCCAAGGGCAAGCGGTACTGCCTGCCGAACTCTAAAATCATGATTCACCAGCCTTCGGCCGGATTCCAGGGCCAGGCTTCCGACATCGATATTCATGCGCGCGACGTCATGGAAACCAAGCAGCGGCTGAATGCGATATTGGCCAAGCACACCGGCCAAACCATCGAACGCGTCAAGCAGGACAGCGACCGGGACAATTTCATGACCGCGGAAACCGCCCGCGCTTACGGTTTGGTCGATTCGATGCTCGAGAAACGCAGCGAGTTGCCCGTAAAGGCCTGATGGCACCGGATTCGCCTCGTGGTCCCCGCGTCCGGACCCCGGTCACAGCCCGCGAGACCTTATCTTTGCGTGAGGTCGGTCGGGTGCTATATAGTCCGTACTGTAGCCGCTTTCCCCGGGTATTCGCGGGGGACGCGGTCAAATTGAGGACAGCATGAGCGAAGATTCGCGCGGCAAACATGATGACGGCAAGCTGTTGTACTGCTCTTTCTGTGGAAAGAGCCAACACGAGGTTCGGAAACTCATTGCCGGCCCCAGCGTTTTCGTCTGCGACGAATGCGTGGAGCTGTGCAACGACATAATCCGGGAAGAACTCGAGGAACGCGCCGAGCGCACCCGCGACAAGCTCCCCAAACCCCAAGAGATCAAAAAAGTCCTCGACGAGTACGTCATCGGCCAGGAACGCGCCAAGCGGGTCCTGTCGGTGGCGGTATACAACCACTACAAGCGGCTGCAGACCCGCGGCGCCGAAGGCGTGCGCTCGCGCGATGAAGTGGAACTCGCGAAGAGCAACATTCTCCTGATCGGCCCCACCGGGTCGGGCAAGACGCTGCTGGCCGAAACGCTGGCGCGCCTGCTGAACGTGCCGTTCACCATCGCCGATGCCACGACGTTGACCGAGGCCGGCTACGTCGGTGAGGACGTCGAGAACATCATCCAAAAGCTGCTGCAGAAATGCGACTACGATGTGGAGAAGGCGCAGACCGGCATCGTCTACATCGATGAGATCGACAAGATTTCGCGCAAGTCGGACAACCCGTCGATCACCCGCGATGTGTCGGGCGAAGGCGTGCAGCAGGCGCTGTTGAAGCTGATCGAAGGCACGATCGCGTCGGTGCCGCCCCAGGGCGGGCGCAAGCATCCGCAGCAGGAATTCCTGCAGGTGGACACGACCAACATCCTGTTCATCTGCGGCGGCGCCTTTGCGGGCCTCGAAAAGATCATCATGAACCGCACGCACAAGAGCGGCATCGGCTTCGTCGCCGAAGTGCGCGAACAGAACGCGCGCCCGCACGGCAACGACGTGTTCCACGACACCGAGC
>Ga0307470_10001131_pt1 | contig 10844 bp, 11 predicted proteins | sample atmos_gasesAM3C__FD_204565 | JGI IMG/M metagenome (GOLD analysis project Ga0307470, IMG submission 204565) | Hardwood forest soil microbial communities from Morgan-Monroe State Forest, Indiana, United States - atmos_gasesAM3C_05 | ecosystem: Environmental > Terrestrial > Soil > Temperate forest... | reverse complement strand
CCGCCTGCAGTAGAAACCCGGCATCGACACGGGTCAGCTGCAGCCGCACGGGCACGCGCTGGACGACCTTCACCCAATTGCCTGTGGCATTTTCCGGAGGCAGCAGGGAAAACTGCGAACCGGTGCTCGGGCTCACGCTCGTCACTTCCGCCGAGAATCGCCTGCCCGGATATCGATCGATCTCAACGGTCGCTGTCTGGCCCGGGCGCATGCGGGCGAGTTGAACTTCCTTGAAGTTCGCCTCGATCCAGACATCGCGAGTCGACACCAAGGCGAACACCGGCGCGGACGCTGCAATGGTGTCCCCGACTTGCAGCTGTTCCACTTTGGCCACGACGCCATCCGTCGGGGCGCTGATCACCGTGTAGGACAGGTTGAGCTGTGCACGATCAAGTTCGGCCTGCGCCTGCGCGACCAGAGGATGCCGTTCGGGTGCAATGTTCGGGTCTCCTCCCAAGTTGGCGAGTGCCACGCCGATCTGCTGCTGAACGCCGGCGACTTGTTGCCGCGCCGCATCGAGCCCATGGGCAGCCTGATCGAACTGCGCCTGCGACGCGATGCCGGACGCGAGTAGGCGCGTCTGGCGATCGTATTGCTGCCGCGCGTAGCTCTGGGTATCTCGGGCAGCGCGTAGCTCCGCCAGCCGCTGCCGATAGGTCGACTTGAGCGATTCGATTTGCAGCCGCGTGTCAGCCAGGTGCGCTGCCGCGTCGCTGACGGCGATGCGGAATGGCGCGTCATCCAATTTAAAGAGCGTCGCGCCGCGTTGCACGAGCTCATTGTCCCTCACATCGATCTCGCTGACGCGCCCACCCACGTCGGCGCTGATCGACACGGTGGCTGCCTGTGCGTACGCGTCGTCGGTGCTCTGATACCGGCTGCCCTTGATGTAGAAATATGCCCCGCCGCCGAGTACCGCGATGGCCGCGAGCGACATGAGGGGCAAACGCAGGCGTTGCAGGCGTGTCTTGCGGACCGTCACAGTCCCCGTCAAGGGTGCGGTCTCATCGAGCTCCACATGAGCTTCCGCGCTCATGGCCGCGAAGCCGTCTGCTCACGCCGACTCCGCGCTCCGCCTGTGCTGGCGCGTCCGCTTTGAAGGACCGCTACCGCAGGCGCAGGCTGCAGCGGTTCCTGCGAGAGGAAGTTACTATGGATTTTCTCAAGCAGTTCAATCATGAGATCGGCGTGCTTCTTGGGAATGCCCGCAAACGCCTCCCGGCGCGTCAAGGCCACCAAGTGCCAAATGTCATCCACCAGCGGTTTGCCCTTGGGCTTGAGATACAAACGGCGGGCCCGGCGGTCGGCCGGATCGATGCGTCGTTCCAGCCACCCGTGGGATTCCAGGCAGTCAAGAGTTCGCACGAGAGTCATCGGCTCGAGATCCGTCAGCTCCGCCAGCTGCACCTGGCTGATTCCTTCGTGATCGGCCAGATAAATGAGCGCTTTGCATTGCGGCAGCGTCAGGCCGAGGGCGCCGGCTCTTTGCTCGAATCGCTCCACGTATAGCCGGCTCGTCTCTTTGAGAAGGAAACCAAAAGTGCGGTTTGGGCTCACAATTAGATCTCGTAGATTGCTGCGCAACAATCGCATTGTATATTACCGTACGTGATTATATCAAATGTTATTACTTCTCGGCTGCTCAGATTGTCCCCGACTACTCGGATTGCGAGCGATCACCCGATTGGAGTCGACGAAGAGGACGTGGATCGTTCCTCGTCCATGTACCCGCGTCCTGTCTCCGCGCCCGGCTCGTGAGGCGCTCCAAAAACACTTTCGGAGAATTTTTCTTGCGCTGTGAGCAGGAGTCCGGCGAGCAAAATAATCCCGACGCCGAAGGCCCAGACACATAGAACGAGCAACCGCATTACCGCATCCCTCAGTGGTCCGAAAATTTGGATATTCCTGATGCGCTCGCTGAACCCTCCAAAGCCCTCCTGGCAAAGGTAGACGCTGCGTGCCGGAAGCGTAGTACCGAGGTCTCTACCCGGATAGCTCATATTTCTCGATAGCACCTATCGCCGGCAACGATGGACGATTCCTAATGCGGCCCGGCAATAAATCTGCGTGCATCTGGTGCGGCAATACATTCCATCGAGAGATATGGGCTATACAGATTGGAAGCAGGAGTACTAGTGTTCGTATGTCCATCGGCGGCCAAACGCGCCCTTGGAAGGCGAGTGTCGAGCGGCATGCGCGGATCGCCTCGTATGCGCAGCGCGCCTGCCATCGGCACGCCAGGTACTCTGAACCACCGAGGATTGCGTATGACCCATGCTCGCCCGCTGACTCGCACGCGCTGGTGCATTGTGGTCGCGGACGCGGCGGGCCCGGAGTGGCTCGTCCCTGACGACTCCCGCGCGCAGTGGGCGCCGGTTCAATATTGCGGTCTCGGGGAGCCGACGACAATGCTGCAGAAGGCGCTGCACCGCGCCGGCCGCATATCTCACGCGACACGGGTGGTTGTGACGGTCGCCGACGCCCATCGGTCGCGCTGGCAGCGGGCGCTCTGGTTCACGCGGCCTGAGCATCGCTACGTCAGCGAGTTGCCGGGCTGGTCTTCCGTCACCACCGCCGCAGCGGTACTGTCCATAGCCGCACGGACGCCTGACGCATTGGTAACAATACTCCCCGCTCGATGCTACGTGGCGGACGAGTGGACTCTGACCATCGCGCTTCACAGAGCCCTATCCGAACGGACTGTCCTCGCCGGCGGCATCGCGACGCTCGGGATGGTCGGCGCGGACTCTGACGTCGATGAGAGCTATCTGCTGCCGGGCGCATCGGACGGAGAGCCGACCGCAGCAGTGTCCGGCATCGCGCGACAGCCCCTGGAATGGGTTGCCCGGCACCTCGTCCGACAGGGAGCGCTCGTTGCCTCCGACATCTATATCGGCCGCGCGGGCACGCTCGCCTTGCTGTTTTCCAAATACTGGACGGCGCTTACTCATGAACTCTTGGAACATCTTGCGAGTTCGTTCATGCCCGGAGTCGAGAACCGCATTCCATCGATCCTGGCGCTGGAGGCGTTGCACGTGGCGCCCCGAAACTCCCGGGACCGTCCGCCGCGGATTCCCGTGCGTGCCCTGCGTGTGGCGCATTGCGGTTGGAGCAGTCTTCGCTCGCGGCGCGCGATCGAACGAATTGTTACTTCGCAGCCGAACTTCTCATCTGCGTGCTTTGCCAACCGCGCATACAGACCTTCCGTGATTGAACACGGGCATTCCACGTGAGCCGCGTGACCCCGCTCTATCGACTCACCGCGGCGAATCCGTTACCGGACGATGGACGGATCATTGCCAGCGAACGGCTGGGCGATCGCTCGTGCTTGGTGGTCGCGGCCGCGGATAGTGGCGCCTTCTCTTTCAGCCACCGTGCGTCTTCCTGTTTGAGGCGGTCGATGAACCAACGCCCCGCCGGCCCCGGAGGGCTATCAGTCCGATACACGGCCGACATGGCGACGACATAACCCTCAGGCGGTGCGGACTCGGCCGTGATCTGAACGAGCGCCCCGGTTGCCAGATCCGCCTCGATCATGTGAAGCGGCATGATGCCAAACCCAAGCCCTGCGCGCAGGAAGGCAAGCTTGGCCCCGAGATGAGAAAGCCGCCACACTCTCGGGGACAGCAACCCGAATCCACCGGCTCGCGACAGATCCGAAGGATCGGCGTGTACGAGTTGGATGTGGTCGGCGAGCACGGCCATTGGAATCGGTGCGCGGTGGGCGGCGAGCGGGTGCTGCGGCGAGACGAGGACGGGGCTCGTGACCGCGCCCAGCCGTTCGCGGGTGAGCTGCGGGGGCGCGGCGCGCAAGGACGCTATGACACCGAGTGTGCAGCGGCCGTCGAGCACAGGCTCGATCACGGCACTCGACTCGACATCGAACCTCAGCAGGGTTGCGGGGAATTCCTTCTGGAAGGCCGCCACAGTAGCGGTGAACGGCGCGAGCGGATATACAACGTCGACGGCGACGCTCAGTTCCGGTTCAAGCCCGCCGGCCAAGCTCTTCGCCCGCGCCTTGAAGAGGTCTACGTCGCCCGCCACCGCGCGTGCGTCGGCGAGCAGCGCGCGGCCCTGATCGGTCAACACCGGAATACGAGCGCTGCGATCGAAGAGCTTCACCCCGAGTTGCCCTTCCAGATTCGCCAGCGTCTGGCTCACCACGGACTGGGCACGCCTCAGGCGGCGGCCGGCCGCCGAGAAGCTGCCTTCATCCGCCGCGGCGATGAAGGTGCGGAGCTGGTCGAGTGAAACGCCGTCAAACATGGACCTTCTCCTGCCTCATGACGGCACCAAGTGACTGTTTTATTTGACTCGGCGCCATCACGGGAGTACCCCAGACATGTGTGAGTGACCGGTAAGTAACATACCCATGTTAGTAATCAGTAGTGTGGGTGTCAACCACAACACACATCTGCTCTGACGATATGTTCCATCGAGAGATAGAGGCTACCAAGGCAATAGCCTCGGCTCTAGGCTTCCACTATGGCGACTACTCCACCAAGGCGGCCTCGCCCATTAGCCGGAGAATCAAATGACCGAGAGTAAAAAGCTATTCGTACTGCGTGAGAAACTCGTCTCCCGACGCCGGGAAATAGTCGACAGTTTCCAGACGGCTTCCCCCGAACTATTGAACGGAGATACCGTCGTGCAAATCCAAAACGCGATCGATGCAGTAGATAGGGCAATTGCCGACGAGAAACGTGCGGAGTCCGTCTCCGCGGATTCGCGTCGACTGGTCTCGTCGGCAGCGTCCGGGAGCGTATGAGCCGGTAATCTCACGCTACATGGCAGACTACGCGACCGCGTTGCCCGCATGGCCGAACAGTCCCCTGCGCTTGATCGCGTCCGCAACCGGGATGGGGACCATCTTCTCCCACAAGAGATCGTTGTCCTTGATCTTCTTCAGCACATCCCGCGAAAAAATGTGGAGGATGTTGGTATCGAACCCGACTATGGATTCGATGTAGTGGTTATCGAGAAGGTGGGCGTAGAGGTTCGAAAGATGATCCGCAATCCGCACGTTCTTCGCGGTGATGAGGACGTTCGACGCGAACGACAGGACTGACGTACCGGTCCCGCTGGAGTCCACGATATACCTTTCGTAGGCCTCCTCCCTCATCGGGTAGACGTACAACTTGACCGCGTTTCGGAAAAGACGTCCGAAAGACTCCAGGATGCCGCCCTCGAGGTTGTCGTAGTATTTTTCGTTGAATATTTCCAGCAAGTTATTGATACCCATGGCGACCCCGATCATCTCCTTGGTGTACCGCCGGAAATAGGACGTGAGCCGGTAGTACTCCGAATAGTTGGAGATGAGGACCGTAAAGCCGATGTCGGCCAAGAGGTCGACACGCGAGAGAAAATCCTGGGCGTCGAGCGCGCCCCCTGAAAGCAGGTTGTTCATCGTGATCTCCATGAGGACGACCACCTCCCTGCCTTTGACCAGCGGCTCCTGCACGAACTGCGCCGTTGCGCTGTTGATCATGTCGACGTTGACATGGGTCACGGGCCGGAAACTTCCCCGTTCGACGAGGATCGCTTTCTTGTGCAGCACCTCGGACGGTTGCAGCACCTCACCCTGCTTCCCGAACATGACTGCGTTCGTGAGCCTGAACTCCACCAAGTGAAGCGACATCAGACGGTTGTCGATCCTCTCGAAGCAGTGCCCCGAAAACCGCAACATGTCGATCTCTATTCTCTCGGTACCGAGGTTGTCCTGGAGCGATTCAATCAATCTCCTCGGATCGGTGCGGTAATACAGGGCCGCGTAAACTAGGTTGACCCCAACGATGCCCAGCGCTTGTTGCTGCAGGAGCGCATCCTTGTCCCACATCCGCACATGCAGCACGATCTCGCTGGGCTCGCCCAAGGGCTCGGTCTGAAAGCGAATTCCGAGCCAGCCGTGAGCTTCGTTCGTGCCCTTGAAGTTTATGGTCGCAACCGTGTCCGCGAAGACGAAGAATTTCGTCTTGTCGCCGCGGCTCGCCGAAAGGCGCTCGAGCAATAGGCCGTATTCGTGATCCAGCATCAGCTTCAGGCGCTCGCGGGACACGTATCTTGGCGCCTTCCCATAGATCGCATCGCTGAATACCATGTCGTAGGCTGAAATCGACTTGGCGATCGTCCCCGAGGCCCCGCCCGCATGGAAGAACTCGCGTGCGACTTCCTGCCCGGCGCCGATCTCCGCGAACGTACCGTAAAGGGGTCCGTCGAAGTTGATGGTGCGTGCCTTCTGCGTCGTCGTGAGCAGTTCCTTACTTTCATTCATGCTGTTCACCTCACCTCGCCGTCTTCACGCGGGGCGCTTTGCTTGATTAGAAATCTCTACTTACGGGTCCGTGGACAGCTACTTCGGACGGATGTTCCATTTTGTCCGTTCAAAGGGGCTGCGGGAAATAGGTCAGAGATTCAGCCGCCGCCCTCCATGGCGGCCCGTTTCAACGCTTTGGAACTGTTGATTTGCAGACCACAGTGGAGTATCAGTCGTTGGCGCGCGAAACCGCGAGGAAATGTTATGCAACGACCACTCTTTCCACCGCTGCCGCTGTCGCGGCGACGGTTTCTAGCCGGGGTAAGCAGGCTTGGCTTGACGGGGCTGCTCGGCGCCTCGGCATGGGACGCAGTAGCCGCGGATCTCGTCGAGTTCCCCTTCGTCAACGGCCGGCGCGAGCTGGCCACGAACTTTCCGCAGAAGGGAGCCATGATCTTGCAGCGCACTCGCCCGCCGTTGCTCGAAACACCGTTCGAAGTCTTCGATCAGGGCGTGTTCACGCCCAATGATCGCTTCTACGTGCGCTGGCACCTGGCGAACATCCCCACCGAGATCGATCCGGCCACGTTCCGGCTCACCATTCGCGGACACGTAGGGCAGTCCATCCAGTTGACGCTCGATGAGCTGGTCCGCAACTTCGAGCCGTTCGAAATTGCCGCCGTCAATCAGTGCTCCGGCAATTCACGCGGCTTCTTCAATCCGCGGGTACCGGGAGGGGAATGGGCGAACGGCGCGATGGGCAATGCCCTCTGGAGGGGGGTGCGTTTGAAGGACGTGCTCGATCGTGCGGGGGTCAAGGCGGGGGCGCTGCAAGTGCGCTTCAATGGTCTCGATACCGGCGTGGTCCCGCAAACGCCCGACTTCATGAAATCGCTCGACATTGATCATGCGCGCGACGGCGAGGTGATGATCGCTTACGCGATGAACGGAGCGCTGTTGCCGCTCTTGAATGGATTTCCATTGCGATTGGTGGTTCCCGGCTGGTATGCGACCTACTGGGTGAAAATGCTCAACGACATCGAGGTGCTGGACAAGCCCGATGACAACTTCTGGATGACGAAGGCATACCTGATTCCCGACACGCCGTTCGCCAACATCGTGCCGGGCCAGAAGGACGTGAAGATGGTTCCCATCAATCGGATGCTGCCGCGCTCGTTCTTCACCAACGTCAAAGACGGTGCCGTCCTTAAGGTTGGACAAACCACGATCGTGCGGGGCATCGCGTTCGGTGGCGACGCCGCGCTGGCGAAAGTATTGTTCTCTGCCGATTCAGACGGCGATTGGCATGAAGCGCGGCTCGGGCCGGATCACGGCAAATACAGCTTCCGGCAGTGGGAAGTGCCGTTGCGCCTTTCATCCCCCGGTTCGCACCCGTTGAGGATCAAGGCGGTCAACGTGGCAGGCAGCGTCCAGCCCGATCGCGTCAACTGGAACGGCGCGGGCTTCATGCGCAACGTGATCGAGTCGGTGGCCGTGCAAGCAGCCTAGTCATTTTGAGGAATGAGATGAATACGAACCTACGCCACATTGCCCTGATCTGGACGATCCCCGTCTTGCTGGGAATCGCGCTTGCGGCCGGCTCGACCTGGCCGGGCACCGTGGATTCCGCACCCGCGGTGAAAGAGGCGGCCAAGGGACCGGTCCAAAAGTGGGTCAAGGTGAGTGTTGAACTGCCCGCGAGCCAAACCCCTTTCCCGCCCGGTGACGGTGCGGTCATCGCCAATGCTCAATGCCTGATCTGTCACTCGGCTGGGATGGTGTTGCGTCAGCCGCCGCTCACGCAAGATGAATGGGTGGGCGAAATCAACAAGATGCGCAACGCCTACGGTGCACCGCTGGCGGCCGATCAAATCGACGGCTTAGCTAAGTATCTGCGCAGCATCAACGACGGTCAGTCCTCAAAGGGGCCGTCTGCCATGGATGGGCAAGGCGGCTAATCGCGTCGCCCGCTGCCTTATTTTGACCGCACAGCACATGCCCCTAAACCCTTCATGGCATGTGCTAGAGTCCCGTCGGGCATACGGATATTGCTTCAGGGGGGAATACGATGAACGCGACGGTCGCCTCGACAGCAGACCTACGGCCCGATGGCCGGTATTTCTATGTGTGGATGGCCGGCGCTTTTGCTTTGGTCGCGTTCGGCGGGTTCATCCCCACCTTTTGGGCGAAGGTTGCCGCCGGTACCTTCCGTGCTCCACCCGTGGTCTACATTCACGGCGCGGTCCTCTTCACCTGGACATGTTTCTACTTCATTCAAACCTCGCTGGTAGCGGCGCGGCGTACGGTGGACCATCGCGCTTGGGGATTGGCTGGCATCGCGCTGTTCAGCGTCATGATGTGCACGATTTTGATAACGGAGATGGCTGTTCTCAAGCGGGACGAGGCTCTTGGCATGGGCGACGCGGCGCGCCGATTCGCGGCCGTTACGCTTTGCGCTTGGCCAGTGATGGCCGGCATATTCACGATGGCCATCGTCAATATTCGCAAACCGCCCGTGCACAAGCGCTTCATGATGCTGTTGATGATCGGCATGATGACTCCCGCCATCGCGCGGGTGTTCCTGACGCTGATCGCCCCGCCGGGGGCCGGCGCCGACGGACCGCCGCCGCCGTTCGTATCGATACCGCCGGCGCTGGTCGCGGATCTCTTTCTTATCGCAGCGATGGTTCATGATTGGCGCACGCGCGGCCGGCCTCATCCCGTCTACGTGTACGGCGGCTTGGTTCTGGTTGCCCAACAGATGTTGACGGTTCCGTTCGCGGCTACGGCAACCTGGATGAGCATTGCGAAGGGTTTCCAGAGCCTAGCCGGATAGCGCGCGATCCCATCCGCGGCCGCAAAGGGGTATTCTCAAGCACCACCTTGCCGGCGCCCGCATCCGGCGCGGCGCCGATCGCACCCTTGGCAATGACCGGCCCGGTCGGCTGCCCGGTTGGCGAACCCCCGACCGGCTCGACCGACACGGCGAGCGCGGCGGTGGGGCCGAGTCTCGCCAATAGCGCGGAATCGAGAGCCAGCGTAGTGGGCTTGTCGGGTGCGATCATGCCCACCGCGATCGGATTGGCGCCCGCCGGAATCAGCCAGAGCTCCGGCGCACGTCCCTGCGCGAATGCCACCGGTGTCCCCGGCACCACGATCATACGGGCATTCCGCAGATCCATGGTCGCGGTCCAACCGGTGGAGCCGTTGTCCTGCTGGAGGGTCGAGGCCATGTACCCTGCCTTGACCACCGTCGGTGTGAGAGCCGGGCGAGGCATGAACACCACCACCAGCAGCGCGGCGGCCAGCGCGCCGGCGCCGATTCCGAGCCAGCGCCACAGTTGCAAGTTGTCCCACAAGCCCTTGCGAGGCTGCAGCCGGGCAGGCGCATCCAACTGCAAGCCGTCGCGAATACGCATCCACACGTAGGGCGCAGGGGCAACCTCATCGACCGCATCGGCCAGCGGCGTCAGGCGACGTTGCCACAACGCCACCGCGACCGCAGCCTCGGATATGGTCGCGACCTCGTGAGCCACCGCGGCGCGTGCATCGGCGTCGAGCACGCCGACCACGTACTCGGCGTAGCGAAGATTGTCGTTAACCTCGTCGGCTGTCGTGTTCATTGATCGAGGCACTGGCGAAGTTGTATCAGGCTGCGGCGGATCCAGCTTTTCATGGTTCCGAGCGGCACCTTGCAGCGTGCCGCCAATTCGTTATACGTAGCTCCGCTGAAAAAGGCTTCACGAACCGAACGCCGCTGCTGTGGCTCCAGTTCATCCAGGCACTGCTGCAGCCGTCGATATTCCTGGCTGGATTCCGCGTCCGCCGCCGGGGTGGGCTCTGGGTCGACGGCCACATCCAGATTCTGCGGGTCATCCAGCAGTTCCTCGCGACGCTGCCGCTGGCGATCGATCGCCTTATTGCGCGAAAGCGCCACGAGCCATGTGATCGCGCTGCCCCGGCTTGCGTCGAAGGTGGCCGCGCGTCGCCACACCGCGGTGTAGGTTTCCTGCAGCACTTCCTCGGCTGCGCCGCGGTCGCGCAGCATCCGCAGGCATACCCCAAACAGCTTCGACGATGTGCGTTTGTAGAGCTCGGCAAAAGCCGCCTGGTCGTTGCGACCTGTGCTCTGCAGCAGCCGGTTCAGTTCGTCACCCCCGGCGGGGCTGGTGACATTCATGCGCAAATCATCCCGTGGTACTGAGGTAACAGATCGCAACCATACAGCATTCCACGACGAAGGGATGCCGGCGACGATCAGGGCGCAGTAATGTAGCGCGCCCTGCCCTTGACCCTCCGGACGGCGATAAGAAGTTATCCATGTAGAATTCCCATTTCACCGGTGCGGAGGGCTATGAGTTGAGGATCGCCACCTACAATGTGAATAGTATCAATGCTCGCCTTCCACTCCTGTTGCGCTGGTTGAGCGAGACGCAGCCCGACATTGCCTGTCTCCAGGAGCTCAAGGCGCCGCAGGACAAATTTCCGGAAAAGGCGATTCGCGATGCGGGTTACGGCGTGATCTGGCACGGACAAAAGAGCTATAACGGCGTGGCTATCCTTGCGCGAGGACGCGATCCAGTCGAAACGC
>Ga0307470_10001130_pt1 | contig 10847 bp, 8 predicted proteins | sample atmos_gasesAM3C__FD_204565 | JGI IMG/M metagenome (GOLD analysis project Ga0307470, IMG submission 204565) | Hardwood forest soil microbial communities from Morgan-Monroe State Forest, Indiana, United States - atmos_gasesAM3C_05 | ecosystem: Environmental > Terrestrial > Soil > Temperate forest... | reverse complement strand
TCCAATCTTTTTTCGCTCAGTGAATGTTTGGTTCTCTTCTTTTTTCAAAGCTCAACCAACACCGCTTCTCATGTCGACTCGCCGCTTCTTTTGAGATGCGCTTACCTCTATTTCGCTGGGAACGTAACAGGACAGGAAAGGATGCCTGGATCGAACCGGCCCGTGCGGTTGCGGCATTAACGGCGTTAAGCGACTTGTTTGTCATGCAGTGAGCCAAGCACAATAGACTGCCATGCACTATGACGCGTTGCTGATTGTTTCCTTTGGCGGACCAGAGTCCCAGGAAGAAGTTATCCCTTTCCTTGAAAACGTTCTTCGCGGGCGAAACGTACCGCGCGAGCGGATGCTGGCGGTTGCGGAGCACTATTACCATTTTGGCGGTAAGAGTCCTATTAACCAGCAGAACCGCGAACTCATCGCCGCTCTGCAGGTCGAACTCGACCAGCAAGGGCCCAAGCTTCCGGTCTATTGGGGAAATCGAAACTGGCATCCTCTGCTGCCGGACACGCTGCAGAAGATGAAGAATGACGGAGTGCGGCGTGCCCTGGCCTTCGTCACTTCTGCGTACAGTTCGTACTCGGGTTGCCGTCAGTATCGCGAGAACATTGCCAGCGCCCAAGTGAAGGTGGGGAACGGGGCTTCCGACATCGACAAACTGCGCGTGTTTTATAACCATCCTGGTTTCATTGAACCCATGACCGAACGCGTCCGCATGGCATTGGAGAAACTCCCACAAGAAGTTCGAGATCGCGCGCAAGTCGTCTATACGGCGCATAGCATTCCTTCCTCGATGTCGCAGACATGTAGTTACGTGCAGCAACTCGAAGAAGCGTGCCGGCTTGTATCGGAGGAGTTGGGACGGCCGGGAGATCGCCTGGTATTTCAGAGTCGAAGCGGTCCCACTACTCAGCGTTGGCTTGAACCCGATGTTCTGGACTACTTGAGGGAGATCAAGGCGAAAGATGCAGCATCGGCGGTCGTCATCGCGCCCATCGGTTTTATCTCGGACCACATGGAAGTTCTATACGATCTCGATACCGAGGCAGCGCAATTGTGCAATGAACTGAAGCTGCCGATGGTGCGCGCAGGCACCGTCGGAGCACACCCGAGATTTGTAACGATGATTCGAGAGTTGATTCTGGAGAGAATGACAGAGCAGCCCATGCGAAGCGCGCTCGGTCACCTCGGGCCAAGCCATGATGTTTGTCCCGCCGATTGCTGCCCGGCGCCGCAGCGGCCTGCGGTCGCGACGCGATCCTGACTACTTTAGAGCGACCCCGCGCAAGCCGGCGCTGGTACGGGAATCGGCGCCTCCCAGCAATTGAATCGTGTCGAGAATCATTCCAATCACATTCTCGTCACCGATGCTGGTATTGATCATCATGTGGTAGAGACAGCGCGTCGGCCAGTCAGCATTGAAGTAATGCTTGATGAAGGCAATTCGCTCGCGATCGACGCTGTCGACCAGTTCCTCCGCTTCCTGCGGATGAGTGCCGCTCGCCACCAGCCTGCGGATTTTTTCCGCGTGCGGCGCATAAAGAAAGACTCGAAACGTATCCGCGCGTTCCCGCAAAAAGTAGGGTGCACCACGTCCCACAACGACCGCAGTACCCTCCGCGGCGATCCTTGAAGCAATGCCTTCCATGATGCTGACCATGCAGTCAGCATCGAAGGTCTGCGATTCTGCCAATGGCATGCTGCGCTCGTAACTGCCGCGCCAAAATGCTTTCGCAAGCCGGTAAAAGGTGCCATCCACCTTTTCCGCGCGCTGTTCAACGGTGCCGCAATCCACATGACCCTGTGCAGCGATCTCTTCGGTCAGCGACTGATCCCAGAGCTTCCAACCCAGGCGTTCTGCAAGCACCGAGGCAATGCCAGCGCAGCCACAGCCGTATTCGCGTTCGAAAGCGATAATGCGGTACATGACCGCCTCCAGCTTCAGTGTACCGCCATTTCGCCACTCGATTTCGTCTTCTTCATCAGGAACACGAAAGGCAGCATACAAAGAATGATGGTAGCCAAGATTTGAAAGTTGTCGATGTATGCAAGCATGGTCGCTTGGCGCTGCACAATGTTTTGCACGACACCGAAGGCCTGCTGCTGAGCATCCGCCGAGCTCGTGCCGTGCGCCATCAACGACTGAGCAACCCCGCGCACCGTTTCTTGAAATTGCGAATTTGCTGAAGTCAAGTGGCCCATCAGGTCACTGAGATGCTTTTGTGTACGGCGATCGAGCATCGTCGTCACAAATGAGATGCCGACGCTGCCACCGATGTTGCGTGCCAGGTTCATCAGGCCGGAGGCGGCGTTGTTCTTTTCTCTCGGCAAGTAGGAGTAGGCAGCCGTATTTATGGGAACGAAAAGAAACGCCAGTCCCACCGCTTGCAAGACGCGTGCCAGGGCGGCCGTCTTGAAATCGATGTCAAGGTTAAACGTGGTCATGTGGTAGAGGGAGAACGACAACATCCCAAGACCAAACAGCAGCAAGTAGCGCGCGTCGTAGCGCGACAGCAAAAATCCTACCAGCGGCATCAGGACCATGATCGCGAAGCCGCCCGGTGACAAAGCCATTCCCGACAATTGCGCGGTGTAGCCCATGAGGGTTTGCAGGAACAGAGGAAGGAGAAGCGTGCTTCCTAGCAGCGCAAAACCCAACATGAACATCAGCAGGTTGGAGACCGCAAAAGTTCTCTCCTTGAATAAGTGGAAATCGATGATGGGGTCTTTATGACGCCACTCCCACCAGACGACGAAAATCAAGGACGTCGCCGCAATGATCGAGAGCGTGAGGATGAAGTGCGATTCGAACCAATCATCGCGCTGCCCTTTGTCGAGCACGATCTGCAAACACCCGAGGCCTAAGGCCACAAATCCCAATCCGATGTAGTCGATCTTCGTTTCACTCAGCTTGCGGCGGCGGAAATAGGGCGGGTCTTGAATCAGGCGCGAGGTCAGCAGCAGCGACACAATGCCGACGGGAATGTTCACGAAGAAAATCCACCGCCAGGTGTAATTGTCGGTGATCCAACCGCCCAGCGTTGGTCCGATGGCAGGGGCCATGACGACCGCGATGCCGTAGACCGCGAAGGCCATTCCGCGCTTTGCCGGTGGAAAAGTATCCGCGAGAATCGCTTGTTCACTAGGCTGCAACCCACCCCCACCTGCGCCCTGCAAGATGCGGAAGATGATCAGCGCCGGCAAATTCGGAGCGAAGCCACAAAGGAACGAGCTGACTGTAAATACAAAGACACAGCTCATGTAGAAGCGCTTCCGACCGATGATCGAGGAGAGCCAACCGCTCAGCGGGAGAATGATCGCGTTGGAAACCAGGTAGGACGTCAGGACCCAGGTACTTTCATCCTGACCTGCCGAAAGACTGCCGGCGATGTGTGGAAGAGCAACGTTGGCGATGCTGGTATCGAGCACCTCCATGAACGTCGCCAGAGTCACGGCGATCGCAATGATCCACGGATTCACTGGCGGGCGCCAGGCATCCGCCTGATTCATCGTAATCGCAGCGGAGCTCATTCGCGGATCCAGACCTTGGGCTCGACCGACATGCCGGGACGCAATTCGTGTTCCTTGATCTCGCCCTGTTCGAAAATGATTTTGACGGGAATGCGCTGCACAACCTTTACGTAGTTTCCAGTCGCGTTCTCCGGCGGAAGCAGACTGAAGCGCGCTCCACTCGCGCCGGCAACACTGTCAAGTTGACCCTTGTAGGTTTTCCCCGTCGCGTCGACATAGATCGACGCTTTTTGACCAGCCTTCATATCGCGCAATTGCGTTTCCTTGAAGTTGGCTGTGACCCAAAGATTTTTTTCGTCGAGCGGAATCACCTTCATCAGTTCCTGGCCGGCTTGCACGTTCTGCCCCACTTCCACGGTTCGGTCGCTGACAATTCCGGTTACGGGCGCGATGATCTTGGTGTATTGCAGATTCAAGATGGCTTGATCGAGATCAGCTTTCTTGCGCAATGCGGCGGCCGCAGCAGATTGTGCGCGAGCTTGTGTCGCGCTGAGTTGCTTTGGCCCGGTCTCGGCGGATCGCTGATTGGCTTGCGACTGGAGCAGTTTCCCTTCAGCCTGCGTCACCTGGGATTCCGCTGCATCCGCGGTTGCGCGCGCCGCCAAAACTCCCGCGGCACTGGCTCGCGAGGCAGCGACGGCCTGGTCATATTGCTGTTGTGAAATCTCCTGTTTGTCGACGAGCTGTTTGTAGCGGCCCAGATCGTTCTGTGCCTTCACATCGTTTGCTTCCGCCTGAGCGAGATTGGCCTTAGCGGCCTGGAATTGCTGGCGCGCCGCCTTGATTCCGGCCTGCGCATTCAACACGTCCGCATCGGCAGACGAGAGCTGGCTGGTCGTGCTCACCGACGTAATGGGAACATCAACCGATGCGGCTTCCGCGACGGCCTTCGCGTCGTTGAAGTCAGCCTGCGCGCGTTGAACGGCGACCTGGTAATCCGTCGGATCAATTTCGACCAGAACTGTGCCCGCTTCTACATACTGGTTGTCCTGAACGTTCAACCTGGCCACGTGCCCGGAAACCCGAGCGCTGATCGAGTTGACGTGACCGTCAATCTGGGCGTCGTCGGTCGACTCGTAGCTGCCCAGGTAGCGCCAAACAAAAAATCCTACGATGGCCAGCACAATCAAGCCGGCGATGAGGAACATCCGGAAACGCGGATCGTTGCGCCGTGACGGTTTGGCCTGCATGTCGGCAGGGGAAGCAGGCAGTGGCGCGCGCGGAGGCTCGGCGCCCGGTTTTATTTCGCTATCAGGCATGGTCTTCGTGGGTGTCTCCATGTCTATTTACCCTTCGTAAGATACTGCTTCACACCTTGCTCCGCATTGCCAAGAGAGCGGGCGAGTTCGACCTTAGCAAGATTGTGAGCATACAGGCTCGAAATATAATCTTCGTGAGCGCTGGCAACGGACTGCTGCGCTTGCACGACTTCCAGATTGTCGGCGACGCCGGCGGAAAACCGGTCTTGTGCCTGGGATAGCGTCTGTTCCGCAAGATCGACCGAGCTGCGCGCCACCTCGACCTGCTCTGCGGCGGCGTTTAAATCCAGCAAGGCGTTTCGTACATCATTGTCGATCTGGCCCCGAAGATCGTCCAATCGTTGCCTTGCCTGCCGCAACGCTGCCTCCGCTTGCAGCACGTCGGCGTGTTCGCGCCCGCCCTGAAACACGGGCACGTTGATCGTACCGGCCACATGAAAAGTACCGTTGGAGATCGCTGGATTTATCCCAATGTCTCCAAAATCACCTTCCACATCGAAGCTGGGATAATGCTCCGCGGTCGCGGCTCTTCGCGACAACTCTGCCGCGCGCGCCTGAGCCAGGGCGGCCTGATAATCAGAACGAGACGCGTACGCCCGCTTCAAGCTCTCTTCCAGGCTGGGGGGAATCAAGGCATCGTAGGGAGCCTTATCCGTCAAAACGAACTCCTGCCCCAGTGGTAGCCCGATGATGCGAGAGAGGGACAGCTTTTGTTTCGCATAATCATTGCGGGCGCTGATCAACTGCTGCTTTCGGCTCTGCAGTTCTACCTGGGCGCGCAAGGTATCAATGGCAGGAATCACGCCCGCCTTCAATTGATCGACGGCGCGATCGTAAAGTGTCTGTGCCGTTTTCAATTGCGCATCGGCGGTCTCTACGCGAGCGTCCCCAGCAATGGCCTGGAGATACGCATTTCCGACCACAAGTACGACCAATTCACGCGCATTCTTGTAGGTGAATTCAGCGGCTTTCAGACTCTGCGCGGCGGAACGCTCCCGTTGGATGTAATTCCAATTGAAGACCTGTTGGGTTAAGTACGCTCTCGTGTCGATATAGTTGAACGGCCCAATCACCCGCGGGAAAATGGCCTGTCGAAAGCCGAGGGCAGCCAGGCTGGTCTGCTGGACGTTCTCCTGGCTTTTGACGTCGATGTTAGGCAACAAATTGCTGAGCTCTTTCCAGCGTTCGCCACGAGCCGAGAGATTGCTGTCGGCCGAAAGCAGCAGGCCAAGATTCTGTTTTAGTCCTCGGTCAATGGCGTCGAGAAATGAGATTTGCAGAGGTTGGAGACTTAGAGTCCCTGCGGGTACGCTTCCAGTGAATCCATCCTGCGAGAGCGAGGTTGGAATCGTAACCTGGACCGCGGACCCGGTTGCGCCCGCGCCAGTCTGGACCTGAGCATTAACGAAGCGGCCGAAGGAAATAAAAAGAAGAATCAGGACAACATTTCGTAAGAACTTGTTGGGCATGATCCTGTGAGCAGTTGTTGGCACCGGCACGCCGGACCAGCGGCGTGATGTAGATCTTTTACTTCCCTCAACATCTGTATGTTGATTCACGGACGTTCACGCTCGATGCAAAAGGTTTGTGCTCCGGGTGCGATCGGCCTGCAGGCGCGAAAAAGTAAGCAAGGACCGCAAAGCGATCGCGTTCAGATGACACCCGGAAATCGAAGGTTGCATCACGCCGCTGGCCGGCAAGCCACGACAACTCTATTACCTTCGATACTTTTTACACAACCGCGCAGGCTTTAATCTGCCGATCAGAGTTGTAGCTCATGAGCGCACCGAGTGCTGACAAGGTTCTGCGAGCGAAACAGAAGGGATGGCGACGGCGCTATCCGCGGTACCGCGCCAACTTTCCGCTTACCGCCAACGCCTTCCGCGAAGACGGGTATCTGGTGTTGCAAGGACGTTGCAGTGACATCGGACAGGGCGGGATGGGCGTGGTCCTGACCCCGCCGGCACAATCGAGTGAGGTGTTATCGGTTGAATTCACGCTTTCCAATCACCCCACACCGCTCACGTTGCGGGCCATTGTGAGGTATCGAGAAGGGTTTACGTGTGGACTGGAGTTTTTAGGCGTGTCTTCTGAACAACAATCCATCATCGACACGTTTTGTGCCACTTTGGAAGTCACTGACTAGGAGTTGGTGACCGTTGCGGTTACCTTACGACCGTAACTTCAGTCATCTTGTGCGAATGTGACTCCTGCTTCAACCTAACGATGACCAGGGATCCGTGATCACTGGTTTTTTGAGCCGATTTATGAGCGACGGGAAAGCGGCCACCACGCCAGGCACCGATTGGACTCGACTGCTGAGCGATCCTGACTTGGTCGGACATCTGGGAAAACTCCTGCAAACTTACCGCGAGGCCCCTCCGGAGAAGCGCGAGGAATCGTTGCTCGCCGCTATGCGGGAGATCAAGAACCAGCCGACGGCGGGAGCCAACGACGTCAAGACGGAGCCTCAGCTAGCTCCGATTCCAGCTCCGACTCCGGTTGTACCCTCTGCAACCCCTCCATTTGAGCCGGACATCTTTACGCCTTCTTGGGGTGAAGACCGTCGCCGTTACCCGCGCATCAAGTGTTTCGTCGCGGTTGAGCTTAAGGTCGAGGGGTCTGACACACCGATCTGGGGAAACCTTTCGAACACCAGTATGGGTGGGTGCTACGTTGAAACCGTTACGCCAGTAAAAAGCGGGGCTGACGTGCAGATCGGTCTTTGGGTTTCGAGCGGAAAAATCTGGGTAAAGGGCCTAATACTGAACGGGATTGTCATTAAGAGCAATCCCTGTTTTGGAGTGCGCGTCCGCTTTGATCTGGCAGGAGTGCAACGCGAGTCGCTCAAGCAGTTCCTGAAGTTTGTTGAAACCTCAACGAAAGCTGAAAATAGCGAACACAGCTACCTTCGAAAACTGCAAAAATAATTGCCCGAGTGCGGTCGCGCAACAATTCCACTCCAGAAAATTACCTGAACGTTGAACCGAAAGGTTCGCAAACTCCTCATCTCGGCTTCGCCCCCAAAATTCCGATAAATTGATACACTCTTACATCAGCTGAAACCTCCGTCACTCGTTCGCAATCGAATAAAGCAGGGACACTCAAGAAAAGGTACATAGCATCCAGGGGCGCGACGACGCCTCATCCCAGGAGGAATTTTCATGGTGGCCAGCGAGCAAACGATCGTGACCGGGAAACAATTGGACACGCTTTGCATCAACACCATTCGTACGTTGGCGATCGATGCCGTTCAACAAGCAAATTCTGGCCATCCGGGAGCACCTATGGGCTTGGCTCCGGTGGCGTACGAATTGTGGCAGGAGTTTCTTCGTTACGACCCCGAGCGCCCCCTGTGGCCGAATCGCGATCGATTTGTGCTATCCGCAGGCCACGCCTCGATGCTGCTCTATTCGATGCTGTACCTGTCAGGTGTGCGCTACGTCACGCCGGAAGGCGAGGTGACACGAGATCTGTCAGTGTCGCTTGAGCAGATCAAACGATTTCGCCAAGTGGACAGCCGCACTCCCGGTCATCCTGAGTCGCACATCACAACTGGCGTCGAGACGACCACGGGGCCGCTCGGGCAAGGCGCAGGAAATAGCGTTGGGATGGCAATCGCGGAGCGTTGGCTGGCGGCCAACTACAATCGGCCTGATTTTGAACTCTTCAACTACAACATCTACACGGTTTGCGGGGACGGAGATCTGATGGAAGGAGTAGCCGCGGAGGCCGCATCTCTTGCCGGACACCTGAAACTCTCCAACCTGTGCTGGATCTACGACAACAATAAGGTCACTCTGGATGGTCCAGCCTCATGGTCTTTTAGCGAAGACGTGATGACGCGCTTCGTGGGATATGGCTGGAATGTTACGCGCGTGAGTGACGCCAACGACCTCGACATGCTGTCCCGCGCATTCAAGACTTTCCAGACGACGAACAATAAACCCACCTTGATCGTCGTTGACAGCCACATCGGTTACGGCTCACCGCACAAGCACGACAGCAGCGAGGCACACGGCGAACCTTTGGGCGAAGAAGAAGTTCGATTGACAAAGAGGAATTATGGCTGGCCGGAAGATGCGAAGTTCATGGTTCCCGATGGAGTTCTGGAACATTTCCGTGAAGGAATCGGCAAACGTGGACGCGAACTTCGCAATGGCTGGGAAGAATTGTTCGGCCAGTATGCCAAGCAATATCCCAAAGAAGCCGCTGAATTGAACATGATCCAGAAGCGGCAGTTGCCGGACGAGTGGGATAAGAACCTCCCCGTCTTTCCGGCAGACGCGAAGGGTATAGCAACACGAGAGAGCGGCGGCAAAGTCATGAATGCTCTCGCACAAAACATCCCGTGGTTGATCGGTGGGTCGGCTGATCTTGGCAACTCCAACAAAACGAATCTCAAGGGTGCAGGGGACTTCACCCCGCCGGAATACAAAGGACGCAACATTCATTTTGGTGTCCGCGAACACGCCATGGGCGCGGCGTTGAATGGCATGTCGGTCTCGAGGCTCCTGCCGTTCGGCGGCACGTTCTTCAATTTCAGTGACTACATGCGTCCTGCGATTCGGCTGGCCGCTCTCATGGAGACCCCGGTTATTTTCGTCTTCACGCACGATTCGATTGGTTTGGGCGAAGACGGTCCTACCCATCAGCCGATCGAACAACTGGCGGGGCTGCGGGCGGTGCCGAACATTGTTGTTCTTCGTCCAGGAGATGCGAACGAAGTAACGGAAGCTTGGAAGATCGCAGTGCAAGCCAAACATGGTCCGGTGTTGCTGGTCTTGTCTCGGCAGGTGATGCCCACGTTGGATCGCACGAAATTCGCGCCCGCGTCCGGAGCAGCAAAGGGGGCTTATGTGCTCTCGGACGCGCCGGGCGGCAAACCCGATGTCATTCTGATTGGAACCGGCAGTGAATTGTCTTTGTGCGTTGAGGCATCGGAGAAATTGAAAGCAGAAGGAATCAACGCGCGCGTAGTCAGCATGCCTTCGTGGGAGATATTTGAGAAGCAGGATCAGCCTTATAAGGAAAGCGTGTTTCCGCCTAATGTAAGTGCCCGCGTCGCCGTAGAGATGGCGGCGACGCTCGGATGGGAACGATACGTCGGGCTCAAGGGTCAGATCGTTGGGATGCATTCGTTCGGCGCGTCGGCGCCCTTGAAGGATTTGTTGAAGAAGTTCGGATTTGTTCCTGACACTGTGGTGGCCGCAGCAAAAAAGGCGATCGCAGCGTCGAAGTAAGACTTCCTGGCCGCGAACTCGCGTCTTCGCCGTTTGCTTCGCATAGAGCCACCGTCGAACTATTCATCGGAGGAGTGTCATGAATCCAGTCGAAACCCTCGATACCGCGAAAGCAGTAAATCCCTTAAAAGAACTTGTGAAGCATGGCCAGTCGGTGTGGCTGGATTACATTCGGCGCAATCTCATTACCAGCGGCGAACTGAAACGTCTGATCGACGAAGACGGCTTGCGCGGCATGACCTCGAACCCGTCTATCTTTGAAAAGGCCATCGCGGGGAGCACCGACTATACGGATTTCCTCAACTCCCTCAAGGGCAAGACGGACCTCGACGCGAAAGCCCGCTACGAGATGCTCGCCATCCGCGATATTCAGGACGCAACCGATCTCATGCGCCCGGTCTACGACAGCGCGAAGAAGAAAGACGGGTTTGTGAGCCTTGAAGTGTCGCCCTATCTTGCGAATGAGACCGATGCGACCATCGCTGAAGCTCGCCGTCTGTGGAAGGCGGTGAGTCGCGACAACGTCATGATCAAAGTGCCCGGCACGGCGGCAGGCTTGCCGGCGATCAAGCAACTGACCAGCGAGGGCATCAACATCAACGTGACGCTGCTGTTCTCACAGCAGGTGTATGAGCAAGTGGCCGAAGCCTACATTGCCGGCCTTGAACAATACGCGGCACAGGGCGGAGAGCTCAGCAAAGTAGCCAGCGTCGCCAGTTTCTTCATCAGTCGCATCGACACGCTCATCGATTCGATCGTGTCGGAGAAGCTGAAGAGCACAAATGATCCCGCCCAACAGGCGATGCTGAAGAGCATT
>Ga0307470_10001129_pt1 | contig 10857 bp, 8 predicted proteins | sample atmos_gasesAM3C__FD_204565 | JGI IMG/M metagenome (GOLD analysis project Ga0307470, IMG submission 204565) | Hardwood forest soil microbial communities from Morgan-Monroe State Forest, Indiana, United States - atmos_gasesAM3C_05 | ecosystem: Environmental > Terrestrial > Soil > Temperate forest... | reverse complement strand
AGCGTGCTCCTGTGGGCGGGCTTCAGCCTCACGCTGATGATTGCCCTGTGGCAGGGGCGGACCGCCGCGGGCTTGGTGACATTCACCGCGGCATTCGGCGCGCTCCTGATCTGGTGGCAGCGAATTGCGCCGTCGAACGATCGAATCTGGGCCGACGACGTGGCGCAAATGTCCACCGGCACGGTCGACGGCAACCGAATCACCTTGCGCAACGTGCGCAATTTCGATTGGCGCAGCAATACCGACTATACGCAGCGCTGGGAGACCCGTCACTACGACCTCGACCGCCTGAATTCGGTCGACATGATCATGTCCTATTGGACCGGGCCGGCGATCGCACACATGCTGATTTCATTCGGCTTCGATGACGGCGAGCATGTCGTCTTCTCCGTGGAAATTCGCCGCGAACGGATCGAGAGCTTCTCCGAGATCGGCGGTTTCTTCAAGGAGTTCGAGCTCAGCGTCATCGCGGCCGACGAACGCGACGTGATCCGCGTTCGAACCAATGTCCGCGGCGAGGACACCTACCTATACCGCCTCCGCATGCCGGTATCCGCGATGCGCTCGCTGTTCCTCGGCTACATCGATGAGGCCAACGCCCTCGTGCGGACGCCGCGCTTCTACAACACCATTACGGTCAATTGCACCACGCTCGTCTACCAAATGATGCATCGCATAGTCGGCTACCTGCCGTTGAGTTACCGGTTGATTTTCTCCGGTTATCTCCCCGAATACGTGCACCGCGTCGGCGGTCTCGATCAGCGCTATTCCATCGAGGAGCTGCGCGCGCTCGGGCGCATCTCCGAACGCGCTAAAGAGTCCGATCGCAGCGACACCTTCTCCGCGGACATCCGGCGAGGCATACCCGGGTGATTCACCGGGCGATTCACTGCATACCGCGCTCAAGGGTCCTGCGCCGCGGCGGCCGCAGCCAAGGCACCGAGGGCGGCGATATTCTTCATGAGCTCGGGAGGAAACCCGTGGCGCACCTGCACGTACTCGGGTTCGTTGTACGCCACCCAAGTTTTGCCCTGCGCGTCCTCCCAGGCCAGTACCTTGAGCGGCAGGTCGATCGCCACCGTGGGCGCTGCGATCATCAGCGGCGTACCGCCCTTTGGGTTGCCCAGGATCACCAGTCCCGTCGGACGGAGCACGAGACCGGATCGTTCGGCATCGCCGCTGAAATCTATTTGCGCGAATATCGTCAACCCTCGTGACCGCGCCAGTGTTTGAATCCGATTCAACACTTCAGCGACGCTGTGCTGCGTGGGCAGTATCCGCAGGCCGGCAACGGCGGCATCTGTGCTCATGGCGCCCCCCTTTAGATCGCGTTGCTGTGTGTGCGGCTGATTCTACGGGGGATCCGATAAACGCGCGAATTCGGCGCGTGGCCTACCGTAAAGGCGTGAACCCATAGGCTTTGAATGCGGCATCGCCTGCCGGCCCCCGGATAAACGCGACAAATCCGGCCGCATTGGGCTTGGCCGCGCGGGTCAAGGCGATGGGATAGATAATGGGCAGGTGACTATTCTCGGGAAACACGCCCACCACGCGCACACGCTTGTCGACCAGCGCATCGGTCTCGTACACGATCCCGAGCAGCGCCTCGCCTCGATCCACGAACGCAAGCGCCGAGCGCACGCTGTCCGCGCGCACCATGCGGTCCGACACGTCGTTCCAGACCCCTAAGGTGGTCAAAGCCTCTCGGGCGTAGCGGCCGATGGGCACCGAATCGGGATCGCCGGTAGCCAGGCGACCCGTGCCCAGCGCCTGGGCCAGGGGAAAATGAGGCGCAATCTTCAGGTCGATTTTGCTGTCGGCAGGCGCGATCAGGACCAACCGATTGCCGAGCGCATCGTGTCGGGTGTCGCGCTGAATGAGATTTCGTGCCTGCAGATAATCCATCCATTCCACATCCGCCGAAAGAAAGACGTCGGCGGGCGCGCCATTTTCGATCTGGCGGGCGAGCGCGGAGCTGGCCGCGAACGAGAATCTGACGGGAATCGACGTTTCCTTGGTGAAGCCGTCCCCCAGCTCCTGCAGCGCATTGGTCAATGAAGCCGCCGCGAACACGGTGATCGGCAGCTTGTCCGCGTCCGCCGCAACGCTCGTCGAGCCGGACCACGTCAGCCACAGTATCAACCCCACGCCGACGAGTTTTTTCATGATCGAACCCCATTGCGTCACGGTTATTCGTTGTAGGCCCCACTATTCCAGGCTTGCGTGCCGCGCATTTGATCGGAACGAGACGCGCTATGCCCATGGGTATACTACGACTTTGTCAGGTTCCGCAGAATGTCTTGTGGACGCGCTCGCCCGGCTGCGGGGGATCGGCATAGGACTCGAATCCTTCCTGGGACCGGTACGGCTGCGACAACACGGCCGACAACTTGGCAAAGGGCTCGAAATCCTGGCCCTCGACGGCCGCATTGATGACTTGTTCGATTCGATGATTGCGTGGGATGACTGCGGGGTTGACCTGCCGCATCGCCTCGGCGCGCGCTCGCGGTTCCACGGGTTCCCGCGCCGTGCGCGCCCGCCACCGGCTCGCCCACTCGTCGTATTCCCTTGGATTCACGAACAAAGATCCTACGCCCGCATCCCCCGCTTCTCCCTCCGCGGCGTCGCACAGCCGGCGGAAGGTCAGAGTGAAATCCGCCTGATTGCGATGCATCGCATCGAGCAACTCCTCGGCGAGCGCCGCATCGCCGTCTTCGCGCGACGACAGACCCAGCTTGCGGCGCACGCCGGCGAGCGCCAGGTCCGAAAAGCGCGGCGAAAATGTCGCGAGCGCCTCAGTGGCGAGTTCCACCGCCCGATCCGTGCCGGCATCGATGATGGGAAGCAGCGTCTCCGCGAACCGCGCGAGATTCCACAGGGCGGCCTGAGGTTGATTGCCGTAGGCGTAGCGGCCGTGCCGGTCGATCGAGCTGAACACCGCCGCCGGATCGTAGGCATCCAGGAAGGCGCAGGGGCCGAAATCGATGGTTTCTCCCGACACCGCCATGTTGTCGGTATTCATGACGCCATGAATGAAGCCCACGTGCATCCAACCGGCGATCAGCGATGCCTGGGCGCCGGCGACGGCTCGCAGCAGCGCCAGATACGGCTGCGGGTCGGCTTTGGCTTCCGGAAAATGGCGATCGATCACGTAATCGGCGAGCAGCCGAACGGCATCCACGTCGTCGCGCGCGGCGAAGTACTGGAACGTGCCCACGCGCACGAAGCTTGCCGCCACTCGCGTCAGTATCGCTCCCGGCAGCGCTTCCTCGCGGAACACCGGCTCGCCGGTGGCCACCGCGGCGAGCGCGCGCGTGGCGGGAATGCCGAGCGCATGCATGGCTTCGCTGACGAGATACTCTCGCAATACCGGGCCGAGCGCGGCGCGTCCATCGCCGTCCCGCGAAAAGGGGGTTCGGCCCGTGCCCTTCAAATGAACGTCGCGGCGCATGCCGGCGCGGCCCTGCACCTCCCCGAGCAGGATGGCGCGGCCATCCCCAAGCTGCGGTACGAAATGGCCGAATTGATGGCCGGCATAGGCCATGGCAATCGGCTCCACCCCCGGCGGCAGGACATTACCGGAAAAAGTGGCCGCCAGCGCCTCCGCGTCGAGGTCGCCGATGTCGAGCCCCAACTCCGCGGCGAGCGCATGATTGAATCGCAGCAGCCGCGGTTTGGCGACCGGCACCGGGTTGACCCGCGCGAAGAAGCGTTCCGGCAAACCGGCATAGCTGCTGCGATTCATGAGGTCGAGTGATTCAGCGGTCTGCGCCATACATGGACTCGTGACATTCAAATCCCGATCGCATCGATCAGGCGGTAGGCAAACACCGAAGGAGCCAGAAACCACGGTCTCCCGTGATAGTACGGGCGCGACGGGAACGGCAGTCCGTCGAGAGCGGTGCGCCCCTCCTCGAGCCCGAGCATTTGCTGCCCGATGCGCCTGCCGAAATACGGCGCGAGCGGCACGCCCTGGCCGCAATATCCCATGCAGTAGTAAATGCCGTCGTGTCGGCCCAGATGCGGCAGGGTATCGAAAGTGTACGCGACCCACCCCACCCATGCATGGCTCACGCGCACGGATTTCAATTGCGGAAATATCCGCGCCATCATCGTCCGCAGGCGCGGCACGCAGGCGAGCGGGTCCTTCTCGGCCAAAGCAGCCCGGCCCCCGAATATGATGCGCTCGCCGTCCGCCGACGGCCTGTAGTACACGACGACGCGCCGCGAATCGACGATGTTTCGCCCACGCGGAATCAGCGCACGAACTTGATCCGCGCCCAGAGGCTCGGTCGCGATCTGATAGCTGCCGATGGGGATGACTCGCCGCCGATGCCACGGCGATAGGGGACCCGAGTACCCGTTGGTCGCCAGCAGAACTTGCCGGGCGCGAACGATTCCGCGCGGTGTCAGGACTTCAAAGCCATCGCCGCCGGATTGGATGCCGCTCACCGGACAGCGATCCAGCACCCATGCCCCGCCTTCCTCTGCACGGCGCAGCAGCGAAAGCAAGAGACGCGTGGGATCGACCGAGGCATCGTCGTGGTACACGCAGCCACCGTGATAGAAATCGCTGGCGATCTCGCCGCGCTGTTCTGTTCTGGGAACGACGCTGATCCTCTGTTCGAGTCCCCGCGGCTGGTTCTCGGCGTCCCGCGCCATTTGCGTGAAGTGCCTCGCCGTGTGAGCTCCGAAAAAACATCCATCTTCCCGCCAACCGCAATCGTCCCGCTGTTTGGCCAGCGAGCGCAGGTACGTGACGGCGTCGAGGCCCTCGCGGCAGATTCTGAACGCCGAATCCTCCCCGAACTTCGCCTTCAGGGAATTGAACGTGGGCTTGATGCTGTAGGCGACCTGGCCTCCGTTGCGGCTCGAACACCCCGCGCCCAACTCGCCGGCATCGAGCACCAGCGTGGAACGTCCCGCGGCCGCGGTCTCGCGAGCCGCCGAGAGTCCGGTGTAACCCGCGCCGACGACGAGCACGTCGACGCGGTCCGGCAACGGCCGCGCGGATGGCGGCGGCAGGTCGACATTCTGCATCCACAACGGGGTTACGGAGATCTTGTCCGGCATCTTGGGGTGCTGCGCGGGTTTATGGGCGATCACACAGCGCTCAGACTACCGCTTCGCCCGCCCGCCCATATTGCGCGCCGGTCGACCGGGTGGCCAGCCAGGATCCGAACAGAATGAGCACAAACGCAAGGATTCCGCCTAGTCCCAAGCGCTCATGCAGCAGCCACACGCCGAGCAGCGCCGCCACCGCGGGATTGATATAGGTGATCACGGCCGCGCGCGACGCGCCGGCGTGCCCCACGAGATAGAACATCAACAACATCGCCGCAGCCGTGCACACCACGCCGAGTATCGCCATCGATGAGAGCGCGAGCATCGATGGGATCTGGGTGGGAAAGGCAAGGATGGCTGGGACGAGGAGCACGGCGCTCGCCACCCCTAAGCTCGCGGCGAGCGGGCCGAAGGGATCAAGCCCGCCCAGGTGCCGCTGAATGATCAGAGGTCCGATCGCGTAGCCGAGCGTGGCGATCAGCATGCAAGCAACCCCCGCCCAGCCCAAGGGGCCTGAAATCGCGCCGAATCCGAGCAGCGCCGCGACCCCGACGAATCCCAGCCCAAGACCCAGGATGCGCCACAACCCCAGGCGCTCGTGGACGCCGAAGAACCGCTGGATGAGCGCGATCGAGAGCGGCACCATGGCAATGAGGATGCCGGTCACCGAGGAACTGATCCATTGTTCACCGTACGAAATGACCGAAAAGGGAATGACGAACTCGGCCAATGCAAACGCCAGGATCGCCGCCTTATGCGTCCACAAGGATCGTAAGGCGCCGCGCCGCCACGCGATCGGCAGCAAGATCACTGTGCCCAGCGTCACTCGTCCGAAGGCCACCACCACGGGCGATAGCTCCTGCACCGACAGCTTGATGAAGAAATACGGCAGCCCCCAGATGATGCCAAGCGCCGCGAAAGCCCCCCAACTTCGCCAACTCACCGGTAACGCCTTCCTCAGTGTCGAATTGCAGTTGAAGCCAGGCGCCAATGCTACCAGGGATCGGCTTGCGTTCGGCGCTGAATATCCGCGGGAGGCCCGCTCGCCTCCGAGTGCCTATTCGCCGCCGGTCTCGATTTCCAGATCATTGATCACGCGTTTCACGCCGGCAATTCTCCTACTGATGCGCATCGCCTGCCGCATATCCCAATCGTCGAAGACGATCCCATGCAGCGTGGCGACGCCATTCATTATCGTGACAGTAACGTGTTCGTCGTAGAAAAATCGATCGGAATGGAGGGCCTCCTGCACCCGCGTGCGCATTCCTTCGTCGGCCGCGGGATCGGTACGCCTCTTTGCCGTCACCACGATCGGTTCGAGGCCGCCGGAGTCCGTTACGGATTGCGCTCCCGCAAAGGGTGTCAAACAGATCAACCCTCCGGCTATTCCGGCCAGCAACAGCCATGCGACGGCTATCGCAGGCGCCGCCGCGGGTCTGCATTGAGTTTCCATGGTGATTCTGCATCTAGAAAAATTGTGCGCGGAAAGTATGGAGTGGCTGGGCTCGCAATTCAACGCGCACCGTCCAACGTGCGGTGACATCCCCGCCTGCAATCAGAGCCAGGCTAGACGCCGGTGCCCGTTCTTCTCGCCTTCGCGAGGCGCGAATAGAGCTTCAGATAGTTCTGCGCCATGTGCTGAGCCGTGAAGCGCCGGTCGAACTCCGCGCGAATGCGGTCGCGATCCAGCGCGCCGATCCTGCCCGCCGCCGCGGCGGCTTGATTCTCATTCTGCACGATGAACCCGGTGATGCCGTCCTCGAGAACCTCCGGCACTGAGCCGTTCTCGAACGCAATCACCGGCGTGCCGCAAGCCATCGCTTCGATCATCACCAGGCCAAAGGGCTCGCGCCACGCAATCGGAAACAGCAATCCCGCCGCGTTGCCGAGAAATTCGCCCTTTTGATGCTCGCCGATTTCACCGATGAATTCCACGTGCTCCTGCGACAACAGGGGCTCGATCGTGGTCTTGAAGTACTCCTCGTCGACTTTGTCGATTTTTGCCGCGATCTTCAGCCGCATGCCCGCCCTGGCGGCGATGCGGATCGCCGCGTCCGGCGCTTTTTCCGGCGAGATGCGTCCGAGAAACGCCAGATAGCCGCCTGTGCCCGGGCCTTTCGCCAACAGGTCCTGCGGCAGGCCATGAGAGATCGTCTCCACATAGTGCGCGGACGGCAGCGGCGCCCGCTGCGCGTCGGAAATCGACACCACCGGAACGTCCCCATACAGCCCGTACAGGGCCGGCAGCTCCGGCAGATCGAGACGGCCATGCAATGTCGTCACCGAAGGGATGTTGAGCAGCCGCAGAAGGGGATAACCGAAATAATCCAGATGCGAGTGGATCACGTCGAACTCATGGGCGCGCCGCGCCACCGTTTCCAACTCCATGAACACCGGCGCAAAATAATCCTTCACGCTGAGATCGAGGCGCAGTGCGCGCGGCCAGATCGGCGCGAGTTTCGCTTTCGTCAGACTATCGCCGGAGGCGAACAACGTCACCTCGTGTCCAAGTTCCACCAATGCATCGGTCAGATAAGCGACGACCCGTTCGGTGCCTCCGTAGAATTTCGGCGGCACGGCTTCGGTGAGCGGGGCAACCTGAGCGATATGCATGATGAGTCTCCCCGGAGGGTATGGCGAAACGAAATATTTTTGACGCGGAAAAATCGATTCAGTTCCATTTGCGCTTGCTCGCTACTTGGTTGAACGGATGGCCGCGATTAGACTCTGACCAACGAGTATTTCTGCGATTAGATTTTGTAATTTCTGCAACGCCTGCCGCGACATGGGAGCACTCGAGTGAATGCATCCTCCAAGGACGAATCATCCGTCCCTCAGTTCTATATTGCCGCCGGTCCGGCGCTGCAGGAGCGTCGAACTCTGACCTTGAAGCACGGCGACACCTTCGCCATATTCGATCATCGCGGCGACATGAGCGCGGACACCGGCAGTTCCGAAGGGCTGTATCACCGCGATACCCGCATCTTGTCGCACTTCGAACTTCTGCTCGAAGACGCGCGGCCTTTGCTGCTGAGCTCGATGACGCAGGACGACAACGCCATGTTCGCCGCCGATCTCAGTAATCCGGATCTCCTGCTCAATGGACAGATCGCCCTGCGGCACGAGCAAATCCACCTGCATCGGCTCAAGTTCGTCTGGGACGGCGCCTGCTACGAGCGGATTCTGATACGCAACTTCAGCGACCGGGCGTGGCGCATACGCGTTGCACTGCGGTTCGGCTCCGACTTCGCCGACCTGTTCGAAGTGCGCGGCGAGCGCCGCCGGGCGCGCGGCGAGCTGTCGGCGACCCGCGACAGCGATCGCAGGGCGGCGCTGCGCTATACGGGCCTCGACAAGATCGAGCGCATGACCACACTGGATTTCGATCCGGCGCCGCAGACGCTGACGGCCGAGCGCGCCGGGTTCGAGACGACGCTGAATTCGCGCCAGGTGAGGCGGATCTTCATTCGCGTCGGGATCGCGGACCCGGATGCCGGCCGTTGGAGCGGACGCATATTCTACCGGTGCATGCGGGCCGCGCGCCACGGGCTGCGCGAATCGAGCGCGCGGGCGGCGAGCATCGACAGCTCCAACACGGTGTTCAACGAGATCGCGCGGCGCGCGGTGTCCGACCTGTACATGCTGATCACCGATACCGCGGAAGGGCCCTATCCCTACGCCGGCACGCCCTGGTTCAGCACGCCCTTCGGCCGCGACGGCATCATTACGGCGCTCATGACCCTGTGGGCCGATCCCAGTATTGCGAAGGGTGTGCTGCGGTTTCTCGCATCGACGCAGGCCGCCTCCGTCGAACCGGAGCGCGACGCCGAGCCGGGGAAAATTCTGCATGAGATGCGGCACGGAGAAATGGCCAATCTGCGGGAGGTGCCGTTCGGCCGCTACTACGGCAGCGTGGATGCGACTCCCCTTTTCGTGCTGCTGCTCGGCGAATATTTTGCGCGCACCGCCGACTTCGATACCGTGCGGGAGTTGTGGCCGAATGCACAGGCGGCGTTGACCTGGATCGACAGCTACGGCGACCGCGACGGCGACGGGTTCGTCGAATACCACCGCCAGACCAAGGAAGGCTTGTCGAACCAGGGTTGGAAGGATTCGCAGGACGCGGTCTTCCATCGCGACGGACGGTATGCCGAAGGACCCATCGCTCTTTGCGAAGTACAGGCCTATGTGTACGGGGCGAAGCAACACGCCTCGCTGCTCGCCGCGGCACTCGGGCATCAAGCGCAAGCGGTTCGGCTGCGGGCGCAGGCCGATGCGTTGCGCGAGAATTTCGAAGCCAAATTCTGGTGCGAGGATCTTTCCGTCTATGCGTTGGCCTTGGACGGCGCAAAGCAGCCCTGCCGCGTGGTGTCATCGAACTCGGGACAGGTGTTGCTGACCGGTATTGCGAGCGCGGAACGGGCCGCGCGCGTCGCGCACACGCTGCTCGGCTCAGCCTGTTTCAGCGGCTGGGGTATTCGCACTCTGGGTATGTCGGAGCCCCGCTACAACCCGATGTCCTATCACAACGGCTCCGTGTGGCCGCACGACAACGGACTCATTGCCCTGGGGCTGGCGCGCTACGGCCACGTTCAACCGGCCGCAAAGATTTTCAGCGCGATGTTCGACGCTGCCAGCTACATGGACCTGGGCCGCCTGCCGGAATTGTTTTGCGGCTTCCTTCGGCGCCAGCACAATGCGCCGACTCAGTATCCCGTAGCCTGTTCCCCGCAAGCCTGGGCGAGCGCAACGATGTTTGCGCTGCTGCAGGCGACGCTGGGTCTCAAGTTACTGGCGGGCAGCGGCGAGATCTCGTTCTGCCGGCCGGTTCTTCCGGATTTCCTTGACCGCCTGCATATTCGCAATTTGCGCTTGAACGGCGGCTCAGCCGACGTGCTGCTGCAGCGGCACGGTCCCGATGTGACCATGACTCAGACCCGCCGCGACGGCGACGTCAGTGTGGTGATGCGCTACTGACCGTCCGCGACTAGCCATCGGCATCGAGCTTCGGGCGCGTCTCCGGCATCGCCGTCACCACCAGCATGACGGCGGCAATGCCGACTGCGGAAAGAAAGAAAAATGCCGTGCGCATGCTGAAATGATCCGCCAGCCAACCCGCGGTCGGCGTGCTCAATGTGCCGCCGATGCCGACCGCGAATCCGACGAAGCCCAGCGATAAATTGAAATGGCCGGAGCGCGCCGCGACGTCGCTCACGATCAGCGGCACCATGATGCCGAAACAAGCGCCGCCGATGCCGTCGAGCGCTTGCACGGCCACCACCAGCGTTGGATTCGTCGAGGTCGCAAACAGCAGACCGCGCAGCGGCAACATGCAAAATCCGATCATCAGCACGATCCTGCGGCCGCGCCGTTCGGCCAGCCGGCCCATGGCGGGCGATGCCATCGCGACGATAATCTGCGGCAGCACGATGCAGGCCGCGACCAATAGACTGGGATTGCCGACCTTTGCGGTCATGGTGCCGCTCATCAGCGTCAACATCGGCGCATTGGCGAAAGTGAACAGCATGGCGCAGCCGCAAAAAATGAGCAGGCGGCGGTCCGCCAACACGCGCAAAAATTGCGACCTGCCCTGCCCCGGCTGCGGCGGAGGCGGCTGCAAGTCTCTGCCGGCAATCGCCACGCGGCGCAGGGGCAACAGGGCCACCAACGCCGGCAGCGTGAATGCGGCGGTCAGATAAAATACGGCTCGCTCCGATACGTACTGTCCGCAAGCACCCATCAATAAGGCGCCCACGCCGTTGCCGATGGCCGCGTAGCGTGCGTTGCGGCCGA
>Ga0307470_10001128_pt1 | contig 10857 bp, 7 predicted proteins | sample atmos_gasesAM3C__FD_204565 | JGI IMG/M metagenome (GOLD analysis project Ga0307470, IMG submission 204565) | Hardwood forest soil microbial communities from Morgan-Monroe State Forest, Indiana, United States - atmos_gasesAM3C_05 | ecosystem: Environmental > Terrestrial > Soil > Temperate forest... | reverse complement strand
TCTTACCGCAGATACGGAGTAGCTGCGCAAGTTTTCCGGCAACGATGTGCTCGCGGAATCGAACCAGTGACACCCTGATTTTCAAGCAAGCCAAAGGGCTGCCACCATCGCCAGGCCGATGACGGCGTAGAGCGCGCGGTAACGTGCTTGCAGGCGGCGGATGCTCGCGTAGGTGAGGCCCTCGTCCAGAGACTTGAGCGACCAGCGTAGATGAAGGGGGTAGAGGGCGATGAGGGCTGCCAGGGGACGGGGAAGGACGCCCTGGAGGGCCAGGAGGAGAAGGAGGGCGTAGGCCAGGGTGAAGAGGGCCAGGCTGGCGGCGAAGGTGCGGCGGGGGCCGAAGATCACCGCGTTGGTCCTGATGGCGTTCCCGACGTCGCCTTGGTGGTCGCGGACCTCTTGGGTCAGGTGGCCGGCGGCGAAGGTCAGGGCGAAGAAGGTGGCCGTGGCGAGGCCGCGACGGTCGATGGCGTTCCCCAGGGAGTAGCCGAGGAGGAAGTGGAGGGCGCCGCCGGCCAGGTGGGCCGCTGAGCTGAGGAGCGGTCTGCCCTTCCAATTGAACTGAGGGAGGGAGTAGAGGGCGCTCAGGGTAGCGATGGCCAGTGACAGCCAGAAGGTGCTTGGGCCGAGGCGGCTGAAGAGGAGGAGGCTCAGGGCCAGCAGGCTGGCCGCCAGACCGCCGATCTCCTTGCGGCCTACACCTCTGGCCGTGAAGACGCTGGCGGCCTTGTTGGGGTCGGTGAGGTCGGTGGCCAGGCCGGACCAGTCGTTGAGCATGAAGATGTGCGCCATCAAGCAGACGTTGGCGACGGTGAGCATCGCCAGCGGCCCCACGTTCTCCGCCGCCGGGTGGCGGATCGCGCAGGCGGCGCCGAGCACGGGCGAGCCCTGGAGAACGAGGATCTCTCGCAGGCGCAGGCAGGACAGGTAGCGGCGAAGGGGCTCGCCAAGGCGGCCTCCGGTCGAGGTGGCAGCCGGCACGGCAGGCGCGGATCGGGGCGGAACCTGCCGGGAGATGAGCGCCGGCCTCGCTGGCGGCGCTGGCGGCGGTAACGGCGTGCGGTCCGTCACCGGTGGCTTCCGCCGCACCGCGGAAGCTCTAGCCGTTCGGATGGGGGTGCCGGAGGTGCGCATGTTCGTCAGCGAGCCTTAGCCAGAGCGCGTAGCCGACGTCCTCCGACCAGTAGTATCTGGGGGTCGTCGCGGTGAGATCGTTGTGGTAGAGGAGCGGCGGATTCTTTCGCACAAGGGCAAAGTCCTCTCGGGCAAGCTGGCGCAGCACCGCCTGGAGCTCTGCCGCGTCGGGCGGTGGACCTTCGGGGGAGAGAGCACGCCCCAGGAGCCGGACGAGGGACACCCAGATCTCCTGGCCCGGCACCGGCGTCCGCATCCGTGACTCGGGCAGCTCCAGCTCGCAGCCGGCGCGCTCAAGGTCGGGGAGGCGCAGGATCGGGACCAGCGGCGCCATTCGATAGTAGACCCAGACCCGATCCTGGTCGACGACTCGGCGGAGAGCTGCGCAGAGCGCACGGCCGGCCGGCGGCTGCACCTTGGCTAGCAGCAGCAGCACGTGCATCTGGATGCCGACGTCGGCAGGGTCCGGATCGCTGCCCGGGTCGATGCACTGGTAGGCCTCGCGCGGCGCGAGCCAGGTGCGGTAGAGGCCCTCGCGGGTGCGATATCGGTCGATGGCCGCCAGGGCGGCCGGCAGCCGCCGACGGTCGGGGCCGGGAGCGAGCCTCCAGACGAGCGCCGTGTCGTCGGCATCCGGTGTGATCGCGCACCCCAGGGTGCCGATGCCAGGAGCGTCCGGGCGGCCATGGTAGCGCACCAGTCCGCCGGCCTCGATCTGGCCGGTGAGGTGCTGGCGGGCGCGCTCCAAGCTGTCGCCGAGACGGCCGGTGGCCGCCAGCGGATCGAGCAGGTCGAGCAGGAACGCGGTGAGGAAGGTGTTCATCTCCTGGCGCGGCTCCTCAAAGCGCGCCGCGGTCGTGTAGGCGGTGAGCCAGTAACCCGGCCCCTGCTGGTGCGCACGAAGCCGCGCCGCTGCCGTCCTCCCGCCGTCGTCGAGGTCGTCGTCCTTCCGCACGGTCAGCTTGCGCTCCGACAGGTAATATCTCTCGCCGTTCCCGGAAGCCCAGGCGAAGGCGGCCAGCTTGTGCTCGCCGGGAGCGAGGCCGGCCGTGGCGAGCGGGATGCGCCAGCCGGCGGGGCTCGCCTCGTGCAGCACACGGCGGACGTCGGGCCGGTCCTCGAAGGTGTGGGAGGTGGCGATCTGACGGCCGTCGATGGCCACCGCCACCTGCCAGGGCGTGGCGTGGCCGGCCAGCGCCCAGCCGGCCGCAACGACCTCCTGGCCGGCGGTGACAGCGGAGGTCGCACGGCCGCCGGCCTCGATGGCGTCGAGATTGCCGCGCATCTCGATCGTCAGCTCCGCCGGCGCGAGGCCATGCTGCAAGGAAGCGACGAACGGAGCGTTGCGCCAGTCCCACGCGGCCCGCATCTGGTGGGGACCGCTGGCAACGACGAAGATCGCGCCGTCGGTCGCGCCGGTGTACCAGAAAGCGCCGATGGCTTCGATGGCGACCGCGGCGCCGACCGCAAGCAGGAAGCACACCCGGCCGAGGCCGCGCAGCGCGGCGACCACCGGCACCAGCATCCACACGAGCAGCGGCAGGAGGTCGGTCAGGAAGCGCGGGCCCCAGGAGACGCCGGCCCGCCAGTCGGTCATGGCGTAGAGCAAGACCTGGAGGACGACGCCGGCGCTCATCGCCAGGCTGAGGCCGCGCTCGCCCCGCTCGCCCGGCTTGCCGGTGCCACTCGGCAGGTGCCGCCAGGCCAGGGCGAGGAAGAGAAAAAAGGGCGAGAAGACGAACAGCCCCCGCGTCGGGCTGAACAGCAATCCGCCGAGGCCGGAGAGCAGGTCGTGCTGGAAGAAGCTGGCATTGCCAGCCCGTCCGTACCCGCCGGCGAAGTGGCCGGCCACGCCGAGGTTGTAGAGCAGCACCAGGGCCGCGGGCAGCGCCGCCGCCGTGGCGAGCAGCGCCGCCCGGCGGCCGGCCCAGAACAGTCCGTAAGCGCCCAGCACCGCCGCGAGGACGACGTCCGGAGGGCGGTTGCCGGCGATGAGCCCGCACAGCAACCCCGCCGCGAGCGCCCGCGGCGCAGTGCAGGGCGCGGTGAGGAGCAGCAGGGCGCCGATCACCAGCAACTCGGCCATCCCGTGCTGCCACAGAGCCTGGCTGCCGATCACCCAGGTGGTGGTGCCGAAGGCATACGCTACGGTGAGCAGCAGTGCGATCGGCGCCGCCGCCCGCCGTCGCAGCAGCAGGTAGAGCAACGACGCGGAAAGCGCCGCCACGAGCGAGGCGGCGAGCTTCTCCATGACCCTCGCCATGTAGTCCAGCCGCCCATCCGTCCAACCCCGCAGATGCAGGTAACCGGCCGCGGGGAGGTAGAGCGGCGCGATGAGCACCGGCAGCACCACGGGGTACAGCGAGATGACGTGGCCGCCGGGCACCGGCATCATCCAGAACGCCGTATGGCCTCGCCCCTGGGCGGTGAGCGGCGCGACCGGATCGAGGAGGACGCTGTGGTACCGCCAGATCGCGAACGGCAGGTAGCGCGCCGGGAGGGCGTCGCCGGCGCTGATCGCCCGCTGGTTGGCGTTGTAGACCAGCAGACAGCAGAGCCCGATGAGCAGGCTCGCCCGCAGCTCGCGCCGGCCGCGCCAGAAACCTTGGGCTAGCGCGCGCTCCTCACCGGGCGGCGAGCCAGGAACCGGGCCAGGAACCGGGCCACGGCCGCGGGCCTGGGCGCGGGCCTGGGCCGCGGGCTGAGCGGCGGGTGCAGACCGCCTGCCGCCGAGGACGGGGGGCAATGGTTTCATGCTCACTTGCGCTGCTTCCCACGGGAGTCCGTCTCACGGGAGCCCGTCCACTACGAGATTGGCGAGAGGTCGGAGGCTACTACAAAGCGCCGCTGCCATGATCGGCAGCGGCCGGGTGCGCGGACCGCGGGGGCGCCACCGGTGTACAGTACCCCGCCGGCATGTCCTCATGGTCCCCGAGCGCTCTCGTCCCCGGCCTCTACCTGGCCGGGCTGGGATGGCTGCTGGCCCTCGCGCTGCGGCGCTGGTTCGACCCGGTGCCGGGGCGGATCTGGGCGGCGTTCTCGATCATCCTCCTGGTGCTCCTGGGGCCGGTGCTGGTCGGCGGCAAGGTGCTGCTGCCGCTCGAGATCCTCACCCGGCAGGCGCCGTTCCAGGTCCTGCGGACGAACCTCCCCCACCTCGCGAACCGCCTGCAGCTCGACCTCATCACCCAGATCGCCCCTTCGCTCGCCCTCGTGCGCCGCGCCCTCCACGGCGGCGCGTGGCCGCTGTGGAACCACCTCGCCGGCGCCGGCATGCCGCTCATGGCGGACCCGCAGTCGCAGTGCTTCCAGCCGCTCGTGCTCCTCACCTACGGCTTGCCGCTCGCCGATGCCTGCGGGGTGCTCGCCGGGCTCCGGGTAATCGTCGCCCTCGCCTTCCTCTATCTGTTCCTCCGCCGCCAGGGGATGGGCGAGGCGCCGGCGCTCTGCGGCAGCCTCGCCTATGGCCTCGGCGGCTTCCTCCTCCTCTGGCTGGGGTGGCCGATCGCCAATTCCGCCGCCCTCCTGCCGCCGCTCCTCTATGCCATCGTCCTCACCGACGAGCGCGGCCGGCGGCGCGATTTCGTGCTTCTCGCCGCCGTCGTCTGGGCGGTGCTCCTCTCCGGGCAGCCGGAGACCGGGATCAACGACCTGCTCCTCGCCGCCGCCTTCGGCGCCCTGCGGCTCGCCAAGCGGCCGCGCTCCGTCCACGCCGGCGTGGACGGGCCGCGCGGGCGGGGAGGCCTCGCCCTGCGCTGGGCGCTCGCCGGGCTCATCGCCCTGGGCGCCGCGGCGCCCCCCCTCCTCGCCACCGCCGAGTACGTGCCGCAGAGCCATCGCTTCCACCGCATCGCGATCCGCAACCGCGACCTCCTCGCCCAGGACTGGCTCCTCGGCTGGCGGACCGCCGACCAGCGGCGATTCCGTCTCGAACGCATGCGCCAGCGGCTGATCGTCGTCGCCGCCCCCAACGCCTACGGCAACAACCGCTTCGGCCCCTACTGGGGGAGCGAGAACATCAACGAGGACGCCGCCGGCTTCGTGGGCGGCGCGGCGCTCCTCGCCGCCCTGCTGACCCTCGCGCCCCGGCGCCGCGCGCTCGCCGCCGGACGCTTCTCCGAGGAGCGGTTCTTCCTCGCCGTGGCCGCGGTCGCCGTCGTCTTCGTGATGCGCCCGCCCGGTTTCGTCCAGACGATCGCCGCCCTTCCCTTCCTCGGCAAGTCGGCGACCTTCCAGCACCGCCTGCTCCTCCCCCTCGACCTCGCCCTCGCCTACCTCGCCGCGGCGAGCCTCGAGCGCTTCCGGCAGGGGGCTCTGCGCCGCTGGCCGGCCGCCGCCCTCGGCGGCGGGCTCGCCGCGCTCATCGCCTGGGCCTACTTGGCCGACGGCCGGCCGCCGCCGCCGCTCGCGGCGAACGCCCTCGCCGACCTGCGCCACCTCTCGCTCGCCCTCGATTTGGGGGCGATGGCGGCGGCGACGCTCCTCCTCGCCGCCCGGCGGGCGGGTCGGCCGGGGGCGTGGCGGATCTGGGCGCTCGCGGCGCTCGCCGCCGGCGAGCTCCTCGCCATCCACGTGCCGGCCAACCCCGGCATGCCGCGCGGGCTCGACGACCCCACCCCTCCCCCGGTCGCTTTTCTCCAACAGCGGCTCGGCGGATCGCATGGATCGCGCGGGCTCCGGATGGCGGCGCTGGGGGCGATGCTCCCCCCCAACGGCGCCGCGATCTACGGCCTCGCCGACGCCCGCTACACCAACCCGATGAAGCCGTGGAACGCGGCGATCGCCATGCTGCCCCTGCTGACGGCGATGGACGAGGTCTACGACCACTTCGTGCGCCTCGACCACCCGCTCTACGACCTTCTCGGCGTGCGCTTCCTGATGGCCGCCCCGAAGCAGGCGCTGCCGCCCCCCTGGCGCCTCGCCCTCGCCGATCCCAGCGGCTGGATCTACGAGCGGCCGGCGCCTCTGCCGCGGCTCTTCCTGCCGCCCGCGGCGGAGGCGCGCCCGGCCGTCCGCTGGCCGCGCTGGCTGGCGGAGCACCGCGGCGAGCTTGTGAGACGGGTGCTGATGGCGAAGACGCCGGTCGGCGCTCAGTGGGGGCGCCTGTGGCGGGAGTCGGGAGCGCCCGCGCGGCTCGACCTCGTGGCCCTCGCGCCGGAGCACGTGGAGGCAACCGCGGATCTCCCCGAGACGCGGCCGATCGCCTCGAGCCTCTACCAGGACGGCGGCTGGCGGCTGCTGGTCGACGGCCGCCACGCGGCCTCGACTTTGGCCGACGGGCCGTTCTGGGCCGCCTGGCTCCCCCCCGGCCACCTGCGGCTCGACCTCGTCTACCGGCCGCGGAGCTTCCTGCCCGCCTGCCTGCTGGCGGCGCTCGCCATCTTGGGCGCCGCCCTGTGGTGGGTGCCGCCGCCGCGCCGGGGAACGCTGTAGATGTAGCCCGGATGGAGCGAAGCGGAATCCGGGGTGACGGTAGGTCGAGCGAGACCCCGGATTGCGCTGCGCTCCATCCGGGCTACGGCGAAGGCTTCTCGTCCGCTGGATTCGGCGGATCGGCCGCGCGGCGCTTCCGGCGCTCGGGGGCGCGATCCCCTTTCTCGACCACGAAGAGGAGGCTGCCGTCGTCCTCGACGGTGTAGCGGACGAGCCGGTGGCCGGCGCGGGCGCACCAGTCGGGCATGTCCTCGAGCATCGCCGGATCGTCGCCCACCACCTCCAGGAGGTCGCCCGGCGCCAGGTTCAGCATCTCGCGCACGGAGAGCAGGATCGGCAGCGGACAGAAGCAACCGATGACGTCGAGGCGGTGAGTCTCGGGCACGCGGCTCCTTTCGGGGGGCCAGGCGGGCGCACGGGCCGCGCCGCAGCCGCAAGCGGCGCCCGGTCGGGTTTCCCCGACGTTGTTCTCCCGACGTGGTTCCCCAATAGAATAGGTGCGATGTCCCTCCCCAGAGAGATCCTCGGCCTTCCGGCTCTGGCCGCGCTGACCGCGCTGACCGGTCTGACCATGGCCGCCGCGCCGGGCGCCGCCTGGACGCCCAGGACCCAGGTCGCCATCGCCCGCGAGGCGGCGCGGCTCGCGCCGCCCGACCTCGCCCGGCAGATCGCCCGCCGCGAGCACGCCTACGAGGCGGGGGTGGCGGCGCCGTTCGAGGAGAGCGACCCCGGACGGCACATGAAGAACGAGGACGGGAGCGGCACTCTCGACCGCGCGCTCGCGGCGGAGGTCCGCGGCGCCATCGAGGCGATCCGCGACCACCGCCCGTTCGATGAGGTGGTGCGCCGGCTGGGGAGCGTCTCCCACTTCGTCGCCGATGCCAACAACCCGCTCGCCACCTCCGCCGCCGACGCCGAGGAGGGGCGCTACTTCGCCGACTACCTGCGCTACGCCGAGAGCGCCGAGCCGCGCTTCTCGCTCGTCTTCTACGGCCTGCCGCCCCGGCTCGAGGGCGACCGCGACTTGGCGGCCCTCGTCGGCGAGACGCTGCGCCGCGGGCGCGAGCTCTATCCGCTGGTCGGCCGCGAGTACCGGCGGATCGGCTTCGGCTCCGGCGTCGCCGCCTTCGACGACCACTCGAGCGCCTTCGGCGTCGCCTCGCTCGCCTTCAGCCACGCGGTGACCGACGTCGCCGCGGTGCTGCGCTATATTTGGCTCCGCGCCGGGGGCGGCGACGAGCGCTCGGGCCTCGCCGCCAACGGCCGCCGGGTGCTGCTGCTGCCGCGGGCCCCCCAGGCGCCCTGAAACCCGGTCGCCCCCACGGATGACGCCGCGCCGCGCCCTGCTCTCGGTCTTCGACAAACGAGGCCTGGCCGAGCTCGCGCGCGGCCTCGCCCGGCTCGGCTTCGAGATCGTCTCGACCGGCGGAACACTCAAGGCCCTCGAGGCGGCGGGGATCCCGGCGCTCTCGGTGGCGCGGGTGACCGGCTTCCCGGAGATCCTCGACGGCCGCGTCAAGACCCTCCACCCGGCGATCCACGCCGGCATCCTCGCCGACCGCGCCAAGCCCGCCCACGCCCGCCAGCTCGCCGAGCACGGCATCGCCGCCATCGACCTGGTGGCGGTCAACCTCTACCCGTTCGGCGACACGGTCCGCGGCGGCGCCGGCTTCGACCAGGCGATCGAGATGATCGACGTCGGCGGCCCGGCGATGGTCCGCGCGGCGGCCAAGAACCACGGCGGGGTGGCGGTGGTGGTCGACCCCGGCGACTATCCGGAGGTCCTGGCCGCTCTGGAAGCGGCGGACGGCGCGCTCCCCGAGCCGCTGCGCCGCCGCCTCGCCGCCAAGGCCTTCCGCCACACCGCGGACTACGACGCCGGGGTCGCCGGCTGGCTCGCGGCGCAGGCGGGAGCGGACGCGGGCGACGGGCCCTTTCCCCTCCACCTCGACCTCCACCTCGAGCGTGTCCTCACCCCGCGCTACGGCGAGAACCCGCACCAGGCGGCGGCGGTCTACCGGCGGACGGACGGGCCTGGCGTGCTCGGCGGCTGCCGCCAGCTCGGCGGCAAGGAGCTCTCCTACAACAACCTCCTCGACGCCGACGCGGCGCGGCGGATCGCCGCCTCGTTCGCCGAGCCGGCGGTCGCCATCGTCAAGCACAACAACCCCTGCGGGGTGGGGCGCGGCGACGACCTCGCCGCCGCCTACGCGCGGGCGCTCGCGACCGACCCGGTCTCCGCCTTCGGCGGCATCGTGGCGCTCAACCGCCCGGCCGACGCCGCCTTCGCCGACGCCGTGGCCGGCCTCTTCGCCGAGGTGGTGATCGCCCCCGGCTTCGCCGAGGCTGCCCTCGCCCGGCTCGCCGAGAAGAAGAGCCTCCGCCTGCTCGCGAGCCCGCTCCCCGCCGGCGGCGAGATCGAGCTGCGCTCGATCGCCGGCGGCTTCCTCGCCCAGGCCGCCGACGACCGCGAGGACGACCCCGCCGCCTGGACCTGCCCGACCCGCCGCGCCCCCGAGCCGGCGGAGCGCCGGGCCCTCGACCTCGCCTGGCGGGTGGCGCGCCACGTCAAGTCGAACGCCATCGTCCTCGCCGGACCGGAGGGCACGGTGGGCATCGGCGCCGGCCAGATGAGCCGCGTCGACTCCTGCCGCCTGGCGGTCGAGAAGGCCGCGCACCCCCTGCCCGCCGGCACCGCCGCCGCCTCCGACGCCTTCTTCCCCTTCCGCGACGGCCTCGACGTCCTCGCCGCGGCCGGGGTCAGGGCGGTCGTCCAGCCGGGCGGCAGCAAGCGCGACCCCGAGGTGATCGCCGCCGCCGACGAGCACGGCATCGCCATGCTCCTGACCGGCGTCCGCCACTTCCGGCATTGAGGGGGGGTCCGGTTCTTGCAGCCCGTCCCTCTCCCCGAACGGTGACCCGCGCCGCCGCGGGTCGCCGGACGACGAATGGGACGGCGGCGTCCGTGCCGGAGGCCAATCCGGCGCCGCCCTGCCGTCCCTCGAGGAGGATCGACCATGCGCCGATTCCCATCAGCGGTCTTCGCGCTCGCCCTCGCGGCGATCGCTGCCAGCGCCACCAGCGCCGCCCGCGCCCAGAGCGCCCGCGTCCAGAACGCTCCGCCTCCCGCGGCGCCCGACCCCTGGCCGGTGCTCCAGGGGGTGCGGCAGAGCCTGGTGGCGGCCGGGCCGACCGGCGCCGACTTCACCCAGGTCTACATCCCCGCCGGCTTCACCTCGGGCGAGACCGAGAGCGGCACGCTGGCGCTCAACCTCCCCGACTGCCTGCGCTGGGACTACCAGAACCCCTACCCGAAGAGCTTCCTCCTCTGCGGCGGCATGGTGCACTTCTGGAACCCCGAGGACAAGACCGGCCGCCGCTACCCCATCGACCGCCAGAACGAGCCCGGCCTCGACCTCCTGCTGCTCGGCGTCGAGGACCTGAAGGGGCGCTACCGGGCGAGCGGCAGGACGGTCGCCGACGGCCGCATCGAGGTCTCGCTGGTCCCCAAGGAGGGGCGGCCGGCGGCCAAGAGCGAGGCCCTCGCCGACGCCAGCTTCGTCGTCGACCCGGCGAGCCAGCGCCTGGTCGAGGTCTCCTACCACGACCGCGAGGGCAACCTCACCCGCTTCCAGATCAAGGGCTACCGCGGGCTGCGCTCGGGCCAGTTCTCGCCGCCGGGCGGCATCCGCTGGGAATCCTGAGCGCCGGTCGCGAAAGCGCGCAAGCGACTGAAACCAGGCGGGATGGCGAGGGGGGCGGCGCGATTGGGGAGTGCCCAGCCCTTTCCGTATAATGACCCTGCCCGAGAGAATCGCATGGCCAACGAGAACTCCTTCGACGTCGTTTCGAACGTGGACCTCCAGGAGGTCAAGAACGCCGTCGCCCAGGCGAGCAAGGAGATCGTCAACCGCTACGACCTGAAGAAGGCGGCGGCCGAGCTCGAGCTCGCGGGCGAGGAGATCGTCGCCGGCGCCGCCGACGAGTTCTCTTTAGGCCAGGCGCTCGAGGTGCTCAAGGGCAAGCTGGTCAAGCGTGGCGTCCACCTGAAGTCGCTGCGCTACGGCAAGCTCGAGGCGGCGAGCGGCGGGCGGGCGCGGCAGAAGATCACCCTCCAACAGGGGATCCCGATCGAGACGGCCAAGAAGGTGGTGGCCGAGATCAAGACGAGGAAGCTCAAGGTGCAGGCGGCGATCCAGGGGGACACCGTGCGCGTCTCGGGCAAGAACCGCGACGACCTGCAGGCGGTCATCGCGGCGTTGAAGCAGCTCGATCTCGACGTGCCGCTCA
>Ga0307470_10001127_pt1 | contig 10865 bp, 7 predicted proteins | sample atmos_gasesAM3C__FD_204565 | JGI IMG/M metagenome (GOLD analysis project Ga0307470, IMG submission 204565) | Hardwood forest soil microbial communities from Morgan-Monroe State Forest, Indiana, United States - atmos_gasesAM3C_05 | ecosystem: Environmental > Terrestrial > Soil > Temperate forest... | reverse complement strand
GAGGCGCTACGCACCAATATGACCGGCGGCAAGACAGTGGCCCAAATGCTGTCCGAAGCCGCGGCAACCGTACCGTTCATGTCGCTTCGCGAACTAAAGACGTGTCTCGAGTCCAGGAGCATCGATCTGATCGTGCTCGACGTACGCGAACGCGACGCATTTGAAGAAGGCCATATTCCGGGAGCGCGCCTGTTGCCGCGCGGGCAATTGGAATTGCGCGTCAATGAGGAACTGACCGACCCGACCCGGAGGATTCTGGTCTGCTGCGAATTCGGCCGTGTCTCGACGCTGGCGACCGCGACGCTGCGCCAGATGGGTTTCAAGGGCGCGGTTGCCCTGGACGGCGGGATGAAGGCGTGGCGCGAAGCAGGGTACGCGGTGAAGTCCGGCAAGGAGCAATGAGCGCCGCCGGCGAGAGGACCGGATGTTTCCGCGGAAACGCGTTGCGCACTGCGATGGCCTGCCCCGTGGGGGTCGGCTGCCGCTGGAAACACGCCGGCGTCGGTCATATGTCGAAAAACACAGACTCGCGGCTCCGGCTCGGTTAGACTCTGCCCGCCGGATTGGGGGCGGTTCGCATGACGACGCGGCTCCATCCGAGTACCCCCTTTTAGTGCAACCCCCGGCCGAATAGGCCGTACCTTTGATCGGATAAACATGCTCTCCACTTCCAACGTCGCCATCCAGTTTGGCGCCAAGCCGCTCTTCGAGCAGGTCACGGTCAAGTTCTCCGACGGCAATCGCTACGGGCTCATCGGCGCCAACGGTTCCGGCAAATCGACGCTCATGAAAGTGCTGGGCGGCGATCTCGAGCCGAGCGCCGGCGACGTCATGCTTCAAGCCGGGATGCGGCTCGGCAAGTTGAATCAAAACCAATTCGGCTATGAGGATGAGCGCGTGCTCGATGTAGTCATGCGCGGCCACACGGAATTGTGGGCCGCAATGAAGGAACGCGACCGCATCTACGCCGACCCCAATGCCACCGACGACGACTATATGAAAGCCGCCGAACTCGAGGGTGTGTTCGCCGAATACGGCGGCTACGACGCCGAGGCCCGGGCGGGCAGCATCCTCACCGACGCGGGCATTCACGAATCGCGGCACAACGGACCGATGCGCGAGGTGCCCCCGGGGTTGAAGCTGCGCGTGCTGCTTGCACAGGCGCTGTTCTCGAGACCGGACGTGCTGCTGCTGGACGAACCAACAAACAACCTCGACATCAATTCGATCCGCTGGCTCGAGAGCGCGCTCAACAATTATGACGCCACCATGGTGATCATCAGCCACGATCGGCACTTCTTGAACCAGGTGTGCACTCACGTCGCGGACCTCGACTTTCAGCAGCTCAAGATTTATCCCGGCAACTACGACGACTTCATGCTGGCGTCGGTTCAAGCGCGTGCGCGCGTGGAAGCGGCAAACGCCAAGGCCAAGGACCGGATTTCCGACCTGCAGGAATTCGTGCGGCGCTTCTCCGCCAATGCGTCCAAGGCGCGGCAGGCGACCTCGCGCAAGAAGCAGCTCGAAAAGATCAAGATCGAGGAAATCAGACCATCGTCGCGGCAGAACCCGTATATCCGGTTCGAGCAGGGCAAGAAGCTGTACCGCTCGGCGGTATCGGTGGAACACCTGAGCTTCAGCTATCCCGGTGCGGATGACAAAGTCCTCGACAATGTCACCTTCAACGTCGAAGGCGGCGAACGCATCGCCGTCATCGGCCCGAACGGCGCCGGCAAGACGACGCTGATGCGCTGCCTCGCCGGCGAACTCAAGCCTACCGCGGGGCGCATCGTGTGGGTGGAGAACGCCCAGCCGGGTTACATGCCGCAGGACCCCCAGGCTGAATTCGACGACAAGGCGGATCTCTTCTCCTGGATGTCGCAATACACGGGCAAGGCCGACGACGATCAGATCGTTCGCGCGACCTTGGGACGCCTGTTATTTTCCGGCGAGGAGACCAAGAAATCCGTGCGGGTTTTGTCCGGGGGCGAGAAGGGGCGCATGATCTACGGCAAGCTCATGCTGACCAAGCCCAACGTGCTCCTGATGGACGAGCCCACCAACCACATGGACATGGAGACGATCGAGTCGCTGCAGATCGGCCTCGAACACTATCCCGGCACGCTCATCTTCGTCTCTCACGACCGCGAATTCGTGGGCGGACTCGCGACTCGAATCATCGAGCTTCGCCCGGGCGGCATCATTACCGATTTCCGCGGGACGTATGACGAATACCTCAAGGGGCAGGGACTCGAGGTATAGCGTTTCGCAGCGATATGCGATTATTGAGACTGCGTCGGTGTCATTGCACCCGCAAAATGGTGAAATTTCCCGAATGGCCAGATGGCTCAGCATCGCGATACTGGTCGGCCTCAGTGCTCAGGCCGAGAGTCCCGATGCGCCCGTCGGCGGCAGGGCGTTCGTCGACCGCCGCAATCCGCCGTCTTACCGGCTGCTCAACGAGGCCGAATCGGCGCAGGTCACACTGGGTCGGTCGGTATTCGATACCCAATGGGCTCCCGCGGGCACGCCCGGTGTCGGGGGACGGGTTGGGGTCGGACCCTTGTACAACGCGACCTCGTGCAATGCATGCCACAACGAGGGAGAAGGGGGGCGGGGACCTGAGGGCGATGGTGCGGCGCCGACCGCACTCGTGATTCAACTCGGGTCGCCCGCCGGCGCGGAGCCGAGCGGCGATCCGGTGTACGGGAGCGTCTTCAACACTTCGGCATTGGACGGCGTGCGAGTCGAAGGCGCTGTGATGATCCAGTACAGCGAAACTGCGGGATACTATTATCCGTTCGGCGGGCGATGGAGTTTGCGGGTGCCGCACTATCGCATGGTCGGACTCGGCCGCGGGTCCCTGGCACCCACAACCGTGATCAAACCCCGATTGGCGCCCGCGCTGTTCGGCGCCGGGCTGCTCGAGGCGGTTCCCGAAAGCGCGATCATCGAGGGAACGGCCCAGGAAGCGGGCGGCCGAAATTCCGGAGCACCCGCCTGGCATTCGTTTCAGGGTAAACGGCTGCTTGGACGCCTGGGATGGCAAGGCAGTGCAGTTTCGGTCCGCGACCAGACGACCAAGGCGTTTGCGGGCGAAATGGGCCTGACGACCAGCGATCGGATCAGCGACGATTGCACCACTGCCGAAGCGGATTGCCGGGGGCAACCCAAGAGCGGCTCGCCGGAGGTATCGGACGAGTTGCTCGACGCGGTGGTCGCCTTCGTGCGCACGCTTGCGGTGCCCGAACCGCCGGTGCACGCCGAGAACGACTCGTTGGGATCCGAGCAGTTCGCACGTATTGGCTGCGCCGCGTGTCATCGGCCTCGATTGCCGGTGGTGCTTCCCGGGACGGACGGCACGGGAGTCCCAGGGGTCATCGCTCCGTACACCGACCTGCGGCTTCACGACTTAGGCATGGAGATGTCGGACGAAAATGCGTCCGGGACAAAGGTCGCCAGCCGCTGGCGAACGGCGCCGCTGTGGGGCATGGGTTATCGCCTGAAGCTGGAGGGTCACTCCAGGTTTCTGCACGATGGCCGCGCCCGATCCACCGAGGAGGCGATCTTGTGGCATTCAGGCGAGGCCGCCCGCGCGAAGCGCAATTTCACGAATCTCGGGCCGCGCGCCCGAGAAGTACTGCTGCACTGGCTCGAGACGCTTTGACACCGTAGATTCGGATTCCTCAAGCCTGCCTCAAGCGCCCGCGCCGGAAATCGGCAATGATTTCGCGCGCGGCGTTGTGGCCGGGCGCGCCGGTCACGCCGCCGCCCGGATGCGTGCCCGAACCGCACATATACAGTCCCTTCAAAGGGCCGCGATAGTCGCCGTGTCCCAACATCGGCCTCGCCGAGAACATTTGATCCAAACTCAGGGCGCCATGAAAGATATCGCCGCCGATCAGGCCGAAGGTACGTTCGAGATCCAGAGGACTCATGATCTGCCGGCCAAGCACCGACGCCTTGAAATTCGGCGCGTGGCTGTTGACGAGATCGATCATGACGTCCGCGACTTGATCGCGATGATCGTCCCAGGACGCTCCGTCCGGCAGGATCGGAGCGACGTGTTGGCAGAACAGGCTGGCCACGTGCTGTCCGGGGGGCGCCAAGCTGTCGTCCAGAGTCGAGGGAATCAGCATCTCGACGATGGGACGCTTCGACCATCCGCCGGCCTTGGCGTCGAGATACGCTTGTTCCATGTAGGCCAGGCTCGGCGCCATGATGATCCCGGAGGTATGGTGCTCGGCGAGGGAGCGGCCCGGCAACACCGTGAAGTCGGGCAACTCCGACAGCGCAACATTCATCCGGAACGTCCCGGATCCGCAGCGCCAGCGCCCGATGCGCTCGCGAAAATCCTGCGGAAGGGCGCTGGGATCGATGAGCATTCCGTACAATAGTTTCGGATTCAAGTTCGATACGACGCTGCGCGCCCGAATCGCTTCGCCTTTTTCGGTAACCACACCCACGGCGCGGCCGGCTTCGACCAGCACTTCGCGTACCGGACTTGCGACTCGAATCTCCACGCCGCGCTCGGCCGCCGCTTTGGCCATGGCCTGGCTGATCGCCCCCATGCCGCCGATCGCATGCCCCCAGGCGCCCTTCTTGCCGTTGACCTCGCCGAATACGTGGTGCAGCAGTACATAGCCCGAGCCGGCTGCATAGGGACTTGCGTAATTGCCGACGATGCCGTCGAAACCGTACGCCGCCTTGATGGGCGCGCTCTCGAACCAGGCGTCCAAATAGTCTCCGGCGGATTTGACGAACAGATCGAGGAGTTCACGGCGCATGGACATATCGAGCTTGGCAATGCGTTTGCCCAATCGCGCACTGCGCAGCAATTCAGGCATCGCCGCGAGCCAACTGCCGGCGGTGACATTCGGCGGCGTCTCGAGCACGAGGTCGCGCAGTACATCGGCGATCACTTCGAGGCGCTCGCCGTACGGGGCGAGCCGGGCGGCATCGCGCGCCGAGAACTTCGCCACTTCTCGTTCGGTCTTGCCGGCGCCGATTTTGAGATATCGGGTCGCGTCCAGCGGCAGAAAATTCGCCAAACCGCGCTCAACGACCCGCAAACCATGCCGCGGCAAGTCCAGATCGCGGATGACCTTCGGATTGAGCAGCGACACGGTGTAGGCCGCCACGGAATTGCGGAAGCCGGGATGAAATTCCTCGGTCACCGCCGCGCCGCCCACCACGCCGCGCCTTTCGAGCACGGTCACCTTGAGGCCGGCCGCCGCTAGATACGCCGCACAGACCAGTCCGTTGTGACCGCCGCCGATGATGACGGCGTCGCGCGCCTTTGAATCAAGCACGGGGTTCTACGCCCTGCGCGGTTTCGCCGCGGCGTCGGCTTTCTTGCCCCGGGGGGTCGCCATGAGCCGCGGAAAGCCCCCGTCGCAGAGGGCATTGACCCAATCCTCGCACAAGGCGATCGCCTCGCGAGGTTTGAAAACCGTCGGGCTCAGGCTCAATTCCACCCAGAACCCATCGAGCAGTGCGGACAGCGCGATCGCGGCCGGGCGCAGTCTGAACGGCCGCGCGGCGCCCGAGTCCACGAGTTGACCCAGCAACGACTCCAAGACGGATCGGTACTTGCCGTAGGTGCTGGTGTGCACGGCGCGTATTTCCGCCGAGTGCGCCACCATGCTCCAAAACACCAACCATACGTTGAACAACTGCGGATCCAGGATCTCCGGAGCGAACGAAGCGCGGAAGAAATTGCTCAATCGGTCGCGCGGCGAGACCGCCTTGTTTTCCGCCTGGCGGCGGATCGAGTCCAGCAAAGACAGCGCCAAGGTCTCATACGTTTCCGCGACGAGACCCGACTTGCTGGGAAAATGATGATTGATCAACCCGATGGAGACGCCGGCGGCTGCGCTGATTCGGCGCACCGACACGCCTTCATGGCCGAACTGCTTGAGGCAGCGCAAGGTCGCATCCACCAATGCTTCACGGCGCACCGCGGGAGTCGCGCGGTGGAATTTCGGTACATGCCGCTTGGTTGCCATTGGTTTCCTTTTCTTGGGATTATACCGAAGCGGGGCCGAATGGCCCGCCTACATCGACTCGCATGGAGGGACCGGGAGTGGGCTAGGACGGCTGGTCGCCGACAAAGGCCCCGATTCGCTCGGTCACATAGCGCCTGATGTCCAGGTTCCAGTCTTCCATCGGGGCGTAATATCCCTGGGTGTGGACCCGCGACCGGATTCCAATCTGAACGCTCTCGCATATCGCCCAATCTTGGCGATTGACCAAATCCCAGAAGTCCACGGCATCCGACGGATCGAAGTCGGGCTTCGCCATTTCATGAGCTTCGAACAGGAAATGGCAGGTGATATCGGTGCGTTCGGCGCCGCGGGGCTGCAGGATGAACGCCGCCACGTGATCGCAGGCCACGCTCAACCACAAGTTGGGGTACACCAGTTCGCCCTTGTGCCGTACTTGCTCATCGGCATCGAGACCCGGAAAGGCGCGCCGCGTAGTCGTTCCGCTGTGCGTGAAGGTGTAAGCCCCCTCACGGTGGGGAATCCCCCGGCTCCAGTCCAGATTGGCGCCGCCGCCCTCGCGGAAAGAAGGCACCACCGCGCACAGCTCCGGGTGAACTCCGCCGCAGTGGTAGCACTCGTTGTAGTTCTCGCAGAGGATTTTCCAATTCGCCGCAATCTCGTAACGGATGGTGGCGCCTATTCCCAGGCCGCTGAGCGGATAGCGCTGCAGCCGGTGCGGAATGCCGTTCAACTGGGCGGCGAGGGGTTTGGCCTCGGCAGGGGTCAAGTTCAAGAACACGAATCCGCCCCAGGCGTCTGCGCCTACCGGATAGAGATGGAAGTCCTGCTTCTTGAAGCCGGCGGCGGCGCTCAAGTGCGGGGCGGCGACGAGCGCTCCGTTGAAGTCATAAGACCACTGATGGTAAGGGCAGACGATCATGCGTCCGCCGGTGATGCCGCCGGGCAGCGCCACACTCATCGCTTGCGCCTCTGCCGCAGTTCGGCACAGTCGCGACCCGCGATGCCGGCACACATTGTAGAAGGCCCGCAATTGACCTTCGCGATTGCGCACCAACAAAATGCTCTCGCCGAGCACGTCGAGTACCAGATGATCGCCCGCATTGGGCAATTCCGCTTCGCGGCACACCGCGATCCATTCGCGGCAGAATATGTGCTCCTTTTCCGCCCGGAATACCTCCGTGCTGCGATACCAGCTGGAGGGCAGAGCGGGTTCCAATTGTGCGGCGCTCATACCGGAAAATCCCTCGCGTAGGGTGCGGCCGCGGGCGCCGTATCGAACTCGCGCGCGTAGCGGTGGCCGCTGTGAACCGCGTGCACGATCGCTCCCGGCGCGAACGCATCGCCGATGCGCGTGACCGAATCGATGCCGGCGTCCGCAAGATCCGGTCCCTTCGCGATGAGCGCGTGGTACAGGTCGTCGCGCGGCGACCGGGCGCCCACGATGACCAGCGACCGGCACGCCAGGCGCGTCTCGGCGCCGCTGTAGACGTCCGCCATCGCCGCAGCTTCGCCGTCGAAGGCCGTCACCCGCTGCAGCGTGCGAATCGGCACGCCGGCCTTGCCAAGGGCGCGGTGCACCAGCGGCAGTTCGTTGGTCATGAATGTCCAGGCCGACGCGTTGCCCGCCGTCGTCACATAAGTCACATCGTCCACCGACGCCGCCAGTTGCAGGGCGATGGCGCCCGCCAGGTAGTAGTTGTCGAAATCGAATACGACGACGGGCCCCTGCGGCACGACGCCGGCGGCAAGGTCATCGGGCGTGTAGACCGACGGCCCATCGAGTTCGCCGACCGGGAACTCCAAGGTGGAAAATAACATCTTGGTCCAGCGAGCGCCGGTCGCAATGACGACGTGGCGGTGTTCGAGTCCCAGGATATCATCCACGCCCAGCGCACTTCCGGGATACATGTTGACGTTCGGCCTCTCGCGCAGCTGCCCCAGTCGCCAATCGGCCACGCGGCCCCAGGTCTTGAGCCCCGGCAGCGCGGTTTCGAACCGCAGGCGGCCGCCGAACTCGTTTGCCGAATCCGCGATCGTCACGGCATAGCCGCGGCGGGCGAGCGTCGTGGCGCATTCGAGCCCTGCCGGACCGCCGCCGACGATCAAGATGGACGAGTCGCTCGCCGGCGGCGCGAACCGTTCCGGATGCCAATCGCGGCGCCATTCTTCGCCGGCCGTCGGATTCTGCGTGCAGCGCACGGGCACTCCGTCGTGCCAGCTCGAGATGCAGATGTTGCAGCCGATGCATTCGCGGATCTCGTGCTCTCGGCCTTCGTTGATCTTATTCGGCAGGAATGGGTCCGCGATGGAGGGTCTGGCGCCGCCGATCAAATCGAGAATGCCGCGCCGAACCTGCGAGACCATCACATCCGGAGAAGTGAAGCGGCCGACGCCGACGACCGGCCGTTTGGTCAATTGCTTGACGAAATTGACGATGGGTTCGTGGCTGCCTTCGGGCGAGAACCGCGACGGCGCGCAATCGGTCGGGCTGGAGTCCATTTTGACGTCCCAGAGATCCGGGATATCGGCGAGCAGCGCCACCACCTCGTGCGCCTCGGAAGCGGCGTTCTTGCCCGGTCGGCCGCGCAGCTCTTCCATGCTGATGCGCAGGGCCACGGCGCATTTGTCGCCGACGGCGTCGCGCGTCACGCTGAGGAGTTCCCGCACCAGGCGCACTCGATTCTCGATCGAACCGCCGTAGGCGTCGGTGCGGCGGTTATATTCGGGCAGCAGAAACTCGTAGGGCAGATAGCCCATACCGGCGTAGACGTAGACGATGTCGAACCCGGCCTGCATGGCGCGGCGCGCGCCGGCCGCCTGCCAGCGCAGCAGATCCTGGATGTCGGCGTGGTCCATGGTTCGCGGGCGCAGGTTGCCCATGAACCCCAGATGGGTCGACAGCCAGGGCATGCCTGACGGCGACAGCGGCGCTATCCGGCTCGTGCGGTTCAGCGTGCACGCGCCGCCATGCCACAGCTCGACTCCGGCCAATGATCCGTGTCGATGGACGGCGTCGGTCATCAATGCGTGGGAGCGGATGTCGTTGTCGTCCCACAGGATCGCGAACGGCAGCGGGGAATCATCCGAGCTCGGATGTATCGACACCGCGCCGGTGCATACCACGCCCCAGCCGCCCTCCGCCTTGGTCTCGCGGAAAGCCGCACGCACCTGCGGCAGAGAATTGGTCATGCCGCTCGCGTGCGGCACCTGATAGAAGCGGTTCGGCGCGGTAACGGGTCCGATGCGCACCGGTTCGAACAAAATATCGAAGCGCGGATTGCGCGCCATGGCGGGATCCCTTGATTTTCGAGGCTGCCGAATGTGCGCAGAGTAATTGATCGATCGTACAGTAGCAACTCGCGCCCGATGGGCCGCAATGCGGCGTGCCGCGGCGCACGCGGCCCGGGGACAGGCGAAGGCCCGTGAACTCAGGCCGCGCGGAAAGCCCGAAAATCGAGTCCGAGCGCGCTCGCGACCGCCTCGTGCGTCAACTGCCCGGCATGAACATTGAGGCCCCGGGCCAATCCTGGATCATTGACGATGGCTTGCCGCCAGCCGTGATCGGCCAGCGCCCGCACATAGGGCAGCGTGGCATTGGTCAGTGCAAACGTCGAGGTGCGCGGCACGGCGCCGGGCATGTTGGTGACGCAGTAGTGAATCACGCCGTCGAGAACGTAGGTCGGCTCGGCATGAGTGGTGGGCCGGCTGGTTTCGAAACAGCCGCCTTGATCGATGGCGATATCGACCAGCACTGCGCCCGGCTTCATCGTTTTGACCATTGCGCGAGTCACGAGCTTCGGCGCCGCCGCCCCGGCTATGAGCACGGCGCCGATGACGAGATCGGCGTCGCGCACGAGTTCTTCGATCGCATGAGCGGTCGAGTACACGGTTTTCAGTTGACTGCCGAAGATGGTCGACAGCTCCCGCAATCTCTTGACCGAACGATCGACCACGGTCACGTCGGCGCGCAAGCCAACCGCCATTTCAGCCGCGTGGGTGCCGGAAACGCCGCCGCCCAGCACGACGACCTTGGCGGGCGCCACGCCGGGCACGCCGCCCAACAGCACCCCGAAGCCGCCGTTGGCCTTCTGCAGGCTGTTGGCGCCCACCTGCACCGACATGCGTCCTGCGACCTCGCTCATCGGCGTGAGCAGCGGCAACGAGCCGTCGGGAGCCGTGACGGTCTCGTACGCGATCGCAGTCGTTCCCGAGGCCAGCAGTGCCTGCGCCTGTTCGGGGTCCGCAGCCAAATGCAGATACGTGAACAGGGTTTGCCCGTTGCGCAGCTGCTTGCACTCCGCGAGTTGCGGTTCCTTGACCTTCACCACGAGATCGCTGGTCGCGAAGATGTCTGCGGCGCGTTGCGCGATGACCGCGCCGGCCGATACATAGTGAGAATCCTCGAAGCCGATGCCGGCTCCGGCGCCGCTCTGGACGAGCACCTGATGCCCGGCATCGACGAGCTCACGAACGCCCGCGGGGACCAATCCCACCCGATACTCGTGAACCTTGATCTCTTTGGGGACGCCGATTTTCATAACATCGCTCCGCTGGCGGGTCGTGGGGGGACTTGCGCTAGGGTACGTAACCTTGGAGTTGGAAAATTGCAAAAACCGGTCCGCGAACACGGGATAATGGCAGAATATGAGGAAAGACGCCCATATCAAGCAAGAAACTGCCACATTCGCCAGAGGCCACATGAAATTGGATCGCTACGACCGCGCCATCGTCCGTGCCCTGCAGCTCGACGGCCGCATCACCAACAGTCAGCTGGCCGAATCCGTCAACTTGTCGGAATCGGCCTCCTTGAGGCGAGTGCGGGCCCTCGAGGAATCAGGATTCATCGAGGGATACACC
>Ga0307470_10001126_pt1 | contig 10867 bp, 9 predicted proteins | sample atmos_gasesAM3C__FD_204565 | JGI IMG/M metagenome (GOLD analysis project Ga0307470, IMG submission 204565) | Hardwood forest soil microbial communities from Morgan-Monroe State Forest, Indiana, United States - atmos_gasesAM3C_05 | ecosystem: Environmental > Terrestrial > Soil > Temperate forest... | reverse complement strand
AGATCGCTCATTACGCGAACGACAACGATCTCACATTGAAGGCGGCGGCCGTGAAGCTGGGCTACGTGACGCCCTCCGAATTCGATCGCATCGTAGACCCGAAGAAAATGGTGACCACGTACGTCGCCGGTGAGAACGACTGACGGCGGCGCCGGTTTGGAGGGTTTCTTCATATCGGCGCCCTGAGAGCGTTTCAGTGCACTACATAAGGCACAAGGCGGCGGCGGTCTGTGCAGCGACGTTGGCGGCCGGCGGTTGTGGATGGGTGCGGGCAGAAGAGTCTCCTCAAGGTCTCCTCGGCGATTGGGGCGGTCTCCGCCCCTTTCTCGTCGATCACGGAGTTGACCTGGAGTTCAGCTACATCAACGAATTCGCGAGTAACGTGCGCGGAGGCGCCACTCGGAAGACGGCGGACGCGGAGCAGGTGTATTTCGGGGGTACGCTCGATCTGCAGCGCCTGTTCGCCGTGCCGGGTGCAAAACTCGTGTTCTCGCTGACCGATCGAAACGGCGACAGTCTCTCGGTCAAGGCCAAGCTCAGCACGCTGTTGGAGGTCCAGGAGATCTTTGGAGAGGGCAACTATGTGCGGCTCAACCAGCTCTACTGGAACCAGCAATTGTTCGGTGGGAAGGTGGCGCTCAAGTTCGGGCGACTGACCGGAACTTTCGACTTCATGCCGTTCAGCTGCAATTTCCAGAACATCACGTTCTGCGCAACACTGCCATCCCATAACGTGGTCGCCCACTGGATCGCATTCCCGGGCAGCACGTGGGCGGGCGTGGCCAGAGTCAACTTTAAGAGCAACCGGTACCTGCAAGCGGGTGTTTACGAGATCAACCCGCGCTTTGCGGAGTACAAGTACCGGTTCGCTTTCGGGACCCCCTTTGCGGGTCTCGGCAAGCGCGTTGTGGCGGAAGCCGGGTGGCTCCCGGAGAGCGCGGGTCCAGACGGCGGCTATCGCCTAGGCGTGTGGTATGACGACGTCGGCGGCAATGACCTGTATCTCAATACCGCCGGTCAGCCGCTGGTGACGAACGGCGGCACGCCGCTGCAACGCCATCACGAGTCCGGATTCTACGCGATGGCGCAGCAACAAGTATGGACGCAGAAGGGCTCCGACACTCGCGGATTGTCCCTGTTCATGAACTTCGTGCAAACCGACCATGACATCACCAAAATCGGACAGATCGCGGAATTGGGCCTTTTCTGGACCGGTCCGCTGCCCGCGCGCCCGCAGGATGATCTTGGCATTGCGGTCGGCCGCGTCCGGATCAACACGCGAGTTGCCGACGGCGAGGTACTTTACAACGCGCAAGTGGCACCGCTTTCGGACCTCCCAACGCAGCCCGTGCAACGCGCCGAGTATCCGACGGAGGTCTACTACAGTGTGAACGTCACCCCGGCGATCACGCTTCGGCCGAATGTCCAGTTCATTCACGCGCCAGGCGGGGTGAGCGATCGCGCCAACCTGCTTGTGCTGGGTCTGCACTCGTCGGTCAAATTCTAAAGATGACACGGCACCTTGACGATCCGCGACCGCCCCGTCAAGCTTGAAACGCACTGATGGCAACAATAGCGAGACATGGATAACGTGCGAACAGGAAAACTGATCAGGGTGTTACTCGTGCTCGCCGGCCTCGGACTCACATCGTTGAGCAATACGGCTCTTGCGGGAAAGATGGAGGCGCTGTTGGGAGATTGGGATCTCAACGTCGCGAAATCCAAATTTGAGCCCACCCCGCCGCTGAAAAAATACACGATGAAAGTGATCGACGCCGGCGCGGGTCATCTGCAGATCAAGAGCGACTGGATCGAAGCTGACGGCACCGCAGGTCACGTGGAATATTCAACCGCGTTTGACGGCAAGCCGATACCCATCGTCGATTATCCCATCGCAGACACCGTGACGGACACGGTGGTCAACGCGACAACCTGGCAATCCGTCTGGACCAAGAACGGCAAAGTAGTCGAGCGCGAACTCGAGACGATTTCCCCGGATGGCAAGACCTTCAGCGAAATCGATCAGGGGAAGGATGAGAAGGGAAGGAAATACAAGAATCACTTGGTTTTCGAGCGGCCATAGTGGCGTCATCGGCCCCATGGCGTCAGCACCATTTTCATCCCATGGCGGGCACGAAGCGTTATCAGACCCTGAGGTTCGACGGGATGCCCCGGCACGAGTCGGAGCCGGTAGCGCTGCGCCACGGTGGCGAGCAGTAGCGTCGCTTCCGCCGTGGCGAAAGCCGCGCCAATGCAGATACGACGCCCGCCGCCGAAGGGAAGATACGAGAAGCGGGTACGTGCGGCGGACTGCTCCGGCGAGAAGCGTTCCGGATCGAATCGTCCCGGATTGTGCCAAAGTTGCCGGTGGCGGTGGAGCACCCACGGAGCGATCAGTACCGCCGAGCCCTTGGGCACGTGCCGCCCTGCAAGGGTGTCATCGGCGAGCGCCTCGCGCGCGATGGTATGCACCGGCGGATAGAGGCGCATGGACTCTTCTACCACCATTTTTGTATAGGTGAGCTTGCTCAGATCCTCCGAGTTGGGTATGCGCTCACCGAGCACGGTCGTAAGTTCAGCACGCAGTTTCGCCTCTTCGGCCGGATGTTGCGACAACAGATACCAAGTCCAGGTCATCGCCATGGCGGTTGTCTCGTGTCCAGCCATGAAGATCGTGATGACGTGATCGCGCACCTCCTGCGCCGTCATGCCGCCGCCCGTTTGCTCATCGCGCGCGGCGATCAGGCGCGCCAGCAGATCCTTGGGACCGCTCTCGGGATTGCGCGAACGCAACTTGATCAGGCGATCGATTTCCGTATCGAACTCCCCGAGCGTGCGATCGGCGACTCTGATTCGTCCCAAACCCGCCAGCCATGCGGGCCAACCGAGAAAATCCATCATATTCGGGCGCATCTGGGCCTGATAGCGTCCCGCGCCGCGCCCCATAATGGCGACGATGTGGTCCGAATCGGATGAAAACATGGTGCGGGAGATGATGTTGAGCGTCACCTCCATCATGGCAGTGGCGACATCGATGCTGGCACCCGCGCCGAGTTTGCTCCAGTCCGCCAGCAACTCTTGCGCGGCTCCGGTCATGATCGGCGCGTAAGATACGATGCTGCGATGGTCAAAGGCGGGCGACATGGTGCGGCGATGTCCCCGCCACGTCTCTCCTTCCGAGGTGATGAGCCCCCTGCCGAGCCCCGGCTCGAGAATACGGCGGGTGATTTCGGTCTTCTGATAGTTTGCCGCATTGTCGAGCAGAACGTGCTTGATCGCGGCCGGCTCGTTGACGAGGAACCGGGAGCGCCCAAACATCTTCCGCTCGACGATGTCGCGCTCGTAAGCTTCTTCGCCATAGGTGGCGATCATGTTGTCGCGCAGAGTGCGAAAAAACTGAAACAGCGGCAAGCGGCCGCGGCGCGGCACCGGTGCCGGCAACACCGGAGCGACGACGGAATCATCTCGGCTCGACATGTTTACTTAACTCCAAAGGGTCCCGCGATCGGCATTGTACTCTCCGCCTATAAGTCCAATAATCCATCCGAGCGCGTAATCCATGATCTTTGAACATGACATTGTGGTGATCGGTGGGGGAATGGCCGGTGCCGCCATCGCCGCTCATCTATCCGAGCATGCGTCGGTGCGTTTGTTGGAAATGGAACATCAGCCCGGATATCATTCAACCGGACGCTCGGCTGCGCTGTTCGCCGAGTCCTACGGAAACACTCTTGTGCGCGCCTTGACGCGTGCCAGCCGCTCCTTTTTCTTTTCGCCGCCTACGTCCTTCTGCTCCGAACCTCTGGTGAAACCTCGATCCATGCTGGCCACCGCTCGTAGGGGCCAAGAGTCGGCGCTCGATGCCTTCTTCGCTTCAGCCGAGCCCAGCGATCTCGTCGAATTGAAATCCGCAGCTCAAGCACTGGACCTGTTTCCGCTGCTGAAATCGGACGATTTGGTAGGTGCCGCTTTCTATCGCGGTTCCGCGGACATCGACGTACATGCACTTCACCAGGGCTATCTGCGGCTGTTGAAGTCCCGCAAAGGCATCATCGCGACGGAAGCGAGAGTCATTGGACTCGAGTACGAGCGAGATGTTTGGGCCGTGACAACCGCGCAGGATACGGTGCGTGCCGGGATCGTCGTCAACGCGGCCGGTGCCTGGGCCGGAGAAATCGGCAAACTTGCTGAAGCGCTGGACATAGGTCTTCAGCCGATGAAACGTACCGCTTGCCTCATCGAGCCGCCGGCCGGCCGGAATGCGGATCTGTGGCCGATGGTGTTCGATGTCGAAGAGCAGTTTTACCTGAAACCCGACGCCGGGATGCTGCTGCTCTCCCCGTGCGATGAGACATTGACGGACCCCTGCGACGCGCAGGCAGATGAGCTGGACATCGCGATTGCCGTGGACCGCGTCGAACGTGCAACGACGCTGGAGGTGAAGCGAATTGCTCACAAATGGGCGGGGCTTCGCTCATTCGTCAAAGATCGGTCCCCGGTGGTGGGCTACGATCCGTATCGGCCCGGCTTCTTCTGGTCGGCTGCGCTCGGCGGCTACGGAATCCAAACGGCGCCGGCGCTCAGCCGGCTTGCAGCATCTCTGGTTCTCGGTAAGCAGGTGGATTCACATGCGCCCCCGGACGGCGTTGAGGTGGCGGCGCTTTCGCCCACCCGACTTATGTCCAATTCTCTCGAGTCGTGAAGCCCCCGTCTATATGGCTCGATGGCTTTCGACGATGACCTCCAGAGCCCCGCGAACGCTCTGTTTATGGGTTACCGGGATCGTCGCCATTGCGCCCGCGGGTTGATCGGCAGTCGCCGGTACCGGCAGTGCAAACGAGACAAAAACGGCTGTAAATAGAGCAAATGCGGCAAAAGCCGCCGCAAAAGAGCAAACAATATTACTGCGCATGCGTAGTCCTCCGCAGAAAACCGACGAACTGTCGCGGGCCTACTCTATGTCGGGATGGGTAGCCATTAGGCGTGCGCCGCTCGTGTAAGCGAGATCGAAAGTGTCGATTCCGTCACGAAATCGTCAACGCGATGTCAAGGTCGGACCGGACCTGCGTGGCACATAATTAACCATGCTCTAATCAATGCAGGTCAAACACTCCTCGTCCATGCTCTTCCGTGAGCTCGAGGATTCGCCCCCCTCCGCGAGCCACGCAAGTCAGCGGGTCATCGGCGATGAGCACCGGCAGCCCGGTCTCTTCCATGATCAATTTATCGATGTTGCGCAGCAATGCGCCTCCGCCGGTGAGCACGATACCGCGCTCCGCCACATCGCTGCCGAGATCCGGCGGCGTTTGCTCGAGCGCCTGCCTCACCGCGCCCACGATCCCTTGCAGCGGCTCCTCGAGCGCCTGCAGTATTTCGTTCGAGTTCAACGTGAACGCACGGGGGACCCCTTCCGAGAGGTTTCTTCCCCTGACGGTGATTTCGCGCACCTGCGCACCGGGATAGGCCGAACCGATTTCAATCTTGATGCGCTCTGCGGTCGCCTCTCCGATCAAGATGCCGTAATTGCGGCGGACGTACAGCGTGATCGCTTCGTCGAACTTGTCTCCGCCCATGCGCAAGCTCGCGGCGTACACGATCCCGTTCAACGAAACCACGGCGACTTCTGACGTGCCGCCACCGATGTCGAGAACCATCGAGCCGCGTGCCTCATGCACGGGCAGGCCTGCACCCACGGCGGCGGCCATGGGCTCGGGCACGATATCGACCGTGCGCGCGCCCGCACCCTCCGCGGACTCCTTGATGGCTCGGCGTTCCACTTGGGTTGAGCCGAACGGCACGCACACGAGTACGCGCGGACTCGGACTAAAGAAGCGATCACCGTGAACTTTGTTGATGAAGTACTGAAGCATCTTTTCGGTGTAGGTGAAATCGGCGATGACGCCATCCTTCATGGGCCGCACCGTCGTGATGTGCCCCGGCGTTCGTCCGAGCATCTTCTTTGCCTCGACACCCACGGCCACCACGACCTTGCCGCCGCGCCCGGGTTCGTTCTGCACCGCGACGACTGACGGCTCGTTGAGTACGATTCCCCGAGATTTGATGTAAATCAAGGTATTAGCGGTGCCAAGGTCGATCGAGAGGTCATTGGAAAAATGGCCGCGGAGGCGGTTCAGCATGGAAAGTTTCTTTCTCGAACGGGTGGGGAATCCCGTTGCAGTGCGGGGACTGATCAACAGGCTCAGGGGTCGCGCCAGATGTAGCACGTTTTTGGCCGCGCCGCCCGTGCGTTCGAGCGTATTTCCGCAAAGTCTCCGTAGATCAGAACCGCATCGAGAGGCCTGCGAGCACTTCGCCCTGAAATAAGCCGGTGCCCTTGATTGCAACGGTACAGCCGACGGTACCGCCGCAGAAAACCGCGCTGCGATTGTTCAGCAGGATGCCGTAACCCCGCCCTTCGAAACGAAGTCCGGCATGCGCACCGAGAGGGACCATCCAGCCTATGCCGAGATTGCCCGAGAAGAAAGTCTCGGAATTCAGGCCGCCCCGGTCGGGTTTTGCGGTCGTGGCCCCAAGGCCTCCCATGACGTACAGGCCGCGGCCCATTTCGTCGATGAAGTTGGTCCCGCCTATCTGGTAATTGTGGAAGGTGAGGCCGATGTTGTTCGACCGTGGCGAGAACACGCCGGACGTGAGCGCCGTTTTCTGCCGACTGTAGAAAAGCTCGACCTGACTGTTGCTGTCCAGCCCGATGTCCACGGCCAGAGCTAAGCTCGAACCGTTGTCGAGATTGCTGGTTGAGTTGGTAGTGGCATCCGTCACACTGCCGCCGAAGCGGTCGCCGCCATAGACGGTGATGGCGCTTTCGTACTTGGCGGTGGAGGCGCTCTGGGCATGCGCATACTGCCCCGGCGCCGCCGAGAGGGCGACGAGCCACGCCATCCAGCCCGCCCGAAAGGGGTGCCCGCCTAATCGTGAAACTGCGTCGATGATCTCGACACCCTCGTGTGAGCATGCAACGGCAGAGGCTCACGGCGCCAGTGTTCAGTCGGTCGGCCGAAGTGTAGCAAAAACGGACGTGCGCCCCTCACAAGCCGCGTGGCTCTCCTATTTCGCCAGCTTCACCGCCAGTAGATCGACCTGTTCGATCTGCGGAGCTTTGGCGAGCAGCTCAGACGCGTTAGCCATCAACGCCGCAGCGATGGGACCTGCCAGATGGGCCTTCCGGCCCGCGTCGTCGGCGAAGGCATCGAAAATTCCAAACGTAGACGGCCCCAAGCGCAACGCGAACCATACGGGCGTTGTGGTTTCCTGATTCGCCAGCGGCAGTGCACTTTCCAGGAACCTTGCGACGGCGGATTCCTTTCCGGGCTTCGCTTCCAAGCGGACCAGCAATGCGACTTTGACCATGATTAGTTCTCCATTGAGTTCGGACAAATATCCAAGCAACTCCAATCTCAGCAAATTTATCGCAATGCGAGGAGTGGCAAAATCGTCGAATATGGTATGGTTCTCGCCATGCAGGTTGTAGTGCTGGCTTTGCAAGGTGCATTCGATCTGGGGCTGTCTGCCCTCCTCGATACATTGGGGACCGCCAACGAATTGGCGGGCACGATGGAGCCCCCTGCGGCCGTAATCGGCGTCACCTTGGCCAGCGTGCGGCGGCGAGTGCGCACCGCCCAAGGGTTCTCGGTGCCGGCGGTGACGGCCGCCCGGTCGAGCGCTCCTGACGCAGTGTTATTGCCGGCGCTTGGCGATAAAACGCCTGCCTCGCTGGCGGAGCGATTGACGCGCCGGGATGTCGCGGACGCGGGAGGCGTGCTGCGCGAATGGGCGCAAGCCGGCGCATGGATCGGCGCCGCATGTACGAGTACGTTCGTGCTCGCCGACAGCACGCTTCTCGATGGACATGACGCCACGACTTCTTGGTGGCTCGCCCCGATGTTCCGCGAACGGTATTCGCGCATCGGGCTGGATGAGTCTCGCATGCTGGTGACATCGGGTGCCTTCGTCACCGCCGGCGCCGCGTTGGCCCACATTGACCTCGCGCTGGGATTGATTCGGAGGCAAAGCCCGGCCCTCGCCGCCCTTACGGCGCGCTACCTGTTGATCGAGCCTCGAGCATCTCAGGCGCCCTTTGTCATTCCCGATCATTTGGCCCACAACGATCCGCTGGTCGAGCGCTTCGAGGGATGGGCGCGGCGCAATCTGAGGCGGGGCTTCTCGCTGACGGCCGCGGCGCGCAGTGCGGGCGCAAGCGAACGGACGTTGGCGCGCCGCTTGCGGACCGTGCTCGGCAAGTCGCCGCTGGCGTACTTCCAGGATCTGCGCGTCGAACGCGCCGTGCATCTGCTGCAGACGGGCAACAGCAGCGTCGATAGGATCGCCGCCGAAATCGGCTATTCGGACGGAGTCACGCTCCGTACGCTGCTCAGGCGAAAGCTCGGGCGCGGCGTGCGGGAACTTCGTTCTCGCCACGGGTGAGTCACCGCGACCTGGCCCAGACAAATCGCATGCAGTCCGGCGCACTGAGGCTCAAGGTTAAGCCCGGAGGTACTGGCCCCGCACGGAAGAAAGCCCTAAAGAACGGTCATGGCGCGCTGTCCTTGTAAGAGAGGGCAAGAACAGTCTTCAGGAGAACGTCAGCGCCCAAGATCAGGTGTTCTGGCTCAGTGTTTTCGGCCGGGTTGTGGCTCACGCCATCTACACTTGGGACGAAAATCATCGCCGCGGGGCAGATTCGTGCCATCATTTGAGCATCGTGGCCGGCTCCGGAAGTCATTCGACGAATTGGTTGACCCAAAGTCCGCGCGCTCCTTTCAATCGTTCTCACGATTTCAAGGTCGAAGGCCACCGGCAAAGTACGCGCCAATCGCTTCCTCTCGATGGAAACCCCATCCTCGAGCGAGAGGGCTTCCAGGTAATCGATGAGATGCGCCTCCGCTTCTTTCAACCGGTGTTCCTCGGGATTCCTCAGATCAACAGTAAGGATGGCTTTGCGCGGCACGACATTGATGAGGCCGGGATCCAAATGGATGCTGCCTACTGTGGCCAGTTGTTGCCCGCCCATGCGCAAGGCCAACTGGCGCGCGAAGCTTACTATCTTCATTGCTGTGTGCGCCGCGTCCCGCCGAGCCGACATCGGCGCGGTCCCAGCATGATTGGCTTGGCCGTGGATCGTGATCTCCTGCCACGAAATACCCTGTAGGTTCTCCACGGCGCCCAGGGAAACACGTTCGCGATCAAGGATTGGGCCTTGTTCGATATGGAGTTCGACATAGGCCTGCGGCACCAGAGAGCCGCAACGAAGCTGCCCGGCATAGCCGATCCGCTTGAGTTCGTCGCCAAGCATGACTCCCTCGCGGTCTTCGCTGCGAAGGGCGGTCGGCAGGTCGAGCCCGCCGGCATGAACCAGGGACCCCATCATGTCGGGCTGGAATCGGACGCCTTCTTCGTTCGTAAACGAGGCGACGACCAGAGGGCAGGGCGGCACCATGCCGTGCCGCTTGAGCGCGCGAATAACCTCCAAACCTGCAATCACGCCGTACGGGCCGTCGAACTTTCCGCCGGTAGAGACGGTATCAATATGCGAGCCCACCATAATCGGCTTTGCGTTGCTTTGCCCACTGTAGGTGCCGAATATATTTCCGATCTGATCTACGTCGATTTCCAGATCCAGCTCGCGCATCCATTTGACCAGAAGATCGCGGCCCAATCGATCGGCCTCGGTCAGCGCGATGCGGCAGCAGCTGCCGTCCGGTTGACGATTGATCTGAGCAAGCTCCTCGAGTGCGCGCAATAATTCCTCTCCCTCTATAGTGAGATCTATGCACGTCATCTTGCTAACTGTGAATATCGAACATGCTTATCGGGCACGCTGAAGATAGCCGGTTGTTCTACCTCGACACCGGCGCACCGACTGTTTTTCATTCGGGATAGCGATGCCGAACTCCTTGATGGTCGAGAATCTCTCTGCAACCGGAAAGTGAATTACTAGAATTTGAGCACCTTCACGTACCGCACATGGGGCAGCGCACGCAGCTTGCGCTGAATGTCCTCGGGCACGAACTGATCCACGCCCACGATGGCAATGGCATCCTGGCCGGCGTCCTGGCGGCCCAAATGGAAAGTCGCGATATTGATATCGGCTTCCGCCAATATCGTGCCTAGGGCGCCGATGAAACCAGGCTTGTCCAGATTGTTGATCAACAGCATCACCGGATGGAAGTCCGCCTCCAGAGCCATGCCTTTCACTTCGACGATCTTCGCTGTCCCCGCGTTGACCACCCCGGCAAGCGTCCGCCAGCGTCCCCCGGTGAGCACTTTGACGCGAATCAGCGAGCCGTATATAGGCGACGTTTCGCGTTTGGATTCGGTCAGCGAAGTCCCTTTCTGCTTCAACACGGCGGGCGCGGACACCATGTTCACGTCCGGGATGAGCGGTCGCATCAAGGAAGCCAAGGCAATCGCGGTCAGGGGTTGAGTGTTGAGATGCGCGACGTCCCCTTCGTACTCGATCTCGACCGCCTCCAGACCATCATCGGCAATCTGACCTGCAAAGGCACCGAGCTTGTCGATGAGCCCGATGAAGGGCTTCAGACGCGACGCCTCCTCCGCGCTGATTGAAGCCATGTTGAGCGCGTTGGTCACAGCGCCGGCCAGCAGGTAGTCCGCCATCTGCTCGGCGATTTGCAAGGCGACGTTTTCCTGCGCCTCGTTGGTGCTCGCGCCGAGGTGAGGCGTAGCGACGAAGTTCGGCGCCCCGAACAGCACGCTATCCTTGGCCGGCTCGGTGACAAACACATCGAACCCAGCGGCAGCGACGTGCCCGCGCTCGAGCGCCGCGCGCAAGGCGGCCTCATCGACGAGCCCGCCCCGGGCCGCATTCACGATGATGACGCCTCCCTTG
>Ga0307470_10001125_pt1 | contig 10879 bp, 10 predicted proteins | sample atmos_gasesAM3C__FD_204565 | JGI IMG/M metagenome (GOLD analysis project Ga0307470, IMG submission 204565) | Hardwood forest soil microbial communities from Morgan-Monroe State Forest, Indiana, United States - atmos_gasesAM3C_05 | ecosystem: Environmental > Terrestrial > Soil > Temperate forest... | reverse complement strand
CCAACGCACATGGCCAAATGATCCTTTGGACGGAACGCCGCCGTCTCGGCGGCTGGCCCGGCGGCGTCCTCGCCGCCGATGTTTCACGACCGTCACTGCGGTACGTTCGAGCCCAATGTCGTCCACGCGTCGTCGGTGATGTTGTCGACGGACGATGCGTAGGCGATCCATGAAGTCGATCGCACGGTGCTGATGTTGGTCACCTGAATCTGCAGCGGAACGGCGCTGTCCGCGCCGCTGATTCGGAACAACACTATCGACATCGCTTCCACGTCCACCTGCTGCACGTCTGTACCATTCGAGCCGGCGGCGGCGACCTGAAAGCGTTGTTGGCTGCTGCTTAGATTCACGATTCCGACATTCACGCGGAATCGCGAGTCGCGGCGCGCGCCGAGAGCGATCTGGATCGTGCTGCTGATGTCGGCGGTGGAGATGACAGGCAACGACTGGGATGTCGTTCCCCCGCTGCCGGGCTGGGGCGTCCAGATGCGGGACGTGGCCGCGAGCTGTGCGGCCGGATCGAAATCGCCTGCGGGGGTGATTCCCGAGACGAGGATCGCTCCAAGGCCAGAACGATGGAGAGTATTCGTCACGAAATCTTCGCTCGCGATTCCGGAAAACCCGTTGATCGTGATGTCGACCGGCGGGACGCCGACGCCCGTCACGGTCTGCGGCAGCCATTGCAGGCGGACATTTTGAACGGTGCTTCGGTAATTGACCATCGTGATGTCGCTGCGAAAGAACGTTCCGTTGCCGCCATCGAGTGCACCGGCTGCTGGGATGAGAAACTGGGCCGCGGTACTGCGGGTGGCGACGATCTGTGCCGAGGCAGTGGCGGCGATGAGAATGATGATGAAGGTGATGACTCCTCTTCGCATGAGATCCTCCCGCGCCGTGCTGTGCGAAGATCGAGCCGGGAGGCTTGTCTTAATCCGCAGATGTCGCAGATGAACGCAGATTTGAGAGCCTGATCTGCGACCATCCGCGACATCTGCGGATAGAGCTAAACTTCCGTCATGAAAAACATGAGAGTCGGTATCCTCGGGTCAGGAGACGTCGGCAAGTCGTTCGCGCATGCGTTTGGCGCGCTCGGGCATGAAGTGAAGATCGGATCGCGCTCGCCGGAGAAGCTGCGCGAGTTCGTCGCTGGTGAGGGGGAGCGCGTATCCACCGGCACGTTCGAAGAGGCGGCCAGCTTCGGAGATCTGATCGTCCTGGCCTGTCACGGCGTGGCCACCGAAGAGGTCATCAACCTCGCGGACAAGAAGAACTTTGGGCACAAGGTCGTCATCGACGCCACCAATCCGCTCGACTTCAGCGGCGGCGCTCCGCGGCTATCCGTCGGACACACCGATTCCCTCGGCGAGCAGATTCAGCGCGCACTACCCGATGCCCGTGTGGTCAAAGCGTTCAACACCGTCGGCAACGGACTCTTTTTCAAGCCCGATCTGCCCGGCGGTCCTCCCGACATGTTCATCGGCGGCAACGATGCGGAGGCGAAAAAGCTGGTCTCGCAGGTGTGCGAAGCCTTCGGCTGGTCCGTGATCGACCTCGGCGGCATCGAGTCCTCACGGCATCTCGAACCGATGTGCATGGTCTGGGTTCTTCACGGCGTGCTGTCGGGATCGTGGACGCACGCCTTCAAAATGCTACACAAGTGACCTCAGACGTGGCCATAACCCGCGCCCGTTCACCTATTTGCAACAGCTTGTTACCCGTGCAGGAGTAGCATTGCGTCGCCGCGAAGGGGCAATGGATTTGCACAGCCCGGCGCCCAGCGGATTCATACGTTTCAACGGAGAGGTTCATTCGATGCGCAAACTCGCAGTCGCCTTCCTCTTTCTCCTGCTGGTCTCAACCACTCTGAACGCTCAATACTTCGGCCGCAACAAGGTCCAGTGGGAGCAGTTCGACTTCAAAGTACTGAAGACGGAGCACTTCGACATCTATTACTACGACCGGGAAGCGGACGTGGTGAACGATGTCGGACGCCAGGCGGAGCGGTGGTACACGCGGCTCTCGCGCACCTTCAACCACACGTTCAACCGCAAACCGATCGTCCTCTACGCGAACTCCGCCGACTTCCAGCAGACCACCACGACGCCGGAGCTGATCGGGGAGGGGACGGGCGGATTCACCGATCCCTTCATGAACCGCGTCGTGCTTCCCCTGACCGGCGACTACGCGGAGAACGATCACGTTCTCGGCCACGAATTGGTTCACGTCTTCCAGTTCGATATCGCTGCGAGCATCAGCAACAGCCGCCGGCGTTTCAACCTGGAAATGATGCCGCTCTGGATCGTCGAAGGGATGGCCGAGTACTTCTCGAAAGGCCGCGTCGATCCGCTCACGTCGATGTGGATTCGCGACGCCGAGCAGCACAACCGGTTGCCTAATCTCCGCCAGCTGCAGGGCGATCCCTACTACTTCCCCTATCGCTACGGCCAGGCCCTTCTCGCGTACATCGGCGGCCGATTTGGCGATGATGCCGTCGTCCGCTACTTCCTGTCCGCCGGTATGGTCAATCCCGAGGCGGCGTTCGATCGCGCGCTCGGCGTACCGGCCAAACAGATCTTCCTCGACTGGCAGGAATCGGCGCACGAGATCTACGCGCCGATCGTTGCCGACCGGCCCGCCGAGCCGGGCTCGCCTCTGATCGGCAGCAAGAAAGGGCAACGCGGTAATCTCAACGTCGGCCCCGCGTACAGCCCTGACGGCAAGTACATCGCGTTCCTCTCCACACGAGCGATTTTCGACATCGATCTTTTCCTCGCCGACGCCCATACGGGCAATGTCCTTCGCCGTCTGGCCTCGACCGACCGTAACGGCCACTTCGAGGCGCTGCGCTTCGTCGATTCCGCCGGCAGTTGGTCCGCGGACTCGCGGCGGCTGGCGTTCATCACCTTCCAGCACGGCGACAACTACCTCGGCATTGTTGACGTCGACTCGGGCAGGGTTGACACCGTCAAAGTGCCCGGTATCGATGCCATCACCAGCGTTGCCTGGTCGCCGGACGGCCATACGATGGTGATCGCGGGGCAGGCCACCGGAGTCTCCGACCTCTTCCTGTTCGATACCGAATCGAAGGAAGTGCATCGTCTGACGAACGACAAGTACGCGGATCTGCAGCCGGCCTTCTCGCCGGACGGACGCACCATCGCGTTTGTTTCGGACCGGGGCACCGGCCCCGAGGCCAACCTCGAGCAGCTCTACTTCCAGGGAATGCGCATTTCGACGATCGAGATCTCGAGCGGCACGATCAAGACGCTGCCGCTCTTCACGAACGCGAAAAACATCAACCCGCAGTACGGACCCGACGGCAGCATCTACTTCATCGCCAATCCCGAAGGGATCGCCGATATTTACCGCTACTCGCCCGATGGCAGCGTGAATCGCGTGACGCGCGTGCAGACCGGAGTCTCGGGAATCACCGACATGTCGCCGGCCCTGTCGGTTGCGCAGCGCACGGGCGACATCACCTTCTCGCTCTATGAGAACGACAACTACAACATCTACCGGCTGAACGCCAACCCGCCGACCATCGCCGTTGCGACGACCGCTACGGCTGCATCGATCGCGAGGGCGGGCCAGCTTCCGCCGCTGCGCGGCACAGGCTCGACGATCACCGCGTACATGCAGAATCCCGCCGAGGGGTTGCTGCCGGCGAGCACAGTATTTCAGCAGACGTCGTACAAGCCGTCGCTTCACATCGCGTACCTCGGACCACCGACCGTTGGCGTCGGCGTCAGCTCATTTGGTACCGGAGTGGGCGGCAGCGTCAGCGCTTACTACAGCGACGTTCTCGGCTATCACAACATCGGCGTGACCTTCCAGGGCGGCGGAACTTCAGGCGTCGGCACGATCGCCGATCAGCTCGCCGGTGAAGTGTTCTACCTCAACCAGCGCCATCGCCTGAACTGGGGCATCGACACGACGCACTTGCCGTACGTGACCGCGTTCACCTCGTCCGGACAGGCGCCGGTGAACATCAATGGGCAGACCTTCCTCGCCGACGTGATCCAGCAGGAGCGCGATATCCAGCGCTACGACGACGTGTCGGGCATCGTCCAGTACCCATTCAGCCAGACACGCCGTCTCGAATTCAGCGGCGGGTTCGAGCATCAGGCACTGAAGTCCGAGATCGAGACCGTCTTCATCGTCAACAACCAGATCGTCTCCGACCAGACGGACCAGTCGCCGTTCAATTTCTCGCTGAGCCTCGCTCACGCCTCGCTAGCGTTCGTCGGCGACAGTTCCTCGTTTGGATTCCTCTCGCCCGTGCGCGGAACGCGCTATCGCTATGAAGCGGCGGCGTACTCAGGCGACCTGAAGTTTCAGACCGCTCTGGCTGATTGGCGCAAGTACTACTTCGTGAACCCGGTCACGTTCGCGGTTCGGGGGATCTATTACGGACGCTACGGCGCCGACGCCGAGAACGGAAGGCTTACGCCCCTGTACATCGGTCAGGACACGCTGATTCACGGCTACGACATCAACTCGATCGGTCTTGACGAGTGCGTGAGCGCGCCGGGCTCGACGTCGTGCCCCGTGTTCGACCGCCTGGTCGGTTCGAGAGTTGCTGTGGGCAACGCCGAGGTGCGCGTGCCTCTGGTCGGCAACAAGCAGTTCGGTCTGATGAGCGGCTTCGTTCCGACGGAGTTCTTTGCGTTCGCCGATGCCGGCGCGGCCTGGAGCAAGAACGATTCCGTGAAGTTTCGTTTCGAGAAGAACAACGCCACCGATCACGTTCCGGTAACGAGCGTGGGAGCCGGTTTGCGCCTCCTGCTCGCGTACATTCCTCTCGAGTTTTACGCCGCCAAACCGTTCCAGCGCCCGACGCGCAACTGGGTGACCGGTTTCAATATCGTGGCCGGCTGGTAGCGGGTGAGCATCGATTCCGCGGAGTTCGAGCGCCTCGTCGAAGAGGCGCTCGACTCGCTCCCGGAGCGGTTCGCGGACCTGCTCGAAAACATCGTGGTCGTCGTCGAAGAGGAGCCCGACGCCTCGGACCTCGATGTGATGGACGATCCCAACGGCGAGCTCCTCGGCATCTATCGCGGCACGCCGCTGACGCGCCGGAGTTTCAGCGCGATGACGATGCCCGAGCAGGTTGCCATCTTTCGCGGCCCGATCCTGCGCGTGACGCGCAGCGCCCAGGAGGCAAAGCGCCAGATCCGCGAAACCGTCATCCACGAGATCGGCCACCACTTCGGGCTGAGCGACGACGATATGTCGTATTGAAGCGCCGTAGGGAGTGCGGTCGTCTCGACCGCGGGCACTCAGGCGTCCTCGCCTGAGTGCTGTCGGGCGGCGGCGTGAAATCCGTCGGCTGCTCTCACTTGCGCGATACATGCCCGCCGACTTTCTACCGCGCAAACTCCTAGGTTCGAGTACCTGGGCGGCGATACGCGAGCGCTTCGCCGATGTCATCCTCTTCCAGGTAGGGATAGAGCTTCAGGATTTCTTCCCGGCTATGTCCGGAAGCGACCAATCCGACGACGGTACCGACAGTGACACGGATGCCTCGGATGCACGGCCGGCCACCCATGACCTGCGGATCTGCGGTGATGCGCGACAGCGTCCTCATGCTCCGAGTATACGGCGGTCGATTGTTCGATCAAATCGAACTCAATCCCGCGGGATATGAAACGGCACTTCCTCCCGCTGCGCGGCGTCGTACTCGCGCTCTTCTTCGGTGACGTCGTTCTCTTCTTCGAATCGGTAATCGCGGATGTCTTCCATGATGTCTCCTCAGTGTCTGCCGAACTGCGCGGCCTCGGTGGATCCGGCCAGCGCGGTCGTCGATGATTGCCCGTTCGAGATCACGTTCATGACCTCGTCGAAATAGCCCGTGCCGACTTCGTGCTGATGTTTCGTCGCCGTGTAGCCGTGCGCTTCCGCGGCAAACTCGGCTTGCTGCATGCGCGAGTAGGCGGTCATCCCTTCCTCGCGATACTGGCGCGCCAGCTCGAACATCGAGAAGTTCAGCGCGTGGAACCCGGCCAGGGTGACGAACTGGAACTTGTAGCCAAGCTCTCCCAGCTCCCGCTGGAAACTGGCGATCTCGTCCGCCGACAGTTTTTTCGCCCAGTTGAACGAGGGCGAGCAGTTGTAGGCGAGCATCTTTCCCGGATACTTCGCGTGGACAGCGTCGGCGAAGCGGCGCGCCTCGCCAATGTCCGGTGTCGATGTCTCCATCCATAGCAAGTCGGCGTACGGCGCGTAAGCAATGGCCCGCGCGATCGCGGCATCGACACCGCTTTTGATCATGAAGAAGCCCTCGGCCGTTCGTTCGCCGGTAAGGAACGGATGATCGCGCTCGTCGATGTCGCTGGTCAGGAGCGTGGCGCTGTTCGCGTCGGTCCGCGCAACGACGAGCGTCGGGACGCCCATGACGTCCGCCGCGAGCCTCGCCGCGGAAAGCGTGCGAATGAATTGGGACGTCGGCAGAAGAACTTTCCCGCCGAGGTGCCCGCACTTCTTTTCGGAGGCAAGCTGGTCCTCGAAGTGGACCGCCGCGGCACCGCACTCGATCATCTGCTTCATCAGCTCGAACGCGTTGAGGCAGCCGCCGAAACCTGCCTCGGCGTCGGCCACGATCGGCGCGAACCAGTAGGTGTCATTCTTCCCCTCGCTGTGATCGATTTGATCGGCACGCTGCAGGGCCTGATTGATCCGCTTGACGACCTGCGGTACGGAGTTCGATGGATAGAGACTCTGATCGGGATACATCTGGCCGGCCAGATTCGCGTCGGCGGCGACCTGCCAGCCGCTGAGGTAGATCGCCTTGAGACCGGCGCGTACCTGCTGGATGGCCTGGTTGCCGGTGAGCGCGCCGAGGGCGTTGACGTAGGGTTCGTCCCGGAGCATTTCCCAGAGACGATTGGCGCCGAGCTCGGCGAGCGTCTGTTCGATGTCGATCGAGCCGCGCAGGCGCAGAACGTCTTCCGCCGTGTAGTCGCGCGTGACCCCGTCCCAGCGGGGATTGTTTTCCCAATCGCGCTCGATCTCCTTCGGATCGCGTACTGCTTTGAGCTTGGCCATGCAGGTTTTCTCCTTGTGCAAGGTTTTGGTGAGAGATCAGAGACTAGAGATCAGAGATCAGATTCACCCGTGCTGTTCCTCTGATCTCTGATCTCTTGTCGCTGATCTCTCGATCTTCAAAAGCTCCTCATACGCGGGAAGTGTCAGAAAATCTGTTAGCTCCCTACTCAGGATCAGGTCGTCGAAGATCGACGCAGCCGCATCGAGATGCGGACGCGATCCGATTGCTTTCAGTTCTTCGTCGCGGACCTGGCGGTAAAGCTGCGCCGTCACCGCGCGTCCGTCGTCGAGGTGAGCGTGGTGATGAATCCACTGCCAGAGTTGCGTGCGCGAGATCTCCGCGGTGGCGGCGTCTTCCATCAGGTTGTAGAGCGGGACGCATCCCAGGCCGCCAAGCCACGCCTCGAGGTAGAGGATGCCGACGTTGATGTTCTGGCGGAGTCCCTTCTCCGTGATGACGCCTTCGGGCACCGCGAGCAGATCGGCGGCCGTGACCTGCACGTCGTCGCGCTTGCGGTCGATCTGGTTGGCGCCGGGCATCCCTTCATCGAAGATCTGCTTGGCGATCGGCACCAGGCCGGGATGCGCCACCCACGTGCCGTCGTGGCCGGCGCGCACTTCGCGCAGTTTGTCGGCGACGACTTTCTGCATGGCCGCGTCGTTGGCGGCGTCATCGTTCTTGATCGGAATCTGCGCCGCCATGCCGCCCATCGCGTGGATGCCGCGGCGATGGCAGGTCTTGATCAGCAACGCCACGTAGGAAGCGAGGAAATGCTTCTCCATCGTCACACTGCCGCGGTCCGGCAACACGAAATCGTTCTTAGCTCGGAACTTCTTGATGAAGGAAAAGATGTAGTCCCAGCGCCCGCAGTTGAGCCCCGAGGAGTGGTCGCGAAGCTCGTAGAGGATCTCGTCCATCTCGAACGCCGCCAGGATCGTCTCGATCAAAACGGTAGCCCGGATCGTTCCGTTCGGAACGCCGAGCTGTTTCTGCGCGCGGACGAAGACGTCGTTCCAGAGCCGAGCCTCGAGGTGCGACTCCATCTTCGGCAGATAAAAGTACGGACCGGTTCCGCGCGCGACCGCTTCCTTCGCGTTGTGAAAAAAGTAGAGGCCGAAGTCGAACAGGCTTGCCGATACCGGCTCCCCATCCACGAAGAGATGCTTCTCCGGAAGATGCCAGCCGCGCGGCCGCACCACGAGCGTGGCCGTCTTTTCGTGCAGCGCGTATTGCTTCGCTCCGGCCGTGAACGAGATCGTACGCCGCACCGCGTCGCGAAGGTTGAGCTGTCCTTCAATGTTGTTCGCCCACGTCGGCGCGTTGGCGTCCTCGAAGTCGGCCATGAAAACGCTCGCGCCGCAGTTGAGGGCGTTGATGATCACCTTCCGGTCGACCGGGCCGGTAATCTCGACGCGGCGATCCTGCAGGTCCGCCGGGATCGGAGCGACAGTCCATTCGCGATCGCGAATCTCCTTCGTCTCCGGCAGAAAGCCGGGAAGCTCGCCTGCATCGATGCGCTGCTTCCGCGCTTCGCGCCGCGCCAGCAGCTCGACGCGCCGCGGATTGAATTCGCGATGCAGCCCGGCCACGAATGCGAGCGCTTCCGGCGTCAGGATCTCCGACCATTCGGGACGCACGTCGCCGCGAACATCGATTCCCGCTCCAACTTCGATCACTGCCGTCGTCATGGTGTAAAGTAGTGGAGCACGGAATGGGCCAAGTTGATACCCATCTGTATGTTACGCAGTAAAGAGTTGTGAAGGTGCCGCCGTAAAGTTGTCAATCGCTGTAAAGGAAAATGTGCCAGTTCAGGAGATCCCCATGAGCACCCTCGGCGCCAAAGTCCGCTCCATCCGCCGCCGCGAACGGATCACGCAGGCGGACCTGGCCGCGAAGCTCGAGATCTCGCCGAGCTATCTCAATCTCATCGAGCACAATCAGCGGCCGCTTCCCGCGCATCTCCTGGTGAAGGTCGCGCAGGTGCTGAAGGTCGAGCTCAACTCCTTTGCCGACGACGATCACTCCCGTCTCGCCGGCGACCTTCAGGAAGCGTTTGGCGATCCGATGTTCGAAGAGCACGCCGTCACCACCGTCGACATGCGCGATCTTGCCGAACATCCCGCCACCGCCCGCGCCGTGCTGGCGCTGTATCAGGCCTATCGCTCGACGGTGGAGTCGACGCGTGCGCTGGCCAGCAAGGTCTACGACGGCCAGGATTTTCACGGCATCGATCCGGCTCACCTTCCGTCGGAGGAGGTGTCGGACGTTCTCCAACACAACGTCAACTACTTCCCCGAGCTGGAAGCAGCGGCAGTGGAACTTGGCGGACGCGCGCTGCCGAATCGCTCCGACGTCAATCGCTCGCTGACGCAATACCTGCGTGAGAAACATCGCATCGAAGTCGCCGTCGTGCCCGTCGGCCGCGACCGCACCGCTACGCGGCGCTACGATCCGGAGCGGCGCGTGCTCTCGCTCTCCGCGGTCCTCCCGCCGTGGAGCCGGCAGTTCCAGCTCGCCCACCAGCTGGCGCTCATCGAAGCGGCGCCGTTGCTCGACTCCATCGTCGAGCGCTCCAAAGACTTTCTGACCACACCGGAGTCGGCGAAGCTCTGCCGCATCGCGCTGGCCAGCTACTTCGCCGCCGCGCTGCTGATGCCGTACGACGAGTTCCTGTCGATCAGCGAACAGGTCCGCTACGACATCGAGCTGCTGCAGCATCACTACACGGCGAGCTGGGAGCAGGTCTGCCACCGCCTTACCACCCTCCGCAATCCTGGGCGCCTCGGCGTCCCCTTCCACTTCGTCCGCGTCGACATCGCCGGCAACATCTCCAAGCGCTTCAGCGGCACCGGTATCCGCTTCGCCCGCTTCTCAGGCTCGTGCCCGAGGTGGGATGTGCACGCGGCGTTTCTCACGCCGGGTAGGATCAGGACGCAGCTGTCGAAGATGCCAGACGGCACGGCGTACTTCTGCGTGGCGCGCACGATCCGCAAGAGTTTCGGCTACGCGACCGGCGACGCATTGATGGCGGTCGGAATCGGCTGCCCGGTCAGCGACGCGCGCAAACTCGTCTACGCCGACGGCTACGATCTCGACAACCTCGATGCGGCCGTCCCGATCGGAACGACCTGTCGCCTCTGCGAGCGCCTCGACTGCGAGCAGCGCGCCTTCCCGCCCCTGCAGCACGGCTTCACGATCGACGAAAACGTCCGCGGCGCCTCCTTCTACGCCCCCGCCGAAGGAGTGCGGGCGTCTCGCCCGCAGGCACTCGGGCGTCCCCGCCCGAGTGCAAAAGCAGAATCGACAAAACGGAAATCCTAACTACTGAACCGCCACTTCCTTAGCGCAGAACTGATTGAACGCCGCAGCCAGCTCCGACGCGATGTCGTGCGCCGCGCGCCCTTCGATCTGATGCCGCTCCACCATCTTCACCAGCTCGCCGTCGCGGAACAACGCGATCGACGGCGACGACGGCCGGTAACCGACGAAGTAGTCGCGGGCCCGGTTGGTCGCCTCGCGGTCGTTGCCCGCGAAGACCGTGATCATCTTGTCGGGCTTCACCTCGTTCTCGAGCGAGAGCGCGATCGCGGGACGGGCCACGCCGGCGGCGCATCCGCACACCGAGTTCACGACCACGAGCACCGTGCCCTTCTTCTCCTGCATCACCGCATCCACTTCCTGCGGCGTGCGTGTTTCCTGAAATCCGAGCTGCGTCAGCTCCTGGCGCATCGGACCAGCAATCCGTTCGTCGTACATTGGTTCTCCTCCGGTGTCTGAAAAGCGAAATCGTACCGTGAAAATTCGGGGTGTGGCGGAGTAGGGGGTGGGGTGTGG
>Ga0307470_10001124_pt1 | contig 10884 bp, 9 predicted proteins | sample atmos_gasesAM3C__FD_204565 | JGI IMG/M metagenome (GOLD analysis project Ga0307470, IMG submission 204565) | Hardwood forest soil microbial communities from Morgan-Monroe State Forest, Indiana, United States - atmos_gasesAM3C_05 | ecosystem: Environmental > Terrestrial > Soil > Temperate forest... | reverse complement strand
AAAGCTGCACCCTTCCGCGCCAGACCGGCGGCGATCTCCTCGCCGCGGGATTGGATGCCCTCCAGCAACATCGGCGTCTCGACATCGCCGGGGCACACGGCGTTGATGCGCACGCCCTGGGGTCCGTGGTCCAAGGCCATGGCCTTGGTGAGCTGCAGCACCGCTCCCTTGGACGCACAGTAAACCGCTTCGCCCTGGCCGGCGACCACCGCAAAGTCGGATGCGATGTTGACGATGCTGCCCTTGCCGGCGGCCACCATGTGCTTCAGGGCCGCGCGCGAGCAGCGCATGAGCGCCGTCACGTTCACGTCCATCACGCGCGTCCAGTCGTCGTCACTGGTCTCGAGAACACTGCCGCGATGGGTGATGCCGGCGTTGTTGATGAGGATGTCCAGCCGGCCGAAGGCCGCCAATGTCTCGGCGACCAGGCGATCGGGAAAGGCGGGTTCGGCAATGTCGCCCGCAATGAATCGGGCCCCCAGTTCGTCCGCGAGCGCCGTGCCGGCGGCCTGATTGCGGCCCGTCAGCATCAATAGCGCGCCCGCCGCTGCGATCTCGCGCGCGATGGCGCAACCGATGCCCGATGTCGCGCCGGTCACCAACGCAATTTTCCCTTTCAGATCCGACATACCATCCCCCCATTGATCTCGGCATCCCGACGCATGCAAGTCCTGTACGGATCGAAGGATCGGAATCTTCAGTCCTGCGCGCGCTTGAGAAACAACAGCCCGATCGCCGCAGCGGCCGCCAATGCCGTCACGGGGAGAAGGGCCTGCAGCACGTGCGTCCCGCTCGCGCCATGTCCCAGCAGAATTCCCGCGACAAAAGGTCCGACGGCCGAGCCGAGCCGGCTCGCAGCCACGGTGGCGCCGGTTCCCGTTCCACGGGTCTCCACAGCGTAGTACGCCGGCGCGAGCCCATACAGGATGAACTGAGCGCCGAGAACGCAGGCACCGAGGACGGCGGCGGTCGCCGCGGCGAGGAGCAGGTCTTTCCCCAGCGGCGCCATCACGACGAGACCGGCGGCAAGTCCCGCGTAGCAGACGAACAACACCATCCGGCGCGGCTGCCGCTGCATCATCCAGCCGAGGCAGACCGAGCCCACCGCGGCGCCGACATTGAACAGGATCTGAATGAGGAACGCGTCGGTCTTGGAAAATCCCTTGGCGCCCATGAGCACGGGCATCCAGTTGAGCAACAGATACGTGACCAGCGTCGTGAAGAATACGGCCGCCCATAAAAGGACCGTCGGCCCGGCGCGCGTCCCGCCGAACAGCACCTCCAGCGCCGTGTGCTTCGTGCCTGCCGCCGCCGCCGCGGCTTTCGCGCGGCGAAACAGCGCCGACTCGGGCAGCGCCAGCGCCATCACCGGAGCCAGCGCCAGGGGCGCGACCCCCCCGACATAGAAGACGATGCGCCAGTCGCCGTTGGCGCCTGCGAGAAAACCGATGAGACTCGCCAGCGCGCCTCCGGCGGGCATTCCGGCGACGGTAATGACGACATTGATGATGCTGTTGCGGCCGCCCGAGGCTTCGGCAGTCAATGCGATGAGGTTGGGAAACGCTCCGCCGAGGCCCAATCCGCACAGAAACCGGATCACGAGCAGACTCGGGAGTCCCGCGGCCCACGCGGTGCACAGCTGCAACGCGCCGAACATCGCGGTGGCCAGCACGAGGGCGTTCTTGCGGCCCCAGAAATCGGCGATGCGCCCGCCGATGAAAGCGCCGAAGAAGAGACCGAGCGGACTGGCGAGCAGCACCACACCCAGCTGCTGCTTGGAAAGTCCGAACTCGGGACCGAGCGAGGGGGCCGCGATCCCCATCGACTGCAGGTCCATTCCCTCGATCACCGCCGTCAGGAAACATAGAGCCAGCGTCGCGGCCACACGCTGCTCCCGGCCGGAATCGAGTGTCGCGGTCACGTTCATAGCGCTCGGATCTGTGCGTTGAGGCTACTCAAGCAACCAATCCTTTCGCCGGCTTGACGGCTTTCAAATGCCCCGGCCGCAGTTCTCCCCGGCGCAGCACCAGAACGAGCTGGCGCCAGTTCGCAACGAAGTGTTCGGCCCGCTCAGGGCCGATCCGTTCGACGATCACCGGCTTGAGCTCGCCTTCCATCGATTTGAGTTCCCGCTGCGCCAGCGCGAAATACCATTCATTCCGGTCTCGAACTTCCACGTTGACGAACCCGGCCTGCTTGACCGCAGCGGCACACTGGTCGAGCGTGGCCATGTTGTACGTTATTCCTTCGAGGCGAAAATACTCCATCATCTCAACGGAGTACGCTCCCGTTCCGCCGCGAAGCCAATCGCTGGCGATGAATCGCCCCCCCGGCCGCAGGATGCGATGAATGTCGGCGTAAAGCGCTGCCTTGTCCGGAATCTGAACGATCGCGTCCTTGGAAAATACGACATCGAAGCTTTCGGATTCGAATGGCAGAGGACCCGGCGTGACGCATAGGCTTTTGACCCGATCGGCCAGCTGCGCCCGTGCGATCCGAGCGTCCATCTGCTTCAAGAGAACAGGATCGACGTCGATGCCCAGCACCGAACCCGCGCCGTGCTGCGTGACGAGCAGTTGATCGATGGCGCCCAGCCCCGCGCCGATGTCGAGCACCTTGCAGCCGCGAATGTCGCTGCCTTCCAGCAGGTATGCTACTTCGTGCGCGCCGCCGGGCGATAGGAAGCCCTCTCCCCAAATCAACTGCAACAGCGTCTGCATCGCAGAGTCATACTCTCCGACTTCGCTGTCCTGATCGATCTTCACTCCCATGATCTCCCCTCGCACGCCGCGCGTGCATAGACATGCGGATGACGCGCCTATTTCCTAGGTTGCCATGCCGCGATTCCCGCGCGCCAGAAAACGAACGCGGCGATGTCCGCATCCTCCAGCATGTTTCCTGCCGGCTGGACGGACCTCACCAACCCGAAGCTGGCCCCAAACGCGCTCAGCTTGCGGAGATACTCGGCGCGAGGCGCGATCGAGTCGAACACCGAACGCGTGTACGATCCCTGCGCTTTCATCCAATCGATGGTGGTGGGATCTCGATTCATTGTCGTTCTCCCTTACTTATGGATAGCTTACCGGAAGCCGAGAATGACGGCTTCCCGACGGGATTTCGCGACCCTCAATGGGTCCGCATCAATGCCCGGCCCATTTGAATGCGGCGGCCCTCGTGCACCCCGTCGCTCAAGCGGACGCCCTGCGGCGCAAACACGATGATGGTGGAGCCATGCTCGAACCACCCCATTTCCTCCCCCCTGCGCAAAGCGACGTCGCAGGGGATGACATTGGGGCCGCGATAGCGCAGGTGCAGCAGCACGTCGAGAAATCGTAGACGCATGCTGGCGACCAGGATCGCCGCCACGGGGACGAGCGTCAGCATTGTTCCCGACGGCGATAACCGGCACCGAATCACGGCGCGTTCGTTCTTGCAGAACAATCTCTCGACGCGCTTCAGTGCGATGGGATTCACGTTCCATGTGTCGCCGGAAATGTAGTTGACCTGCTCCACCCGGCAATCGGCGGGAGCATGGAAGCGGTGATACATGCTCGAGGTCAGCCGCAGCGTCGCGTACTGCCCACCCTGGTAATAACGCACCAGATCAGCGTCGCCCAAAAGATCCAGGAGCGGGTAAGGGAACCCCTTGGCCTGCAGCACCGACCCATGAGACACGGCGCCACAGGCGCCGACCAGCGCGTCGCAGGGACTGACCAATACCCCCGGGTCAGGGTCGATCGGACGCGCGCCGTCGCGCAATTCGCGGGTGAAGCAGTCGTGCACGCTCTTGAAGCCCGTCTCCCTCGCTTCGCTCAGGTCAAGATCGGAGAACAGCCGCCACAGGGCTATACAGCTGCGGACGACCCAAGGCTGCTCGATCCGGCTCAACCACCCCACGAATTGCGTCAGAAGCCTGCGCGGGATTCGGTTGGTGAGCAGAAAGTTGATGTCCTCCTGCTGGACGATCCGGGAGATCAGGGCTTTTGCAGTCATCTCAGTGTCATTCGTTTGCAATAGAGTTCGCCGCCAAGAGGACCACCGAAGGAGTACGGCGATTACGGCGACCAAGGCGATGATTTTGTATGTGCTGGCCGGATTCGCGCTCGTCATCGTGCTCCGCAAATTGCAATTGCGGCTGCAGCTGTCGCGCGCCAAGCATCGTTCGCTGACGGGGCATTCCCGCATGGCCCGGCGCTTTGCGTCGCTGGTGCCGTTCTACGAATACGACGAGTCCCGGTTCTTCAGTACCGACGGGCCGCCCGAGGACATCGTTGCGGCGCGGCGCGCCGGTTTCCTGCGGCTCAGCCGGGTGTTTGCCGAGCGCTTCAAAAAGACGGCCGAGCTCACGGGCGAAATCGCCGGAGGCGTGTCCGACCTGCAGTTCACCTCTCGCTACAGGGTGCCGTTTCAATTCAGCGGCTACGTGCGGCAACACCTCAAGGCGGGCAGTTTTCTCGAGTCGTCCTCGGGCGTCAATGTCACCGATCTCGACGGCAACCGGCTGTACGACTTGACCGGCTCTTACGGCGTCAATGTGTTCGGCTACGATTTCTACAAGGAGTGCATCGAGCGCGGCGCCGAGCGGGTTCGCGGCTTGGGGCCGGTGCTGGGCGCCTATCATCCGGTGACCGCTTACAACGTGCGGCGCCTGCTGCAGATTTCGGGTCTGGATGAGGTTTCCTTCCACATGTCGGGCACCGAGGCGGTCATGCAGGCGGTGCGCCTTGCGCGCTACCACACCGGGCGCACTCATCTGGTCCGTTTCTGCGGCGCCTATCATGGATGGTGGGGCGACGTTCAGCCCGGCGTCGGCAATCCGCTGGCCGCCCGTGAGACGTACACCCTGAAGGACATGCATCAGGACAGCTTGCGGGTGCTGCGCAACCGGCGGGACATCGCCTGCGTGCTGGTCAATCCGCTGCAGGCCTTGCATCCGAACATCAGTGCGCCGGGCGACTCGACGCTGATCGACAGCGGACGCCGCGCGCATTTCGACCGCGCCGCTTATGCGGCATGGCTCCGGGAATTGCGCGCCGAGTGCAGCGCGCGGGGCATCGTGCTGATCTTCGATGAAGTCTTCGTCGGTTTCCGCCTTAGCATCGGCGGCGCTCAGGAGTATTTCGGCGTGCGCGCCGATATGGTCACCTACGGCAAAACGGTGGCCGGGGGGCTCCCCGTCGGCGTCCTTTGCGGCCGCGCGGAGTTCATGCGCCGTTTTCGCGACGATCGACCGGCCGATATCTGCTTTGCGCGGGGCACATTCAATGCGCACCCCTATGTCATGGGCGCCATGCATGAATTCTTGACGCGGATCGAGACCGAGGGCGTGCGCGCTCTGTACCAGGGCCTCGACGCCGCCTGGAACTCCCGCGCCAAGGCGCTGAACGATCGATTGACGGCGGCCGAGCTCCCGGTGCGGGTCGCCAACCTGTCTTCGATTTGGACCATCTACTACTCGGCGCCGTCGCGTTATAATTGGATGTTTCAATACTATTTGCGCGCCGCCGGACTTGCCTTGAGCTGGGTGGGCACCGGAAGGCTCATCTTCAGCTTGAACTACACTGAAGCGGACTTTGCCGAGGTCGCCGACAGAATTCTGTCGGCGGCCCAGGACATGCAGCGTGATGGATGGTGGTGGTCCCAGCCCCAGCTCACCAATAAATCCATCAGACGCCGCGTGTTCAAGGAAATGCTTCAGGCGCGATGGGCTTCGACCTCGCCCATGGGATCGATCAGCTCGCCGCGCATCAAGTAAAGGGGCGCCTTGCAATAGATCTTCGCGTCGTTGAACGGGTCGGTGATGATCTTGGTCAGCCACACCAGTCCGGTTTGAACCCCTTTCAAGAAGAACAGCTGCACGGTACGGAACAACAGCGCGCCGATCCCGACGATGAGCCAGATTTCACCGACGTGGCGCACGAATTCGGCGCCGCTCGCACGGGGCGGGAACAGCCCGAAGAACGTCGGGTCCAGCCACAGCAATGCCGGCGACAGCGCCCAAATGGCGTGCAGAATGACCTTGCGGCGCAGGTTGTACCCCACCTTGATGTCTTCCTTGTACTTGTGGGTCGCCCGGTTGACCTCGTCGTAACCCTTGGGCTCGAAGAAAAAATGCCCGGATTGCCGGCTGACCATGGATACCAGCCAGCCGATCAGCGCGGACTTCGCCGGGTCCGTAAACGCCGTCACGTAAGCAACGATGAAGCTGATTGCGCTCAACAAATGCAGAGACTGATTGATACGGCTGTGATGATAGTAACGATGATCATCCCATCGCTGTGTCCGCAGTTCCGCCCAAAAACTTTGCATGGTGGTTCCTTGAGAGAGTTCGTTCTACATAAATCGCCCATGAAGCAAATATAGGAATTTCGTTACAAGCCTATTACAAAGCCCTCCCGGGAGGTTCGGAGGGCGACCTGCGTCGCAGGATTGCAAGAAATCTTGAGGCAGGCATTCATCGTTCCGTCATCCGACGGTGCGATTCTAGGCCGGCATGCGAATCATGATCGTTACCGACGCGTGGTTTCCTCAGACGAACGGCGTGGTCAGCACCCTGGCGCAGACCGCGGCGTGGCTGGGCCGTTTTGGCCACGAAGTCCGCATGATCACCCCCCGCGATTTTCGGAGCGTCGCCTGCCCGACGTACCCGGAAATCCGCCTGTCTCTGCTGCCCTACAAAAAGGTGAAACGGCACATTTCGGCATTCTCGCCCCAGGCGCTGCACATCGCGACCGAAGGACCCTTGGGCCTGAGCGCCAGGCGCTTTTGCTTGAAGTCCGGCATGCCCTTTACGACCTCGTATCACACCCAGTTTCCGCAGTATCTGCGGGCGCGCTTCCCCATCCCGCTCGGGGCTTCCTACCGGGCGCTGCGCTGGTTCCACGGCGCGGCCGCGCGTTGCATGGTGAGCACCGCCTCGGTGCGCCAGGATCTCGCGGCACATGGCTTCGGGAACCTCGCGACCTGGCGCCGCGGCGTCGATACCGAGATGTTCAAGCCGTATCCGAAGGATATCCTCACCCTGCCGCGCCCGATCGCCGCCTACGTCGGCCGTGTGGCGGTCGAGAAGAACATCGATGCATTCCTCAAGATGGCCTGGTCCGGCAGCAAGGTCGTCATCGGCGACGGTCCGGAGCGGGCGCGGCTCGAGAAGCAGTACCCTCGAGCCACATTCATCGGCTACCGTTTCGGCGAGGATCTGGCGAAGCATCTGGCGGCGGCCGACATCATGGTCTTTCCGAGCCGCACCGATACCTTCGGCCTGGTCAATCTCGAGGCCATGGCCTGCGGCATTCCGGTGGCTGCGTACCCCGTGACCGGGCCCATCGATGTGATCGAGGACGGAGTCACCGGAGCGCTGGACTTGGATCTCGCGGACGCGGCGCGGCGCGCGCTCAAGCTGGATCCCAAGGCCTGTCGGGAGCGTGCCTTGAAATCCGGCTGGGATGTCTGCAGCCGCGAATTCGAAAGCAACCTCGAGCGTTGCGAAATGCCGCCTCAGCCGAAGTTGATCTTGGCTTCGAGGTTGGTGCGCGAATCCGCGCTCGACAATGCTTCCTCGAGTTCGATCCGCCCCTCGCGCACGAGATTGTAGAGGGCACTGTCGAAACTCAGCATGCCGCGTTCCGTGCCCGTGCGGATCGCCTCTTTCACGCCGATCACGTCGCCCTTCTTGATGAGTTCCGAGATGTACGGAGTATTCATCATCACCTCGCACGCCGCCACCCGCGTGCCGGTCTTCGCGAAGACCAGCCGCTGCGAGAGGATGGCACGCAGATATTGCGACAGATCCAGGAAAATCTGGTTGTGCTGATCGCGCGGAAACATGTTGATGATGCGGTCCAGGGTCTCGGCGCAGTTGTTCGCATGCAGGGTGGCGATGCACAAATGCCCCGTGCCGGCGAGCGCGATGGCCGCCTCCATGGTTTCACGGTCGCGAATCTCGCCGACCAGAATCACGTCCGGAGCCGAGCGCACGGCGCTGCGCAGGGCGCGTGCGAAGGTCTTGGTATCGAGGCCCACCTCGCGCTGGTTGATGATGGACTTCTTGTTGGTATGCAAGAACTCGATCGGATCCTCGATGGTCAAAATATGGTCCGATGAGGTCTCGTTGCGGTAATTGATCATCGCCGCGAGCGTGGTGGACTTGCCGGCGCCCGCCGCACCGACCATGAGGATCATCCCGCGCTTCAGCATGACCAGATCTTTCAGCACGTCGGGCATGCCGAGATCTTCCAGCTTGGGCATTTCCGCGGTGATGTAGCGCAGCACCATCGCGGGATACCCGCGCTGATAAAAGACGTTGACCCGAAAGCGGCCCAGTCCGGATTCGGAAATCGCGAAATCGATTTCCAACTCCTCGTTGAAATGCTCGATCTGTTCCTGGGTCATGAGGCCGAGCGCCGCCTGGCGCACGGTCTCGGGACTCAAGACCTGCTTGTTGACCGGAAATATCTTGCCCTCGATCTTGATTTTGACGGGGGCGTTGCAGGTAAAGAACAGGTCCGACGCCTTTCGCTCGACCATCAGCTTGAACAGCGGCTTGGTGTTCATCACCTGGGCAGGAACGTCGGGTGACGCGGACATAGGCTTAGAACACCTGGCCTTCTTCTTCCTCGACGATCTGCAGCGCCTGGCCGCCCTCTTCCGGATTCTTCATCTCTCGCTTGCTCTCGAGCTTCACGCGCAGGCGCAGCTCGTTCTTCGAATCGGCGTTGCGCAGCGCGTCTTCATAGGAAACCAAACCCGCTTCGTAGAGCTCGTACAGAGCCTGGTCGAAGGTCTTCATGCCGAGCCGGTTGGAGCGCGACATCACGTCCTTGATCTTGGCAACCTCGCCTTTGAAGATCAAATCCGAGATCAGCGGCGAGGCCAGCATGATTTCCATGGCCGCGATGCGGCCGGTCCCGGCTTCGCGCGGTATCAGGCGCTGCGAGATGAGCGCGCGTATGTTCAAGCTCAGATCCATGAGCAACTGCTCGCGCCGTTCTTCGGGAAAGAAATTGATGATGCGGTCGATCGCCTGGTTCGAGCTGTTGGCGTGCAGTGTGGCCAGCACCAAGTGGCCTGTTTCGGCGAATTGAATACCGTATTCCATGGTCTCGCGATCGCGGATTTCGCCGATGAGAATTACATCCGGCGCCTGCCGCAGAGTGTTCTTGAGGGCAAGATGCCAGCTCTCGCAGTCGACGCCGACTTCGCGGTGGGTGACCACGCACCCTTTGTGCGCATGCACGTATTCCACCGGATCCTCGATGGTGACGATGTGGCCGCGGGTCTTCTCGTTCCGGTAGCCGACCATCGCCGCGAGCGAGGTGGATTTACCGGACCCCGTGCCGCCCACCAGAATCACGAAGCCGCGCTTGGCAAGGACGACCTCCTTCAATATGGGCGGCAGCTCCAGCTCCTCGAACGTCGGAATCTTGGCGTTGATGGTGCGCAGAACCGCGCCGGTAAAACCCTGCTGGACGAAGGCGCTGACGCGAAAACGGCCGATGCCGGGCGGCGAAATCGCGAAATTACATTCCTTGGTGGCGTCGAATTCCTTGGTTTGCCGGTCGTTCATGATGGCGCGCACCAAGCCTGCGCTCTGCTCCGCGCTCAAGGAGCGATCGGATTGCGGCCGGATCTCGCCGTCCACCTTGATCGCGGGCGGAAAGCCCGCGGTGATGAAGAGATCAGATCCCTTCTTTTCGACCATGCGCCGGAGCAGGTCTTGCATCAGGCGTATTGCTTGTTCGCGTTCCATAGTTAGATTGTCCTTATCTTACGGCGCGCCCGGCGCGCCGCCCCAAGTTCGGGGTTCGCGCCCCGCGAACCCCGTTGAAAGGGCGCGTAGCGCATCAAATACTATCCTTGTTCTGGGCCTTGTACTTGGCCTCTTCGCGGCTGACGACGCCCTTCTGCACCAATTCCTGCAGGCATTGATCGAGAGTCTGCATGCCCTGGCCCTGGCCCGTTTGAATCGCCGAATACATTTGCGCGATTTTGCCCTCTCGGATCAAGTTTCGGATGGCGGGTGTGCCGATCATGATTTCGTGCGCCGCAATACGGCCGCCGCCGACCCGTTTCATCAAAGTCTGCGAAATCACGGCCCGCAGGCTCTCGGACATCATGGCGCGTACCATATCCTTTTCCGCGGCCGGGAACACATCCACGATTCGGTCTATGGTCTTCGCGGCCGAACTCGTGTGCAGGGTCCCGAACACCAGATGCCCGGTTTCCGCCGCGGTCAACGCCAGGCGGATCGTCTCCAGGTCGCGCATTTCGCCCACCAGAACGACATCGGGATCTTCGCGCAGCGCCGAACGGAGCGCCTCGCTGAACCCCAAGGTATCGCGATGCACTTCGCGCTGGTTGACCAGGCAGCGCTTGCTCTCATGCACGAACTCTATGGGGTCTTCGATCGTGATAATGTGGTCGGGACGGTTGTCATTGCAATGATTGACCATGCCGGCAAGCGTGGTCGACTTGCCCGAGCCGGTCGGCCCGGTGACCAACACGAGACCGCGGGGAAGCATGCATAAATCTTTGAAAGTCTTGGGCGCGTTCAATTCGTCGAGCGACAGGATGGTGGACGGAATATTGCGGAATACCGCTCCCGCGCCGCGATTTTGGTTGAAGGCATTGACTCGGAAGCGCGCCAGCTTGGGAATTTCGAACGAAAAGTCCGTTTCGAAGAACTCTTCGAAGGCCTTGCGCTGCTTGTCGTTCATGATGTCGTACACCATGCTGTGCACTTCTTTGTGCACCAGCGCAGGCATATTGATTCGCTTCATGTCGCCGTCCACGCGAATCATCGGCGGGACTCCCGCGGACAGATGCAGGTCCGACGCGTTGTTCTTCACCGCAAAGGCGAGAAGCTGCGCGATATCAACCGCCATT
>Ga0307470_10001123_pt1 | contig 10890 bp, 9 predicted proteins | sample atmos_gasesAM3C__FD_204565 | JGI IMG/M metagenome (GOLD analysis project Ga0307470, IMG submission 204565) | Hardwood forest soil microbial communities from Morgan-Monroe State Forest, Indiana, United States - atmos_gasesAM3C_05 | ecosystem: Environmental > Terrestrial > Soil > Temperate forest... | reverse complement strand
CGCCGCACCGGCGGCTATGCCGACGTCGATCTGGTCTATGACGGCAAGACAGTCTCGCTCTATGGCAACAACGCCAAGGCCTATGTGCAAGCCGATCTCCCGGGCACCGTTGACCACCTGGTGGACACCATGCAGGAAAAGACGAGCGCGGCGATGTCAGGCGCCGATTTGCTGCTCTCCAACGCCTTCGACCTTCTGACGTCTGACGTCGAGGTCGGCGAGCATGTCGGCCAGGGCGTCGTCGATGGCGTCGAATGTGAGCACCTTGCGTTTCGCGGCCACGACACGGACTGGCAGATCTGGATCCAGACCGGCGCGCAGCCGATCCCGCGCAAATATGTGATCACGAGCAAGACTCTCGCGGGCGCACCGCAATACACGTTGCGGATCAAGGATTGGAAAACAGATCCGATCGCAGACTCCGAGACCTTCGCGTTCAAGCCTCCGGAAGGAGCAACCAAGGTAAGTCTGGATTCAGACGTCATGATGGAGTTCGACGAGGTCCCGCTGGGCACAACCGCAGGAGCAAAGAAATGATCCTCTCGATGCGCAAGACAACCCTCATTGCCGCTGCCGTCGTGGCTTTCAGCGCAACCCTGCTTTGGAATGGAAAAGCCAATGTCGAGCACGGCGTTGTTTCAACCTCTGAAGCACGGATCGGACGTCCGCTGACGCCGATGAGCTATGCCGGCGTCGCCCGCCGGACCACGCGCCGCGCCGTCTATGGCACGGCCGCAGCCGCGACAGTTGGAGTGGCTGCCGGCGCATACGTGGCCAGGCCGGGCTGTGTTCAGACAACCAATGCCTATGGACAGGTGATCACGAGGTGTTAGCGCACGAGCCGCGGAGCATGACCGCGGTTGATCTGTCGCGCTGCAGACCCGCGACCCGGTTCGGGCCTGTCGTCCGGCCGATAATTGTGCGTGTGCCTGGTTTGGCAATGCCAAAACGGCCCAGCTATCTCGACGGACGCTCTGCCATTGATCTGGATCAATATCCAGCCCAATGGCGCGTGGACGGTTCGTGCGGGGGTAATTCCGAACGGATCATTTCGCCTGGTCCACGCGAATTCCCGCCGATGGGACAATGCCGCGAGGTATTCGGTGGTCAAGAGCACGGGCAGCCAGTCCGCTACGCTCAGATCGGGAGTGCTATTGTTTCCGCAGCCGGCGCTGCAGCTCATCTATGACACAGCGCCGATCGGTCTTGCCTGCCTGTCGCCGGACTGCCGATATCTCCAGATCAACCAGCGTCTGACGGAGATCTGTGGCATCTCGATCGAAGATCATCTCGGACGCTCGGTCAGGGATTGCGTGCCGGCGCTTGCAGATTCAGTCGAACAGATCGTGCGGTCGATCATGGAGACCGGTGAACCCGTGACCGGCATCGAGGTCGCCGGCCAGCGCGCCGATCAACGCGAAGAGCGTTCGTGGATCACCTATTGGCACCCGCTGCGAGTGCAGAATGGCGAAATCGTCGCCGTGAACGTAGCGGCGGAGGAAATCACCGAGCGCAAACGCAGCGAGCGAGCGATGCTGCGCGCCCGCGAAGCTGCGGAATCGGCACTGGAACACCTGCGCGAAACACAGGCTTCCCTGATCGAAGCAGAAAAACTCGCGGCGCTCGGCCGTTTGGTCGCAGGTGTCGCGCACGAAATCAACGGTCCCGTCGAGAGCAGTTTGACGGTCGCATCCTCGCTACAGCGCCGGTACGAAGTCTTCGCTGCCGAGATAGGGCGGGGGGAGCTCAGGCGATCAACCCTGAACGAGTTTGTCGAGAAGGTGAGGGACGCCGCGGGCCAGCTGATCGTGAACCTTAATCGTGCCTCCGAACTGGTCCAGCAGGTAGCCGCCGATCGCAATCGTCTGAACAGGCGGCGTTTCGAGATCGGCGAGCTCACCGAGCAGGTGTTCGTCGGATTGCGGCCCCAACTGCGCAAGAAGGGACTCGCCCTCGAGCTGACTTGTGAGCCAAATCTCGTCATGGATAGCCTGCCGGGTCCGTATGGACTGGTGCTGAGCAACCTGGTGCTTAATTCGGTCGCGCATGCGTTCCCCGACGGCAAGACGGGAACGATCACCTTCAACGCGCGCGCTTTCGGCGACGACGAGGTGGAGATCGTGATTTCTGATGACGGTTGCGGCATCAGCCCGCAAATCCTGCAGCGAGCGTTCGATCCGTTCTTCACCACCCGTCGTCACGAGGGCGCTACCGGCCTCGGCCTGCATATCGTCCACAGCATGGTGGTCGATCGCCTCGAAGGACGGTTGACGCTCTCCAGCGAGCCCGGAACCGGGACGATCGTTCGGATGATCCTGCCGCGTTCGATCAAATTCGCGCCACAACCTGGAGCCGCCGGGGAAGGATAATGACTGCGTCGTTATCCGGCCGACGTCGTCGCCGTCGCATGCGTGCCGCCGCGGTGCAGCGCAAAGCCGAGACCGATCCAGGCCGCACCGGCCATAACGAGGTCAACACCCAGGAATATGCCGAGCACGTAGACGCTGCTAACGGGCCAACGTGCGAGGATCAAGAGGCCGAGCAGCAGCGTCACGAGACTCGATAGCAGGACCCATACCCACGGACTTTCGCGCTTCATGCTGAAGGCGAGGAATATTCGCATGAGGCCGGAAGCTATCAAGGCTGCGCCCAATATCAGCGTGAGCAGCGCCGCCGCAAGCAGTGGATTTTCAAAGGTCACAAAGCCGGCGACGATGTAGAGCACGCCCAGCAGAGCCCAGAACAGGAACTTGCCCCACCCCTTGAGCTGGAAGGCATTGATGATCTCGGCGACGCCGGCGACGATCATCATGACGCCGACCACTAAGACGCTCGCGACGGTGGCCATCACCACGCTGCCGAGTGCGACGAAGCCTGCAATGACATAGACCACGCCCAAGCCGACGATCCAACCCCACTTGGCCCGTAGCGGAGCGGTGTCGGCGCCAGAAGGTAGTTTCTGCGTAAAGCCTGACAACGTTGTCATGATCGTCCTCACAGCCTTTGTGTCATCCCGCCGGCACGGCCAGCGCGGGTTCGTTGCGGATATTTCTGTGCGCAGGATGAGCAGGCTTGATCTAGATCAACCCAGTCGCCCGAAAGGTGACAGGGAAACTTGACGCCGCCACCGGTGAGGGGGCGGCGGTTCGTGCGATCCTCGCAAGCGAATTGCCACCATGCCGTTTCTGGCCCTGAAAGGCATGGCGGAGCTTTCAAAGTTAGCGCGTCGACCTCGGACGCAGCTGCGGAGCCGCTGCCGAATTCGTCGCGCCCTGCAAATTCAGGCAGCTAGGCGATCATTAGACAACGTATGCGCGAGGTGCGCGGCCTGCTGCGAATTGATCTGGATCAAGATGATGGGGTGGCCGGGATCAATACAGAGCGAATGAACATCAATGATGGGCAAACGAGGGAACTGTCCGACCGATCCGGCGATGCCGTGCTGCATATTGCCATTCGCCTGGGGTTGCTGGCCGCGCTCATCTACTGGTCCTTCATCCTGCTCCGCCCGTTCCTTCCGATCCTGGTGTGGAGCGTCGTGCTCGCGGTTGCGCTGTACCCCGTTTTCGATTGGCTATCGTCACATCTGGGCCATCGCCCGCGCATCGCCGCGATCCTCACCACGCTCCTGGTACTCGCTGTTTTCCTGGCTCCAGCGACCTGGCTCGGCATCGGATTGGTTGACGGCCTGAGAGACATCTCCGATCAACTGACTTCAGGGGATCTCGTGCTTCCTGCTCCGCCGGATAGCGTGCGGGACTGGCCGCTGATCGGGACGCAATTCTACGAATTCTGGAGCAAGGCCTCGATCAATCTCCAGGCCACCCTCCGGGATATCGCGCCGTATCTGAAGCCACTGGCTGGACCGATTCTCGCAATCGCCGGCAGCGCAGGGACGGGAACGATCAAGTTCATTCTGTCCGTCATTTTGGCCGGCTTCCTTTTCGTGCCTGGCCCGCGGCTCGCGGCGACGATCCGGAACAATCTCGCGCGGATCGTCCCGGAGCGAAGCAAGGATTTCATGGCGCTGGCTGGCGCTACCATCCGCACGGTTGCCCAGGGGGTGATCGGGGTCGCCGTGCTGCAATCGTTGCTCGCCGGAGCAGGCCTAAAGATCGCCGGCGTCCCTCACGCGGGCGTGCTGGCTTTCGCCGTGCTCGTGCTGGGCATCGTGCAGATCGGGTCGGCCCCGATTTTGTTTCCCGTGATTATCTGGATCTGGACGGTCAAGGAACCTGGCGCTGCTGTGCTGATCACGATTTATCTCGTGCTGGTCGGCCTGTCCGATAACGCGATCAAGCCGCTCCTGATGGGGCGCGGCCTTTCCACGCCTGTACTCGTCATTTTCATGGGCGTGGTGGGCGGAACGCTCGCCCATGGGATTGTCGGTCTGTTCGTTGGCCCGATTATCCTGGCGGTCGCATGGGAACTGCTCATTGCCTGGAGTCGCGACGAGTCGGTCGACATCTCCCACGAAGGCACCGGCTAATTGAAGGCTTGACCTAGATCAAGAGTCCGCGCGCCCGTGCGGGTGAGGTGAAGCGGGCAGGCGAAGGTGAGAAGTCATGATGGAAAAGCCGGAGCTCAGGGGCAACGCGATGCCTGGTCTTTTTGCATCCGCCCTCGAATACCTCGTGGACGCCGGACAGCGCAGCGTGTTGTTCATGGACGTGATGCGGCGGCGAGGGGAACAGTACCGCGAACATCTGTCTGAAACCGTCCCGCACGTCCTCAATTACGAAATCGAACTGATTGCCGACGGCAGGAATCTGGATCGGCCCGTGAACTACGGTCTGGTACGCGTCAAGCCGCCCGCCGGTGTGGAGATCGATCTCACGCGGCGTCCCTTTGTGGTGATCGATCCTCGTGCAGGCCACGGACCTGGCATCGGCGGTTTTAAGGCCGACAGCGAGATCGGCGTCGCCATGAAGGCCGGTCATCCCTGCTATTTCATCGGCTTCACGCCGGAGCCAATCCCCGGCCAGACCATCGAGGACATCGCGCGCGCGGAAGGCGCCTTTATCGAGAAGGTCATCGCGCTCCATCCGGATGCGGACGGCAAGCCTTGCGTGATCGGCAATTGCCAAGCGGGCTGGGCGGTCATGATCCTGGCATCGCTGCGGCCGGAGTTGTTCGGGCCGATGATCATTGCCGGCGCCCCCCTTTCTTACTGGGCAGGGGTCCACGGCAAGAACCCCATGCGCTATTCGGGCGGATTGCTGGGCGGGAGCTGGCTGACTGCGCTCACCAGCGATCTCGGCGGCGGCAAGTTCGATGGCGCGTGGCTGGTGCAGAATTTCGAAAACATGAATCCGTCGAACACGCTCTGGAGCAAGCAGTATAACGTCTATTCCAAGGTCGATACCGAGGCCGAACGCTACCTTGAATTCGAGCGCTGGTGGGGCGGCCACGTCAACCTGAATGCCGAGGAGATCCAGTTCATTGTCGACGAACTGTTCATCGGCAACAATCTCGCTGCCGGACGGATCAGAACCTCGGATGGCGAGGTGGTCGATCTGCGCAAGATACGATCTCCCATCGTCGTGTTCTGTTCCAAAGGCGACAACATCACGCCACCGCAACAGGCGCTCGGCTGGATTCTCGATCTTTATCGTGATGTTGACGAGATACGATACTACGGGCAGACGATCGTTTACACGGTTCATGAGACCGTGGGTCATCTCGGAATTTTCGTCTCCGGCGGCGTTGCCAAGAAAGAGCACCGCGAATTCTCCAGCAATATAGACCTGATCGATGTGCTGCCTCCGGGTCTCTATGAGGCGACCTTCGAAGCGAAGTCCGGGAATACCGCGAATGCCGATCTCGCCGGCGGCGAGTGGATCATGCGCTGCGAACAGCGCACGCTCGACGATCTCCGCGCGATGGGCGGCAACTCCCTTGAAGACCAGCGAAGGTTCGCGACTGCCAACCGCGTGTCGGAAATCAACCTCGCCAACTACCGCAAGTTCGTTCAGCCTTGGGTTCGCGCGATCGCGACGCCGCAAATCGCCGCGCGGATGCGCAACCAGCATCCATTACGCGTGGGATATGAGGCCTTTGGCCGTCAGACGCCGGCAATGAAGGCAGTGGCCGCAGAAGCCGAGACGGTTCGCCAGCACAGAAGACCTGCTGCCAAGGATAATCCGTTCCTCAAGGTGCAGGAAGCCCTCTCGAACAGCATCGTCAGTTCGCTCGACAAATGGCGAGACGCGCAGGAGGCCCTGAGCGAATCTCTCTTCCTCGCCGTCTACGGGTCGCCTGCATTGCAGGCCGCCGTCGGCATCGACCCGAATGCCGATCCGTCGCCGCGGCCGGAAATGTCGGGCGAACATCGCAAGCGCCTTGAGGCGCGGATTGCCGAGTTGAGATCCAGGATCGGCAGCGGCGGCCTCAGGGAATGCGGAATCCGGGCTTTGCTGTATGTGGGGATGGCTCGCGGTATGGCCGACGAGCGCGGCCTCGAGGCGCTGCGCCGGATGCGCAGGGAAGATGCGGCGTCGCGTATGAGCCTTTCAGAGTTCAAAATGCTGGTACGCGAGCAATTTTTCATGCTGCTGCTCGATCAGGGAGCAAGCCTCGCAGCCATTCCCAAGATGCTGCCAGACGACATGGAACAACGCCGCGCCGTCTTTGGCGCCATCCGTGATGTGTTGTCGGCCGGCGGCAAGATTTCCAGCGAAACCGCGAAGCGCCTCGACCGTGTCGCACAATTGTTTGGCGTGGACCAAGAAGTGGCTGACCGGAACACCAGCCCCTTCACTCCGCGGTCCAAAGCATCGTGACACCTTCCACGCGCCAAGGACTCCGGCGATGAGCGAGCAAGCAACAAGTACGGGCGAAGGGCGATCTCACAGCAAGTATGACCGCCTGATCGCGACGGCCAGGTCGATCCCGCCGACGACCACGCTGGTGGTGCATCCCTGCGATGAAAGCTCGTTGCGCGGCGTCGTCGAGGCGGCTGCCGCCGGCCTTATCACCCCGATTTTGGTCGGCCCGGCGTCGAAGATAAAGGACGTCGCGTCCAGACACGGCATCGACGTCGGAGATTTTGAAATCGTCGATGCGCCGCACAGCGAGGCTGCGGCAGCCAGGGCCGTGGAATTGATCCACGAGGCCAAGGGCGAAATGTTGATGAAAGGCAGTCTGCACACCGACGAGCTGATGCGCAGCGTGACGGCGAAAACGGGCCTGCGCACGGAGAGGCGCATCAGCCATGTCTTCGTGATGGACGTCCCGGCCTATGCCGAGACCCTGCTCATCACCGATGCCGCAATCAACATCTTCCCCGATCTCGACTGCAAGCGCGACATCATCCAGAACGCGATCGATCTATTCACCCAGGCAGGCTTCGGTCCCTTGCCCAGAGTTGCGATCCTGTCGGCAGTCGAAACGGTGACGCCGAAGATACCTTCCACCATCGAAGCCGCGGCGCTTTGCAAAATGGCGGACCGCGGCCAGATCACGGGCGGATTGCTGGACGGTCCGCTCGCTTTTGACAATGCGATCGACAAGGAAGCGGCGAGGATCAAGGGAGTCAAATCCGAGGTCGCGGGCCGGGCGCAGATTCTCGTGGTGCCGGACCTCGAGGCCGGCAACATGCTGGCCAAGAACCTGGCCTACTTTGCCAAGGCTGATAGCGCGGGCATCGTGCTCGGCGCACGCGTCCCGATCGTGTTGACGTCACGCGCGGATTCGCTCCGGGCGCGGCTGGCTTCTTGCGCGGTGGCGACCCTTTATGCCGACGCGCGCCGCCGCCGGGCGATGACCATAGCGGCGTGATTGCCATGGATACCATCCTGACCATCAATGCAGGATCTTCGAGCGTGAAGTTCCAGGTCTTCGCCGTCGACGGCGAGGGCCGGTTACGCCGGCAGATCAAAGGACAGATGGACGGTATCGGGAGCCGTCCACGTTTGCGCGCGAGCGATGCAACGGGCGAGAAGCTGGCCGAGCGGGTCTATCCGATCGAAAGTGTCGAGGATGTGCCGGCAGCGCTGCGTGTGGCGGCTGAATGGTTGAGGGCTGAGTATCGCATCACACCGCTCGCCGTCGGACATCGGGTGGTCCACGGCGGCCCCGACTACGACCGGCCGGTGCTGATCGACCACAACGTCGTGAGCCAGATGGAGCGTTATGCGATGCTGGCGCCGCTGCATCAGCCTCACAACCTGGCCCCGATCCGCGCGCTCCTGGAAAATTTTCCAAGCCTTCCGCAGGTCGCTTGCTTCGATACCGCGTTTCACCGCGATCACGACGAACTGGCCGACCACTATGCGATTCCCCGCCGCCTCCACGACGAAGGCGTGCGCCGTTACGGCTTTCACGGGTTATCTTACGAATACATCGCAAAAGCCCTGCGAAAGGTTGCGCCCGAGATTGCCAACGGCCGGGTCATTGTCGCTCATCTCGGCAGTGGCGCTTCCATGTGCGCGCTCCATGGCGGGCGAAGCGTCGAGAGCACCATGGGGTTCACCGCGCTCGATGGTCTGCCCATGGGCACGCGATCCGGGCAGATCGATCCCGGCGTGCTCCTGTACCTGATGACCGCGAAGGGCATGTCGCCGTTCGAGGTGCAGGATTTTCTTTACCGGGAATGTGGGCTGAAGGGATTGTCCGGTGTCAGCAATGACATGCGGGAGCTGCAAGCAAGCGGCGATCCAAACGCGGCATTTGCTGTTGAGCACTTTGTCCACCGCGCCGCGCTGAATGCCGGAATGCTGGCAGCGGCGCTGCAAGGTATCGACGCTTTCGTTTTCACGGCCGGCATTGGCGAAAACTCGGTAAGCATTCGCGCCAGGATCGCGGAACGGCTTGGATGGCTCGGGATCGCGCTTGATCCGGTGGAGAATGGCCGCCATTCGCTGCGGATATCGCGCCCCGAGACGACGCCTGTCTATGTCGTGCCGACGGACGAAGAACTGATGATAGCCGAGCATACGGTATCGTTGTTGTTGAGCGAACGTCCGGCCGTTCGCGCGAAAGAAAGAGCACAATGAACATCCCCGTATTTCCCGAAACCAAAGTTGCGCTCAAGGGACGCAAGGGCCTGATCGTTGGTATCGCCAACGACCAGTCGATCGCCTGGGGCTGCGCCAAGGCATTCCGTGCCCTTGGGGCGGAATTGGCCGTTACCTATCTGAATGATCGCGCGAAGAAACATGTCGAGCCGCTGGCCAAGGAATTGGAAGCGCCGATCTTCATGCCGCTTGATGTGAACGCCGAGGGCCAGATGGAGCAGGTTTTCGAACGCATCAAGAAAGAGTGGGGGCAACTCGACTTCCTGCTCCATTCAATTGCGTTTTCGCCGAAGGACGCGTTGCATGGCCGGGTTATCGACGTGGGGCGCGACGGATTCCTGAAGACCATGGAGGTCTCCTGCTGGTCGTTCATGCATATGGCTCACCTTGCCGAACCCCTGATGAAGCGCGGCGGCACGATGTTCACGATGACCTATTACGGCAGCCAGGTGGTCGTGCAGAACTATAATGTCATGGGTGTCGCCAAGGCCGCGCTCGAGGCCGTGGTCCGCTATATCGCCGCGGAAGTCGGACCGAAGGGCATCCGGGTTCATGCAATTTCGCCGGGTCCGCTCGCGACGCGCGCCGCATCGGGAATCCCCGAATTCGACGAGCTGATGGACAAGGCGCAGTCCAAGGCGCCGGCCCGCAGCCTTGTGAGCATCGATGACGTGGGAGCTGCGACAGCGTTCCTCGCACTCGACGGTGCCAAGCTCATCACCGGAAACGTCATGTATATTGATGGCGGATATCACATCATCGATTGACGGGTTCAGCGCAGGTGAAGCGCAATGAGCTCGGCGATGCAGGCGGGGCGCTGACCGCCATCGATCTCGATGACCAGACGATAGCTGACCCGCAGGCCATCCGGCGGTACTTCCTCCGCTTCCGCGATCGACGTGCGTCCGCGCAGGCGTGAGCCAGCCGGGACGGGAGCAAGATAGCGGATGCGGTCCGCGCCATAGTTTAGCGTATTTGCGAGTCCCTTGAGGCCCATTACCGACCGGATGAACATCGGAGCGAGACTCAGCGAAAGCAGCCCGTGGGCGATCGTCTTGCCGCCAGGCAATTCCAACTTCGCCCGGTCCCGGTCGACGTGGATCCACTGCTCATCGCAGGTTGCTTCCGCGAACTTGTCGATGCGATCCTGGGTAATCTCGAACCATTCGCTGACGCCGACTTCCGTGCCAACGGCTGACTTGATGTCATCGAATCCGTTGAATATCCGCATGATCGGCTGCTCCGGATCCGCGTCAGATCTTCATCTGCGGAACGTGATCGGGGATCGAGAGTTCGGCTTCGGTCACCGCCATCACTTCCGCGACGCTGACGCCTGGCGCCGTCTCCAATAGCGTGATCCTGCCGTTCTCAAAGCCCATGACGGCCATATCGGTGACGACAAGGTCGACCGGGCGGACCGATGTCAGCGGCAGACCGCATTTCCGGACGATCTTCGATTTTCCTTTCGCCGCATGTTGCATGGCGATGATGACGCGTCTCGCGCCCGAGACCAGATCCATGGCGCCGCCCATTCCCGGAACCATCTTGCCCGGAATCATCCAGTTGGCGAGCCGTCCCTCGGCATCGACCTGCAAGCCGCCGAGCACCGTCACATCGACGTGGCCGCCGCGGATCAGGGCGAACGACATCGCGCTGTCGAAGGTGGACGCGCCGGGAAGTGCACTGATCGGCCTGCCCCCGGCATCGGTCAGCAGGGGATGCGCCATCCCTTGTTCGGGGATAGGCCCTGTGCCGATCAAGCCGTTCTCCGACTGGAAAAAGACCTTGAGCTCCGGCGGCACATAGTTCGCGACCAGCGTCGGAATGCCAATGCCGAGGTTGACGAGATTGCCGGGGCGAAGCTCGCGCGCGA
>Ga0307470_10001122_pt1 | contig 10912 bp, 6 predicted proteins | sample atmos_gasesAM3C__FD_204565 | JGI IMG/M metagenome (GOLD analysis project Ga0307470, IMG submission 204565) | Hardwood forest soil microbial communities from Morgan-Monroe State Forest, Indiana, United States - atmos_gasesAM3C_05 | ecosystem: Environmental > Terrestrial > Soil > Temperate forest... | reverse complement strand
AATCGACCGGATGCGACGCACGATCCCAAGGTTCGCAGCTGGCTGCCTGCCGCGAATCTGGCCGGTTGCGCGTTTCCGATCCAAAATCTTCCCTTCGGCGTATTTCGGCGCGCGCACGGCGCCGAACCATTTCGAGGCGGCGTCGCGATTGGCGATCAGATCCTGGATCTTGCCGCGGTCGCCGACGAGAATTTGTTCTCAGGGGATGCCGAGCAGGGAATTCGCGCCGGCAGCCTGCCGTCTTTGAATGCGCTGATGCAACTGGGTCCCCAAATCTGGGGCGCATTGCGCCGCGCGCTGTTCGAGGCGCTGGCACAAGGCTCCGCGCTCGAAGGCGCTTTGAAAGCCTGTTTGGTGCCGCAACACGAGGCGATATTTTCTTTGCCTGCGCAGATCGGCGATTACACCGACTTCTACATATCGATTTATCATGCCACGGCCATCGGCCGGCAATTCAGGCCGGACAATCCCCTGCTTCCTAACTATAAGTGGATACCCATCGGCTACCACGGCCGCAGCTCATCCATCGGCGTGTCCGGGCAGAGTTTCCCGCGGCCGCAAGGGCAAAGACCCGGAGCTGACGGCCCGACGGTAGGTCCGAGCACGCGCTTGGACTACGAGCTTGAAATGGGCATTTTCATCGGCGCGGGCAATCCGTTGGGTGCAGCCATCCCCTTGGCCGATGCCGAAGACCACATCTTCGGCCTCTGCTTGCTCAACGATTGGTCGGCCCGGGACTTACAGGGCTGGGAGTACCAGCCATTGGGGCCGTTCTCGGCAAAAAATTTCGCCACCACGATATCCCCGTGGGTCGTGACCTTGCAGGCGCTCGCCCCCTTTCGCGTGCCCTTCAACCGCCCGCAAGACGACCCTCAGCCTTTGCCATACCTGGACTCTCAGGAGAATAGAGACGGGGGAGCCATCGATATCCGGCTCGAGGCACTCATTCAGACCGCAAAAATGCGTGATCGCCATGAGCCTCCGCAGCAGCTTTCAGAGACCAGCTTTCGCCACGCCTACTGGACAATTTCACAGCTGGTCGCGCATCACACGGTAAATGGCTGCAATCTGCGTGCCGGGGATCTGTTTGGCAGCGGCACGCAGTCCGGCCCAACTCCCGCCGAAGCCGGCTCATTGGTCGAGCTCAGCAAGGGCGGCAGCCAGCCGCTGCAAATCGGCCAGGATGAACAGCGCACGTTCTTGGAGGATGGCGACACCGTAATTTTTCGCGGCCGGTGCGAGCGGCCGGGCGCAGTCACCATCGGCTTTGGCGAGCTGCGGGGCTGCGTCTTGCCGGCGTTGAACCCAAGCCCTCGAGCGAATCAGCAGCGCTGACAGGATTATCAGCGTTGTTCCTACAGCCCAAAAAAGCTCTCGAATTTAAAATCGCGGCTCGGCTCTCGAGTTCGGTGCCCCGCCATGCTTTTCGCGATCGCTTTGGTGCTGCTTCTGTGCCTGTGCCTGATGTTGGCGTGGGCCGTGTTGAGCGTCATTCAAAATTTGACTGAAAAAGGCGTCCACGACGTGCCGACATTCCGCGAGCAGGGGCCGATATTCCACGACCATCACGCCGAGCAGCAGCATCCTAGATCTCAATTTGCCTGGCAATCTCGATCACATTTTCGGCCTCCAAACTGAATCGATCGACGATTTTTACCGAATTTCGATACAGGAACGCGAATAAGACCAAGCGCCAGCCTCGCATGCTGGCATTTTTTCGCTTGGACACCACGAGATCGCGGGTGCCGAGGAACAGCGCCTTGTCGAAGTCGATTTCCTGACCGAAACCACGGGTGCCGGCCAGCGCGTGGCGCAGGTTCGGGATTTCGAGAAAACCGAAACGCGCGATGACATGCCACAACCCTTCGCCCACGTTGTCGACCACGGTGCATGTGGGACCGACGATGCGCGGGGTGGTTTCGAAGACCACGCTCAGCGCAATGGCATTGCGCGGCAGAACGCCGACATAGCGCGCGTGATCCATGATCACTCGGGATACCTTTTGTGTGCTGCGAGTCAGGAATACGGTGGTCCCCTCCACGCGCGGAATGAGGCCGTTCTTCAGATCCGATAAGAACCGGTCGGCGGATTGCGGAGCATGCACCAGCGTTGCGCGAATCGCATCGACGCCGGAGCGCCAGGTAATCATGACCAAGAACAAGATCGCTGCGAAGGTCAGGGGCAACCAGCCGCCTTCGGCAATCTTCAAGAGATTGGCAAGAAAGAAGCTCGAGTCGACGATGATGAATATTCCGGCCACGGGCATCGCAACGGCCCGAGGCCATTTCCACAGATCGCGCATGGCTCGATACAGCAAGAACGTGGTCAGCAGCATGGTGGTCGACACCGCGGTCCCATAGGCTCCCGCGAGGCGATCCGAGCGTTCGAAGGCGATGGTGATGGCGATGGTGGCGACCATCAGCAGCCAATTGACCGCCGGAATATAGATCTGCCCGTATATTCGATCGGAGGTTTGCCTTATCGCGACACCGGGAAGCCAGCCAAGCTGCATGGCCTGTCGCGTCATCGAGAAGGAACCGGTGATGATGGCTTGGCTGGCGATGATGGTCGCCATCGTCGCCAGCAGCACGAGGGGATAAATGGACCAGGCCGGCGCAATCTGGAAAAAGGGATTTCCCGCCACGGTTTCCTTGTCCAGCAAAAACGCGGTTTGCCCCGCATAACTTAGCAACAAAGACGGCAGAACGATGCCGTACCAAGAACGGCGGATGGGGCCCCTGCCGAAATGTCCCATGTCGGCGTAAAGCGCCTCGCCACCGGTGATGCACAGGAACACGCCCCCCAATACCAGGAATCCGGAACGACCCTCGGCGGTCAAGAAGTTGATCGCATGCCGGGGATCAACCGCGGCGATGACGCCCGGGTGCTTCAAGATGGAAGCGCCTCCGATCAACGCGATGACCAAAAACCACAGCAGCATCACGGGTCCGAAGGCGCGGCCGATTTTTTCCGTTCCGAATCGCTGTGCGGAGAAGAGGCACAGAAGGATGACGACGGCCATGGGCATGATGAAGGGCTTGAAGGTATCCGTCACGACGTTGACCCCTTCGAGCGCGCTCAAGACGGATATGGCCGGCGTGATCGCACCGTCGCCGTAGATCAACGCGGCGCCGAGCAGTCCCATCCCGGTCAAGATGCGCAAGCCGGGCGTAAAACCGTTGGCCCCGATCGAGGACATCAAGGCGAGGATACCGCCCTCGCCCCGATTGTCGGCGCGCAACACGAACAGGCAGTACTTGATCGAGATGGTCACGATCAAAGTCCAGAACACCAGCGAGAGCACACCGAGCGCGGTCTGCGGCGTGAATTGACCGCCCGTTGCCTGCACCACGGATTGCAGTGTGTACAGTGGGCTCGTACCGAGATCGCCGAAGACCACACCGAGCGCACCGAACGCCGCCCAGGACTTGGGCCGCATCGGCTGCGCAGATACGTCGACCGATTGTTCTGTCATGGCACCGCCGTTTTCCTTACCCGCGATATGCTCGTAGGTGACGGAGCCTAACAGACGCCGCTCTTATGCGATGTTTGCGGCGGGACTCGAAGATTTGCGACGCCGCGAATTGAGCGATCGCCGCGCATTCGCGGCGCTCACCCCAAACAGGCCGAGCAGGGTGACCAGACTCAACGCACCGCCGCCGCCACCGGTCGCGGGAGGCGGCGCTGCACTGGTCACACTCAGCGTCACCGATGTCGGCGGCGATGCGCCGGCGACATTGGTGCAGAACAGTGTGTAGGTATTGGTGCCCACCGCTGTCGGCGTCACGGTTTGTGTACCCGTGCTGGCCATGGCTCCGGTCCAACTTCCCGAAGCCGTGCACCCCTGGTTATTTGCCGAAGACCACGTGAGCGTGGTTGAGCTGCCCACGACGATGGAACTCGAAGCCAGCGTCAACGTCGGCGCGGCAGGAACGGTAATTTCCGTCAACGGGATGTTGGCCGCAGCCGCATCAGCCTGAACGAATCCATACCCGGCCGCATAGTTCGGATTGCCTGCGGTCGGGGCCGTGCCGATCGGTACGGCGCTCTGCTGCAGCAATCCGTAAAGCTCCGTGGGCGTGAGTGAGGGAACGGCCTGCAGCAGCAGCGCGGCGATGCTGGCGACATGCGGCGCAGCGGCCGAGGTGCCGAAGAAATTCGGAAAGCTCGCATTGTTCAGACACTCGGTGACCGTGCTGGCGTCGGTAATTCCGCCGTCCGCCAGCGTGAATCCGAGAAAAGTATTATTGCCGCCGTCCGGACCGATGAAATCTGGTTTTTGCCTCGTGACACCCTGCGCCGGAAGACGCGTCCCGTTCACATCGAACAGGATCGGATCACCGCCCGCCGAAGAAAACGCTTCCACAGTCGGTGTAAATCCGCAGGACGGGGTGTTCGCAAAAAATGCCGCGCCCACGGCGGCTGCGCCCGCGGCGCCCGGATGACCCTGTATGGTGCCGCTGTTGGTGGCGAACTGGGTGATCGTGCTGCCTCGGCCGTCATCTTCGACCACGATCTTGATTCTGCCCGGCGCAGCACCGGCCACCAGACCGACGACAATATTCAGCGTTTCCGCCGAACTGTTGGCCGTCGCATCGGCGCGGTTATAGACGAACATCACCTGCACAGGATCCACGCCAATCGCATTCCCGCCCGTGCACGTCGCCGATCCCAAGCCACCGCTTGGGGTCATGTTGTTGATGATGTCGTTGCCAGCCGCGCCCTCGATGCACAAGTCGATCCGATTCTGCGCGCCGCCGCTATTGGGTGCGCCGGTCACGTAGGGCTGATCCCATTCGGCCACGATGGCGACGAATTCGCCCGGAATCAACGGCGGAATGGACACGGGCAGAGTGGTCGTAACCGCGCCGCCCGCAGCCTGATTGAAGTTCAGTAAATGCTCGCCCGCATTGGGAGCGGTCGTCGACAGGGTCGCAAAACTCGGGGCATTGTTGTCATACGCCAACGTGCCGTCGTTGCCGGCCGAGGAAAAATACGCGACGCCTTGCGCAACCACTGCGTCGACGGCCTGCGCGACGATGCCGTCCTGGAAGAATGGCTCGTCGAAATACCCCACGTCATCGACGATGACTTTGGCTCCGGCACCACCGCTCGACACCGGCGCAGCCAGCTTGCCGATGCCATTGGCAAAATCAGCTTCGCTGTTCTCCGCCGTATAAAAGGCGAGACCGGCTCCGGGCGCCACATCGTGAATGATTTGCATCATTGCCCGGCCTTCGTCGCCGAACGGCAACTGGACCGGAGCGCCGTAATTCATACAGCCGCCGCCCTGGGGATCAGCCTCTGCGAGCACATTGACGTTCGACGGCAAATCGCCGGTGGCCATATCACCCGCAGCCGTCGTATTGAATCCGTTGTTGGCGTAGCCATTGAGGCCGTTGGCCGGCACGCCGTTGGAGGCATACACCGCGTAGCAATCGTAGCTGTCGGAAATGACTCCGACGGTGACGCCGCTGCCATCCAGTGCATTTGACGTGCGCACTAGGTCGCTGTTCTGCGCGAAGTCGCCCTGGCTTTGAATCGCACCGCTGCGCGTTCGCAGCATCGCGGCTCGAATGGCGTGCAATTCGGTGAGCGCAGTGGCGGCATCCAATTGATCGACCGGCAGCCAGCCGCCGACATCATTGGAGTACTGCGATGCCCGTTGCAGACCCAATCCAACCAGGGCGGATTTCAATTTCTGCGGATCGCCGGTCGTGATCGCATCGATCAACACCAGCGGAGTCGAACTGTTGGCCGGCTGAACAAATCTCGCAGCCGGATTCAATGCGTGCAAATCCTCCACGGCGTGGCCGGGACGCACGCTGCTCACATGGCGTGATATTTCAGCAAGCGACGCGTCGAACTTAGAGCCGGTGGCGCTGTGCCGTTGCTGCATGCTGCGGCTGCCGGCTATATGAAGTTGAGAATGGCCGGGTGAATTTGGCCGTTTGAGCCTGGGTTGCGAAGGGCCGACGGCAGAGACCGCCGTGATACCCGTTAGTATGCCAAGCGCCGCGATTGCAAAGAAACGTAAAGCCATCCGTGGTCTCCCTTAGTTGCCACGATTACATGCGGACGTTCAGACAAAACGGGCCGCTAATAGTTTGTATCATGGAAGATAGCAGATTTGTAATCATGAGCACGCATCGAGGCGGATCAGTCGCCCCTCCGGCGACGGCCGACCGGCCTAACGGGCGAATTTCAACTGTCGAGCCAGGTGGTCCCAAACGACGCGACGTGCAACTCGGCGCGGTCCAATTCGTCCTCGAGCAAATGGAATGCATCGTCTTGTAGGCGTCCTTGGCTGCGCCACTGGCCGAGCAAGCGACGTTCGGCCGTAATCGCCTGGGTTCGCAGCTCGTCGTACGCGGTCGAGGGCCGGGATCGATCGACGCTGGCGCTGCGCGTTGCCCCATATTCGGCGCGTATGGCGGCGGCGCCTTCACCGGGAATGCCCGCCAATGCCTCGAGCGCGGCATCCAGCATCGCTTGTCGAGCTCGCGAGACATCCTCATCGAGCGAGGCATCCGGTCCGATTCGCAGCAGAGCAATCAACGGGCGGATGGTGAATCCCTGGAGAATCAGCGTGCCGAGCACGACCGTGAACGCGCTGAGCACGATGACGTCGCGCCCGGGGAACTCGTGCGGCAACGCCAGTGCGGTGGCCAGCGTGACCAGCCCGCGCATGCCGCACCACGACACCAATACCCCCACCCTTGCGCCGGGTACTTTTGAATGCAGCACGCGCTTTTCAAAGAAAGCGCGGAACTGACGCACGACAGCGCCGTAGAGCATCACCCAGGCAAAGCGCACCCCGATGACGATCGCCAACACAATGAGAGCAAAAACCAGCGCATGGGCCAGAGCTGCGCCATGCAGCTGACTCAGAATGACGCGCGCCTGCAGTCCCATCAGCAAAAATGCCAGCACATTGAGTATGAAGACCACTGTCGCCCACACGGCGTTGGTGTTGAGCCGATCGCGGGCGCTGGTGCGCGCGGGCGCATATTGCGCGGCCACGCCGGCAAGCGCCACCACGGCGATGATGGGTGAAAGACCCAACCGGTCCGCCAGAATCCACGTTCCGAAAGTAATGAGGAACTGAGCGATGATCGAAGACAGGGTGCCGGCGACGGCGCGAATGATGCGCCTGGCAAGGAAGCTCACGACGATGCCAAGCACGGCGCCGCCGGGAACGGCGATGAGCAGCCGCGGCACCAAAGCCTCCCATGCGCCGCCCGGGGTCGTTGCCGCGGTCACCGCCAAGCCGAAGGCCAGCAACGCGACCGCATCATTGAGCAAACTCTCGCCCTGTAAGACTGCCATCATGCGGCGGGGCAAACTGAACTCTCGCAGCACGGCCGATGCGGCGGCGGCATCGGGCGGTGCAACGATGGCGCCGAGGGCGATGGCTGCCGCCAATGGCAATCCCGCAAGCGATACGCCTGCCCAGGCCACCGCGGCTGTGGTCACCAACACGAGGAGTACGGCCAGCGACACCAGCGGCAACCAATTGCGCAACATTTCGCGCGGCGGCAAATCGAAGGCGGTGTCCATGACCGCGGGAGCGACGAACAGCGCCAGCACCAGACGCGGTTCGATGTTTAAATGCGGCGCAAAAGGCAGAACCGCGACACAGCCGCCCGCCAACGCCAACAGCGATGGATAGGGGACGCGCAAGCGCCGCGCGATTTGCAGGAACACCACCGCAACGGCCAACAATAGCAAGGTGATTTCGAACAACTGCATGCGTGGGAGGATTGCACTTCGGTGCGCTATATTTCAATACGCGGCCGCATTGATCCTTAAGAAAGGGGTACTGATTATGAGTCGATTACTGCTTCTCATGTGCTGTGCGGCTGGTTTTATAGCCGCGTCCTCGCCGGCATTCAGCGCCGACGCGAGTGCCGGCAAAGCCCTCTTTCGGCAGCGATGCACCGTGTGCCACACGGCGGAATCAGACGATAACGGCGGCGCACAGGGGCCTTCACTCATCGGTGTCGTGGGTCGACCCGCAGCCGGCGCGCCGCAGTTTTCTTATACCCAGGCGCTGCGCGAGTCGAAGCTGGTGTGGGATGCGGCGACTCTGAAGCGCTTTCTCGGCGCGCCGGCCGGCGTCGTGCCGGGCACGTCGATGGCGCTGGCGGTACCCGATGAGGCCGAACGCGACAACTTGATTGCCTATTTTCAAAGCGTCTCGAGCCAGGCCCCTGCCGCCGCACAGGCGATTGTGGTCCCGGCCGGCAGCGAGAAGTCGGCAAATTGGCGCTTGGATGCGCCGGGCCGGGCGCATCGGATCACCCTCGCGTCGCTGCCCGCGCCGTTTGCCACGCCGTCGTCGCGCAACAGCTCCTCGGTAGTGGCCAAGCCTGCGGGCGCGACACTGGCATTGCCACCGGGTTTTCAGATCGAGCCATTTGCGACCGGTCTTGCCGGTCCGCGCAAAATGCTGATCGCGCCGAACGGCGACATACTGGTCACGGAGATCTCCGGCGGGCGGGTCACCGTGATTCACCCCTCGCCGGACGGGCGGCACGCGGGCGGCACCGACGTCTATCTCAAAGGACTCAGGCAGCCATTCGGCCTGGCCTTTTATCCGAACGCACAGAATCCGCAATGGTTGTATGTCGCCGAAACGAATCGCGTCACGCGCTACGCCTATCAGGCGGGCGATGTGAAGCCTCGCGGCGAGACTCAGATCGTCGTACCGCAATTGCCGAGCGGCGTCGGCCACTCCACCCGCGATATCGCGTTTTCAAGCGACGGCAAGCAGCTGTTCGTCTCGGTGGGTTCCGGATCGAATGTGGCCGAGACCATGTCCAAGAAATCGCCCACGGAGATCAAATCCTGGGAGGCACAGCATGGCCGCGGCGCCGCGTGGGATGTGGAGACCGACCGAGCGGCCGTATTGGAATTTGATGCGGCAGCTCCTGCGGCGCCGAGGTTCTATGCCGGCGGCATTCGCAATTGTGTGGGTCTGACCGTGCAGCCGGCCAATGGCGCGCTCTGGTGCACGACCAACGAGCGCGACGCGCTCGGCGATGATTTGGTGCCTGATTATTCGACGCGCGTGAGGCGCGGCGATTTCTACGGCTGGCCCTGGTACTACTTGGGCTCCAATGAGGACCCGCGTTTGAAGGGCGAGCGGCCCGATTTGGCGGGCCACGTGTCGGTGCCCGACGTGCTCTATCAGGCGCATTCGGCGGCGCTCAGCATGACCTTCTATGAGGCAAGCAACGGCAAATCGGCGTTCCCCGCCGCCTTCGTCGGAGATGCCTTTGTCGGCTTCCACGGCTCCTGGAACCGCAGTTTGCGCACGGGCTATAAATTGGTGCGCGTTCACATGAAGAACGGCGAACCCACCGGCGATTACGAAGATTTTCTGACCGGTTTCGTGGTCGATGACAGCCATGTGTGGGGCCGGCCGGTGGCAACCGTGGAACTCAAGGATGGCTCGCTGTTGATGAGCGAGGATGGCGGCAATGTCATCTTCCGCATTTCATACGGCCGCTGATCGGTTGAACGAATTCTATTTTGCAGCACCGCAAGATTGTTCAATTCGCAGCGACATTCGTTATGTAATATGATTCCGGCACGCCACCGGAGAAAAATATGGCCAAAGTCACACGGCGATCCTTTGTTACCACCGTTGGCGCCGCGAGTGTGGTTCCCACGGCGGCGTTGCTGACAGCCACCGCACCCGGGGCGCCCGCCGACGCGGCCACCGCCGCAAAAACAGCGATGGACGCGGCGTCGGGCAAACCTGTTTATCTTTTCTTCAACGCCGATGAGGTGCTGTTCATCGAGGCGGCGTGCGAACGGCTGATACCAGCGGACGGGTTGGGACCGGGAGCCCTCGCTGCTGCGGTTCCCAACTATCTCGACAAGCAGTTGGGCGGTGCATGGGGCGCGGGCGAGCGGCTGTACCGCAGCGGTCCCTGGCAGGCCGGAACGCCGTCGCAGGGTTATCAATTACCGTTCACGCCCGGCGAGCTTTTTCACACCTGTCTGCGCGCGATCAGCCGCGATCTGGCGGCGAGCAAGACGCCCTTCCATGAAATGCCGGCCGACAATCAGGACGCATACCTCAAGTCGCTCGAGTCCGGTGCGCACGATCTGGATGGCGTGCCTTCAGGGGTCTTCTTCGACATGTTGTTGAAGATGAGCGTGGAAGGATTCTTCAGCGATCCGGTGTATGGCGGCAATCGCGACATGGTCGCGTGGCGCATGATCGGCTTTCCCGGCGCGTATGCGGACTATTTCGACGCAATCGATCACCACGGCGTGAAGTTCGTGCGCGAACCGATGAGCCTCGCCGAGGACGGCAAAGGCCATATCCACACGCGTCAAGACATTCCCGCCAACCTCTAAACGCCCATCGAGGAGAGACCACCATGGTGCAGCGTCTCAAAGAAGTCGACGTCGTCGTCATCGGCGTCGGCATGGTCGGCAGTATCGTCGCCAAGGAACTCGCGGCGGCGGGTTATAAAGTCGTGGGATTGGAGCGCGGCCAGACACGTTTCACTGTCCCGGAGTTTCAAAGCCCGGCCATCCATGACGAACTGCGCTTCGATATTCGCAAGGCCATGATGCAGGACAATACGCGCGAGCCGGTCACGTTTCGCAACCAAGGATCGCAGGTGGCGCTGCCGGTCCGGCGTTGGGAGTCGTTTCTTCCAGGCACGGGCCTCGGCGGCTCCATGGTGCATTGGAACGGCCAGACTTACCGTTTTCAGGCTAACGACTTTCAATTGGCGACCCGCACACGCGAGCGCTACGGCAAGGATTTCCTCGATCCGGATTTGACCATTCAGGATTGGGGGGTTACTTACGATGACCTGGAACCGCACTACGATCGCTTCGAATATCTACTGGGAACGAGCGGCAAGGCCGGCAACATCAAAGGCCG
>Ga0307470_10001121_pt1 | contig 10919 bp, 9 predicted proteins | sample atmos_gasesAM3C__FD_204565 | JGI IMG/M metagenome (GOLD analysis project Ga0307470, IMG submission 204565) | Hardwood forest soil microbial communities from Morgan-Monroe State Forest, Indiana, United States - atmos_gasesAM3C_05 | ecosystem: Environmental > Terrestrial > Soil > Temperate forest... | reverse complement strand
CTACGTAAGCACGTCCGTCGGTCGGCCCAGTAAATTCTCTTTCACGAGGCGTTCTGCCGCCTGGAAACGGGATCAGGAGCGGCAGGATCATTCCGCCGCCTGGGGCAGTACCCCGACTGGATGCCGTTCACCGAACAGCCAGGTCTGCAGGCGGTCGAGATAGAGATAGACGACCGGCGTCGTGTAGAGGGTGAGAACCTGAGACAGCGCAAGCCCGCCGACGATGGCGTAGCCGAGCGGCTGGCGGATCTCCGAGCCCACGCCGGTGCCGATCATCATGGGCACGGCCCCCAGCAGCGCCGCCATCGTGGTCATGAGGATCGGGCGGAAGCGCTTGATGCAGGCCTGGTAGATTGCCTCTTCCCTGCTCAAACCGTCGATCTGTTCCGCTTGCAGCGCGAAATCAACCAGCATGATGCCGTTCTTCTTGACGATGCCGATCAGGAGGATGATGCCGACGATCGCGATGACGCTCAGATCAAAATGAGCCGCCATCAGCAGCAACAATGCGCCGACGCCAGCCGACGGCAGCGTCGAGATGATGGTGATCGGGTGGACAATGCTCTCATAGAGCACGCCAAGGATCAGATAAATGACGAACAGCGCGGCAAGGATCAGGATCGGCGTGCTCTTGAGCGAAGCACCGAAAGCCTGGGCGTTGCCCTGGAAGCTGGTCTGCAGCGACAACGGCGGATGCAGCGCCTTTTCGACTGCCTGAATATCGCTGACGGCCTGGCCGATGGCAGCGCCCGGCGCAAGATTGAACGAGATGGTCACTGACGGGAATTGGCCGGTGTGGTTGACCACAAGCGGCGCGACCTTGATCGCCGAATCAACGAGCGTCGATATCGGCACCTGCTGTCCGCTGGATGATTTGACGTAGATGTTTTGCAGCGCATCGGGCGAATACTGGAAGTTTGGGGTGACCTCCAGGATGACATGGTATTGCTGCAGCGTGGTGTAAATGGTCGAGACGATGCGCTGGCCGAAGGCGTCGTCCAGCGTATTGTCGATGGTATAGGGCAGGATGCCGTAACTCGATGCGACGTCGCGCTTGATGGTGATATCGAGTAGCGGCCCGCCATTGAGCTGGTCGGTGGCGACATCGGTGACACTGTGGAGTGCCTTGATCTTTTCATAGAACAGATCTGTCCAATGATTGAGCTCGCCAGGGTCGGCATCGTTCAGCGTGTACTGAAACTGGGTCTTGTTCAGCCGAGCGCCGATCGTGATGTCCTGCGCGGCCTGCATATAAAGCGTGATGCCCTGGATTTTCGCGAGGCTGGTCTGCAGCCGTCGCATCACCTGGTCGATCGGACCGCGCTCGGCTTTCGGCTTGAGCTGGATGAAAAGACGGCCGTCGTTGATCGTGTAGAGACCGCCGCCGGCGCCCGTTGCGGCGCCCACCGATTGCGTGGCGGGATCCTTCATGATGACATCGAGCATGGCTTGCTGGCGCTGGGTCATGGCCTGATAGGAGATGTCCTGCGCCGCCTCCGACTGACCGATGATCAATCCGGTATCCTGCTGGGGAAAGAAGCCCTTGGGAATGATGACGTACAGGTACCCGGTCATAGCCACCGTGCCGAGCATCACCATGAGCGTGGTGAAGCGGTGGCGCATCACGATCTTCAGGCCGGCCTCGTAAAGGTTGAGCAGACCGTCAAAGCAGCGCTCCGAGAAACGGTAGAGCCGGCCGTGGTCATGGCTCTCGGGCTTGAGCAAGTAGGCGCACATCATCGGCGTCAGCGTTCGCGAAATGACAAGCGAGAGCACGAGCGCGATGCTTACGGTCATCGCGAATTCGCGGAACAACAGACCGACGTAACCGCTCATCAGAAACAGCGGAATGAACACGGCGATCAGGGAGAAGGTGATCGCCATGACCGTAAAGCCGATCTCTCCCGAGCCTTTCATGGCCGCATCGTAAGGCGACAGGCCTTCCTCGATATGCCGCGAGATGTTTTCGATTTCGACGACCGCATCGTCGACCACAAATCCGACCGCGATCGACAATGCCATCAGGGAGAGATTGTCGAGCGTATAGCCCATCTCATAGAGGATCGCGAAAGTGCCGATCAGCGAAAGTGGCACCGTTACGGCCGGGATAATGGTCGCCCAGAAGCTGCGCAGGAAAACAAAGATGACCATGACGACCAGTGCGATCGTCAGCAGCAGCGTGAACTGCACGTCATCAATCGAGGCGCGGATGGTCTGGGTACGATCGGAAATGACATCGATCTTGATGGCGGATGGAATCGAGGCCTGAAGCACAGGCATCATGGCCTTGATGCGCCGCACCGTTTCGATAACGTTGGCGCCGGGCTGGCGCTGCACCGCCAGGGTGATGGCCCGCTTGTTGTTTTCCCAGCCGGCGATCAGTTCATTCTGCCCTGCGCTGATGGCGCGGCCGACATCGCGAATGCGCACCGGCGATCCGTTGCGATAGGCGATGATCAGATCGGCGTACTGTTCGGGGTGAAACAGCTGGTCGTTGGTATTGAACGTGAAGGTCTGGCGCGGGCTGTTGAGCTGACCCTTCGGAAGATCGACATTCGCCTGGCCGAGGACCGTGCGAACATCCTCAAGGTTGATGCCGCGGGCCGCCAGCGCCGTCGGATCGACCTGAACGCGTACGGCCGGCTGCTGCTGACCGCCGATGCCGACAAGGCCGACGCCGGAGATCTGCGAGATCTTTTGCAACAGGATATTCTGCGCATAAGCGTCAACGGTCGTGATCGGCAGGCTGTCCGAGGAAACCCCGAGCACCAAAATCGGCGTGTCAGCCGGATTGACCTTCCGGATCATGGGAGGGTACGGCATGTTCTTGGGCAGGTACGCGGACGCCGTCTGGATCGCCGAGAGCGTATCGCTGACCGCGCCATCAATATTGCGGCTCAATTCGAACTGCAGGGTGATCTGGGTGTAGCCAATCGCACTCGAGGACGTCATCTGCGTGAGGCCGGGAATCTGGCCGAACTGCAGCTCCAGCGGCGATGCCACGGTGGCGCCCATGGTTTGCGGGTCTGCACCCGGCAACTGGGCCGTCACCGTGACTGTCGGGTAGTTGATGTTCGGCAGCGCTGCCACCGGCAGCAGCGGATAGGCGACCAGACCACTCACGAGCAGTCCGATCATGACCAGAGCGGTGGCGATGGGCCGTTGAATAAAGGGCGCGGAAATGTTCATGGAATCGGCGCCTGCATGGCGTCTTGTGCGGCAGCTTCTTCGGCGGCTTTGCCGTGCAGCAGTTCGACACGCGCGCCCGGCTTCAGTTTGTATTGTCCGTCGACGACAACCTGCTCGTTGGCGTTGAGGCCGGAATCGATGAGCGCCTGGCCGTCGGTGATCTGCGCGACCTTGATCTGACGGATCGCCACGGTGTTGTCGGGTTCGATGACCCAGGCGTAGGGTCCTTTTGGACCCTGTTGCACGACCGCTGCCGGAATCGTCAGGCCATTGTGCCGCGTGTCGAGCAGCAGCCGCGCGTTGACGAGCTCGCCCGGCCACAGCCGGTTGCCCTTGTTGGAAAAATTCGCCTTGAGCTGGATCGAGCCGGTCGTCTGCAGGATTTCGTTGTTGACGAGGCCGAGCTCGCCTTCATCCAGCTTGATCGTATTGTTCTGATCGTAGGCGATGACCTTGAGCGGCGCTTTGGCTTTTTCCTGCTGCATTTGGATCTGAGGCAGCACCGTCTCGGGAAGCGTGAAGATCAGCGAAATCGGGTCGAGCTGCGTGACCACGCACAGACCGCTCGCGGTCGACGGGCTGATGATGTTGCCAATGTCGATTTGACGAATACCGACGACGCCATCGATCGGTGCTGTCAGTCGCGTGTAGCTGAGCTGTACCTTCGAGGCCTCGATCAGAGCCTGGTCGGTCTTGATCGCTCCCTTCAGCTCACCCACTTGCGCATTTTGTGTTTCCATCAGCTGGGGAGTTGCCCAACCCTGGTTTCCGAGCTCATTGTAGCGCTTCTGATTGGCCTGCGCGTTGGCGAGCTGGGCCTGATCGCGTTCCAGTTGCCCGGTGTATTGGTCGATCAACGCCTGATAGGGACGCGGATCGATCTGCGCGAGCAGATCACCGGCGCGCACGTTTTGGCCTTCGGTAAAGTTGATGCTGATGATTTGCCCCTGAATCTGGGCGCGTACGACGTCGGTGTTGTAGGCGATCACGGTTCCGACGCCGCTGAGATAGACCGGGACGTCATGCTGGGCGACGGTCGTGGCAACGACGGGCACCGGAGCTGGTGGAATGGGCGCAGCTACGGCCTCCTGCAATGGCCGAACGTGCAGGAGATAGAAAAGCCCGCCGGCCACGACGGTGGCCGTTGCCAGGGCAGCGGGAATAAGGGTCTTCCTTTTCATGGTCGCTCTCTTTTACGAATCAGGATTTTCACGGCACCGTGCTTGTCGTCGCAGACAAAGTCGTAGAGGGCGATGAAACAGTGGGGATCGTTGGTACGGTCGCAGTCGGTCCCACGGTGCCTGTCATTGGCGATACGCTCGGCCCGGGCACCGCCGCCCAGGTGCTGACCCCGAGATTGCCGATCTCCGTGGAGCCGAGTGGAATTCCAGAGCGAGCCCCCGGTGTCGTGGACGACGCTGAAGTTGGAGTCGATGACGTGGCAACGATGCTTGAGCCCGAGCCGCACATTCCCGACAATCCGGCCGTTGCCGTCGTTCCGGAGATCCCTGACAATCCCGAGGTCGCGGATATTCCCGACGGCATTGTGCCGGATGTTGCCGAGGCCATGGATGCGGTCGCGGGGGAGGAAGTTCCGTTCAGCGAGACGCCACCCCCGTCATAGCTGGAGGGCGATCCGTACATTGCCGTAGACGCCGTTCCCAACGTCGAGCACGCCGTGCTGTTTGCGCCGGTCGGATAGCTGGGCAGCGAACTGACGACGGGTGACGTGGACATTGAAGCTCCCATTGGGATTCCGGTCCCGGCGATCGGCGTGCCGGGATTGCTTCCCAGTGGCGAAGTGGGGCTGAGCGGAGGCGTGGTTGTGCCCCTGCCCATCTGGGCGAAAGCGGGACCGCTGCAATAGCAGGCGGAAACCACCGCGACGATGAACAACGGCCTCATGAGGACTCCCCAGATAAGTAGATCAGCCGCGCCGGAGATCATTTCCGCCTGATGACGGGTCAGACCGGTCGTGCGACGCATCAATCGCGGCATGCATTCATCTCTCTCTCTCAAGATGGCGCGGGTCGCTGCCATTTCTATTAAATTAGGATTCATGCTGCGGACCTCGTCCGGGGCACTTTTTCCGGATCGCACGGCCAGGCGACCTGCGTCGCAAAGCAAATCCTTTGGCAGCGAGGAGCCATCGGTAGTCGCGAATTTGAATGCCGGTTTATGGTCTGCGTGCAAGACCTGGCACGAGAACCGGGATTCCCGAAATGCTGGATGCGAATCCTGAAGCACCGCTGGTGGAGGTTATCGATGCCGCGAGGCTCGCCGGTGCGGTTGTGGTGGTCGTCGGAGTTGACAGCGGAGTCACAACGACAGGCTTGGTCGGAACCATCGGCAGCGTTGTACCTGGTGTGGTCACAAACGGCGATGCAAATGGTGTCGGTAGCGTAGCCCAGGGACTGACCCCAAGATTGGCGATCTCCGAGGAACCCAGTGGAATACCGGCTCTGGGATTGCCGCCGGGCGTCGTGGGAGCCGTCGACGTTGGAGTCGACGGTGATACAGCCAGCCCGCTCGAGCCAGCGCTGCACATTCCGGTCACTCCCACCGTTCCCATGGCATAGGTTGTCGACATCCCGGAGATGGGCAACGTGCCCGGGTCGGTCGGCGCTACGTTTGGCGCGGACATTCCAGCCGAACTACCCGATGCCGCCATACTACCTGTCATCGTCGCGGCGCCTGCCGTCGCTGTTGCTGCCGATCCCATCGCCATTCCACCGCCGTCATAGGTAGTGACTCCCGGTTGCGACATCCCCGACGTCGCGCATGTCGTGCCGTAGCCCGGCAATGCGATAGTGCCTGTCGAATAGGTGGCCAGCGGGCTGACACCTGCGGATTTGATTTCGGTTGCGCCGAGCGGGATTCCGGTGCCACCGATCGAACTCGAGGCAATTCCAAGCGGTGAGGTGGCGCCGATCGGAACCGTCGACATGTCGTTCACTTCGGGAACGTAGTCGAGCTGAGCGGACGCCGGACTGCTGCAAAACAAGACGGCAGGGACCGCAGCTATCAACAGGAGTCTCACTAAGTACTCCATGCGGTTCATGGCCAGAAAGTATCGGGGAGATTCACAACGATGGGCTTCGGCGTGCTTCGAACGACGACCCAGCGGAATGCATGCTCCTTCGATGGGTTGATCTCCATGTGTGGCAGGTAAGCAGGGACATGGATGAAGTCACCGGCTCGCGCTTGCGCTGTGAATTCGCCTTTCTCTCCCCAGCGAACCTCGCACGTTCCCGAGAGCACATAGGCGACTGTCTCCTGATTTCCGTGATGATGCACGCCGGTCCGCGCGCCTGGCTCGACTTCGAAAAGACCGCCCCACAGGGCGGACGTGACGCCAACTTCAGGTGCGATTGCGGCGGCGCGTTGCGAGCCCGGCGTCTGAGCCGTTCCGGAATCGAATTGATCGGGACGAACGATACAGATCGGATTGCTCTTGCTCATGATGTGGACCTGTTTTCGTTCAGGCTGCCGCACGGCTTGGCGGAGCCATGAACTCGGGCCCGACCGGATTGCTGATCGTCTCATCGAGGATGCTGTCGATTTCCGCCATGGTCTGGTCGTCGAGCTGCCAGCCCAGCGCATCGCCGATGGGCGAAAGCTGATCGGCACGCCGCGCGCCCCACAAGGCGATATTCATCCTGTTGCGGTCGAGCACCCATCTCACGGCGAGATGAATAACCCGCCTGGCAAAGCGCTGTTTCGCGATACGGTCGAGCCGGTCGACGGCCGCGAGGTATTGGCCGAAACGCGGTGCCAGAAATTTCGGATCGTTTTTGCGAAGGTCGTCGCCCGAGAACTGACTAGCTTGCGACATGCGACCGGACAGCAGCCCGCGGCACAGCGAACCGTAGGCGAGCACCGCGATATCGCGACTGCGGCAATAGGGGAGCACATCCTGCTCGATTCCGCGCTCGAACAGGTTGTAGGGCGGCTGCGCCGTATGGAGCGGCGCTACTTTCCTGAATTCGTCCATTTGTGACGGGCTGAAGTTGCTGACGCCGATCGCGCGAATCTTTCCGGCCCGATACAAGGCACTCATGGCTTCGGCAACTTCCGCTATCGGCGTATCAGGGTCGGGCCAGTGAATCTGGTAAAGGTCGATCACGTCGGTTCGAAGCCGGAGCAGGGAATTTTCGACTTCCCCGACGATGCGCATCTTTCGCGCGTCGCGAAACGGCTTGCCGTCTTTCCAGTTGAGGCCGGCTTTCGTCGCGATGAGCGCGCGCTTGCGTCTGCCGGACATCGCCAGTGCTTTTCCGACGATCTCCTCCGAATGGCCGAAGCCGTATACGGGAGCCGTATCGATCAGATTGATGCCGCGGTCGAGAGCTGCATGAATGGTGTTGATGGCCTCGCGTTCGTCGCTGCCGCCCCACATCCAGCCACCAATGGCCCATGTACCCAGCGCAATTCGCGATGCGCGGATCGTGGTGCCGGAGATATCGACATATTCCATTTCGGCCTGGTTTCCTTGAGGTAGGTTCATCTTGAAACTCTCGTTATTGCGGTCTTGCCACGCGGCGATTGACTGCAGTTCCGAGCTGGGAGCGCGACGCTCCGGCAATCGGATCTGCAGCCGCGATCGTCATGGAGAGAAAAATCACAGCTTCCCCGGCTGACGTCGTTATCTGTCGACGTAAGCGGGCCGCGGCCCGGCGCCATTAAATTGGCCGTTAGGAAGCGCCCGACGCCTGTGGTGCGATTTTCGTCAACACGAGAATCGTGCTTTTTGGAAAGCGCCTCGCGGGGACGATAAATATATGCTTGCGAACTCTCGACGCTTTCAAAAAGTTCAGCTCTGCAAAATCCCTCGAGCCATCTACAGACATTGTCGCGGCGCAAGCCGAATGAATGCGTGAATGAGTCTCCCGTAGAGAGGGAGGCCGCGCATCTTCGTGATGGCGGCGTGAAATGCCTGAAAGTCATTTTAATGGTCGAACGAGGGAGAATTCCTATCTCCAGCTCATCGGAAGCTTCGGTGCGCGCAAGTTCGGAAATAGCGCGTTCCGTTCCGTTAACTGAATGGAGCAAACGATGAGAAAGACGATCACGATTTTGGCGACGGCCCTGCTGGCTTCGAGCCTGGCGATTGCGCAAGCCGATGCGCGGGGCGGCGGAGGCGGTGGTGGACACGGTGGCGGCATGGGCGGCGGCTTCGGCGGTGGTGCCCACATGGGCGGCGGCTTCGGCGGCGGCGCTCACCTGGGTGGCTTCGGCGGAGGTGCTCACATTGGTGGCTTCGGCGGCGGCGCACATATCGGCGGCATTGGCCGTGTTGGCGGTGTCGGCCACTTCGACGGCTCGCGCTTCGCGTTTGGCGAAGGCGCTCGCACCGGCGGCATCCATCAACACGCCATGCACCGGTTCGGTCGCTTCTATCCGTATTATGGCTACGGCGTGGACTGCTACGACTGGTACCTCACCCATCCGACCGACCCGCTGCCCTATTGCGGCTGATGCATCGTCGGTTGATGGTCTAGCAACGATGTCACCGGCGGCGGAGGGGAGATGGGGGGCTCCCCTCCGTTCCGGCGATACGAGAGAACGCAAATGACGAAGGTTCTTTTGATCGAAGACGACGATGAAACAGCGGAGGAAATATCCGCCGAGCTGACCGGTCGCGGGTTCGAGGTCGAGTGGTCTTCGAACGGAATCGAGGGCCTCGACAAGGCGCGCTCGTTGCGGCCCGATGCGCTGATCGTCGACCGCCTGCTACCGGGGATGGATGGTCTCGCCATCGTCGACACCTTGCGGAAGGATCAGGTGCGCACGCCGGTTCTGGTGCTCAGCGCGCTTGGCGCCGTGAACGATCGCGTGCGTGGCCTGCGGATGGGAGGCGACGACTACCTGACCAAGCCGTTTGCGGTCGTCGAACTCGTGGCGCGAATCGAGGCGCTGCTGCGCCGGCCCTCGGAATCACGTGAGACGATTTTGCGGGTGGGGCAACTCGAACTGGACCTGATCGAACGAACCGCAAAGCGCGGCGAGCGGGACATCGATTTGCTGCCGCGGGAATTCCGCCTTCTCGAATACATGATGCGGCGGAGCGACCAGCTATTGACCCGCGCGATGCTGCTTGAGGAGGTCTGGAACTACAAGTTTGTTCCGACAACAAATCTGGTCGACGTTCATATGGGGCGCGTCCGCCACAAGGTCGACCTGCCGGGCGAAGCGCCGATGATACATAACGTCCGTGGGGCGGGATTCATCCTGCGCACCGTGGACCAGTTCGGGTAACGAAACCGGATGCTTCAGGTTCAATTCCTGCGCTCGAACACCTTCAGATGGGCTTCCGCGGTTGCGGGCCTGTTCGCGACGTTTGTCGTCATCCTGTTCGGCTTCATCTACTTCAACATTGACGCTTACCTTGTGGAACGATCCGACGGCGTGCTCAATACGCAAGTTGCGTTTCTGGCTTCGCTGCCGTTCGAGCACAGCGTACGCGCCATCGAGGATCATCTGAGGCAGGACGACCGCGGCGTCCGGTTCGCCGGATTGTTCGATCCGAACGGAAAGCGACTTGCCGGCAATCTCGAGCAACTGCCGAAAGACATCAAGCTCGGCGCGCCGCCGCTGACCGTGCGGGTTGAGCGGTCAGCTGGCCGTCAATCGGCTGATCCGCTGATTCGCGCCGCGGCGCGGCGTCTGGAGAACGGCAACATAGTTCTCGTGGGCAGAAACGTGGACGAGACATGGGAAATATCCCATGTCGTCGGTGAGGCGCTGGTGCTGGGATTGCTGCCTGCCTTTTGTCTCTGCCTGCTGGCCGGCGCCTGGCTCAGCCTGCGCGCGCAAAGGCGCGTCGAGGAGGTCAACCAGCGGGTCCGGCGTATTGTCGCCGGAGATCTGCGCGAGCGTCTTCCGCATCGCGACGTCGACGAGCCGTTCTCCAGGCTTGCGGCCATCGTCAACGGCATGCTGAACGAAATGGAAACCATGATCAACGCGCTTTCCGGCGTCGGCAACGACATCGCGCATGAACTGCGCACGCCGCTGACGCGCGCCAGGCTGATACTCGAGCGCGGGCGATCCAATGCGACCAGTCTTGAGGAGCTTCAGGCGGCCGCAGACAAGACTGTTGCAGGTATCGATCAGGCGCTATCAATCGTCACGGCGCTGTTGCGGCTCGCCGACATCGAGAACAGCCGTCGCTTCGCCGCGTTCGGCAGCGTCGTTCTCCCCGATCTCCTTCGCCAAGTCTACGATATCTACGAGCCGATTGCCGAAGACAAGCAGATCAGCCTGAGCGTCGGCATCGCCGGTAATCTCGAAGTACGCGGCGACCGCGATCTGCTGTTCGAGGCGATCGTCAATCTCGTCGACAATGCCGTCAAGTTTACGCCTGAAGGCGGCAAGGTCGCGATCGAGTTGGCGCAAGCCGAAAAAGGCGCTGTCGTGCGCGTGACGGATACCGGGCCGGGCATCCCGCGGCAGGAAACCGAAGCAGTGCTGCGGCGATTTTACCGTTCCGACAAGGTGCGTCACACTCCGGGTGTTGGCCTTGGACTCAATCTCGTGGCGGCCATCGTCAAGCTGCACGGATTTCGGCTCATGATTCATCCCGGGCCTGGCGGCTGCATCGAGATCCTGTGCCCCGACCGGCGGCTGGACCGGGCAGCGAGAGCAAACGCCGTTTCTTGCGCCGCGTGAGGGATCGAATGGCCGGTCCGGATTCGTCGGTCTCAGCAGCCGGACATGCAGGCGGAATT
>Ga0307470_10001120_pt1 | contig 10919 bp, 12 predicted proteins | sample atmos_gasesAM3C__FD_204565 | JGI IMG/M metagenome (GOLD analysis project Ga0307470, IMG submission 204565) | Hardwood forest soil microbial communities from Morgan-Monroe State Forest, Indiana, United States - atmos_gasesAM3C_05 | ecosystem: Environmental > Terrestrial > Soil > Temperate forest... | reverse complement strand
TGGATCCCGTCGCCGGCGCCCGCGGGCGCCGCCGCCGGCGCCTCGCCCGCATCGCGCGAGCCGGTCGAGGTGACGGCGAGCGAGCTCGTCTACCTGGACGGCAAGCGCCTCTTGACCTACACCGGCGAGGTGCGGGTGGTGCAGAAGGAGCGCATCCTGACCTGCCAGAAGCTCGACGTCCAGCTCGGACCCGACAAGAAGGCGGAGACGATGACCTGCAGCGGGCAGACCCACCTCGTCGACCCCCCGACCGGCCGCACCATCGACAGCCAGCGCGCGCTCTACCGGGTCAAGCAGAAGCTGATCGAGCTGTTCGGCGAGCCGGCGACGATGCAGGACCGCGACAAGAACGTGGTGCGCGGCAAGCACATGCTCTACCACACCGGGAGCGGCCGGGTGGAGGTCTTAGGCGAGGCCGCCGCCGGCCCGCCGGCGGGGAGCGCGGTGCCGTGAGCGAGCCGCAGAAGCTGTCGACGGCGAGCCTGCGGAAGATCTACCGCGGCCGCGCGGTGGTCGCCGACGTCTCCATCCGGGTCGAGCCGGGCGAGGTCGTCGGCCTCCTGGGGCCCAACGGCGCCGGCAAGACGACGACCTTCTACATGGTCGTCGGGCTGACGCCGCCGGACGCCGGCCAGGTCTTCCTGGGCGAGGAGGACATCACCCAGCTCCCCATGTACCTGCGCGCCCAGCGCGGCATCAGCTACCTGCCGCAGGAGCCGTCCGTCTTCCGCAAGATGTCGGTCGAGGACAACCTGCGCGCCGTCTTCGAGACCCTCGACCTCTCGCACGCCGAGCAGGAGCGCCGGATCGACCAGCTCATCGCCGACTTCGGCCTCGGCCGCGTGCGCAAGAACCGCGGCTTCGCCCTCTCGGGCGGGGAGCGCCGGCGGGTGGAGATCGCCCGCGCCCTGGTCATCAGCCCGTGGTATATCCTCTTGGACGAGCCCTTCGCGGGGATCGACCCGATCGCGGTGCTCGACATCCAGGGCATCATCCGACACCTGAAGGCGATGGGCATCGGCGTCCTCATCACCGACCACAACGTGCGGGAAACTTTGAAAATCACCGACCGGGCCTATATCATCAACAACGGCGAAATTCTCCGTTCCGGAACCCCTCCGGAGCTGGCCGCCGACCCGCAGGTCCGCAAGATCTACCTCGGTGAAGACTTCTCTCTGTAGGTGCCGCTAGATGGCGTTAGAGCAGAAGCTGTCGCTCAAGCTGGCGCAGAAGCTGGTGATGACGCCATCGCTGCAGCAGGCGATCAAGCTGCTGCAGATGACGCGCACGGAGCTCGACACCCTGCTCACCCAGGAGCTGGTCGAGAACCCGGTCCTCGAGGAGAGCTCGGAGACCGAGGAGGAGGAGACGCCGCCGGAGGAGGAGCGCAAAGAGAAAGAGAAGGAGGAGGTCAAGGAGGAGGCCAACGGCGCCGAGGAGCTCGACCACGGCGAGTCGATGGAGAACATCGATCTCGACGCCTACTTCGGCGACTACTGGGAGGGCTCCGGCTCGTCGTCGATGATCGAGGAGCGCGAGGAGCCGCCGATCGAGAACAGCCTGTCGCGCGAGCCCGACCTCTACGACCATCTGCTCTGGCAGCTCCACATGGCCGAGGTGACGCCGCGGCAGCGCGAGATCGCCGAGCTGATCATCGGCAACCTCGATCCCGACGGTTTCCTCGTCGCCACCCCCGAGGAGATCGGCGCCATGGGCCTCTACGACCCCGACTCGCTCGGCTTCGACGGCGAGGAGCGCTGCCTCTATCCCCTCGCGGAGGTGCTCGCGGCGCTCGAGCTGGTGCGCGGCTTCGATCCACCGGGCATCGCCTGCAGCTCGCTGCCGGAGAGCCTGCTGCGCCAGATGGACGCGCGCGGCGTGCCGCCGGACTCGCTCGCCCGGCGGATCGTCCTCGAGGCCTGGGACCTCTTCCTGCGCCGCCAGTTCCCGGCGGTCGCCAAGCGGCTGGCCGTCGAGCTGGCGACCCTCGAGGCCGAGCTCGAGGTCATCAAGTCGCTCGAGACCCACCCCGGCCGCAAGTTCTCGACCGACCGCCCGCACTACATCGAGCCCGACGTCTTCGTGCGGCGGGTGGGCGACGAGTACGTCATCCAGTTGAACGACGACGGGCTGCCGCGCCTGCGGGTCAGCCGCGCCTACCGGCGCATGCTGCAGTCGATGCGCAGCGAGGGCCGGCAGTCGGAGGCGCAACAGTTCATCAAGGACAAGATCCGCTCCGCCGTCTGGCTGATCAAGAGCCTCGACCAGCGGCAGCGGACGATCTACAAGGTCGCCGCCTCGATCGTCCGCCAGCAGCGCGAGTTCCTCGACCAGGGCATCGAGTACCTGCGGCCGATGGTGCTGCGCGACGTCGCCGAGGACATCGGCATGCACGAGTCGACGGTCTCCCGGGTGGTCTCGAACAAATACATCCACACCCAGCGCGGCCTGTTCCCGATGAAGTTTTTCTTCCACAGCGGCATCGACCGCGAGTACGGGGACAACATCTCCTCGCTCACCGTCAAGCGCAAGATCGAGCAGATGATCCAGGCCGAGGACCCCAAGCGGCCGCTCTCCGACAGCGAGCTGATGCGCATCCTGAACCGCGAGGGCATCCAGATCGCGCGCCGGACGGTGGCCAAGTACCGCGACGAGCTTTCCATCCCGTCGTCGACCGAGAGAAAGCAGATCTTCTAGCGCCGGGCCGCGCGCCGGCGGGGCCCGCGCGAGCGAGGGGGAGACGAGAGAATGAACATCGAGTACATCGCCCGCAACAACGTGCAGGTGGACGACAAGATCCGCCGCATCGTCGAAGAGAAGCTGCGCAAGGTGACCAAGCTCCTCGACGAGCCGATCGAGGTGCGGATGACCCTGGACATCGAGAAGCATCGGCACATCGCCGAGCTCCACGTCACCCATCGCGCGGGCGTGCTGCAGGCGGCCGATGAGACCGACGGGCTGCTGGTGGACGCCATCGGCCTGGCGGTCGACAAGGCGGCGCGCCAGGCGCGGCGCGTCAAGACCAAGCTGGTCGACAAGCGCCGGCGCGATCGCAACGGGCACCGCTGGCCGCTCGACGTGCTCGAGCGGGCGAGCGTCGGCGGCGGCGAGGCGCCGCGGATCATCGAGTCGACCCACATCCACATCAAGCCGATGACGATCGAGGAGGCGGCGCTCCAGCTCGAGGGCTCGAAGGAGGGATTCGTCGTCTTCCGCGACTCGCTCTCCCAGCGGGTGAGCGTCCTCTACAGGCGAGGGGACGATCACTACGGGCTGATCGCGCCGGAGCTCTAGTGCCGACGAGCCTCGCGTCGCTGGCGCGGCCAGAGTTGATCCTGCCCGGCCTCGCCGCCGCCGATCGCGCCGGCGTGCTGCGCGCCCTCGCGGCGGCCGCTGCGGCGCACGGCCTGGTCGCCGACGCGGAGACGCTCCACGGCAAGCTGGCGGAGCGCGAGCTGCTCGGCTCGACCGCGATCGGCGGCGGCGTCGCCATCCCCCACTGCAAGCTCGCCGGCCTGGCGCGCGAGGTGGTGGCGGTCGCGGTGGCGCGGCAGGGCGTCGACTTCGGCGCCGCGGACGGCGAGCCGGTCCGGCTCTTCTTCCTGGTGGTCTCGCCGGTGGGCTCGCCCGCCGAGCACCTGCGGGTGCTGGCGGCGATCTCGCGCTGGGTGCGGACCGGCGCCCACGTCGAGAGGATCCTCGCGGCGCCCGACGGCCCGGCGATCGAGCGCCTGCTCGGAGAGGACCTCTAGTGTCGAGCCCCTCCCACGTCGAGGTCCGCGAGCTGCTCTCTCCGGAGCTCGCCAACCTCCAGCTCACCGTGCTCTCCGGCGACTCGCACCTCGACAACCGGGTCACCCATCCGCGGGTGCAGAAGCCGGGGCTCGCCTTCGCCGGGTACTTCGCCTACATCAAGCCGGGACGGGTGCAGATCATCGGCGAGAGCGAGACGGAGTACCTGAAGACCCTCGACGATCGCGAGCGGCACCGGCGCTTCGAGCGCATCGCGTCGCTCCCGGTCCCCGTCTTCGTCATCACCAAGGGCCTGGCGCCGCTGCCCGGCTTCCTCCTCGCCTGCCAGCAGCGCGAGGTGCCGGTGATCTCCTCGACCGCCCTCTCGTCGACGGTGATCAAGTCGATCAGCTACTTCCTCGAGGACCACCTGGTGCCCTCGACCAACCTGCACGGCGTGCTGCTGGACATCTACGGCATCGGCGTGCTGCTGATCGGCAAGAGCGGGGTGGGCAAGAGCGAGTCGGCGCTCGACCTCATCACTCGCGGCCACAGCCTCGTCGCCGACGACCTGGTGACGGTCAAGCGCTATCCCAACGGCGAGCTGATCGGCTTTTCGGAAGGGCCGCTGCGCCACCACATGGAGCTGCGTGGCCTAGGCATCATCAACGTCCAGGACCTCTTCGGGCTCGCCTCGGTCCGCGAGCGCAAGGCGGTCGACCTGGTGATCGAGCTCGAGCACTGGGAGGAGGGGCAGAGCTACGACCGGCTGGGGCTCGACGAGAGCCTCTACAACATCCTGGAGACCCCCTGTCCCTACATCCGGATGCCGGTCGCCATGGGCCGGAACGTCGGCATCCTGGTCGAGATCGCGGCGCGCAACCACGTCCTGAAGCTCCAGGGGCACCACTCCGCCCGCGAGTTCGCGCGGCAGCTCGAGGAGCAGCTTGAGCGAAATCGCAACACCCTCTCCCGCCAAGGCTAAGCTGGTCCTGATCACCGGGCTGTCGGGCTCGGGCAAGAGCACCGTCGCCAAGTGCTTCGAGGACCTCGGCTACTACACCGTCGACAACCTGCCGCTGCCGCTGCTGCGCCAGTTCCTCGACCGGCCGCTCGACCTGGTGCGCGGCCACGACCGCCTCGCCGTGGTGACCGACGTCCGCGCCGCGGGCTTCGCCGACGAGTTCCCGCGGCTGATCGCCGAGATCGACCGCCGGCGCCTCGACGTCACCCTCCTCTTCCTCGAGGCCTCCGACGAGGTCGTGGTACGCCGCTTCTCGGAGACCCGCCGCCCCCACCCGCTGGTCCCCGGCCGCCCGGTGATCGAGGGGATCCGGCGCGAGCGCGAGGTGCTCGCCGAGCTGCGGGCGCGCGCCGACATGGTCTTCGACACCAGCGAGTGGTCGATCCACGAGATCCGCACCCAGGTCTTCCGCGAGTTCGCGAGCTCCCCGGGCGAGGAGCCGGGGATGGTCGTCTCGCTGGTCTCCTTCGGCTTCAAGCACGGCATTCCCTACGGCACCGACCTCCTCTTCGACGTCCGCTTCCTGTCGAACCCCCACTTCGTCCCCGGCCTGCGCGAGCAGACGGGGCAGGACGAGGCGGTGCGCGAGTACCTCGAGCGCCAGCCCGACTACCCGGAGCTCGTCGAGCGCCTGGCCGACCTCCTGCTCTACCTCCTGCCGCGCTACCGGCGCGAGAACCGCAGCTATCTCTCGATCGCCATCGGCTGCACCGGCGGCCGCCACCGCTCGGTCGCCGTCGCCGAGTGCCTCAAGGCCCGGCTCGAAGCCGGCGGCTGGCCCGCCCGCCTGATCCACCGCGACCTGGCGCGCTGAAGGGAGCTGGTCGAGCCCTGGTCTCTGGCGCCGGGCGTGGCTCAGTCTGGTCCCGAGGACGGTCGCCCGGAAGGGTGTGAAGGGAGGGCGGGCCCGAGGGCGACCGCCCGCAGCGGACCAGGCTGAGCCACGCCCCATTGCCCCGCGACCGGCAGTCGGCGGGCGCGGAGCGGCGCCTGAGGTATCCTAGGCAACCGCATGATCGGCAAGCTCGTCCTCACCCACGGCGGCCTCGCCCGCGAGCTGCTCGCCGCCGCCGCGGTCATCGCCGGCAACGCGGAGGGCTTCGAGGCGCTGTCGCTCGAGTGGAACGACGACTTCGAGGCGGCGCGGGCGAAGGTCGCCGCGGCGCTCGGCCGGCTGGAGCACGGACAGGGGGTGCTCATCCTCACCGACATGTTCGGCGGCACCCCGTGCAACGTGGCGCTCACCTTCCAGCAGCCGGGCCGGGTCGAGATCCTGACCGGGGTGAACCTGCCGATGGTGCTGCGCCTCGCCTGCCAGGGAATCGAGGAGCGCGGGGTCGCCGAGGTCGCCCGCTGGCTCCAGGCCAAGGGGCAGCGCAGCATCTGCGTGGCGAGCGACCTGGCGCAGAAGGACGCCCGCGAGCCCTGTCCGGAGCCGGGGACGACGCGGTGATGATCGAGCGGGAGACCGAGATCGTCAACCGCCTGGGGCTCCACGCGCGGGCGGCCGCCAAGCTGGTGCACACGGCGGGCGCCTTCCAAAGCCGGATCACCCTGGCCAAGGACGGGGACGAGGTGGACGCCAAGAGCATCCTGGGAATCCTGTTGATGGCGGCGGCCCAGGGGAGCCAGCTCGTCGTCCGCACCGACGGGCCGGACGAGCAGGCGGCGATGGACGCCGTGCTGAAGCTCATCGCCGATCGCTTCGACGAGGAGGCGTAGATGGCCGGCGACGCCATGCAGATCCTCCGCGGCCTGGGCGTCTCCGCAGGGGTCGCCATCGGCCGCGCCGTCTGTATTTCGACCCGCGTGGGGGAGGTCTTCCGCGTCACGCTGCCCGAGGACGGCATCGAGGCGGAGATCGAGAGGTTTCGTGCCGCACTGCGGCATGCGCAGGAGGAGCTGCAGCGGATCCGCGGCCGGGCGGACCGCACCCTCGACGCCGATCTCGCCTCCATCTTCGACGCCCACCTGCTCATGCTCTCCGACCGCTCGTTCCTGGGGCGGATCGAGGAGCGCATCCGCGAGCACCGCGTCAACGCCGAGTGGGCCGTCCACAAGACCGCCGAGGAGCTCGATGAGCGCTTCGCCCGCATCAACGACACCTACCTGCGCGAGCGCAGCGAGGACCTGACCGACGTCAGCCGCAACCTCCTGCGCAGCCTGCAGGGCCTGTCGCACCGCGACCTCGCGAAGCTGCCGGCGGAGTCGATCGTCATCGCCGACGACGTGACCCCCTCGGACGCCATCCGCCTCGGCCGCGAGCGCGTCCTCGGCTTCGTCATCGAGTCCGGCGGCCGCACCTCGCACACCACGATCATCGCCCGCTCCTTGAACCTGCCGGCGGTCGCCGGCATCGACGGAGTGAGCTCCGGCATCAGCGACGAGGCGCCGGTGATCATCGACGGCGGCAGCGGCACGGTGGTCGTCCATCCCACCCCCGAGGTGCTCGCGGAGTACCGGGCGCGGCAGCTCGCGCTCTGCTCCCGCGAGCGCGACCTCCTGGAGACCCGCGAGCTCGCGGCGGTGACGCGGGACGGCGTGCGTATCCAGCTGATGGCCAACATCGACCTGCCGGAGGAGGTCGACGAGGTGCGGCGCTTCGGGGCGGACGGCGTCGGGCTCTACCGCAGCGAGTTCCTCTACATCGAGAAGAACCCGGTCCTGCCGACCGAGGAGGACCACCTCGAGATCTATCGCCGGCTGGTCGAGGCCGCGGCGCCGAACCCGGCGATCATCCGCACCTACGACCTCGGCGGGCGCAAGCTCGCCCGCGAGATGATGGCGACCCACGAGGACAACCCGGTGCTCGGGCTGCGCGGCATCCGCCTGACGCTCGCCCGCCCGGACTTCTTCCGCACCCAGCTACGCGCCCTCTACCGGGCCGGCGTCCACGGCAACCTGTGGGTGATGCTGCCGCTGGTCTCGACGGTGACCGAGCTGCGCCAGTTTCGCGACTTCGCCGCCGAGGTGATGGGGGAGCTCGAGCGCGAGGGCGTGCCTTTCCGCCGGGACGTGCCGCTGGGCGCGATGATCGAGGTGCCGGCGGCGGCGGTGATGGCCGACATCCTCGCCCGCGAGGTCGACTTCTTCTCGATCGGCACCAACGACCTCATCCAGTACTCGCTCGCGGTCGACCGCAACAACGAGCACGTCGCCCATCTCTATCAACCCCTTCATCCGGCGATTCTCCGCATGCTACGCTCGATCATCGACAGCGCCGGCGCGGCGGGGATCGAGGTCAGCCTGTGCGGCGAGATGGCCGCCGACGTCCGCTATGCCCCGCTGCTGATCGGCATGGGGCTGCGGCGCCTCTCGATGAGCCCGCGGGTCGTCCCCGAGATCAAGATGCGGATCCGGGAGCTCGCGGCCTCCCGGTTGGCCGAGCTCGCCGAGCAGTGCATGGCGTTCGGCACGGCCGCCGAGGTGCAGCAGCACGTCGAGAGCTTCCTCGAGGTGGTCTCCGCCCCCAGCTCCTGACCTCTCCTGACCGCCCTGACCGCGCCACCGTAAGGAACCCACCCATGCGAGTACCCATCCGTCGGATCGACAAGCCCTGGGGATACGAGCTGATCTTCGCCCATACCGAGCGTTACGTGGGGAAGATCCTGCACGTCAACCCGGGGCAGGCCCTGTCGCTCCAGTACCACGAGCGGAAGGACGAGACGCTCTACCTCGCCGAGGGCGAGGTCGAGCTGGTGGTGGAGGAGGGGGGCCGCCTGGTCTCGACGGTTCTGCGGGGAGGGGACTCGTACCACATCGTCCCGCCCACCCGCCATCGGATGGTCGCCGGGGAGAACGGCTGCGACATCATCGAGGTCTCGACCCCCGAGCTCGAGGACGTCGTCCGCATCGAGGACCGCTATGGGCGCGCCTAGGGTGCTCCCCGCTTTGCTGGCGCCGGCTGCCTTGGCGCTCGGCCTCCTCGCCTGCTCCTCGGCGCCCCAGCCGGTGAGCCCGGCGAAGCCCGGTCGCGCGCCGGAAGCCGAGCCCTCGCCGTCCTCGACGTCCGTTGCTCCCGCACCTGCCCCAGCGCCCACGGCCGAGCCCGCCAAGACCGAGCCCACGCCCGGTCCCAAACCCGAGCAGCCCGCGAGCGCCGCGGCAGGCGCCGGGAGCAGCGTCGTAGTGATCGATCCGGGCACCGAGGAGGGCCGGCCGCGTTCGCTCGTCGAGGCGGCCAAGGCCGAGCGCGAGCGGCGGGCCCAGGCCGGCGAGCCGACCGTCGTCATCACCAACAAGAGCCTGGCCCATTCGAGCGGCCAGCTCACCCACGCCCAGCCGAAGAGGACGAAGGCCGAGGCCAAGGGGAAGGCGGCGGCAGCGGCTCCTCACGACGAGGCCTACTGGCGCAAGCGCGGCCTCGACATCCGCGTCCGCTGGCGCAGGTCGACCGAGGACGTCGAGCGCCTGCAGCAGGAAGCGGCCGATCTGCGGCGCCGTTTCTACTCGCAGGCCGACCCCGCGGTCCGCGACGCGCAGATCAAGCCGGAGTGGGACCGCACCCTCGAGCTCCTCGACAAGGCGCGCCTCGACATCGTGGCGGCCACGGGCGAGCTGGACGCGTTCATGGAGGAGGGGAGGCGGGCGGGAGCGCTCCCGGGTTGGCTCCGCGAGGGAACCGACCAGGAGCCCGAGCACAAGCCCGCCCCTCCCGCGCCGACCGACTCGATCGAGCCCCCCATCCTCCCACCCCCACCCGTCCTCAGGGATGGGCCGCCGTGAGCGCCGACCTCTCGCCGCCGCGCCGGGTCTTCATCGAGACCTGGGGCTGCCAGATGAACGAGCTGGACAGCCAGCGGATGGCCGGCCAGCTCATGCAGCAGGGGATTCTGCCGACGCGCAACCCCGAGGACGCCGACCTCATCCTGCTCAATTCCTGCAGCGTGCGGGAGAAGGCGGTGCAGAAGGTGTACTCGCGGCTGGGGGAGTACCGGCTGCTCCGCCGGACCAACGAGCGGCTGTTGATCGGCCTCTGCGGCTGCGTCGCCCAGCAGGAGGGGGAGCACGCCCTGGAGCGGGTGCCGGACCTCGACTTCGTCGTCGGGCCGGGACGGGTGGGGGAGGTGGGGGAAGTGGTCGCGCAGCGGCGGCTGGGACGGCGCGTCGTGGCCACGGGTTTCCCCGCCGACCGGCGCTACGACATCGACGCCGTCGCGAGAGAGGGCTCCTACAAGGGGATGGTCACGATCATCGAGGGCTGCAACAAGCACTGCACCTTCTGCATCGTGCCCCAGACGCGCGGCCCGGAGCGCAGCCGTCCCCTGGCGGAGATCGTCGAAGAGGTCCGGCACCTCCTCGCGTTCGGTTTCCTCGAGATCGAGCTGCTCGGCCAGACCGTGAACCACTGGCGCGAGCCGGAGGGCCCGCTCGACTTCGCCGACCTGCTGGCGGCGGTGGCGAAGCTCCCCGGTCTCGAGCGGCTGCGCTTCGTCACCTCGTATCCGCGCGACTTCACGCCGCGGATGGTCGAGCAGATCGGCCTCTACCCGAACATCTGCCCCTACCTGCACCTGCCCGTGCAGTCGGGCTCCAACCGGCTCCTCCAGCGGATGGGGAGAGGGTACACGCGGGAGGAGTACCTCGCGCTCGCCGGCCGGCTCCGCGCCGCGCGCGCCGGCCTCGCCCTCTCGACGGACTTCATCGTCGGCTTTCCGGGCGAAGAGGAGAGCGACTTCGAGCAGACGCTCGATCTCGTCCGCGAGGTGCGCTTCTCGACGGTCTACGCCTTCAAGTACTCGCCCCGCCCCGGCACCGCCGCCCCCCGCCTCGACGGCGCGGTGCCCGACGGCGTCGCTTCGGAGCGCCTGCAGCGCCTCTTCGATCTCCAGGAGTCGATCCAACAGGAGATCAACTCCGCGCTCGTCGGACGCGAGCTCGAGGTCCTGGTGACGGGGTGGGGGAGGCACGCGGGCTCCCAGACCGGACGGACGACCTGCCATCGCAGCGTCACCTTTGCCGTCGAAGGCGATCCGGTTCCATTCGGGCAGATCGCCCGCGTCGCCATCGAGTCGGCGTACGCTTACAGCCTCAACGGCCGTCAGGTCTGAGCTCCCAACCTCTCTCCGAGTGGCTCAGTTTGGTTACCGAGGACGGCCGCCATCGGGCCCCCCCACCCCTCACACCCCTCCACGCAGCCGTCCTCGGGCACCAAACAGAGCCG
>Ga0307470_10001119_pt1 | contig 10931 bp, 7 predicted proteins | sample atmos_gasesAM3C__FD_204565 | JGI IMG/M metagenome (GOLD analysis project Ga0307470, IMG submission 204565) | Hardwood forest soil microbial communities from Morgan-Monroe State Forest, Indiana, United States - atmos_gasesAM3C_05 | ecosystem: Environmental > Terrestrial > Soil > Temperate forest... | reverse complement strand
TTCAGCGTCTTCCGCGTTGCCGAGCACACGAAGCGCGGTCTGAAACAACTGGCGGTGGTAACGGCCAAACAGCGCTTCAATTGCTTGAGCGTCGCCACGCTGACCTGCACGAATCAACTTCTGTTCCGTAAGTTGCGTTGCATTGATCACTTGCGTTGCCATTTCTTCCCCCAAGTAGCTTCATATGAGTCATTACGAACGAAAAGGTTACAAAATTACATCAGTGAACCGGCACACTCCCCGCACCCTTCTTTGGACGCTTCAAAAGAAAGAAGATAGGAATGATGGCGAAAAAAATTACGCCCAAGAGCTTGAAATTATCAAGGAAGGCGAGCATGGTCGCCTGGCGCTGGATCATGTTGAAGAGCATGCCGTGAGCTTGCGCGGCTCCACCGGGTCCCGACGATCCACCCGATACGGATGCAACGGCAAATCCAGCCAATGTGGTCTTGAGTGCCGGATTCATGTCATTCACATGGTCCATTAGACGCGCCTCATGCATTTGGGTTCGCCGCTCGAGAAGGGTGGTAACCGTGGCGATGCCCACGCTTGCACCGATGTTGCGCGCCAGATTGATGATGCCCGTGCCCATGTTGGTTTTTTCGCGCGGCACGGTGGCGAAGGCCGAGACGTTGATCGGGATGAAGAGGAACGCGAGGCCGAAGGACTGCATCACGCGTCCGAGAACGGCATGCTTGAAATCAAGCGAAAGATTCCAGCCAGCCATGACCAGCAGGGCCGAGGCGGAGATCGTGCAACCAAAGGTAATCAGGTAGCGCGTGTCCACGCGAGAAACGAGAAAACCAACAATCGGCATGCAAAACATGATCGTTGCGCCGCCGGGAGAAAGCGCCAGGCCGGCAAGCGTGGCGGGATAACCCAAGAGCTGCTGGAGCATTTGTGGGATGAGGACTGTGCTGGAGTAGAGCACAAAGCCCAGGAAAAACATGGCGAGGGTCGAGATGGCAAAATTGCGATCCTTCAACATGCGGAAATCCACGACGGGCTCTTTGGCCTTGAACTCGCGAATGACGCCGCCAATCAAACCGACCAGCATCAGCACCGCGAACAGGCGGATGAAGCCGGAATCGAACCAATCGTCGCGCTGGCCTTTGTCGAGGATGATTTGCAGGCTGCCGAGGCCGAGGCTGATGAGGCCCAAGCCGATGTAGTCGATACGGAAGCCGTCGCTGAGCTTGATGCGCTTCATGTAGGGCGGATCGGAAACCAGAAGATACGTCAGGCCCAGCGAGAGAATTCCGACGGGGACATTGATGTAGAAAATCCAGCGCCAGGAGAAGTTGTCGGTGATCCAGCCGCCGAGCCACGGGCCGAGGGTGGGCGCGACGACGACGGCAATGCCGTAGACGGCGAAAGCCATGCCTCGCTTGGAGAGTGGGAACGTGTCGTTCAAGATGGCCTGTTCGCTGGGCTGCAAGCCGCCGCCGCCGACTCCCTGAAGAATGCGGAAGAACACCAGCATGCCGAGGCTCGCTGCAAAACCGCATAAGAACGAACTAAGCGTGAAAATGGCGACGCAGCCCATGTAGAAGCGCTTGCGGCCGAGGAGTGAAGAGAGCCAGCCGGAGAGCGGCAAAATCACCGCGTTCGAAACTAGATACGAAGTGAGCACCCAGGTGGATTCATCCGCGCTCGCGGAAAGATTTCCCGCGATGTGCGGCAGGGCGACGTTGGCGATGGAAGTGTCGAGAACTTCCATGAACGTCGCAAGCGTCACGGTGACGGCGATCACCCAGGGGTTGATCGAGCCATCCGGCATCCGCAGCTTGGAGATGAATCTTTCCATAACGTTTACTCAAAAAATCGCCCTACTTCGCGATCACCGTTGCATCCACATTCATGCCGGGCCGCAAAACGGCTTCGTTTGCAGGAATGGGATCAAGAACGATCTTTACCGGGATGCGCTGCACCACCTTGACGAAATTCCCGGTGGCATTTTCGGGCGGCAGCAGGCTGACGACGGCTCCCGTGGCTCCGGCGATGGAATCCACGTGGCCGGGGAACGTCTTGCCGTACGTATCGACTTCGACGTAAGCCTTTTGACCCGGGCGCATTTTGCGCAACTGGGTCTCCTTGAAGTTCGCGGTGACCCACACGTCTTGCAGAGGGACGATCACCATCAGGCCTTGGCCTTGCTGGACGATTTGGCCGTCTTCCACTTGCTTGTGTGTGACCACGCCATCGATGGGCGCGACGACGTTGCAATAGCTGAGGTTCAACTGCGCGGCTTCGACTTGCGCGCGGGATTGATCGACCTTTGCGAGCTTGGCCTGGGCATCGGCGGAGCGCATGGCCACGCGCTTGACGTCGGCGTGCGCGGTGGCTACGCCTGCTTCAGCTTGCAGAACGCGAGCTTTGGAGGCATCGAGTTGCGCGCGGCTGATTTCCACGTTGCGCTGGGCCTGCACGAGCTTTTGTTCATCGGCGTTCAGTGCGCTTGCGGTGGAATCGGCGTTGGCTTTCGCTGCGTCGTACTGTTGCTTGGAGATTTCGCCTTTCTCCATCAGCGGGAGATACCGCGCGAGGTCGGCTTGCGCGAGTTTTGCGTTGGCCCGGCTCTTTTCGATGTTGGCCTGCGCATAGGCGAGATCCGCGGTTTGCGATTGCTCGTAGGTGGCCTGGGCTCGCATCAGGTCGGCTTGCGCGCCGGCGAGCTGCGCCTGGGCGCTGGAGGTGCCGCTGGCGGTGTCTTCGCTGGTGCGCGGAACATCCACGCCGGCGGAGCGCGCTTCGCCTTCGGCGAGGGCCAGCGCGGCTTTGGCCTGGTCTAGAGCGGCTTGATAATCCGCGGGATCGAGCTGGACCAGAACTTGCCCGGCCTTCACCGCCTGATTGTCATTCACCTGAACTTTGGCGACGCGCCCGTAGATTTTCGCGGCGATTGGCGTGATGTGGCCGTCAACCTGGGCGTCGTCCGTGCTTTCGCGGTTGTGGAAGTAAAGGTACAAGCCAAGCAATGCCGCCAGAAGAATGACTCCGCCAACGATCAAGCGCCCGCGCAGCTTGGAATTGACCAGGGAGTCGGGCCCGAGATCGAGCTTCTGGGTTTCTCCGGGAGCTACCCTTGCATTTACCGCATTCTCTAGTCCTACATCGATCTCAACACTCATGGGTCCTCACTTCGCGTAAGTTTTTTCCATCTGCCCGACCGCGCGCGCGAAGTCGGCGCGGGCCTGGTTAAAGCGATAGAGCGCCGCGATCTGGTTATCGTTGGCGCGGGAAAGCGAATCCTGGGCGGAGATGACTTCAATGTTGTTGGCGACGCCGGCTTTGAAGCGGTCGCGGGCCTGGTCGACTTCTTCCTTGGCGAGCTGCACGCCGAGGTTGGCGACCTGCACTTCGCTGCGGGCGGATTGCAGATTCAGCAGCGCGGTCTTTACGTCGAGGGCGATCTGGTTACGCAGATCGGCCTTCTGCTGATCGATCTTTTGCAACTCGAGATCGGCCTTTACGATTTCCGCGCGGATGCGGCCGCCGGTGAAGAGCGGCATGTTGACGGAGGCCTCATATTGATAGGTGGGGATACCGTTGCTGGAAGAGGTGCCGAGGTACGCCCAGTTGCCGTCGAAGCGCAGGGAAGGCAAGCGTTGATACTGCGAGGCCTGCTTTTCGAGTTTCGAGGACTTTTCCTGTGATTCGATGGCTTTCCATTCCTGACGGGCGGAAAGAGCGTCTTCGATGCTGGCTTCCACGTCGGGCTGCGGCGTGTCGAAAAAGCTGAGTGAATCGGCGAGTTCGATTCTCTGCCGCGGATCGAGATTCAGCAGCTTGCTGAGGCCGTAGAGAGAAGTCTCGCGGTCATTTTCCGCTTCGATGAGGCGCTGCTTTTCGTTTTGCAGTTCGACGTTAGCGCGCAACGTGTCGATGCCCGTACCGACGCCTTCTTTTTGCAGGTCGGCTGCCTGATCGTAGAGGGCCTGGGCGAGATCAACCCGCGACCTGGAGGCTTCGACGTTGGCCACCGCTCGCAACGTGCCGATATATTGGGACACCACAAGGAGAATCACCTGTTCGCGTGTGGAAAGGCTGTTGGCCTTGCTGACATACACGTTGCTCCGTGCGGCTTGGTAGCGCTTCCAGAGGGAAAGGTCGAAAATGGAGCTCCCGAACGTGGGACCCGCCGAGAAGTTCTGGTAAGGGCCGATATGTTCCGGGAACGGAAATCCCGGAGGAAGCTTACCGCCAAACTGGGCAGCGACGTTTTCGCGGATCGCGGAATCCGCGACGCGCAAATCCGCCTGCGGCAAGAGATCGGAACGGCTAATGTTTTTGTCCTGGACGCTTTCGGCGGCGTTGAGCACGGCGATTTGCTGCGTCGGATTCTGCTTGATGGCCAGAGCGACGGATTGCTCCAGAGTCAGTTTGAGCGTATCGGTCGGCGAGTTAACGGGCAGAACAGAGTTCTTGGTCTGTGCGCCAGCGAAAGTTGGAACCAGCAGTAAACTGAAAAAGATGACGTAGAAGATAAATGGAGAACCTTTGGATGGATCGTTGTCTTTATCTTTAGGCTCGCGAGTTCCCGTTTTGCGGCCAGGCCCGATAATTTCCGTGACTATGGCCTGGTTGAGGCAGCCTTCAGCGAGGAGCTCGGCGCCAAGACGGTACATCTCTTTCAAAAGAGCTTTACCGGCGTTGTCGATGAAACTGACACCGCAGAGGTTAATGCAAAACTTTGGGCGTGGAGAAGTGGCGGAAAGTTCACGCCAGCACTGTTCCAGGGTAGCTACCCGGGGGCCGGAGAGGGAACCTTCTACGCTGAGGAAGAGTTTTCCCCGCCTATTTTCGGTGGTAATTCTTAACATGTGGCATGGGTCTCGATAGTGGCATGACTGCAAGGAGAGTGCCAATTGATGTTTGCTTCTGCTTGCAGATAACTTGTTTTATTACTATATGATACGCAAGAGTTCGCCTTGATGTGGCAAGCGCAATATGCTAATATAAGGGCATATGCCCAATATATGGCAACTGTCATTAGACCATATATTGGCATTTCTTGACAAGAGGGCGATCTCGGGGGTTTCTCTATTCAAATGATTGCATGGAACGAGTGGTCAATTCTCCCGGCCGCGTCTAGTGGCGAACGGCGATGGCCTGCATCTCGAAATGTCCGCCCCGGAGGAGCGAGCCAGCGCCAATGAATGCACGCGCGGGAAAATCCTTGGAGAAATAGGTACGGTAGGCGGCGTTGAATTTGTCGTAATAGGCGAGGTCGGTGCAGTAGACCTGCACGTAAACGAGGTCGTCCATGGTCATGCCACCGGCGGCGAGGGTGGTTTTGTAACCGTCGAGAAGGAGCTTTATTTCGTCTTCGATTTTTTCGGGCGCCTTGCCGGTCTTGGGGTCGAGCCCGATATTTCCGGCGAGATAGAGCGTGTCGCCGGCAAGGATGGCGTTGCTGAATGGGGCCTGGACCGGTTTGTCGGGCAAGTTGATGGCGCGGCGCTTGGATTGTGCTTCAGCCTGCGAGAAAGCGCCGCGAACAGTGAAGATGGTCGAGAGGCCGAGGGCAACGAATAGAATCCACACACGACGGTTCATGGAAAACTCCTGATCAACAAGATGTGCAACAGGCGGCGAGTGTAAATCGCGGACCAGGCGAGGGCAAGGAAAAAGCAGCGGTGATGGAATGCGGCCAAGATGCGGACTAACATTTGATAGAATGCCCGCGCATCTGGAGACACCAATGAAAACTCGACTGACGTGCTGGATTGGTACTGCAACGATTTTGCTGGCGATGGGTGTGCCGGCAGGCGCCCAGGAGGACCTGGATCAAAGGATCGACAACAACATCAACGACTGGGTGGGAACCTACAAGCATTTGCACGAGCATCCGGAACTTTCAACGGAAGAAAAGGAGACTTCCGCGCTGGTTGCCGCTCAATTGAAGAAGATAGGTTACGAGGTGACCGACCACTTTGGAACATACAATTCGGGGATGGCGGCATTTGGAGTTGTTGCCGTGCTGCGGAATGGGACAGGCCCGACGGTTTACGTGCGCACGGACATGGACGCGCTGCCGGTGACGGAAAATACCGGCCTGCCGTATGCGAGCAAGGTACGGGAGAAGCGGCCGAACGGCGAAGTGGGAGTCATGCATGCCTGCGGGCATGACCTGCACATGACCGTGTTCCTGGGCACCGCGAAGATGATGGCGGAAACCAAGCAGAAGTGGAGTGGAACGCTGGTGCTGATTGGGCAACCCGCGGAAGAAACCGTTGGCGGCGCATCAGCGATGTTGCACGCGGGCTTGTATACGAAATTCCCGAAACCGGATTATGTGATTGCGCTGCACGATTCGTCGTTTCTGCCGGCCGGGACAGTTGCCTGGCATTCCGGGCCGATGCTGGCGGGAGCAGACTCAGTGGACATTACGATCCGGGGATATGGAGGGCATGGCGCGGCGCCGTACGTGACGAAGGATCCGATCGTGATCGCGTCGGAACTGGTGGTTGCTTTGCAGACGATCGTTAGCCGGGAATCGGATCCGCTGGTGCCGACCGTGGTCACGGTGGGATCGTTTCACGCGGGAACGAAGCACAACATTATTCCGGATGAGGCGCACCTGCAGTTGACGGTGCGGACGATGACTCCGGCGCAACGCGAAAAAGTGCTGGCGGCCATCAAGCGGATCACGAACGGGATCGCCGAAGCGGCAGGGATTCCCGCGGAACGCGCGCCCATCATTGAAATCGCGAAAGACAATGTGCCGGCAACGATTAACGACCCGGGGCTGACGCAGCGCGTGGCCGCTGCGCTGGAGAAATCCCTGGGGAAGGAAAACGTGTGGCCGGGCCAGCCGATTATGGCCAGTGAGGATTTCAGTTTGTTTGCGCTGGAAGACCCGAAGCCGCCGATTTCGATGTTCTGGTTGGGGGCAACGGATCCTGCGAGGTGGAAAGAGGCGCAGGAAAAGGGGACGCGGCTGCCGGGGCCGCACTCGAGCGAGTTTGCTCCCTTGCCGGAGCCGGCGATTCGCACGGGCGTGAAGGCGATGACCGGGGCGGCAACGGAGTTGCTGCACAAGTAATTTACCAAGATGGCGGAAAAAAGAACGGACTTAACGCAGAGTTCGCTGAGAAAGAGCGCAGAGGACGCTGAGAAGAGAATTCCAGAAGCCTGTTAAGGCTTTAGTGATTCAGAGGAAGCAGGTGGTGAAGCGGGCGCGGGCGCTTGCTCGACATCTTTTGGTGGTTGTTTGCTTTCCTGCGTTGAGAGCTCCTTGATTATTTCCGCGGTGCGCTTCTGGCTGATTTGGCAACCGGCGTCATAAATGCGGCACTGGGCCAGGGTGTATTTGCAGCCGCAGGTGCAGGACTCGGCGTTGAACTTGTGAAGAGCGGCGTCGCGCTGCTCAGGGGAAAGTTTGGACATGTCCACGCCGGGGAGAATTTTGGCGCGGTCGGCGTGCTTCAGAAAAATGTCGCCCTCATCCTGAAAGGTTTCCACCTTGGCGGCAACGGGAAGGCCGAGGAGCGCGCGCACTTCGGTTTCATAGAGAGCGGGATTGAAGAGGCCGACGTGCTTTTGCACTACCCGGCCCTCGGGGTTGATTACAAACACAGTGGGCAGCGCGGCGATGCCGCCGTAGGCAAAGCGCGTGTCGGGATCGGCGAGCGCGACGGGGTAATTGATGCCCTCGGATTCGATCACACTGCGGATCTCTTTTTCGTCGTCGTCGTCCACCACCAGGCCAATAATCTGCAGGCGGTCTTTGTAGCGGTTCTGCAGCGCGATTAATTCAGGAATTTCTTCGCGGCACGGGCCGCACCAGGTGGCCCAGAAGTTCAGCAGGATGACTTTGCCGCGGGACGCCTGGAGTGTCAGGTCCTTGCCGGAGAATTCCTTTAGTTTAAAATCGGGAGCCGGATCGGGGTCGCGAACAAAGCGGATAACCGGCAGTTGAGCAAAGGCGGAGCCGGCGAAGGGAAACAAGACGAGCGCAGCGAAGAGGCCCGCGAGTGTCTGTGACAGAAGGCGTTTGCGATTTGGAAGCAGCTTCATCATGTACCTTTTCAGGAAAGCATAGTCTTCCGGTTAATCCAAGTGGGCGTTTCGTGTCAGACAGGGCGCTTGATGCCCAGCTTGCGGATGCGGGCTTGCAGGGTGGTGCGCTTCATGCCTAATAAGGTTGCGGCGCCCCGGGGGCCGGCGATGCGCCAGCTGGTTTGGCGGAGGGCGCGAATAATGTGCTGGCGGTCGGCGTCTTCCAGCGTGGCAATTGGAGGCGAAGGAGCGTTGGGAGCGGCGATTATTGCCATGGGGTTGGCTGACTGTTCCGAGGCGCCGGCGGCGGCTGAGAAAGCGGCTGTGGCCGCCTTCAATTCGCCGACGGGCACGCGCAATTCTTTCGCAGGGGAGAGCAAGACAGCTCTCTCAATCAGGTTTTCGAGCTCGCGGATATTACCCGGCCAGGAATAATTGACCAGCGCGTCCATGACATCGGCGGGGATATATTCGACGGTTTTGTTCTGGCGGCGGCTGAAAGACTGGACGAAATAGCGCACGAGCAGAGGCACGTCTTCGCGGCGCTCGCGGAGCGGCGGGACAAAAATGGGGAAGACGTTCAGGCGGTAAAAAAGGTCGCTGCGGAATTTGCGCTCGGCGACGAGTTGGGCGAGATCCCCGTTGGTTGCGGCGACGACGCGCACGTCCACGCGCAGCGTGCGATTGCCGCCGAGGCGTTCGAATTCCTGCTCCTGCAAGACGCGCAGCAGTTTGGGCTGGAGCTCCAGAGGCAAGTCGGCGATTTCATCAAGGAAAATCGTGCCGCGGTCGGCAAATTCAAAGCGGCCCATCTTCTGGGTGAGGGCGCCGGTGAAGGCGCCACGCTCGTGGCCGAAAAGTTCGGATTCGAGAAGCCCAGCCGGAATCGCGGCGCAATTTACCTTGACGAAAGTGCGTTCCCGGCGCGGGCTGAGGTTATGAATCGCCCGGGCGATGATTTCCTTGCCGGTGCCGGTTTCGCCCTGGATGAGGACCGTGGTTCCAGCGGGGGCCGCGAGCTCCACTTGCGCCAAGGTGCGGCGCAGCACGGGGCTGTCGCCGATGATTTCTTCGAAGTTGAACTCGGAGCGAATTTCCTCTTCAAGGTAGAGCTTTTCGACGGCGAGTTTGTCTTTGAGCGCGTCAATTTCTTTGAAGGCCAAGGCGTTTTCGAGGGCGATGGCGACTTGCACGCCGACTTGTTGCAGGAGTTCGACGTCGGCAGGCGTAAACGCATCGGGATTGCGGCTGGCGAGATTTATTGTGCCGAAGGTGCGCCCGTGCGTGGTCAAAGGCACGCAACAGATCGCCTGGACCGCTTGTTCGCGCAAAAAACGCAAAACGTCGTGACGAAATCGATCAAGGTCCTTGCCGCGCGTAATAAGCACCTGGCCACTGGAGAAGCATTGCCCGGCGGGCGAGCCTTCGAGCGGAACGGTGATTTCGGGTTTGGCGATGGAGGAATTTCCGGGCAGATCCAGATAATGGATTTTCAGGAGACCGGAGGCGGCGTCGAGCAGCGCCAGACTAGTGTAATCGTGCTGAAGAACGGGTTTGATCGAAGAAACGATCCCTTTAAAAACGATGGCGGGATCGCGGGTGCTGACCAGGAGATTGTTGATTTCGAGGAGGACCTGCAAACGGTCGCGTTCGCGCGCCAACTGTTTCTGGTAGGCTTCCGCGGCTTCGAAATTCAAGGCGTTATCTACAGCCACGGCCACCTGGGCGGCCACGCGCCTCATGAACTGGATTTCGGCTTCGCTGATGCCCTGTGGGATGTAACGCCCAAAAACCATGGTGCCCAGCCGATGATGAGCAGTGGTCAGCGGAAGAATGGCCGTGGAATGCACGCCGACGGCCTGCAACTTTTTCATGAAGTGGGGATAGCGCGCGTCTTTGGAGGTGTCCTGGGTGAGGAAGAGCTCCTGGTTTTCGAAAACCCAACCGGAGGGAGAGTTGGCGACGGGCATTTCTTCCGGACCTTCCTGTGGGAGAGGAACGTGCGTTTCCAGGATGTGCAGCCGCATAGTGCCGCGGGCAGGATCGTGAAGAATCAGGCCAAGAAAATCGAATTGCAGGACGGCGTGGAGGCGATTGGAAAGTTCGTGGAAAAGAAGCTTGAGATCGCGCTGCTGGGCAATCGTTTCGCTGACTTCGAGGAGGGCTTCGAACTGCCGTACCGGTTGCGTGAGGGGCGAAGAAGGGACGATTTCGGGAGTTGTATCTGACAGCTTCGCCATAAAGACGAGAATAGCATCGGGCTTGGCGGGCTCACAACCGAAAGTGGGGTGTGCGGGAAGAGGGAGGTCGTATACTTTGTGCTTCGATCGAGAATGGAAGAATTGAAGTTGGGCGGAAAAACGTGTGTTGATCAAGCTTTGGAACAGGAGTTCCTCTCGCCAGGCGTTTGCATTGGGACTGGTGCTCGCACTGGTTTCAAGTGCGGGATGCGGATCCGAGCCACAGCGGGAGACATCTCGACTCGATTATCGCCCACAACAACCTGGAGAGCCGCGGGGCGCAGCAAATCGTTATGACCTTTCGCGAGATGAAGAACGCGGCGGGCATACGTTGGCGCGGCACGTGGCGCGTACGGATGATGAGTTGCGGGAAAGACTTGCCCGCGAACGAAATATCTCGGCGGCCTCCACGTGGACGGACCGTGAAACAGCGGAGACTGTGGTAGCGGAAGCCTTGGCAGCGGAACACGGTCGCGTAGATAGCTGGATTCGGCGGGGATACCCGCGCGTCAACCTGGCCCTGCATTATAATGCCGGGCGCGTGATCGGCCGCAGCTTGAGGCGCGGGGATTCGCTGACGGCAGATTGTTCCAGCGCGGTGATTGTGTTGCGCGCGGACGGGCCGGAGAGTTTCTACGTGTTGACCACATATCCGGAGGCGCGTGAATGACAGAAGACGAGAAAAAG
>Ga0307470_10001118_pt1 | contig 10932 bp, 6 predicted proteins | sample atmos_gasesAM3C__FD_204565 | JGI IMG/M metagenome (GOLD analysis project Ga0307470, IMG submission 204565) | Hardwood forest soil microbial communities from Morgan-Monroe State Forest, Indiana, United States - atmos_gasesAM3C_05 | ecosystem: Environmental > Terrestrial > Soil > Temperate forest... | reverse complement strand
GGGGTAAGCATGAGGTCCACCTTTGTTTGATACTAACGCGGGTAGCTTCGAGTCGGACGGAGTAATTAGCGGAAAAGAGGTATGCGCCATTGCGGTGACATACCATCCAGACACGGAGTTACCCTCGCGGCTCAGCCGCATTCTGCGGCAGGTCAGCCGGCTGGTGATCGTGGACAACGGCTCTAGCGACGCTGAAATCACGACGCTGCAAGGGTTCGCCGCGAATCCGTCGGTCACGCTGATGCTGAATTTCACCAATCTCGGCATTGCGATTGCGCTCAACAACGGCATTGACCGTGCCGCCACGCTCGGATTCAAGTGGGTACTGCTATTAGACCAAGACAGCTGCATCGATGATGACATGGTACAGACCTTGATCGAGGTTCAAGCGGCCTTCCCCGATCGAGATCGATTGGCCGTGATTGGATCGGGTTTCCGAGACGCCGACGAAGCGCCGCGAGAGCCGACCGATGAAAACCGCGGGAGCGGTTGGGAAGAAGCGGAATCGGTCATCACCTCGGGCTCTTTGATTCCGCTCAAGGCGCACGCTGTCGTCGGGCCTTTCAGGGAAGAATTCTTCATCGATTATGTGGACACCGAGTATTGCTTTCGAGCGCGCGCCAAGGGTTATCGAGTGATCAGAACGCGAAAGCCGATCATGCGGCACGCGATCGGGGCAGTCACCCGACACCAAGTGTTGTGGCTCAACAAGTGGACATTCAACCATCCGGCCGATCGACGCTATTACATCGCGCGGAACGACACTGTCATGCTGCGTGAGTACGGGCACTACGTATTGGGATTGTGGGCCTTGAAGAGTTTCGGGCGCTGCGTGCGCCTGTGCAAGCGCATCGCCCTGTACGAAGAAATGAAACTCCAGAAGATCATAGCCGTCGCCCAGGGGTGGTGGGACGGAATACGCGGACACATGGGTCCTCGTCGACGCCGGCGTTCAACGAACGCTGTCGGAGCATCGTAGTCCGTCCGCGACCCCGTGGCTTGAGAATAATTCCGGCTAGGCCGCGGAGACTTCGAGCCGGTCGACCTGCTTATAGGCGCGCGAGAATCTTTGCCGGCGCTGGCCTTTCTTGTCCTGGAACTGTTTGAGTTCGTCGAACTTGAGCTTCATCGGCGCGCTGTTGCCGCTGTAGATCGTCAACACCTCGCCGGGGGCCACCACCGCCATGGCCACCAGGTACTCGTCGCGATCCGCGGATTTCTTTCCGGGAATCCCGAATAGGTTTTGCCCCTTGCCGGCGCTCATCTCTTCGATTTGCGCGGTCGGCAGCGCCAGCACTTCGCCGTCGTCGTTGACGAATATCGCGAGCGCCGCCGTCTTTTGCGCGATCGGCTGCGCCGGCAGAACCCGCGCATTCTCCGGAACCTTGAGCACCGATTTGCCTTTTTTGTTGCGCGCGTACAGCTCGCGCAATTTCACCGCAAACCCATAGCCCGCATCGCTGGCCAGCAGCCACAGGTCGTCCGGCTCGCCGATCAGCACCGCGGCAAAAGTGGCTCCGTCAGGAGGATCGACGGTGCCCGACAGCGGCTCGCCGTAACCGCGCGCGGCCGGCAGCTGGTGGGCGTCCAAGCTGTAGGCCCGGCCCGTCGAGTCGATGAAAACGGCCTGCTGCAAGTTGCGGCCGCGGGCGGCGGCCTGGAATTCATCCCCGCTCTTGTAACTCAAGGAGCGAACATCGATGTCGTGCCCCTTCGCGGCGCGCACCCAGCCCAGGCGCGACAGCACGACCGTGGTCGGCTCGCTGGTGAGGAGTTCGGTTTCCGAGATGGCCTGGGCGGCCTCGCGCTCGACGAGCTTGGTGCGCCGCGCATCGCCGTACTCTTCCGCATCCTCGAGCAATTCCTCGCGCACCAGCTTGGTGAGCCGCGCCTTGCTCTTCAGAATCTTGTCGATCTCGTCGAGCTCTTCGGCGAGCTTCGTCTGTTCTTCGCGGATCTTCATTTCCTCGAGCTTCGCGAGACGGCGCAGTTTGGTCTCGAGAATCTCCTCGGCCTGCGCATCTGAGAGCTTGAAGCGCTTGATCAACGCCGGCTTCGGCTCATCGATGGTGCGCACGATGCGGATCACCTCATCGAGATTCAGGTAGGCGATCAGCAGGCCGTCCAAAATATGCAAGCGTGCGGAGAGTTTTTCGTGGCGGAATTTCAGGCGCCGCGTCACCGTGTCCTTGCGAAACTCCAGCCACTCGAGCAGCAGCGCCTTCAACCCCATGACTCGCGGGCGCCCGTCGAGCGCGATGACATTCAGGTTGACCCGGTAGTTGCGCTCCAGATCCGTGGTCGCAAACAAATGCACCATCAGCGCGGTGGTGTCGACGCGATTGGACTTCGGCACGATCACCAGGCGCGTCGGATTCTCGTGATCCGACTCGTCGCGGATATCCTCCACCATGGGCAGCTTTTTCTGCTGGATCTGCGCGGCAATTTGTTCCTGTATCTTGCTGCCGGAGGCCTGGAACGGCAGCGCATCGATGACGATCTCGCCGTCCTCGATTTCGTAGGTGGCGCGTGCCCTGAAGCTGCCGCTGCCGGTCTCGTACATCTGCACCAGATCCGCGCGCGGCGAGACGATCTCACCGCCGGTGGGCAGATCGGGTCCTTTGACGTGCGCCATCAACTTGCGCGTGGTGAGCTCCGGATCATCGAGCAGCGCCACGCAGGCGTTCACGACTTCGCGCAGATTGTGCGGCGGGATGTCGGTCGCCATGCCCACGGCGATGCCGGAACCACCGTTTAGCAGCAAATTGGGCACGCGCGCCGGCAGCATGGCGGGTTCTTCCAGCGAGCCGTCGAAATTCGGCGCCCACTCCACGGTGCTTGAGCCCAATTCCTGCAGCAGCAGGTCCGCATAGCGCGTGAGGCGCGACTCGGTGTAGCGCATGGCAGCGAACGACTTAGGGTCATCCGTCGATCCCCAGTTGCCCTGGCCATCGACGATCGGATAGCGGTAGGAGAAGTCCTGCGCCATGTGCACCATGGCCTCGTAGCAGGCCGAATCGCCGTGCGGATGGAATTTGCCGATGACATCGCCGACCGTGCGCGCCGATTTTTTGTGTTTGGAGCCGGCCGCCAGGCTCAGCTCGCTCATAGCGTAGATGATGCGCCGCTGCACCGGCTTCAAACCGTCGCCCAGCGCCGGCAGCGCACGGTCTAGGATGACGTACATCGAGTAGTCGAGGTAGGCGCTTTCGGCAAAGGCCTTGATGGGCCTGCGCTCGACGCCCTCAAAATTCAGTTCTTGGTCTTTCATGGTGAATCGCTACAGATGGGCGAGGTTGCCCTTGCTCTCCAGCCATTCGCGCCGATCGGCCGCGCGCTTCTTGGCGAGCAGCATGTCGAACAACTGGTCCGGACTGTCCTTGGCGTCGATGGTGAGTTGCACCAGGCGGCGTGTTTGCGGCGCCATGGTGGTTTCACGCAATTGGGTGGCGCTCATTTCACCCAGGCCCTTGAAGCGGGTCACCACTGCCTTGGTGCGCGAATTCGCCTCGGCAATGCGCTTCAGCGCCTTCTCGCGCTCGGCTTCGTCGAGGGCATACACCACTTCCTTGCCGGCGTCGATGCGAAACAGCGGCGGCATGCAAACGTATATATGCCCTGCCGTCACCAGCGGACGGTAGTGGCGCAGGAACAATGCGCACAGCAACGTGGCGATGTGCTGCCCGTCGCTGTCGGCGTCCGCCAGAATGCAGATCTTGTGGTAGCGCAGGCCCGATAAATCCGTGGTGGCGGGATCCACCCCGATGGCGATGCTGATGTTGTGCACCTCCTGGGACTGCAGCACCTCGCTGGCATCCGACTCCCAGGTGTTCAAGATCTTTCCGCGCAGCGGCATGATGGCTTGGGTTACGCGGTCGCGTGCCTGTTTGGCGGAGCCACCGGCCGAATCGCCCTCGACCAGGAACAGCTCGCCGCGCGCCGGATCCTGGCTAACGCAATCGGCCAGCTTGCCGGGCAGCGCGGGACCGGCCACCACGCGCTTGCGCGCGACTTTCTGGCTGTCCTTGAAACGCTGTTGCGCATTGGCAATCGCCATCATGGCGATTTTCTCGCCCTGATCGGGATGCTGATTGAGCCACAGCGCGAAAGCGTCCTTGATCACACCCTGCACGATGCCCGCCGACTCGCGCGAAGAAAGTTTCTCCTTGGTCTGTCCGGCAAACTGCGGCTCGTGCATCTTCATGGAAAGCACGAAACTCACGCCGTCCCACACATCCTCGGGTGTGAGCTTGAGACCCCGCGGCACCAGGTTGCGGAACTCGCAGAATTCGCGCACCGCATCGGACGCGCCGGTACGCAAGCCGTTGACGTGCGTACCCCCCTCGGTGGTGGGGATCAAATTGACGTAGCTCTCGGTGACTGGATGCTCGGACTCGAGCACCCATGCAAATGCCCATTCCAGGCCGCCCCCCTCGATGTCGCGCTTGCCGTAGAAGGTTTCCGCCGGCAGCCACTCGCCCTTGCCGAGTTCCTCGGCGAGATACTGATGCAGGCCGCCGGTGTAGAACCATTCGTCCTTCTCGCCGGTAACCTCGTTGTGGAGCGTCACCCGCAGATTCGGGCACAGCACGGCCTTGGCGCGCAGCACCTGTTTGAGCTTCGGCACGGCAAACTTGTCGGAATCGAAGTATTTCGGATCCGGCCAAAAGCGGATGGTGGTGCCGGTCCTGGACTTCGGCACATCGCCGACGACCTCGAGTTTCGATTTGGGTTTGCCGCCGGCGTAGCTCTGGTTGTATTCCTTGCCGCCGCGGCGCACCCACACTTCGAGGTTCTTGGACAAGGCATTGACCACCGACACGCCGACGCCGTGCAAGCCGCCGGAATGCTGATAGCTCTTGTCGTTGAATTTTCCGCCGGCGTGCAGGCGCGTGAGAATCAGCTCGACGCCGCTGATCTTCTCATTCGGGTGGATGTCGACCGGCATGCCCCGGCCGTTGTCCTCGACTTCGCAAGAGCCGTCCTTGTGCAGCGTGACATCAATGGTGTCGGAATGGCCGTTGATCGCCTCATCGACGCTGTTGTCGATCACCTCGTGCGCGAGATGATTCGGCCGCGTCGTGTCGGTATACATGCCCGGACGCCGGCGAACCGGGTCCAAGCCGCTCAATACCTCGATGTCGGAGGCTGTATAGGAAGACGCTGCCATCGTTGCTCACCCGCCCATGGCGTTGCCGCCAAACAAGGCGGCGGAGTCTACCATGCGCATCCACGGCTGATCAGCTGGCGGCCCCCCCGCGATTCGGCTATCTTCGGCGCATGGGTATCGCGAACATTCAGAATCTGGTGCGCACTCCGCCGGTGCTGCCGCGTCCTTACGGCATCCGGGTACGCCTCAAGACGGGAGATCCGTTCGCGAAACTGCTCGGCACCGATTGGCAGAAGACCCATTGGTTCTTCACGGCGGCGGAACGCGACCGTGTCCTGGAGGACATGTCGCGCAAACATGAATACTCGCGAATCGGCGACCAGCCCGCGCTGGTGTTCGAGAAAGTCGAAAAACTGGCCGAAAGCCGCAATTTCTAGTTAGGCGCTTCGCGCAGGTTCCTTCCGGAACCCTTAAGGTCGGGGTCGCTTCGACCCCGTAGATTCGGCGCGCAGCGCCTGGGAAGACCCCGTAGATCCGGCGCGCCAGCGCCTAAAAAGTGCGGCCGAGGAATAGATAAAACGCGGCGGTCCCGGTCGTGTCGTAGCCCGATCCGAGATAAACCGGGCCAAGAAAGGTGTCGAACGCCAGGAACAGCGACGCATCCTTGTGCGCCGATGCAACGCTGAAATCGCCGCGGTGCTCCCAGGTATTGCCGAGTTCCAACGACATGCCGATGTAGGCTGGAAACTCGAAAAATCCCTCTCCGCCGCGGCCGATCTTGCGAAAATAGATCGCGCGGGCGATTGCATAGTGCGGGCCGATCAACGACGTCGGCGCGAGGCCCGACAAATTGAAGAATCCGCCCAAGGAATAGAACTCGGGCAAAGCGTTCGGTCTGAAATCGCCGTCCAGCGTGCTGCCGGCCGAAGTCCAGAGCAGCACGGTGTTGCGCCCGCGCGAGCGCGCCATCAACCAATCGGCCTGCACTCGATCGGACACCACGTCGGCGCCCAGATTGCTGCGATTGGCGTCCCAGGACACATTGAAAGTCTGGCCCTCGCGCGGAAAATGCACGTTGTCGAGGCGATCGTAGCTGAACTTGAAGAAGTACTCGCCGATGTTGTACTGCTGTTCCACCAGGTCCGGGTCGCCGAAGCGCACCCGTGTCAGGCCGTTGGTTCTGTGGATTCCGGCACGGATTTCGCCCCAGTTGCCGAGGTTGCGTCCGACGTCGAGATCGGCTTCGGCTTCGCGGTCGCGAAAATCGGCGACCTCGATATTCTTGGCATAGATCGGCAGATCGCGCGCCTCGACGCGCGCGCTCGGCGCCACGAACCAAGTCCGCGACGCATCGAGCGGCTGATAGAACTCGCCGATGATCTTGGGATCGCTGCCGATCTGCACGTCGGTGAGGAATTCCGCGCCCAGTTCGTTGATTTCGCTCAATACGAAGCGCGCCGCCGCGTTGTAGCGGCTATTGCCCTGGAAATCATCCTCCAGATTCAGCCCGAAACGCAGGTAATTGGGGCCCCAGGATTTGCGCCGCGCCCGCACTTCGAGGCCGGATTCCTGGTCGGCGCCCTGGCCTTGGTCGACCAGGCTGTAGTCCAGGGTCTCGAAATTTCCCAGGCCGTACAGGTCGGTGATGTGCTTGCCCACCTGGCCGAGGTCGAGCGGCTTGCCCACCAGCGGCTGCATCTCCGCCATGATGGTTTTTTCATAGCGTTTGGATTGTTCGTCCACGCGCACGAACTGGATGGGAGGCAGCCCCGGCTGGCGCGCGGCCCGGCGCGCCAGGTAATCGCGATATGCGCCGTCGCCGACGCCGTAACCGGAGAGTTTGGCGATGGCGGCGCGCGCCGCGTCCTCGCCGCGGGCGATGACGGCGCTTGGCTGGGTAAAATCCGTCGCCGGCGTCGAGCCCAGATTCGGTTCGATCAATATGTCCTGCGGGCCCAAGCTCGCCTTTTGGCGGTCGGAGTCCTTGCGCACCAGAATCGCCAGCATCTGGTTGGAAATCGACAGCGCGGAATCGAGCGCGGCCCGCGGCTGCAAGGGAAAGCTCACGTCCGACACGATGAGAATGTCCGCATGCATGGCACGCGCCACGCTGACGGGCAGATTCTCCGCCAATCCGCCGTCGACCAGCAGGCGGCCGTTCGATTCGACCGGCGCGAACACGCCGGGCGCGGACATGCTCGCGCGCATCGCGATCGCGAGATCACCCTTGTCCATCAGCACGGCATTGCCGGTCTCCAAATCGGTGGCCACCGCGCGAAATGGAGTGGGCAACAAATCGAAATCCGTGCTGTTGCTGAACGGCAGAGTCAGTTGACGCAGCGTCTCCTGCAGCTTTTGCCCTTGAATGAAGCCCTTCGGCAGCAAGATTTTTCCGTGCTTCAAGCCGAGCGGCAGCCGCACCAGGAAATTGCGGTCGTCCTGTTTGCGCCTGAAGGCGAGGTCGCGGCGCGGCGGCGCATCGCGAAACGCTTCCTGCCAATCGAGCGAGCGCATGGTGGCGTCGATGTCGTGCGCCGTCATGCCGCTGGCATACAGTCCGCCGACGATGGCGCCCATGCTGGTGCCGGCGATGCAGTCGACGGGGATCTTCAGATCCTCGAGGACCTTGAGCACGCCGATGTGCGCCATGCCGCGCGCACCGCCGCCGGACAGCACCAGGCAGATCCGTGGACGAACCGCTGGATCGGCGGCCGCCCAGGACCCGGAAGGCCATAGGCAGCCCGCGCCCAGGGCGCAGGTCAATCCAAGCCGTACAATGAGCTTCCCCATGTTGGGGAGCTAGTTTAGTTCACGACGTCGATACGGGAAGCAGTAAAGGTATTGGTGCCGCGGTTATACGTGCCCGTGGCGACGAAGCGCAGGGCCGGAGTCGCGGCGACGATGGACTTGGGCACCTGGCTCACGAACCCCGAGAAGGTGTTGAACACCGTGATGGCGGTCGTGTTCGCGGTCGACGTGAGGTTGCCGATGGCAAACGCGGGTAGGAATACCGGCGGTAGGCCGGATGTGGCGGCCGGCGGCGGCTGCGGAACGATGAGCGGAGTGGCGGTCAGCCCGGTCTTGAGATCGATGCTCTCGGAGCCGATACGGATCACACCGGCGCTGTAGTGCGCGTTGCTGAGGTCGATCGTCAATCCGGCACTCGTCAGGGTGGCGAACGGTGCGGTCGTCCCGGCGCTGGTCCAGTCCACCTGCAGACGGGCCGGCACGGACGCCTCCGTGTTGATGGTGAACGCGTTGAAATCCGGGGGCGCGGAGCCGAAGGGCGTGGTAATGCCGCCGATCCAGAGCGGCTGGCCGGTTGCCGGGGTCCCGGTCGTCACGGCGCCGCTGGTATCCACGGCATAACTGGCGGGCGTCACCGCGCCGGCACCATTGCCGGTGAAGGTATAGTCCGCGACCGGCCAATTGTCGATGGTTTGCAGATTCAGCAGCAGGCTGCCCGACGCTGAGGTCACTAGCGAACCCCACAGATCGGTCGATACGAGGCGCACCGATCCCGCGTCGGTGCTGGAGCCGGTGGCGTCCAGCGTCACCACCTTGGAAGCCGGCAACTCGTAGAGGCCGCGGGCGATGATGTGCTGTCCGACGGACACCGAATTGTAGTCGAGTCCCGTGAGGGTCGTGCTGCCGTCGACGGTTACTTTGGTGCCGGGTCCCAGCAGGACCACGGCGTTGGCCTCGTTGTATTGGCTGGTTCCGTCGTTCAGCTGCAGAGTCGAGCCGCGCAAAGTCAGCGTGTTGCCGCTGCGCGCGATCACATCGCCTTCGAGTCCCTGAGTGAAGAAGTCCTCGAGCGTGCTGCCGGCAAGCACAAAGGTTGACTTGAAATCTCCCGCCGTCACCGCCGCATTCAGTGTCGCGGTCGGCTGCAAGGTGGTGTAGGCCGCGGTCATGGTGGTGCCGGCCGACGTTTGCGACAGCGCGGTCAGGCCCGCGGCGCCGACGTAGGTGGTTCCATTGATGGTGTACACCGTCTTGGAATCGTTGAAAATCGTCAGCGTCCCCAAACTGTCCACTTCGTCGAAGAAAGGCCGCACGAACACCGTGTAAGTGCCGGCCCCGATGCTGGAGTTGATCAGCGGCCCGCGCACGCGGATCGGCTTGGTATCGGACGGACTGGTAGACACCGTCATGAACGGCTTGATGGTCACGGTCGGCGGGCTGGTCGCCAGGTTCACCACGCTCGAAGCGGCGATGTCGAAATCGATGGCCAGGCGGATGGCGCTCGACGACGCATAAGTCGGCTGGATGACCGGAAGATGGGCCGGGTCGAAGGTCACGTTGACCGTCTGGGTCGTCACGGCGGCGCCCGTCGTATCCACGACTTTCGCTTTCGTCGGCACGCCGTTGACCATGACGGAGATATTGGCGTTCGTATAATCGAGAACGATACTCGCCGAGGTGTAGGTATCGTTCGGGACGCTCGCGGCGCTCCAAAGCTCGGAGATGTTGTTGAGCTTGGTGAAATCGACGATTTCGGGCGCCTGGACCGGGGTCACTAGCCCGGTGACGTTGCCCGTCAGCGACAGGGAATCGACGTTGACGGTGTAGCTGGTGAAATCTCCCGGCGTGTCGCTCAAGGTGACCCAGGCGATGCCGAAGCCGCTGTTGAGATTATTGTTGTGGCAGCCGGCCGCGATAACGGCGGCGGCGCACAGGAGCGCGCTCGAACATTTGCGAGCGTATCGGCCGAACGATGGGTGCACTACAGCTTCCAATATTGTGGGGTTGGGGGATTTAGGCTGCGTAGAATAAAGACTTTCGAGAGCCCGCGTGCGGCAAAGTTCCATTTGCGGGCGTCAACGAGCCCTCGGGCGGGGGACCTGCTGGGTGATGCAGTGGATATTGCCCCCGCCGAGCAGCACTTCGCGAGTGGCGATTCCCAGCACCTTGCGGGTGGGAAACAGACGCTCGAGCGCGGCCTGCGCCGCGGCGTCATGGCGCTTGTCGTATAGCGGCATCACGACGCATTTGTTCGCGATATAGAAATTGATGTACGACGCCGGCAAACGGTCGCCGGCTTTGCGCGGGCGGCTGCCGGCACGCGCGTCGATCCCGGCCGCCTCCTCGGCGGTCATGTGCAGCGGCCCCGGCTGGTGGATTTTGTGAATCGTGAGCCGCCGGCCGCGCGCGTCGCGCGCCCTGCTCAAGCGCCGGTAGGCATCGTGAGAAATCTCGTATTGCGGATCCTCGCGATCCGCAGTCCAGGTAAGAGCGACGTGACCGGGGCTGGTGAAGCAGGCCAGTTCGTCGATGTGGCCGCCGGTCTCATCGAGGTACACGCCCTTGTCCAGCCAAATCACGGTGCTGACGCCCAGGTAGCGGCGCAGCCGTTCCTCGACCTCGGCGCGCCCGAGCTGCGGGTTGCGGTTCGGATTGAGCAGGCATTCTTCGGTGGTCAGGCAGGTGCCCTGGCCGTCGACGTGGATGGCCCCGCCTTCCAGCACGAACGGCGTCCGGTACCGATCGGCGCCCTCGATTTCCAATACCTTCTGCGCCACCTCGTCATCGCGGTCCCAGGGAAAGTACAGGCCGCCGCGAAGACCGCCCCAGGCATTGAACGTCCAATCGACGCCTCTGCGCCGGCCCTTGTCATCGATGACGAAGGTCGGCCCGCAGTCGCGAATCCATGCATCGTTGCTGCTGATTTCGACGAGGCGCACGTCGAGGGGCAGGCGGGCGCGCGCATTTTGGAATTGCGCCGCCGAAACGCCCATGGTCACCGGCTCTGCGGCGGCGATAGCGGCCGCGATGGCCGCAAACACCGCCTGTGCCGGCTTCGCTCCTGAACGCCAGTT
>Ga0307470_10001117_pt1 | contig 10940 bp, 9 predicted proteins | sample atmos_gasesAM3C__FD_204565 | JGI IMG/M metagenome (GOLD analysis project Ga0307470, IMG submission 204565) | Hardwood forest soil microbial communities from Morgan-Monroe State Forest, Indiana, United States - atmos_gasesAM3C_05 | ecosystem: Environmental > Terrestrial > Soil > Temperate forest... | reverse complement strand
CGCTTCGCGTCGACCGCGAGTTACTTCGGCGAATCCAGCAACTCCGCGATCTTCTCCAGCGCGGCACACAGGCCGTTGATGGCGAAGGCAACGGCTGCGGCATCATGCGCGGTCGATACGGCGAGTATTCCGCCGGGGCCGATCAGCACGCCCTCACTCAGCGCGGCGAGATGAAACAGCGAGGCCACCCCGAGCGCCGAGGGATCGTCCTCATGCCGCTTGGGATCGGCAGCGAAGGCGATCCCAGCCACCGACCCCATGCCCGTGAGGATGATCTCGAGACCCAACTGATCCGCACGGCGCGCGAGCGCATTGCGGATACTGAGGCTGGCCGCGTCCATGGCGGCGATGCGCTCCGCGGTCAGCTCGCGCATGGTTGCGAGGCCGGCGGCGCACCCGAGGGGATTGCCGTTGAACGACCCGCCGTGAAATACGCATCCTTGTCGAGTGGGATCGAAGATCTTCATGATCTCGCGCGAGCCTCCGAAGGCGCCGAGCGCGGTTCCGCCACCGAGGAATTTCCCCAATACGACCAAGTCCGGGTGCAGATCGAATTTCTCGGCGGACCCGCCCACCGCGAGCCGCAGCATCAGACAATCGTCCAGAATGCTGAGTGCCCCATGGCGACGCGCCAAAGTCTCCAAGTCAGACAGAAACCCGGCCGCCGGCGGCACCACGCGGCCGGTGACCAATACCGGTTCCATGACGATCGCGGCAACATCTCTGCCGTGCTGGGCCATGATGCGTTCGAAGCTGGCGAGGTCGTTGAAAGGCGCGACGAGCGCGCGGCCCTGTACATCGCCTTGCCCATAAAGGCCCGCTTCCAGGTCGGGATAGCTGCCGTGATAAGCGCCCACTGACTTCACAATGTAGGGGCGGCCGGTGATATGCCGGGCAGCTTTGACCGCCATCATGCCGGCTTCGGAGCCGGAGTTCGTGAAGCGAACCAACTCCAGCGCCCTGATCCGATCTCGCAGCAACTCGGCGTAAGCGATCTGCTCTCGCGAGGCCCCGGACCACGCAGTGCCCCTTTGCATCGCGCTTTGAATCGCCTCGCGCGCAGGACCATGGTTGTTGCCATGGATCATGCTCAGGCCGTTGCAAAACAAGTCGACATAGCGCCGCTGGTCGACGTCCCAAGCCCAAGGCCCGTCGGCGCGTTCGATGACCACCGGATAGGGCGGATGGAAACTCGTCGTGCGCGTGTTGCCTCCCGGCAGTACGGCGGCGGCTTCCCTCATCAGCGCCGCCGAGCATGGCGTTTCGCGGCGGTAGCGCTCTTCGATGAAGCTGCGCGAACTGCCATGGACGCCTTCGCTCGCGGTGGTCATAGGTCGGCTCAAGATGCGTCCTTGGCGCGGCCGCTCGTATCCGGTGCCGCGCAATCGAATTCCGTCAACACGAGGGCTTATGAGTGCGCCGACACGGCCGCGACCGCATCCACTTCCAGTTTGGCGCCGAGCAGGAGATCCGAGACCCCGACGGTGGCGCTGGCGGGCCAGTCAGCACCAAATAGCTCCCCGCGGACTTTGGCATAGCCCGGGTAGTCGGCAAGGTCCTTCAAGTAGGCCGTGATGCGCACGATATCCTTGAATGTCGCGCCGGCGCGCTCCAAGGCGTGATTGATATTGGCGAAGCACTGGCGCGCCTCGGCTTCGATGCCACCCGGCACGAGGGCTCCCGATGGGTCACGCCCGACTTCCCCCGAGACGAAAATCAAGGATTTGGGCCCCAAGGGGACCACTACGGCGGCGCTGAACCCGCGGTCGCGCTCGTTGTGGATCCGCCGCAGCGGTGCATCCGCATTCATGTTCCCTGGTCTCCTTTGCCTTTGGACCGGCCATCGCAGCCGATCAAGCGATCCCTATTCTCGGTTATTATCGCACGGAATTTATATCAATTTTCCTTAGAAAGATCAATTATTGGAACTATGACCACAAATAGTAGATTTGATCATAAATGCCGGGGAGCCCCGGCCGGACGCCGCCGGCGACCGAGTCGGTCAGGCGCCGCCGGCCAATGCCGCGGCGAAGGCAGTGCCGATCACGGCCGTATCGCCGATGTCCAGGCAGGTCGGCACCAGCATCAACAGCCCTTGGTCGGCATTCGTGGAATCCACGTGAATCGCCGGTGTGCCTGCGCGAAGCCGGGCGGCAATCTGCGAGGCATTGGGTTGATTGGTTCCCGGCGAGACGATGACCTGCACCAGCGGCAATCCGCCGTGACCCCGATCTGCAATCGTGCGCACACTCAGCGTCGGCAGATCCGGGAGCGCCGCCGCCAACGAACGGGCGATGGCGGCGTAGCGATCGTTGCGCGCAGCGTCGCCGTCTTCCGTGAACCGAAGCAGGGCCGTGAGCAGGCCTGCAATTTGCTCTTTACCGACTTTGCAGGGGCGCCCGATGCCGTGGCGCGGTACTCCGCGCAGCTCACGCTTGTCGATCAATTGCGCGGGCGGCCGCCAGTCCTCGTAAATAAAATCGAGATCGAGTTGCTGCAGCAGGGCGGATCCGACGAGATTCCTGCGGCCGCAAAGAATGCCGGAGGCCGACGGGCCACCGATGCCTTTGCCGCCGCTGAACACGACCAAGTCCGCGCCCTCCTCGACGAAGCGGCGCAGATTGCGCGCGGGCGGCAGTTCTGCGGCCGCGTCCACCAGCACGGGGATACCCGCGGCATGCGCAACGCGCACGACGTCCGGCAGAGATGGGCGCGAGTCGGCGCGCGCGAGATAGAGTATTCCGGCCGTGCGATCTGCGATCGCGCTCTCGAATTCCCATGCCTCCGTGTCGCGCACGCCGCAGCCGGTGAGCCGATCCGGGAGTCCGACCTCGACCAGCTGTGCACCGGCGGCACGCACGCCGTGATCATAGGAGTTGCGGTGGCTGCGCGACACGATGAATTGATTGCGGATTCCATCGGTATCCGGAAGCTTGGCCATCTTCACGGGATCGAGGCCGGTCATGCAGGCTGCGGCGCCGACGAGCAGCCCGGCCATGGCCCCCGAGGTCACGATGCCGGCCTCCGCTCCGGTGCAGCTCGATATGATGTCGGACGCGCGCCCCTGCAGCTCGGCGATATCGACGCTGCCTCGCGCGGCCGCGGCCATTGCGGCGATGACCTCGGCATCCATCGGGCTCGCGCCGAGCCGAGTCACGGTGCCGGTCGCGTTGATCACGCGGGAAAAACTCAACCGCTCCAAGATGTCGGTCACTGAGGGTAGCCTTTAAACTTCCGATCGGTGCTCATCGTGTCATTGCATCTCGGCCCTCACCCAGCAGTCTACCGGATAAACCTATGCCTACAAGCAACCCCGAGCGCGCAACGTTCCGCGCACTATGCGAAGCCACGCCGCGCGACTGGATGATCATCGATCGCGCCGAGCGCGAATACCGCAGCAACTACGGCACGGGCCACGGGCTCCTGAAGGTGTTGGCGTCCGTTGCGGAGGCAGACCCGATGGGTGTTCCGGTCAATCTATACACCCACAGCCTGCAAACGGCGACTCGTGCGCTCGAGGCGGGCCGCGACGACGAACTCGTGGTGGTCGCGCTGTTTCACGATCTGCCGGAGGCCTTCAGCGACAATGACCACGGACTGCTCGCGGCACAGCTCCTGGCGCCGTGGATCTCCGAACGCCGCATCTGGCTGCTGACCCATCATGCGGCGTTTCAGAACTTCCACTTCGCCAATCATCCGACGCGCGATCGGAACGAGCGCGACCGATACATCGGTCACCCCTGCTTCGAGGAGACCGCGCAGTTCTGCGAGCTGTACGATCAGAATTCCTTCGATCCGGATTATCCCACGCTGCCGCTGGCGGCATTCGAACCCATCGTGAGGCGATTCTTCAAGGGACCGCTGCCTTGAGGGCCGCGGCCGCCGATGTCAGGCGCCGCGCGCCGAACGAATCCGTTCCGGAGTATGCAGCGCCCACCATTGCTCGACGCTCGCGGTGAGCCCGGCATGGTCGAGGCCGGCCGCCGCGAGACAGGTGTCGCGTGAACCGTGTTCGATGAAGCGGTCGGGTATGCCGATGTGGAGCAGCGGCAGCAGCACGCCTTCGGCGGCGAGCAGCTCGCCGACGCCCGAGCCCGCCCCACCCATGATGGCATTCTCTTCGATGGTGACGATGGCCTGGTGACGCGCGGCCAGCGAGATCACGAGTCTCTCATCGAGCGGTTTGACGAAGCGCATGTTGACCAGCGTGGCGTCCAGGCGGTCGGCGATCTTGCGGGCGGATTCGAGCAGCGTGCCGAATACGAGAATCGCCAATCCGCTGCGGCCTTCGCGCCTCACTTGACCGCGTCCCACGGGAAGCGCGGTCATCTCCGCCGCCAGGGCAACGCCGGATCCCGTGCCGCGCGGGTACCGCACCGCCGACGGCGAGGACAGCGTGGTCGCCGTGTAGAGCATATCGCGGCACTCGTTCTCATCCGCCGGCGCCATGATCACCATGTTGGGAATACAGCGCAAAAACGTCAGATCGTAGCTGCCCTGATGGGTCGCGCCGTCGCTGCCGACGAGCCCCGCTCTGTCCACGGCGAATATCACCGGCAGATTCTGCAGGGCGACGTCGTGAACGAGCTGATCGTAGGCGCGCTGGAGGAAGGTCGAATAGATCGCGACCACGGGCTTGAGCCCTTCGGCCGCGAGTCCCGCCGCGAAAGTGACCGCGTGCTGCTCGGCGATCGCGACGTCGTAATAGCGCGCCGGGAATCGCTTCGAATATTCGACCAGGCCGGACCCTTCGCGCATGGCCGGCGTGATTCCCACCACGGCGGGGTCGCGTTCGGCCATGTCGCACAGCCACTTGCCGAAGATCTGCGAGTAGGTCGGTCCCGTGCTCGCTTCCTTGAAGATCATGCCGCTCGCCGGATCGAACGGCCCCGGTCCATGCCACTTGATGGGGTCCGCTTCCGCGGGCGCATAGCCTTTGCCTTTGCGCGTAACGACGTGCAAAAACTGCGGTCCGCGCAGCTGCTGAAGATTGCGCAGGGTGCTGACCAGGGCTTTGACATCATGCCCGTCGATGGGGCCGATGTAGTTGAATCCCATTTCCTCGAACAGTGTACCGGGGAGCACCATGCCCTTCAGGTGTTCCTCGGAGCGCCGCGCGAGCTCCCAAACCGTGGGCATCTGGCGCAAGACCTTCTTGCCGCTTTCGCGCAGATGCGAATACATGCGTCCCGACAAGGCGCGGGCCAGATAGTTGGACAGGGCGCCGACGTTCTCGGAAATCGACATGTCGTTGTCGTTGAGAACGATCAAGAGATCGGTCGGCAGTGAACCGGCGTGGTTGAGCGCCTCGAAGGCCATGCCGGCGGTCAAAGCGCCGTCGCCGATGATGGCCACGGCGCGGCGATTCTCTCCCCGTTGCGCTGCTGCGACGGCCATGCCCAATGCCGCGCTGATCGAGGTGCTGGAGTGCCCAACGCCGAAAGTGTCGTATTCGCTTTCGGCGCGAGTCGGAAAAGGGGCGAGACCCTCGTGCTGCTTGATCGTATGGAGCCGATCGCGGCGGCCCGTCAACACCTTGTGCGGATAGGCCTGGTGGCCTACGTCCCAGACGAGCCGGTCATAGGGGGTATTGAACACGTAGTGCAGGGCAATCGTGAGCTCCACCGTGCCCAGACCCGCGGCGAAATGTCCCCCCCGGGTGCTGACACTGTGGATCAGGAACTGGCGTAATTCCTGGGCCAGCTCCCCCAGCTTCGCGGTCGGCAGGCCTCTGAGATCCGCCGGCGTCGCGATGGAGTCGAGCAGCGGGTAATCGTTGTGCGGAGTACTCATCACCGGCAGTTTATACTGCCGAGCGGGTTTCGTGGCAACGAACGCACACGATGTTGTAAATTTGCCTCAAGCCCGGCCCGCTGACATGATGCTATTCTTAGCAGTTTCCGAGATACCGTCCTTATGGATTCCGTCAGTTCAGATGAAGTCTATCAAGACCAGATTCTCCCGCACGTCTCACGCACCTTTGCGCTGACCATCCCGCAGCTCCCGGAGGGCCTGCGCACCGCGGTGACCTGCGCCTATTTGCTCTGCCGAATCGCGGATACCATCGAGGACGAGCCGGCGCTGTCTCCGCCCGAAACGCTGGCCTTCCTGCAGCGCTTCAGCGCGCTATTGGTCGGCCGCGGGGATCCGGCCCTTCTGGCGCGGGAAATCGAGGGGCGGCTGACGGACCGGACCCTGGCGACGGAGCGCGACCTCGTCAGCAACATGGAGCGCGTCCTCGGAGTCATGGCGCGTCTCAACGAGCCGCAGCGGGCCGCGATTCGACGCTGCGTCGAGCTCATGTGTCATGGCATGCCGCGCTTCCAGTTCAGCGCCAGCCTCAAGGGGCTCGCCCGTTCGAGCGACTTGGATGACTATTGCTACTACGTGGCCGGCGTCGTGGGCGAAATGCTCACCGATCTCTTCTGTGACTATTCCCCGGAAATCGCCCGCCACGGCCCCGCGCTGTCCGCCATCGCGGCGTCCTTTGCCCAGGGACTGCAGATGACGAACATCCTCAAGGACGTGTGGGAGGACCGCAGCCGCGGCGCGTGCTGGTTGCCGCAGGATGTGTTCACGCGTCATGGAGTCGATCTTGCCCTGGTCTCGAGCGAGCCCTTTGATCCGCGGTTCGGCGCCGCCTTTCGCGAACTTCTCGGCGTGGCTCATGCGCATCTGCGCAACGCGCTCGACTACACCTTATTGATTCCAAGCAAGGAGACCGGCATACGCCGCTTCTGCTTGTGGGCGATCGGGCTCGCCGTCCTGACGCTGCGCAAGATCGAGCACAATCCGCGCTTTACGGCCGGAGTCCAGGTCAAGGTGACGCACTCCGCGGTCGCCATGACCCGGCTGCTGACGAATGTCGCAGGACGCAGCAACTGGATGCTGCGGGCCCTGTTTGCGCAGGCGGCACGCGGCGTGCCGCTCGCGCGCCTCCCCGAGCTGCGCCGCCCGCGCCCGGAGCCGATCAGCCTTCAGGTTGCACCGGCCGGCGAACCTGAATTTACTTCGCGGCGCTCTTACGGGAATTCAGGGTCGTGAACCGCATCGCACCGAAGCCGGGTTCGCACCCGGCACCGCTGTCCGATGCGCGCGGCGATGTCGTGTCGCACACCCTGCGGCGGGTGACGGATTCGCCTTTGGATCGCGCCATCGTGGACGCCCGAGACGCGCTGGCGGCGCGGCAGGACGCCGAAGGATACTGGCTGTTCGAGCTCGAGGCCGACTGCACCATTCCGGCCGAGTACGTCATGATGATGCACTTCCTGGACGAGATCGACGCTGCGCTGGAGACGAAGCTCTGTCGATATCTCCGCGCCGCGCAGGCCGAACACGGCGGTTGGCCGCTCTATCGGGGCGGCGATTTCAATATCAGCTGCTCGGTCAAGGCCTACTATGCGCTGAAGCTCGCAGGAGATAGTCCCGACGCGCCGCACATGGTACGGGCGCGCACGGCGATATTGCAGCGCGGCGGCGCTGCCGCGGTCAATGTGTTCACACGGATCGCCCTTGCGCTGTTCGCGCAATTGCCCTGGCGCGGCGTGCCCTACATTCCCGTCGAAATCATGCTGCTGCCGCGATGGTTCCCATTTCATCTCGACAAGGTGGCCTATTGGTCGCGCACGGTCATGGTCCCGTTGTTCATTTTGTGCACCCGCAAGCCGGTCGCCAAGAATCCGCGCAACGTACACATCCGCGAGCTGTTCACGACTCCGCCTGAGAAGGAACGGGACTATTTCCGGCGCTCGGGCTTCCTGGCCAAGGCGTTCCTGGCCGCGGATCGGCTGGGCCGCATGATCGATCCCCTGATTCCGGCGCGCCTGCGCGAGCATGCCACCCGCCTGGCGGAAACCTGGACGCTGGAGCGGCTCAACGGCGAAGACGGCCTGGGCGCCATCTTTCCCGCCATGGTCAACGCCCTGGAAGCCATGGTGATACTGGGCTATCCGGAAGATGACCCGCGGCGCGTCACGGCGAAACGCGCGCTGCGAAAACTCGTCGTCGAAGGCCCATCGAGCGCCTACTGCCAGCCCTGCGTCTCACCGATCTGGGACACGGCGCTCGCGAGTCTGGCGATGCAAGAGACCGGCGATGCCGCAGCGTTCGATGCGTCGATCCGGGCGCTCGATTGGCTGAAGGGACGCCAGCTTCTCGACGAACCCGGAGATTGGCAGGTGAATCGCCGGGGGTTGGCCGGCGGCGGTTGGGCGTTTCAGTTCGCGAACAGCTACTACCCGGATCTCGATGACACGGCCGTGGTCGCGTGGTCCATGCATCAGGCGCGCGATTCGGACCGCTACGCCGAGAGCATGCGCCGCGCGCTGGATTGGCTGGTCGGAATGCAGAGCAAGGACGGCGGCTTTGCCGCCTTCGATGCCGACAACACCTCCTACTACCTCAACATGATTCCCTTCGCCGACCATGGCGCGCTTCTCGATCCCCCCACCAGCGATGTCACGGCGCGGGTGGTCACGGTGCTGGCGCGCATCGGCCGGCCGCAGGACAGGCAGGCCCTGGATAGGGCGATCGACTATCTGCGCCGGCAGCAGGAATCCGACGGATCGTGGTTCGGGCGGTGGGGCACCAACTACATTTACGGCACCTGGTCGGTGTTGACGGCCCTCGCGCAGGCGCATATCGCGCCCGATGACCCGGCGATGCGGCGCGCGGTTCAATGGCTCAAGCTCAAACAAAATCCCGACGGCGGCTGGGGCGAAAGCAACGACACCTATGCTCAGGCGCCGGGCGAAGCCGGACATTTCCCGAGCACCCCCTTCCAGACCGCATGGGCGCTGCTGGGATTGCTCGCCACGGGCGAGGTCCAATCGGACAACGTGCGGCGCGGCACGGAGTATCTGCTGCGCACGCAGAAGGCGGATGGGCTGTGGAGCGACCCGAGCTTCACGGCGCCCGGCTTTCCGCGGGTGTTCTATTTGAGATATCACGGCTATTCCGCGTATTTCCCGCTCTGGGCGCTGGCGGCGTACCGCACACTGACGCGTCGCGGAATCGCTCATTGAATGGGTTGGGCGTCGTCGCGGCGCTCGACGCAGAGGCACGCACCCTGGGGCCGGCGGTGCGGCGGCACGACGGTTTGTTTTTCTTGAGCGATGGGTCGCTGCTCGCCGTCAGCGGCATGGGCGCAGCCCCGGCGGCGATTGCCGCCCGCAGCCTCGTCGATGCCGGCGCGGCCGCCCTGATGAGTTTCGGGCTGGCCGGTGGACTCGATCCCCTGTTGAGCGCAGGCACGGTCGTCCTGCCGGGTGAAGTCATTTCGCGCGACGGCGCGCGGTTCTCGACATCGAGGGGTTGGCGCGAGCGGCTCTCTGCCGCCGTCGCGAAGCAGCGGACGGTGGACGCCGGCGCTCTGCTCACGAGCTCGCAGCCGATCGGCGCGGTGGCGGAGAAGGCCGCGGCTTTTCGAGAAACCGGCGCGGTGGCGGTCGATATGGAAAGCTTGGGCGTTGCTGAAGTGTCCGCCGCTCACAACCTGCCGTTCATCGCCGTGCGTGTGATCGTGGACACCGCAGAACACGTGCTGCCGAGGGCGGTCGTGGCGGCAAGCCGCGACGGTCAAGTCAACATCCGGCGCCTCATCGGCGGTCTCGCCGCGGCGCCCCTCGACCTCATCGCGTTGATCAGTCTGGCGAGAGCGTACCGGGCGGCGACTCGGTCGTTGACGGCGGTCGCCGGCGCTCGCATCGCATGAAGGCGCTGGTCACCGGTGCAACCGGTTTCGTCGGTGCGGCCGTTGCAAGGGCCTTGGATGCGGCCGGTTGGCAGGTGCGAGTGCTGACGCGCAGCGGCTCGAACCGGAGCAATCTGCAGTCGCCTGCCTGGGACGTCGTGGAGGGCGATCTCGCGGACTCGAAGTCGCTCGAACGCGCGCTCGAAGGTTGCACGGGGTTGTTTCACGTCGCGGCGGACTATCGGTTGGGCGCGCGCGATCCTACCCAGCTCTATCGCACCAATGTCGAAGGAACCCGCCGCATTTTGAGCGCCGCCCGCACGGCGGGAGTTTCGCGAATCGTCTACACGAGCAGCGTCGCGACCATAGGCATTCCGCCGGACGGTTCGCCGGGAGAAGAGCGAACTCCCGTCGCCTTGGACAACATGATCGGCCACTACAAGCGCTCGAAGTACCTCGCGGAAGAAGTGGCGCGGGATGCGGCACGGAGCGGCATGTCGGTGGTCATCGTGAATCCATCGACGCCGGTCGGCCCGGGCGATATAAAGCCCACGCCGACCGGACAGCTCGTGCTCGATGCCGCGTCCGGCCGGATGCCCGCGTATGTGGACACCGGACTCAACATCGTGCATGTGGACGACGTTGCGGCGGGACATCTGCTGGCGTTCGATCGCGGCCGAGCGGGTGAACGCTACATCCTGGGCGGCGAGGACATGACTCTGCAGTCGATTCTCGGGCAGATCGCGCGCCTCGCCGGGCGCGCGCCCCCGCGCATCCGTCTGCCGTATGCCGCGGTGTTGCCCGTTGCGTATCTTGCAGAAGGCTTCGCCAAAATCTCGGGCCGCAGCGGCCGCGTGACGCTCGAAGGAGTGCGCATGTCGCGCAAGCGCATGTTCTTCTCGAGCGCCAAAGCAGTCGGCGAGCTGGGATACCGCTGGCGTCCGCCGCTCCAGGCGTTCGAAGATGCGCTGCGGTGGTATCGCGAGCGCGGCCGGCTATCCTGAGGGCGCCGGGCCGTGCACCGCCGACGCCTTCGGTCAAATACCGGCCGGCAGCACCCGGAATGCAAACTTTGCAAGAGCCGGCACCAGCCGCGGGCGCAGGAGGCGCGCGTCGTACCGTCCCATGCGCCGGTCGTTCTCGCTGAGGCACACTTCCAGCAGCGAATGCAGAGTGACGGATTCGCCCACCTCTTGATGCGCGCTCATCGTGAAGTTATCGCTGGAATCGCTCGCGCCGCCCATGGTGC
>Ga0307470_10001116_pt1 | contig 10948 bp, 3 predicted proteins | sample atmos_gasesAM3C__FD_204565 | JGI IMG/M metagenome (GOLD analysis project Ga0307470, IMG submission 204565) | Hardwood forest soil microbial communities from Morgan-Monroe State Forest, Indiana, United States - atmos_gasesAM3C_05 | ecosystem: Environmental > Terrestrial > Soil > Temperate forest... | reverse complement strand
CGAAGCCGCGGGAGGATGCCTTGAACGCGGCGAAGGCGAAGTAGCGAAAAACTCTCGGGTTGCCAGTTGCCGGGTTGCCAGGTTGCCGCAACTCGCGACCGGCAACCTGGCAACTTGGCAACCCGGCAACCCCAACCCGCCACCCTCACTCCGTAGCCGGCGTCAACCCCTCCAGCCCCGCTCTTCGGATCTGCGCCTCGTGATGGAGCAACGCCGCGAGAAACTGGATCGGCGGCATCGGCCTGCCGAACAGGAAGCCTTGCAGCGAGTGGCAACCCATGTCGGTGAGGGCCTCCTGCTGGGCGGCCGTCTCGACCCCTTCAGCGACGATCTTGAGATCGAGCGTCTGGCCTAAAGCCACGATCGCCGAAACGATGGCCCGGTCTTCCGAGTCGTGCGCCAGGTTGCGAACGAATCCCCGATCGATCTTCAGCTCGCTGGCCGGTAACCGTTTGAGATACAGCAGGCTCGAGTAGCCAGTACCGAAATCGTCGATCGCGATCCGAACCCCCATCTCGTGCAACTGCTGGAGGATGATCACGCTGGCATCGGCATCGCGCATCGCTGTCGTCTCGGTGATCTCCAGCGTCAGACAGTGTGCGATCAGGGAGTGGCGCTCCAGTGTGTCCCTGACCATCTGGATCAGCGCTGGATGACCGAACTGCACCGGCGACAGGTTGACTGCCATCGTCCAATTCTGGCGGCCGGCATCGTGCCACTCCCGCATCTGGCGGCACGCTTCGTCGAGGACCCATTCGCCGATCGTCACGATCAGTCCCGTCTTCTCCGCCAGCGGGATGAAGTCGTCCGGCTGAATGAGACCGCGCGTGGGGTGTTCCCAGCGCACCAGCGCTTCCACTCCGATGGCCGGACCACTCGGGGCTTCGAACTTCGGCTGGTAATAGAGGATCAGCTCGCGTCGGTCGACGGCGCGGCGAAGGTCCTGCACCAACTCCAGATGCGCCTGGACATGCGCATTCATCGACGATTCGAAGAAGCAGTAGGAATCGCGCCCGAGCGATTTGGCGTGATACATCGCGGCATCGGCGTTGGTCAGCAGTTCGTGTTGATTCGCTCCGTTGCCGGGATACATGACGATGCCGATGCTCACCGACATCCGCAATTCATGGCCGGCGATCTGAAACGGCTCGCGAGTGATGATCAACAGTTTCTCAGCCAGCGCCGCCGCGTCCGGCGGCTCGCCCACGTCCCCCAGAAACACGAATTCGTCGCCGCCGACTCTGGAGATCGTGTCCTGCACTCGAATCTTCGGCTCGATGCGCTTCGCCACTTCGACCAGCAGCAGGTCACCCACGGAATGGCCATACGCGTCGTTGACCGCTTTGAATCCGTCGAGGTCCAGAAACATCAGCGTGAAACCGCGTTTCTCACGATCGGCGATCGCGATGGCACGCTTGAGCCGCTCCTCGAGAAGTGCGCGATTGGGCAGCTTGGTCAGGTTGTCGTGCAACGCCAGGTATGTCAGCTCCTCATTGGCCTCGGCCAGCGAGACCGCCAGCTTCGACGTGCGCGACTCCAGACGCATGTCCAGCACCGAGACGATCAAGGTGATGGCCAGGATCGCCATCGTGACGATGATGACGAGGAGCGCCAGCCATCCTGTGTTGACACCGCCGCTGGCCGCACCGCAGATGCTCCCGATCGAAAACTGCGCGGCGGCCATCCCCGTGTAGTGCATCCCGACGATGGCGAACCCCATCACCACGCCTGCGCCGGCGCGGTAGCGATAGACGCGGGAGCCCGGATGCCGGAGATGAAATGCGATCCAGAGCGCGGCCCCCGAGGCCACGATGGCGATGACGATGGAGAGAATGAAAAGGGACGTGATGTAGTGGATCACGGGAATCATGCGCAGCGCGGCCATGCCCGTGTAGTGCATGGAGGCGATGCCGAGGCCCATGAGAATCGCGCCCAGGGCCAGCCGCGACCACGGCAACCGCTCCTGAACGACGAGCCACAGCGCGAAGACCGAGGAGGCGATGGCGATCAGAAGCGAAAGCAGCGTGATCAGGGGGTCATAACCGAGCCGGATGGGCAGGCTGAAAGCAAGCATGCCGATGAAGTGCATCGACCAGATGCCGACACCCATCGCGGAAGCGCCCCCGGCCAGCCACCATTGTGCCGCGCGTCCCTGTGCAGTCGCGATTCGCCCCGACATGTCCAGCGCCGTGTACGAAGCGAGAATCGCCACGAACAGAGAGGCAGCGACAAGCAGCGGGTTAAAGCTGGCAGCGTACAAGTTTGATTCGCTCCGCGGACCGATGGGGGCGTCGTGAATGATACTGGCTCTACCATCACTACGGCGTGAGCCCAACAGCAAAACGGTGAGAAAAATGGAACGTTGTCGTCGGGAGTGCGGTCGTCTCGACCGCGGGCACTCGGGCGTCCTCGCCCGGGTGCGGTCAGGGCGGAGGTCGAAGAGACTGGGGTAACGCCTTCGGCCATTTGGTCGTCCCGGAGAATCAACTAAGCGGGCAAGCGACGTTTGCTGCAACTTAAGTTTCGAGCCTGGCTGACGCAAGTCAGTGTGCGCGCTCGAGAAGAACCGACAAAGACCGAAGGCGTGACCCCGGCGACTGCCGCTTACGAGCACGCAAGCAAGAACGTCGACGAACTTCGACCTCTACCCTGACAGCCCTCGGGCGAGGACGCCCGAGGGCCCGCGGTCGAGACGACCGCACTCCTACCCCTCCGCCTCCACCCGATCCCGGCCGCCCGATTTTGCGCGGTAGTGACGTCGCGAAAGCTGGGGTCAGACCTTCGCACTTCGGTCGGTCGGCGTTATTCTCCCGCAAGTTTCGGTCTGCGAGTGACTGCAACAGTGGCGTTGAATTGTGTCCAACCTATAAGCCTCCTCTTACGGATATTGAGGCAAGAACTTCCTTGCCAGCCCGCCGATGCCGCCGAAGATGGCCGGCGGAGCGGCAATCGCGACCTTCTCGAAGAATGTCAACGCCAGCCGATATCCAACCGTTTGGTCTCCCAGAAGAGCCATCGATTCCGAAGAGCGAATAAACCCGAACTCGTCGACCGGCTGGGCTAGAGATTCGCTGACCTTGTCGGCAATGCCGGCGCCAATCAGGCCAGCGACGAAGCCAACGGCAGCGGCAGTAGCGAGACCGGTGGTCATGTTCACGTGATGCGCGGCATCCTCCAGCGTCTGATTGGTTACACTCGTGGCGACCCCGGAGATGATCGAGGTTGCGGTCTTCACACCAGCGCGTAGCCCGGTCAGCGCTGCTTCAGCGGCGTCAGCGCCCACTCCCGCCAACCGGCCGAGAACGATACTGCCCGCCGACGCGACACCGCCGGCAACGAGACCGGTCGCCGCACCGATGCCGATCTGAGTGCCGAAGTCGTCCCAACTGAAATTCTGACCCTTCGCTACCGCCGCGGTAATCTCGTACTGCAGACCGCCGAGGGCGGCGCCGGCCAATGTCGACGCGAGTACGACATTGCCGGTAGACAAAGCCACCACGGCCAAGCCGATCCCGGCCGCGACCACAACCGCGGCAACGACCCACTGCCACCAGGCATGTCCCGTCGGGTCGAAGTTGTTGATCGGATCATTTCCGGCGAAGGCGTAGCGCACCAGGATGTCTCGTCCACCAGGGGGACCTCCCAGACGGTCATCCGCCGTGAGGAAGCGGCTCAGCACCGGGTCGTAATAGCGCGCTCCAAAGTAGTAGAGCCCCAGATCGGCGTCCCATTCCTTACCTGTGTACTTGTGACGCACTGTATCGGGTTGCCCGGCCGTCAAGATCTGCCCGTCCGGCAGATAAGTCAGCGAGGCCGTGACGTTGCCTTCGGAATCGGTTTGGAAAATCGTGCTGTGCAAATGATCCTGATGGAGGTAGTAGGTGCCCGGTACCGGCACGCCGGGGGTGGGCGGCGGCGCTCCGGCCTCGACGGTCGTTACTGAGGCGATGACGTCGGCCCCGTTCGTGACGAAGATCGTGTGCTGCCTGCTGCCGTCGGGGAAAGAGGTCACTTCATAGAAGGGCGTGACATAGATCGTCGTGGTCGGGCTCGAAGTGGGTGAAGCGCCGTCCGCAATGGTCTTCGTCAGACGGCGGCCTGCATAGTCATAGCTCATCGTGACGGCGCCGGCGCCGGCGCTGATCAGTTGATTGTCGCCATCGTACTGATAGTTGGTCGTCCCACTAGCCCGGACGGCGGTCACGACATTGCCGTTCGGATCGTAAGAGGCGCTGAAGCCGTCCGAACCCTCATTCACCTGATAACCCTCGATCGTGTAGTTCACCGTGTTTTTCAGGTTGAGGTTGCCGCTGGCGTCGAATCCGTACGTTTGCTCAGGGTAGGAGCCGCCGGCCTGACTGAGCCGGCCGACCGGGTCGTATGTGAAACTCTGCGAGTTGCCCGCCGTGAGATCGTCCTGTAGTGCGACAACTTCGCGGTAGCCATTGAACGTGTAGGTCACCGAATCGATGACAGCACCGCCCGGGCCGTTGAGCGTACGCGTATTCAGCATGCCGGTGGCGTCGTAACCGAATGCGGCCACGACGCCGTTGCCGGACGTCCGCATGCCGGACATGCCGAAGGGGGAGAAGGCACCGACCGAAAGCATCGACTGCGCTTCTCCACCCGGTGGCGTCAAAGTAATCGTCGTGAGTTGTGATGCGAGGTTGTAGATATTGACCTGCAGCGAGGAATCGGGATACGTGATCGTTTCGATCTGACCAGCCGGATTGTAGGACCGGCTGAACGACCACGACTGGTCGCCCGTGGTGAGCTCGATGCCGGTCTGGCTACCGGTCGCATCGTAAGCGTAAAGGTATGACGAGCCGTTAGACATCGCCACCGACGATACGCGGTTCTGTGAATACGACGACGACGCCTCGTCGTACGTGAGCGTCGTCAATACGTTTGAACCGTTCTCCATCTGTACGGAGCGCATCACCGGGCGGAGCAGAGCATCGAACGTCGTGACGATCTGCGTACCACGGGCGTCCAGATTCGACATCGTTCGGGCCAGGTCGTCGTAGCTCGTCGCGACCCCCATCTGCGTGGACTCGCCGCTCTGCACGGCGGAGCCGATGCCGCGCCCAAGCGTGTCGTAGGACGCCGACGTAACGACGCCCAGTGGATCGGTGATCGACGTGACCTCACCGAGCGGATCGAAGGTCCAGGTCGTGGTCTGGCCGTCATTGCCGGTCTGACTGACGATTCGCTGCCGGCTCTGGAACTTGGCGAGTTGGGACGTCGTCGTTCTTCCTCCGTTCCCGCCCGCGTTCTCAACGCGGATCTGCTGGTTGTAAGCGGGATAGGAGAACGCCGTGGTGACCATTGCCTCGCCCTGCGGCACCTGCTTCTGGGTGAGGCGGCGAAACGGATCGTACGTGAGCAGCGCAGCCTGCGGGCTTGCGCCGGGCTGGTCGTAGTAAGGGAGCGTGATCGTTAACTCCTGGCCGTCGCTCTGGAAGGTCTTGTCGACGTTGACTGGGGTCTGCCCGTCGGGCCCGAGTGTGGCATTGCGCCAGACCCGGCCCAATCCGTCGATGTAGTGCCTGGACCAGCGCATCGAGCCGCTGCTCCAGTCGGAGAGAATCTGGGTTTCGCCGTAAAGGCCGTCCCCGTCAACGGCCCAGATCATGTTCGATAGAACGGCCGTGGTTCCGTCAGGAGTGGGCCCGGAGTGCTGAATGACGCGACCAAGGCCGTCGAAGCTTTGCATCGCGATCACGCCGTTGGGGTCGGTCTGGCTCGACGCCAGCCCGAACGACGGATTGGTTTGGTACAGCCACACCAGCGATGCTCCCGCCGCGTTCGGCGGACTGGTCCTCGACGTCAGGAACGTCGCGTAGTCGGCGTCGTAGGTGTACTGCGTCGTCGCGCCGGAAGGATCCGTTCGGGAGATACGGTTACCGAATGTATCGAACGCGTAGCTCATGGTCTGCATCTGTTGCGACTGATCGTTCCACTGCGCGACCGCGGTGACGTTCATTTCCGCGTTGTAAGTCCGCTGCTCCTGCCGGAGAATCTGGGTGCCCGCCAAATCGGCGGCGATGGTCTGCTGAACGCGGAATCCGATCAGCCATGAGCTGGTGTCGTTCGACCAGGTCTGCACCGTGTACAGCGGTGCACCCCAGAACGTTCCGCCGTCGGCGATGAGCAGCGGATTGCCGAACGCGTCGTAGCTGATGGTGCGCGTCTCGGTGCAGTCAGGCGCGGCGTCTTGATCGCTCGCGAAGGTGAAGTAGTCGGTCTCCGACCCTGTCTGCAGCACCATGCTCACACCGTAGCTGTTCGACTGCGGTGGGTATGTGTTCGTGACTCTCCGCATCAGCGCGCCGTCAGAAGCGAGCGTAAGCGTCTCTACGAACGGCACAAACGTCCACGGGAATGTCTGTGAGTACTGTGTCTTCGTCACGGCTCCGTAGTTATCGTCCGTGGCCGCGACGACAGCAAAGCCCAGCCATCCTCTCCCATTGAGATCCATCAGTGCTGACTCATAAAAGTATGAATATGAGTACACGCTCCCTCGGCCGTCGCTCTCGGTATGCGAGTCGGCGACGTATTTCGGGAACATCACGCGGCGGCTCGAGGGGGCCGCGCCCGGCGAGTTGGAACCGGCGGTGCTCAGTCCGTAGGTCGCGCCCGAGATCGAAGTGTTCAGAAGCGCCGCGACCGGGACGACGCCATTCCCAGTCTCGACGCCGGCACTGTAGACATCGGGATCGGTGAGCGGCGAGTAGCTGACGGCGAACTGTCCGCCGAGGCCGTTCGTGATCAGGTTGACGAGATCGGGGAACACGCCCGCGGCACTCATCACGCCGATCTCCAGCGCCGGCGTGGCCGGGCCGCCGACGCAAACGAAGTCCGTACGGCCATCCCCGTTGTAGTCCATCGGAATGACGGGCCCCCCGCCGATCCACGACTGCGGGGGCGAGGTCACGCCGGTCTGCTGCGTGAACGTCGATCCGTCGCCGATCAGAACGTCGATGACCACCTGTTGACCGTCGGAGCTTGCCACGACGAAATCGGGCAGCCCGTCGCCATTGACATCGGCGGGCATCAGGACGGGGATGCCGCTGGCCAAGGCGCTAAGCGCAAACGGTTTGGAGGGGATTGCGGCTCCGAACACGAGGCTGCCTGACTGCACGCCCTGACACGGAAGCACGTTCACCACAAGCTTCCCGTCGTCCAGCGCCGCGTGCACGATGTCTCCCAGACCGTCCGCGTTGACGTCGAGAGGCATCAAAGCGCACATCCAGGGGAGGTCGGTGCTGATCGAGCTCCCTTGCGCGAGCACAAATGTTTGCGGATCGGTGATGAAGGGAACGAGGGTGACAGTCTCCGGCGTCCCGGAGCCGTATGCGTAAACGAGATCGTCAAGACCGTCGCCGTTGAAATCGCCAGTCAGGATCACCCCATCGGGATAGTAGCCGGTGGTGGTCGCGGGCTGCGCCAACTGCGAGAAAAGAGTGCCGGAGCCGATCTGCCCCGTCGAGAGGAGTACAGTCAGTGCGACATTGCCGTTGCTTTCGGTGACGTAGACGAGATCGAGCATTCCGTCGCCGTTCACATCCATCGAGTACAGGCGTCCGGTGTCGGAAAACGAAATGCCCCCCGGACCGACGCCTGGAACAAACTGCAGGGTCACCTGGCCGTCCGTTTCCTCGGCGTAGACGACGCCGAGGACGAGATCGCCGCCGGAGCTGGAGGAGCAGACGAGCTCGATGGCACCGTCGCCGTCCACGTCCATTGCCAGGATCGCGGAATCGCTTCCGAATGGAATGTTGGTCGTGATCGAGACGGGCGTACTGGCGAAGCCTTCACCGTTCGAGACGTACAGGTTCACTTCGAGGTATCCGTCCGCATTGGACGGAACGTTGACCAGGTCGACCAGACCGTTTCCGTCCATGTCCGCCGCGAAGTAGCTGCCGTTCAGCACGACGCTGTCGTACAACTGCGGCGCCTGGCCGGCGGCGAAAATGCCGGCGTTTCCGTCCTGCCACTGAAAAGTCGTCGGAGGCAGCGAGTTGGGCGGGGTTGAACCATCCGATTCGGTCACCGACGTGAGCTGGCTCCTGCCCGTCGAGTCGCCGTTCGCATAGGTCATCGAGTATGTGCGGACGACGCTCCCGCCGACCGACGTCTGAATGCTCAGAAGGAGCCATGCGACGGCGATCGCGCAACCACCCTCGTAGCGCGTGAGAACGTCTGTTCGCGTCTTGTCCCAGGTGAACGTCACCTGGCGGCCCGGCTCCAGCGAACCATTGCCGGTGTAGGCAATCGTCGTCGGATAGGCCATCGAGCTCGGAGCATCGATGTCGTAGTCGATGGTGAGGTAGTTGCCGTGCAGATCCGTCACCTGACTCAGCCGCCATTCGCGAATGGCAGTCGCGCCGGATCCGGCCGGCACGGTCGCGCCATACTCCAGGGTGAGGCCGGATTTCGTATTCACGGTCCAGGAGTCAGGTCCGTCGGGCGCGGGCGTGGTGTCGTAGTTCGGTGTGACTTGCTGCCACGATTCGATCTCAGTGTGGTAAACGGCGCCCGACTGTCCGTAGGTGCCGCCAACGACCACGAGCCGGACGCCGTCCATTGCAAAGCGATCATTTGCGTCGTATTGGACGGCGCCATGAAATCCATCCTGCGCGACGGTCGCCCCAACGCGGCTGATCCTCGACAGTCCCTGGAGTTGCCAGCCCATGCCGAGGATGTCGTTGTCGCCTGCGCTCACATAGGCCAGCGCGAGCTGAGGCATGATCCCTCCGGTCCCGGGAGGAATCTGGATAGGGATCGAGTAGTTCGCCGCGCCGTTCTGATCAACGGAGAAATCGCCCCGGGTCGTACCCAGATAGGTTTGGCTCATGCATCAATCTCCCAAAGGCTGCGTGAGGTTGCCGATGAGAGCGAACTGGGCAAACTGAACGCCGAAACCGGCTGGTGTTTTTTTTGTAACCTGCTGCCAGAACAGGTGATTGGCCGGCCGGCCCGTCGGGCTGACGCTTCCGCTGCACGCGCTGCTGTTGTGGAAAAGGGCAAAGCTCAAGTCGATCTCGAGGGAAAGAGGCATGACGTAATCGGGCGGCGGAGGTCCAGGCGGGCCGGGGGGAGTGATGTACCACTCAGACAGAACCTGGAATGACAGGTTGCCAACCGATTGATCGGTCATCTCCATAATGTTCCAGTTCGCGTCGAAAATGATGTTGTTGGTGTTGTACCAGTTCTGCCACTCACTGCCAGGATTCGTGACCGGATTCCAGTTCATGGACTGATAGAAGGTCCAGACTAGCGACTGATCGCCCGATTGCTCCTTCGTAATCCCCCAACCCGGATACGTCAGCGTCTGCCCGATCGCAGGTGTCAGCGGATAGGGGTTATTCGGGCCGGCACTTGTCGTGCCGAGAAGCTCCAGCCTATCGGTCAGAAACACGTTCACGCCGTTCGTAGCGTCGCCGCTGGGGGGAGACGACTGGCGTGGGCTCACGTTCGACGGCCCGCTCAGCGTCACCTGCATCATGGGACGCATCCATCCGATGCTGGTCGACGGGTTCGTCGTGCCGTTGCACACGGATGTTCCCATCACGCTGACGAAGACGGCGTAGTAGGGAGCGTCGATGGCATTGACGTAGTAGATAAAAAACGTGATCGAGCACGGGCAGTCGATCACCTGTTTATTCAAGATGTACAGGTCGTCGTAGGCGTTGTTTGCGAACGGAGCGTCGAGCATGTCCTGGAAGGCCCACGTATAGGACGCCAAACCGGCATACGAACCGTAGTTTGCGAACATCGCCGGCGGCGTTGGGACTGAGGGAAAACCGGTGGCAGCGGGCTGCGTGATCGCCTCGCCAAGAGAGGGCGTCGTGCGCCAGCCCTCCGCGCCGCGGCTGGGTACTGCGGGAATCGCGTGCGTGTGATAGCCGCCACGCCGGTCGCGCGAGCAAATCACCGCATCGAGGTCGTCTCCCGCTGAGATGCCGGTGAGATCCGCCAACGCCCGCACCTGGCTACGGGTCGGTCTGACCAGAATGATCGAGCTGCGGATGGCCAGCTCATTCCTGAGCGCGGCAGAGTCGAGCTCATGCCCGGGGGCGATGAGAGCGGCGTCACAGTGGTCACTCTTCGAAACCTCAACGAACGGCGCGAGCTCGCCGGCCAGTTCCGCGGAGATGTTGCCGATGGCGGTGACCTGCATGCTCTGCCGGGCTGGTGCGCTCATGACCTGCTCCTCGCCGGCGCGGCCACCTGAGTCAGGTTGCGCGAATTCGCAATCTTGCCAATGTCGACAGTGATCTTGTAGTTGATGCCCTGTGCGTCGTACGGGGCATAAAAAAGGTGTTCGTACTCCGTGGTGGTGCACACGCCGAGGCAACCGATTTTATTGTGCGCGGCGAACCAGTTCGGATCCACGTTTATCGATAACGTGAATGGAGTGGAGGGAGCGGTCGAGGTCGGAGGCTCGCCCGGAATGTTCACATACCACTCGGCCATGACCTGCCATGAGTACGGCCCGAGTGCAAGATCGCTCATCGTCATGAGGTTCCACGTGGGGTCGAAGAGGACGTTGTTGGTGCTGTACCACTGCGGGTACGCTTGGAAGCTGTAGAAGAGCGGATTCCACGGCGTGGTCTGGTAAAGGCTCCAAATCGTGGAATCTGCACTGCCCTGTTGCAGGTACGCCCAGTCGGCAAACGAATATTGCTCGGAGATGCTGGGATTGAACTGGTATGGATTGCCGTCACCGGCGTCGGTATTGCCGATCAACGTGAAAGAGTCCTGCAAAAAAACGGTCGAGTTCGCGGCGCTGCCACCCAAAGGCGACGTGGCCGCGGGAATGGAGGGGCCGGTGAGGGAGAGCCGCGACATGGGGCTGAACCAGCCGAGGTTCGTGTTGGCGGCGCTCACCGGCGTGCACGCCGTCGTAGAGCTCAGCGTCGCGAAGACGGCGAAGTACGGA
>Ga0307470_10001115_pt1 | contig 10951 bp, 11 predicted proteins | sample atmos_gasesAM3C__FD_204565 | JGI IMG/M metagenome (GOLD analysis project Ga0307470, IMG submission 204565) | Hardwood forest soil microbial communities from Morgan-Monroe State Forest, Indiana, United States - atmos_gasesAM3C_05 | ecosystem: Environmental > Terrestrial > Soil > Temperate forest... | reverse complement strand
CGCGCTCAAGCCCGCGCTCGAGCTATTCGAGAGCCGCATCGGCCGCCTCGCCGCCCGCGGCGTCGAGCTGCGCCGCATCCATTTCTCCACCGCCTTCGGCCGCGGGCTCGATTACTACACCGGCTTCGTGTTCGAGCTGCACGACCCGCGCGCGCAAACGGACGGTCCGCTGGTGGCGGGCGGCCGCTACGACGGGCTGCTGACGCGGCTCGGCAGCGCCCGCGCGATATCGGCGGTCGGATTCGCGGTCTGGATCGAACGGCTGGCCGCGGCGCGGGGCACGCCATGAGCACGCCGCTCGTGATCGCGGTGCCGGCGAAAGGGCGGCTGCAGGCGAATGCGGAAGCCTTCTTTGCGCGCGCCGGGCTCGAGCTCGTGAAACCGCGCGGGGCGCGCGACTACCGCGGCACGATCGCCGACCTGCCCCACGTCGAGGTCGCGTATCTCTCCGCGGCCGAGATCGTCGATCTCTTGGCGCAGGGCGCGGTGCATCTCGGCATCACCGGCGAAGATCTCGTGCGCGAGAAAATACCGGACGCGGAGCGGCGCGTGGTGCTGGTCGAAGGCTTGGGCTTCGGCCAGGCCAATGTGGCGGTCGCCGTGCCGCAAGCGTGGATCGACGTGCACAGCATGGCCGATCTCGACGATGTCGCCATCGCCTTCCGTCTCAAGCACGAGCGCAAGATGCGCGTTGCGACCAAATACGTGAATCTCACCCGCGACTTCTTTTCCCGGCACGGCGTGACCGACTACCGGATCGTGGAAAGCTCGGGCGCCACCGAGGCGGCACCGGCGGCCGGCACCGCCGAGCTCATTGTCGACATCACTACCACGGGCGCAACGCTTGCCGCCAACGCGCTCAAGGTGATTGACGACGGCGTGATCCTGCGCTCGCAGGCGAATCTGGTCGCGGCGCGCGCCGCCAGCTGGGGGACAGCCGAGCGCTCGATCGCGCGCGGGGTGTTCGACCGCATTGCGGCGCAGGCGCGGGCGCGCGCGTTCCGCGAGGTGCGCACCCGCTTCGCCCGCTGCGACGCGGCGCTCATCAGCGAGGCCAAGCAGCGTTTCGGAGTCGAGACGCCGTTCGGCGGGCCAACCTCCTCGGGCATGCTGACGCTGCATTGCCCGCCCAAGCACGTGCACGAGCTCGCGACGTTGCTGCGGGAACGGGGCGCCCAGACCGTCGTGGTTGCGGATCTCGGCTACGTCTTCTCCAGCGCCGATTCGCTTTACGCCAAGCTCGAGGCCGTCCTCGAGCGGCCGCGCTGATTGGTCCGCCGTAAACTCATTCCCCCTTGATGTTCGCCGCCTTGATGATCGGCCACCACTTCTCGATCTCGGCGCGGTGGTGGGCGAATAGCGCCTGCGGGGTCTGCTGCTCGCGTGCGGGAATCTCCTGGCCGAGCTGAGCGAGGCGCTCACGCACACCGGCATCGGCCAGAGTTTCGACGATCGCAGCATTGAGCTTGTCGTTGATGGCTTTCGGCGTGCCTTTCGGCGTCCAAATCCCGTGCCAGATGGCGATGTGCAGTCCCGGCACGCCAGCCTCGTCCACGGTGGGAATGTCGGGCGCGGCCGCCAGGCGAACCTTATCGGTGACGGCATAGGCCTTGATCGTGCCCGCGCGCACCTGCGGCAGCGAGTTGGCCGCCTGGTCGATCATCAGATCGACCTGCCCGGCGACCAGGTCCTGCATCGCCGGGCCGGCGCCGCGATACGGCACGAACTGGAATCGCGCGCCGGTGATGTTCTGAAAATAGATGCCGCTGAGATGCGAGCCGCTGCCGTAGCCGGCGGTGCCCTGCGTCGCGGTCGCGGAATTCGCTTTCAACCAGGCGATGAGCCCCTGCAGATCCCGCGCCGGCACCGCCTTCTTTGCGACAATGATCTGCGGGTTGGTGGCGATCATCGCCACCGGCTCGAAGTCGGTGAGCACGTCGTAGGCGAGCGAGTAGATCGCGCCGTTGACGACATGCGTGCCCCAATGACCGATAGAAATTGTGTGGCCGTCTGGTGCCGCGCGCGCGACCTTGCCGACGCCAATGGTGCCGGCGGCGCCGGTCACGTTCTCGACGATGACCATTTGACCGAGCGGCGCGCGCATCCGCTCGGCCATGATGCGCGCAATCGTATCGGTCGGCCCGCCCGCCGAATACGGCACCACCATGGAGATCGGGCGCGACGGATACGACTGCGCATCGGCGCGCGCGGCGCCTGCCAAGGCCGCAATCACGAGGACGGCGCAACGAAGCTTGATCATGAAGACCTCCGTTGTGAATCTATCACAGCGCGGCGAAGTCGATCGGCCGCGAGCGGTCGAGCGTGCGCTCGCTCGGCGGCAGCGGGTATTTGAGGCCGGTGGCGCAATTGAACAGCACGACGCGCGCGTCGCGGTGGATCCGCCCGTCGGCGAGACCTTGCTTGAGCGCGGCGTAGGTCGCGGCGCCCTCCGGACACAGCAAGAGCCCTTCCGTGCGCGCTACCTCGCCCACCGCCGCGGTGATCGCCTCGTCATCGACCGCGATCGCGAAGCCGCCGCTCTCGCGCACGGCGCGCAGGATGAGAAAATCGCCGATCGCCTGCGGCACACGAATGCCCGCCGCGACGGTGTGCGCATCTTCCCAGCGCGGCGCGTGCTCCTCGCCCGCCTCGTAGGCGCGCACGATGGGCGCGCAGCCCGCCGCCTGCACTGCCACCATGCGCGGGCGCTTGGCCCCGATGAAGCCGATCGCCTCGAGCTCGGCGAATGCCTTCCACATGCCGATGAGCCCGGTTCCGCCGCCGGTGGGATAGAGGATCACGTCCGGCAGCTGCCAGCCGAGCTGCTCGGCAAGCTCGAGGCCCATCGTCTTCTTGCCCTCGATCCGATACGGCTCCTTCAGCGTCGAGGTGTCGAACCAGCCGATCTTCGCCGCGCCCTCGGCGACGATCTTGCCGCAGTCGTCGATCAGCCCGTTGACGCGATAGACGCTTGCGCCCTGCAGCGCGATCTCGCGGACGTTCACCTCCGGCGTATCCGCGGGACAGAATACGGTGGTCTTGATGCCGGCGCGGCTGGCATAGGCGGACAGCGCCGCGCCGGCGTTGCCGTTGGTCGGCATGGCCATATGCGCCACGCCGAGCGCCTTGGCCATGGACACCGCCAGCGCGAGCCCGCGCGCCTTGAACGAGCCGGTCGGGAGCCGGCCTTCGTCCTTGACCAGGATCTCGCAGGCGGGGAGCCGCTGGGCGAGCCGCGGCAGCGTTAGGATCGGCGTGACCGGCTCGCCGAGGCTGACGATATCGCGGGCGCGACGCACGGGCAGGAGCTCGCGGTAGCGCCACAGATCGCTTGGCCGCCGCGCCAGCGCCTCCTTGCTCAACGCTTTTTTGACGCCGTCGAGATCGTAGCGGACGATGAGTGGCTTGCGCTCGCGCGAGAGATTGTGCAGCTCGTCCGCCGGATAGCGGGCGCCGCTCGCCGAACATTCGAGATGCGTGACGAATGTGGGGCGTTCGGCGGTCAGATTTTCGTCGTCGCGCATATCCCCGCCTCCGATGCCCCCCGCTCATCCCGCGCGGCGTGCGCGATGCGCGCGCCATGGCGGGTCTTTCTGGTCATTCGGTCGACCGCTTCGCCTGCCCTGCGCGCGAGCCGAATACGACGAAATGCGAAAGCGAGAAATTGACCACGAAGCTCGCCGCGATCGCCAAGAGCTTAGCCGCCGGGACCGGCACCCAGCGCGACGCCAGCACCAGCACCGCGGTATTGACAACAACTCCTGCGACGCCGGAGGCGACGAACGCGCCATACGCGCGCCAGCGAAGCTGCCTGCCGGATTCGGCGGCAAAGGTGATGTAGCAATTCATCACATAGGAGCCGGACACGGCGACCAGCCAGGCGAGCACGTTGGCGGGAACCAGTGGCAGGTTGAGAAGGTAATAGCCGGCCAGGAACACCCCATAATCGATGCTCGTATTGACCACGCCGACGAGCGCGAAGCTCGCCGCCTTGAGCATGACCGCGCGCTCCCGCCACGCCTGGGCGAGGCGGCGTTGCAGATGCTCGAGCGGCGCGGAGACCCTCATGGTGGGCTCCCGCTTAGCACGTCCCGCCCGCCGCGCCGAGGCTCCCCGCGGCATCGCAGTCCACCCGCGCGACAGCGGCCGATGCTTGGGCTATAACCGCTCGCGGCGGCGAAGATTTTCAAAAGGCGGTCGATGGCTGCAGATGCGACGACCCTCCTCGGCAGCGCGGCCGCACGCCCACGCGGCTGGGCGGATGCCGGCCTGTCGTTCGTGGTTCCCTTGTTCAACGAGGCGAACAATCTCGCCGCGCTGCACGGACGCATCCTCGACGTGGCGCGCGCGCTGAAGGCAGGACGCGGCCTTGCGACCGAGGTGGTTTACGTGGATGACGGCAGCCGCGACGGCACGCTCGCCGCAGCGCTTAAGCTTCCCGCCGACGGGCTCGATATCCAGGTCATCTCGCTGTCGCGCAACTTCGGCAAAGAGGCCGCGCTTCTCGCCGGCCTCGACCATTCGCGGCTCGGCGCCGTCCTGTTCATGGACGGCGACGGCCAGCATCCGCCCGCGCTGGTGGAAAAGCTCGTCGCCTATTGGCTAGACGATGGCTACGACGTGGTCTACACCGCGAAAGCACATCGCGCGAGCGAACCGTGGCTGCGCCGCCTCGGCGTGAAGACGTTCTACGCGCTGATCAATTGGGGTGCGCGGCAAAAAATTCCCGCCGATGCCGGCGACTTCCGCCTGCTCTCTCCGCGCGCCGCCGCGGCGCTCAAACAGCTGCCCGAGCGCAACCGGTTCTTCAAGGGTCTCGCGAGCTGGATCGGTTTCCGTCAGATCCGCGTCGATTACGAACCGGCCGAACGCATCCACGGGCGCACGAGCTGGAATTTCTATTCGCTGATCGGACTCTCGATCGAGGGCCTCACCTCGTTCTCGGTCGCGCCGCTGCGGCTCGCGAGCCTGCTCGGGCTCCTGCTCGCGACTGCGGCTTTCATCTTCGGAATGCAGATCCTGATCGAAACCTTCGTGTTCGGCGAGTCGGTTCCCGGCTATCCCTCGGTCGTCGTCGGCCTGATGGTACTGGGCGGCGTGCAGCTCATCATGATCGGCATCATGGGCGAATATCTCGGCAAGATCCTCTCTGAGATCAAAGCACGGCCGGTCTATTTCGTGGCCGAGCACACGCTCAAGACGGCCGAGAGCGCAGGCGCCGCCGGCGATCCGCCGGCGCGCTCGGCCGCGGAATGAGCGAGGGCGCGCGCCGCATTTGGCTGTGCGCCGACGACTTCGGCATTTCGCCCGCCGTCAATACCGGCATCCGCGACCTCGTGGTGCGCGGCCGGCTCAATGCCACCTCGGCGCTGGTGGCGGCGCCGAGCTTTGAGCGCGCGGAAGCGGTCGCGCTCGAAGCGCTCAATGCCGCCACGCGGCGGGTGGCGATCGGCCTTCACCTTGCGTTCACCGCGCCGCTTCGCCCACTGAGCAAGGGCTTCAAGGCGCTGCGCGATGGCGCTTTCCCCCCGCTTGCGACGACCGCGCGCTTGGCGCTGACATATCGCTTCGACTACGCGGCGCTCCTTGGCGAAGTTGCCGCCCAGATGCAAAGGTTTCTCGACACGTTCGGCCGCGCACCCGATTTCGTCGACGGCCATCATCACGTGCATCTCTTGCCGCAGATCAGCGATGCGGTGCTCGAGATCATTCCTGGCGCCGCGCCGAATGCGTGGCTGCGCCAATGCGGGCGGGCGGTCCCGCTCGCACAGCGCTTTTCCGACCCCAAGGGCCTGCTGCTCGATCTCTTCAGCTACCGATTTCGACGGCGGGCCGCGGCGCGAGGGTTGCGCACGAATCCCGCCTTCGCCGGCACGTACGAGTTCGATGCGGCGGCGAATTTCGCGGCGCTGTTTCCGCGCTTCCTCGATTGCTTGCCCGATGGCAGCGTGGTCATGTGCCATCCCGGCTTCGTCGACGCGGAACTCGAGCGGCTCGATCCGCTGACGACGCTCAGGGAAAAGGAATATGCTTTTTTTGCCGGCGACGCTTTTCCGGTCGTGCTCGCGAGCCATGGCGTAGCCCTGGCGTGAGCTTAGGATCCAGCCATCCTGCTGGTGGGGCAGGGAAAACGGAGCTCGAGCTTTTTCGTATCCACCGGTCATTACCGTTGCACCGAGCGTTGCTTACATGAGTGCCGTCGCCAGGGAGGAAGGAGACGACCATGACCCCGGAGGAACGCAATCTCGTTATCGAATTGTTCGACCGCCTGGCGACGCTGGAAGATGCGCCACGCGATCCCGACGCCGAACGGCTGCTCAGGGATGGGTTGCGCCAAGCGCCCAACGCGCCGTATGCGCTGGTACAGACCGTGCTAGTGCAGGATGAAGCGCTCAAGCGGGCGGACGCGCGCATCCGCGAGCTCGAAAGCGCCGGGCCTAGCGACGCGGAGCCGCGCGACACGAGCTTTCTCGGCGGGATGCGCGACAGCCTTTTCGGCAAACGCGAAGGTCGCGGCTCGGTGCCCTCGGTACGGCCGGCGGACGCGGCGTCGATGTCGCCCGCCTGGCAAACTGGAACGCCATCACCGCAGCAGATGCAGGCGCCGCAGCCCATGCCCGGGGGGATGGGGGGAGCAGCAATGCCGGCATCCGGCGGCTCGTTTCTGGGCAACGCGGCCGCGACGGCGGCCGGCGTGATCGGCGGCTCGCTGCTGCTGAACAGCATCCGCTCGATGATGGGCTCTCAGCACGGCGCGCAAGCCGCCGCCCTCGATCCGGCCTCCGGGACGAGCGGATCGTCCCCCTGGGGCGGCAGCGGCGGCGGAGAGCTTTCCCGCGAGGCCGGCCTCAACGACATCGCCCGGGCACCGTCCTCCGCCGACGACAGCGCGCGACGTGGCCATGGCGCGCTCGACGACAGCGGCGCTGACGACAATCAAGACGATCAAGGCGGTGATGATTTCGAAGACGACGGTTTTGACGACGATGGTGGCGACGACCAGGCGTAACCGCAGCCGACCGTTGTACTGCTAGCTTACTAAAGCATGCGCGATCCCGCCTTGTCGGGACGCGGCTTCGGCCGGCGCACCGCGGCGAAGCCGATGAAGGATGTCGCCGCGAAGACAGCGACTACGGCAAGCACCATTGGATCGGACGCGCGCTCGGCGACGAAGGCGAGCACGAGCGGCGCGATCGCCTGCATCACCAAATACGGCCCGCCGATGCGGCCGACCATACGACCGTAACCGGTGGCGCCGAACAGCGCGAGCGGCACCGCGCCGCGCGCGATGGTGAGGAGCCCGTTCGCCATTCCGAACATCACGGCGAAAGTCGCGGCGGCCGGGACGCTGAGCCCGACCAGCGCGAGCAACGCGAAGGCCGCAAGGAGCATCGCGACAGCAAACCGAGCGATCTGGAGCGGATGGACGCCGCGCGCGAAGACGAGTTCGCCGATGCGGGCGGCGACCTGCGCCGGCCCGAATAGCGCCCCGATCGCCACCACCGTCGCCGCGTCGATCCCGGCGCGGCCGAAGATTGCAAGCAGGTGCGCGGATAGCCCCGACGGCACGAAGGCGTAGGCCGCAAACGCCGCCGCCACCAACAGGAATGGCCAGCCCGTGGGAGGCAGGACAGGCGTCGACGCTTGCGCCGGTTGGCTGGGCGGCAGCGCGGAATCGGCGCGCCGGCGCGGCAGCGCGAACGCGTGCAGCGGCGCTGCGACCAATGCGAGCACCGCGGCATAGACGAGGTAGGTGCCCTGCCATCCCACGGGCTCGAGCAAGAGATGGGTCAGCGGCCAGCTGACGGTCGAAGCGAATCCGCCGGCCAGCGTGAGCACGGTGATCGGGCGTCTAGCCGCGACGCCGAAGATGCGGCCGAGCGTGGCAAAGGCCGGATCGTAGAGGGTGGCGGCGGTGGCGACGCCGAGCAGCGCCCAGACCGCGAGATAAGCGGCGGGATGCGCGGCATAGGCGAGCAGGGCGAGACCGAGCGCGGCAAGGAGCGAGCCGATAGGCATGACCCGATGTCCGCCGTGCCGGTCGATCAGCCAACCGATGCGGGGCGACACGAGCCCCGCCGTGAGCAGCGCGAGCGAAAAGCCGCCCATGGCAAAGCTTATCGACCAGCCGCGCGCATCGGCGATCAACGGCACAGTCAACACCGGCGGATAAAAGATCGCGCCCCACGCGAGGATCTCGGTGAAGCCGAGCACGAGAACGGCGCGCCAAGGGCCGGCGATCACATCGCGCAAAGCTGGCATCATGGGAGCACGGCGGCGAATGAAAGCCTCGACCCTACCACGAGCCGCGGCACGATCGATCTAGCCGATGTGCTTGACCATCGCGCTCGCCGTCGGCGGGCAGAGCGCGGCGAATTGTCGGCTGCCGCGCACGTCTGCCGGGACATCCCGGTGCGCGCAGGCGGCATAGCCGCGCCGGGCGAAGAAAGTCGTATCCGATCCGGTCAACAGATAGATCGCGTGACATTTGAGCGCGCGCGCCTCGGTCTCGAGCATGGCCACCATGGCCGCGCCCATGCCGACCTGCCGCAGCGGCGGCAGCGTGACCAGCGAGCGCAAGAGCGCATTGCTGCCGAAAACTTCGAGCCCGCCGAACCCGGCCGGAATTCCTTCGACCGTCTCGAAGCGCCAGAGCAGTACGCGCGCGTCATCCACGTCGTCGGCCGGCAGGGCGGCCTTGATGAGCGCAGCCTTGACCCCCTCGCGTTCCCATACGGCGAGCGGCGTGGCGAGGAGGCGGCGGCTCATGCCGGCATCTCGTCGCACCGCGAACGCGGACGAACACATCGCGGATTGCTTGCAGTGCGCGGCTTTCGTTCGGTCAATCTTCGATCAGCGGCCACTGATCAGCGTGACGACGCAGCGTTCGCCTGTGCCGGCCGCGGCGCCGCGGCGTTCTCCTGCGCGGCGCGCGGCGCGCAGCGCACGAAAATGCCGGTGCCGTAGCGCCCATCGACCTCGGCATCGACGTAGTTGAGAACCATCACGCGGCCGTCGAAGGAAACGATCTCCCGGTCCTGCGGCCCGGGTGTGCGTCCGGCCGGGCCGATGTAATCTCTGCCGGCGCTGCTGCCTTTGAGCCGCAACTCCTGCAGCTCGCTGGAATCGGCGAGATACATCATGACCCCGCCATTGGTGCCTTGGCCGATCACGTAGGGCTGCTTGCACTGTCCGCGGGCGTTGGCCTCGGTGCGCGTGCGATCCTCCGGCTTGTGGTAGGCGGCGTATCCCCACCGGCCGACGATCTCGGTGGGCCGGACGCGGGCAGGGATTTCCGGTTCCGGGGGCCCGGAGGCAGAGACCTGCGGACCCGGAGTTGTGCTGCAGCCCGAGACTGCCAGCGCCGATAATGCGAGGAGTGACCAACCGAAACTGCGATTCAACATCGACGATTTTCCCCTAGTCCTGTCCGCCGCGCCGGCCGAGACGCAACCGCGGCCCACCCCAACACCTTCTATCGGCCGCAGGGTTAACAACATGGAATCGCCCTCGGCGGGACGATCCGGGCGACTTTGCTGTCAAGCTACGGCCCCCCCAAGGCAGATGTGAGGCAACCTGGGTTCCCCTCCGCTCGACGACAGTGAAGCAATCGACCGCGTTTTCGCACGGCATTGATGCCCGCAACCTTCGGCGTCGAGCAGCACGACAAACTTCGGCTTCCTTGACAGCCTCCGCGCGAGCCCCTATCTGTGCCTGGCCTTTAGCACTCTCTTTCTGGAGTGCTAATCCGACAAATTGAGATTAACGTTCAAGCACTTACCGCCGTCCCAGTTCCCCCGAGGAGAGCCCATGGCCAAGACCAAGTTCCGTCCCCTGCACGACCGCGTGGTCGTGAGACGCATTGATGCCGAGGAAAAATCGAAGGGCGGCATCATCATTCCTGACACTGCCAAGGAGAAGCCGTCGGAGGGCGAGGTCATTGCGGTGGGCCCCGGCGGCCGCGACGAAACCGGAAAGATCATCAAGCCCGACGTCAAGGCCGGCGACCGGGTACTGTTCGGCAAGTGGTCGGGCACCGAGGTCAAGCTCGACGGCGAGGAACTCCTGATCATGAAGGAGTCCGACATCATGGGCGTGATCGCCTGATCTCCGCTCAATCATCAGACTGCAATGGAGTGACTTGAAATGGCTGCGAAAGAAGTCCGCTTTTCCGGCGATGCGCGCGAGAAGATGCTGCGCGGCGTCGACACCTTGGCCAATGCGGTGAAGGTGACACTCGGCCCCAAGGGCCGCAACGTCGTGCTCGACAAGAGCTTCGGCGCGCCCCGCATCACCAAGGACGGCGTCACCGTCGCCAAGGAAATCGAGCTCGAGGACAAGTTCGAGAACATGGGCGCGCAGATGGTGCGCGAGGTGGCGCAGAAGACCAATGATCTCGCCGGCGATGGCACCACCACCGCAACCGTGCTCGCGCAGGCGATCGTCAAGGAGGGCGCCAAGTCGGTGGCGGCCGGGATGAACCCGATGGACCTCAAGCGCGGCATCGATATTGCGGTGAACGCGGTGGTCAAGGACATCGAGAAGCGCGCGAAAAAGGTCGGCTCCTCTGCCGAGGTGGCCCAAGTCGGCACGCTCGCGGCGAACGGCGACACCAAGGTCGGCAAGATGATCGCTGAGGCCATGCAGAAAGTCGGCAATGAAGGCGTGATCACGGTCGAGGAGGCAAAGGCGCTCGATACCGAGGTCGAGATCGTCGAAGGCATGCAGTTCGACCGCGGCTATCTATCGCCCTACTTCATCACCAATGCCGAGAAGATGGTGGCCGAGCTGGAGGACGCCTTCGTCCTCCTGCACGAGAAGAAGCTCTCCGGCCTGCAGGCGATGCTGCCCGTGCTCGAGGCGATCGTGCAGGCGGGCAAGCCGCTGTTGATCGTGGCCGAGGACGTGGAGGGCGAAGCGCTCGCAACCCTCGTCGTCAACAAGCTGCGCG
>Ga0307470_10001114_pt1 | contig 10952 bp, 7 predicted proteins | sample atmos_gasesAM3C__FD_204565 | JGI IMG/M metagenome (GOLD analysis project Ga0307470, IMG submission 204565) | Hardwood forest soil microbial communities from Morgan-Monroe State Forest, Indiana, United States - atmos_gasesAM3C_05 | ecosystem: Environmental > Terrestrial > Soil > Temperate forest... | reverse complement strand
ATCTCGAAAAGGTCGTCAACTTCGAGGTGGTGCCGCAGTTCAACAACTGGAAGACCATCAACGCGCAGGCGCTGGTCACCGGGCGCATGACGCGGCAACCGGACGGTCGTCTGAAGGCTGAGTTTCGTTTGTGGGACGTTGCGACCGGTCAGCCGCTGGCCGGGCAGCAATATTTCACGCAGCCAGAAAACTGGCGGCGGATTTCCCACATTATCTCCGACCAGATCTACGAGCGCATGACTGGCGAGAAAGGCTATTTCGACAGCCGCGTGGTGTTCGTCGACGAGACCGGTTCCAAGGAGCGACGCGTCAAGCGGCTCGCGCTGATGGATCAGGACGGCGCCAATGTCCGTTATCTGACGCGCGGAAGCGATCTGGTGCTGACGCCGCGGTTTTCGCCATCGACCCAGGAAATCACCTACATGGAGTTCGGGCAGGGCGATCCGCGCGTTTATCTCCTCAACATCGAAACCGGACAGCGCGAAATCGTCGGCAACTTTCCCGGCATGACCTTCTCGCCACGGTTTTCGCCGGACGGCCAGCGCGTGATCATGAGCCTGCAACAGGGCGGCAACTCGAACCTGTTCGTGATGGATCTGCGCTCGAAATCGACCACGCGCCTCACCGATACGCCGGCGATCGACACTTCTCCGTCCTATTCGCCCGACGGCTCTCGTATCAGCTTCGAGTCCGACCGTGGCGGAAAGCCGCAGATTTATGTGATGCCCGCGGGCGGCGGCCAGGCGCAGCGCATTTCGTTCGGCGACGGTAACTACTCGACGCCGGTGTGGTCGCCGCGCGGCGACTACATCGCGTTTACCAAACAAGGCGGCGGGCAGTTCTCGATCGGCATCATCAAGCCCGATGGTTCGGGCGAGCGGATTCTCACCTCGGGCTTCCACAATGAAGGGCCGACCTTCGCGCCGAACGGGCGGGTGCTGATGTTCTTCCGCGATCCCGGCGGCAATGGTGGGCCGTCGCTGTTCACGGTCGATATTTCCGGCCGCTTCGAGCAGCGCGTGCCGACGCCGGGCTTTGCTTCCGATCCGGCCTGGTCGCCGCTGCTTTCCTGACAGGGTTAATTCGGAAATCGCCGCTGTCACCCCTGCGATGGACGGCAAACCTTGCCTAGCCTGCTGATTCCGTGGGCAGATTCTCGTTTTCCAGACAAAAAACAACGTCCCGGTAACGATGTTCCCTCAGAAAGGCTTCACTCGCGGCGGGTAAGACTGCGCGGGCAAATGACGTCCGCGGTCCGCATGCAATTGGTCGACGAAAAAAAGCAAGGCAATCGAGAAGAGCTGCCGCCCACAATCTATGCGGCGCTGGTCGATTCGCTGTTTCAGAACTTCGTGCCGACATTGGCGGGCACGTTGTGCGCGACCATTGTCGCCGTCATGACGGCGCTGAAGACCGGCAATCAAATGATCTGGCCGTGCGCGATCTGGATTTCGATCGTCGGCGTCGCGCGCGCGATGCAGATGCGCGAATACGAGCTGGAACGGCAGGTCTCTCCGCTGACGCCAGAGCGCGCGCCCTGGTGGGAGAACAACTACAAGAATCTGGCGGACCTCTATGCGAGTTCGCTCGGCCTGTGGTGCTTTGTCGTGGTGCTCGGGAGCGGCGACGCCGTTGCTCACATGCTGTGCGCGGCCGTCACCATCGGATACACGGCCGCGAGCGCCGGGCGCAACTATGCCCGTCCATGGATCATTCAACGCCACATCGTGTTTGGCTGCGCGCCGCTGGCGCTGGCTTTGATCCTGCACGGCGACGTCTACTATACCGGGCTCGGGCTGTTGCTGGCGTTGTTCTTCGTCGGGTTGAAGTACATCAACCTCAGCCTCAACGCGATTTTCGTCGACGCGCTGACCTCCAGCATGAGGGAAGCGGCGTTGGCCACGCGTTTCGATACCGCCTTGAACAACATGCCGCACGGCCTGTGCATGTTCACCAGCGACGGGCATCTGGCCGTGATGAACCACCGCTTCGGCGAGATGATGGACCTGCCGGCGGATCTGGCGCATTTGCGCCCCAGCGCATCCGGCATTCTTGCGGCTTGCGTCGACGCCGGATCGATCTCGGAAGCCAACGCCAACATGATCCTCGCCGAAATCGAGAACCCGCAGGCAAAGGGCATCATCACGACCGATCCGGACGTGGCGCGCGGGCGCTCATTGTCGTGGGCGTTCCAGCCGATGGCCGACGGCGGCGCCGTCGTCCTGCTGGAGGACGTCACCGAGCGGCGCAACGCAGAAGCCAGAATTACGCATCTGGCGCGCTTCGACGAACTGACGGGATTGCCGAACCGGGTCAATTTCCGCGACGAAATCGGACATTTGCTGGCGAGCCCGCACGGCATCGACGAAATGTCGGCGCTGCTGTTCATCGACCTCGATCAGTTCAAGCAGGTCAACGACACGCTCGGCCATCCCTGCGGCGATCAACTGTTGTGCGCGGTTGCCGACCGCTTGCGCGCGATGCTGCGTCCGGAGGATTTCGTGGCGCGGTTCGGCGGCGACGAGTTCGTGGTGTTCCAGCAGAACATCAGGTCGCCGGACGATGCGGCTGCACTGGCGCGCCGCATCGTCGATCACCTCAGCGAACGCTACAAGATCGACAATCATCTGGTCGAGATCGGCGCCAGCATCGGCATCGCGATGACGTCCGGCGTCAGCGCCGACACGCTGTTGAAGAACGCCGACATGGCGCTCTACCGCGCCAAGGCCGACGGCCGCGGCACTTTCTGTTTCTTCCGGGAAGAAATGGCGCAGACCGTCGAGGCGCGCCGCATCCTCGAGCTCGACCTGCGCCGCGCGCTCGCCAACGAGGAATTCGAACTGTTCTATCAGCCGCTGGTCAACCTGCAGAGCGGCAAGATATCGACCTGCGAGGCGTTGCTGCGGTGGAATCATCCGCTTCGCGGCACGGTGTCGCCGGCCGACATCATCCCGGTCGCCGAAGACATGGGCATGATCGTCGATCTCGGCCGCTGGATCCTGCGCAAGGCGTGCCTGGAGTGCATGCAGTGGCCGGAGGCGGTCAGCGTTGCCGTGAACTTCTCGCCGCAGCAGTTCCACCAGCGCGACGTGCTGAGCGAGGTTCGCTACGCGCTCGACGTCTCGGGATTGCCGCCCGATCGGCTCGAAATCGAAATCACCGAATCTTCCTTGCTGCGCAACACGCAGTTCACCCACGAACTGCTCGCCCAGTTGCGTGAACTCGGCGTGCGCATTTCGCTGGACGATTTCGGCACCGGCTATTCGAGCCTCAGCTATCTGCACAGTTTCCCATTGCAGAAGGTCAAGATCGACCGTTCGTTCCTGGAAGGGATCGATACCGATCGCCCGCTGCGGTTGTTGCGCGGCGTCGCGCGGCTGAGCGCCGATCTCGGCATGTCGGTCGTCGTCGAGGGCATCGAGACCAACGAACAGCTTGAACTCGTCAATGCCGATGGCACCGTCAGCGAAGCCCAGGGCTATCTCTTCAGCCGGCCGGTGCCCGCGCTGCGGGTGCGGCAGCTCCTGAACGCATCCCACGGCCGCCGCTCGGACGACGAGTCCGTCCCCTCGCGATCGATCGCTTAAGAAAACCCTTGCACGACCGACGCCGGATCGAGCGGGTTTATTCCCGCCGCCGGAAAACTATTCCCGACCATCGGGTTAACCGTGTTCGGTCGATCTGTTTGCACTTGCGGTAAGAAACAATTAACCTTCGGTTGTATGTGGCAAGGCGGCTGCTGCCAGGAGGTCTGATTGAGTTTAGTGCAAGAATCCCGGAGCGGCCCCCGCCAGAGCCAAGCCGACCTGCTAGATCAAGTCGAGTACCGGTTGGCAGAGACAGAAGTTGAAAAAGAAGAGATATACAACTTAAGGTATCGGGCTTATCTGAACGAGGGCGCGATCGAACCGCGGGCCGATCAGCGCTTGGCCGACCGGTTCGATGAACTGCCGAACTCCTGGACGTTTGGCATTTATCTGGGCGGCGAGCTGACCAGTTCGGTCCGTATCAGCGTCGCAGCGCCCGATCATAGCGACACGCCGGCGGTTGACGCCTTCCCCGACCTGCTCGAGCGGGAATTGGCCAAGGGCAAGGTGATCGTCGACCCCAACCGCTTCGTCGCTGATCCCGTTCGCCGGACCAAATTTCCGCAGCTTCCCTATGTCACGCTGCGGCTCGCTTACGTGGCGTGCGAGCATTTCAACGCCGATATTGGCACCGCGACCGTCCGCAAGGAGCATCAGGCGTTCTACCGCCGGGTGTTTCTGCACCAGCCGTTGTGCCTGCCGCGTCCGTATCCGACGCTCACCAAGCCGCTCTGTCTGATGGCGGTCGACTATCCGAAACTGCGCGACAAGGTGTTTCAGCGCTATCCGCTGTTTCGCTCGACCGAAGCGGAGCGGCAGATACTGTTCGAGCGGAATCGCGAACTGTTGTCCCCGCTGGTCGACCTGCCGGAACTCCCGCACGGCCACGCCTCGATCTCGCCGACCGGTTAATTCCGGCAAAGCTGGCGCGTCCGCCGCGCTGGACTGGTCCGACTCAACTGGCTGCCGTCCCGATCCGATAAGCTGTGCGCTATCGTGGCTTTGCGGGTAAATCCCCGCCGATCATCTTGAAAAGGCAATATATTCGGGTGAATGGCCTTGCCTTCACCCTCGTGCCACATTTACAACCCATTAACCATGTCGGTCGCTTTTCGCCGTTTGGGGGCATTTGAACGGGTTCGGCAACGCCTCATCAAGGTTGACGGAACGTTCGCTTAACCATCGCCCTGTAGACCGGATAGAAGTCGAAAACGTGAGCGTGGAGGCTCCCGAATGAAACACCCTATGCGTATCCTCCAGGGTTTGAAGCTGGCTGCAGCGCTTGCGATTGTGCTGTCGATGGGTGCCTGTGCAAAGAATTCGCTGACCGATGGCGCCATGGCCAGTGCGGCGACCCCGGGCAGCCAGCAGGACTTCGTGGTCAATGTCGGCGATCGCGTGTTCTTTGAGAGCGACCAGACCGATCTGTCGCCGCAAGCGATTACGACGCTGGAGAAGCAGGCTCAGTGGCTGCAGACCTATCCGCGCTATAGCTTCACCATTGAAGGCCATGCCGACGAACGTGGCACCCGCGAGTACAACATTGCGCTAGGCGCACGGCGTGCCCAGTCGGTGCGTTCGTTCCTCGCCTCGCGCGGCATCGATCCGTCGCGGATGCGCACCATCTCCTACGGCAAGGAGCGCCCGGTCGCGGTCTGCAACGACATCTCCTGCTGGTCGCAGAATCGCCGTGCAGTCACGGTGTTGAACGCAAACTCGTAAAAGCCGCCTGATTGGAAGAGTTTTGCCGGCGCCCTCATAATGAGCGGCGCCGGTTCGGTTATGATTTTTGACGTAGTGCATGTGACTTTTGGTGTAGCCGCGTGATTTGTCTCAGTCACATTTTTGGCGTACTCCCTCTCTCAATCTGATCCACCGTCACGCTCATGCGCTTGGCTCAAATGTCATTCAGGATTCATAAAACCACCCGCGCTGCCGCGTTGGCCGCGATTCTCATGCTGTGCGCTCTCGCCTGGGATTCGCCGGTGTTCGCGCAATCCGACGATGTCGATCCGGAGGCGCGGATCCAGCAGCTCGAAAATCAGTTGCGGCAGCTCACCGGGCAGAACGAGGAACTGCAATATCGCAACCGGCAGCTCGAAGAGCGCTTGAGGATGCTTCAGAGCGGTGCGCAAGGATCGCCTCAAGGCGCCGCTCCTGGTCAGATGGGCGCCCCGATGGCGAACACGGCCGTGTTGCCGCCTGCGCAGCCGGCGCCCTCCTACCAGCAGCCACCGGTCTATCAGCAGCCGCCGGGCGGCTATCAGCCGCAGGCCACGGCACCCGCGCCAATCGTTCAGGAGCCGGCGGCACCACCGAGAGGCGGCCGCCGCGGCGATGCCTTTGATCCCACCCAGAATCCCAACGCGCCTGGCGCGCCGCGCGCGCTCGGTGGCGGCCAGCTGGCAATTCCCGCCGAGGCGCCGATCGGCGCACCCGGCGGGCGAGGGGCCGGCGAGCCGCTCGATCTCGCCAATACCGGCGGGGCGCCCGCCGGCGCGCTGCCACCTCCGCCGTCACGCAACACCAACGCGACCGGCGCGCTCACCACCTTGCCGCCGTCGGCGACGCCCCGCGACGAGTTCGATCTCGGTGTCGGTTATATGCAGCGCAAGGACTACGCGCTTGCCGAAGAAACCATGCGCAACTTCCAGCGCAAGTACCCGAACGATCCAATGATGGCGGAAGCGCAGTTCTGGCTTGGCGAGAGCTTCTTCCAGCGCCAGCAATATCGCGAAGCGGCCGAAGCCTTTCTTGGGGTGACGACCAAGTTCGATCGGTCCGCGAAAGCCCCGGATGCCTTGCTGCGGCTTGGCCAGTCGCTGGCCGCGTTGAAGGAGAAGGAAGCCGCCTGCGCCGCCTTCGGCGAGGTGGCGCGGAAATATCCGCATGCCGCGGCCAACATCAAACAGGGTGTCGACCGCGAGCAGAAGCGCTCGAAGTGTTAGTGGAGTGGATTTGACATTCGCTACAGGCCTAGCCGCGAGTTCGTCAAGCGAATGTCAAATCCAAAACTCCACTAGAAATCTATATTTGCTAGTGGTCCTTTGGTTCTAACATTCGCAAAAGTGCCCGCTGAGAAGGGATGCGAATGTTAGAATCGGACCACTAGGTGTGCGTGCGAGCGCGCGGCGCATGAGTTAAGGTCCACTTCACGGCCTTGATCCATCAGCCAGCGACGTCATGCCTGAGGACGACAAATCCCCGATCCCGGTACGGCAGGCCAAAGGCCTGTTTGCGGACTGGAAGAATGCGCCCGCGCTGGTCCTTGCGGTATCAGGCGGCCCGGATTCCATCGCCTTGATGTGGCTGGCTGCGCGTTGGCGAAAGGCTCTTTCGCGCGGGCCACGTCTTCTGGCGGTAACGGTTGATCATGGTCTGCGGCCAGAGGCCGCGCGCGAGGCTCGCGACGTCAAGCGCCTGGCGCGCACACTCGGGCTGGCGCATCGCACGATGCGCTGGACCGGGGCGAAGCCGAAATCGGGCGTGCCGGCGGCAGCGAGGGCGGCACGCTACCGGCTTCTCGCCAGCGCCGCGCACAGCAGCGGCGCCAGCCACATCCTCACCGCCCATACCCGTGACGACCAGGCCGAAACCTTGCTGATGCGTCTATTGCGCGGCAGCGGCATCGGCGGTCTGGCGGCGATGGCGCGCGAGAGCGAGCGCGAGGGCGTGTTCATTGCCCGTCCGTTTCTGAATATTTCGAAATCGCAGCTCATCGCGACGCTCGAGGCAGCCGGGATCGGCTATGCGGATGATCCCACCAACCGCGATATCAGCTTTACCCGGCCGCGCATTCGCAAGGTGATCGATGGGCTGGCGGTCGAAGGCGGCGATGCGCGCAACCTCGCCAGACTGGCGTCACGGCTGGCGCGCGCCAACGCGGCGATCGAAGTTTTGGTCGATGGCGCCGCGCGCTATCTGGCGCTGAGAGACCCCGAAGCCGCAGCGCGGTCGACAAATCCCCGCTGGTCCGCAAATGCCAGTTTCGATGCGGCTGCCTTCGCCGCCCTGCCGGAAGAGATCAGGCTGCGGCTCCTGCTGCGCGCGATCGAACGGTTCGGTCATGAGGGGCCGGCAGAACTGGGCAAGGTCGAAGCCCTGCTGGCGGTGTTCGACCAGACGTTGCGAACCACCGGTAAAGCGCGGCAATTGAGGCTGAAACAGACCCTTGCCGGCGCCGTCATCGCCCTGGCCAAGGGGAGGATCGTCATCGAACCCGCGCCGCCGCGCCGCCGCCGGGGGAATTAAGCGGGCTTTTCGCAAAGTCCCGCGTTTTGTGGGCCTTAACCACCCCCGAAAACACCGTATTTCCGCGACATGAATTGGACCGCAATAGTCCCGGGATAGGCTAAATAGTCTCATGCGGTTCCCTTGGCAGGGGGCGACTTGGCACCTAAATTGTAACGCGCAGTCGCCGTAGGATTCTCTCGCGCATACCTAAGGAACAAGGCCGCGATCCGCGCGACCACGAAGGAAAATAAATGAACGCCAATCTGCGCAATTTCGCCCTGTGGGTCATTATTGTCCTGCTGTTATTGGCCTTGTTCACGCTCTTCCAGAATCCGGGTCAGCGCGCCGCTTCGCAGGATATCTCCTTCTCGCAGTTGTTGACGGAGGTCGACGCCAAACATGTGCGCGACGTGGTGATTCAGGGGCCGGAGATTCACGGCACGTTCACCAACGGCTCGAGCTTCCAGACCTATGCGCCGAATGATCCGACGCTGGTTTCGAAGCTTTACGCTGGCCAGGTACAGATCACCGCCAAGCCGCCCGGCGACAACGTGCCGTGGTTCGTCTCGCTGCTGGTGTCGTGGCTGCCATTCATCGCCCTGATCGGCGTGTGGATCTTCCTGTCGCGGCAGATGCAGGGCGGCGCCGGCAAGGCCATGGGCTTTGGCAAGTCGCGCGCCAAGATGCTGACGGAAGCGCATGGCCGCGTGACGTTCGAAGACGTCGCCGGCGTGGATGAGGCCAAGCAGGATTTGCAGGAGATCGTCGAGTTCCTGCGCGATCCCGGCAAGTATCAGCGGCTCGGCGGACGGATTCCGCGCGGCGTGCTGCTGGTCGGTCCTCCCGGCACCGGCAAGACGCTGATCGCGCGTGCGGTCGCCGGCGAAGCCAACGTTCCCTTCTTCACGATTTCGGGCTCGGACTTCGTCGAGATGTTCGTCGGCGTCGGCGCAAGCCGCGTCCGCGACATGTTCGAACAGGCCAAGAAGAATGCACCGTGCATCATCTTCATCGACGAAATCGACGCGGTCGGCCGGCATCGCGGCGCAGGCCTTGGCGGCGGCAATGACGAGCGCGAGCAGACGCTGAACCAGTTGCTGGTCGAGATGGACGGCTTCGAGGCCAATGAGGGCGTGATCCTCATTGCCGCGACCAACCGTCCCGACGTGCTCGATCCGGCGCTGCTGCGGCCCGGCCGCTTCGACCGTCAGGTCGTGGTGCCCAATCCGGACGTCGTCGGCCGCGAGCAGATCCTCAAGGTCCACGTCCGCAAGGTGCCGCTGGCGCCCGATATCAACCTCAAGACCATTGCGCGCGGCACGCCCGGTTTCTCCGGCGCCGACCTGATGAACCTCGTCAACGAGGCGGCACTGACGGCTGCACGCCGCAACAAGCGCATGGTGACGCAGGCGGAGTTCGAAGAGGCCAAGGACAAGGTCATGATGGGCGCCGAGCGCAAGTCGCTGGTCATGACCGAGGAAGAGAAGCTGCTGACCGCCTATCACGAAGGCGGCCATGCGATCGTCGGCCTCAACGTCATCGCCACCGACCCGATCCACAAGGCGACGATCATTCCGCGCGGCCGTGCGCTCGGCATGGTGATGCAGTTGCCGGAGCGCGACAAGCTGTCGATGTCGCTCGAGCAGATGACGTCGCGGCTTGCGATCATGATGGGCGGCCGCGTCGCTGAAGAGCTGGTGTTCGGCCGCGAGAAGGTGACCTCGGGAGCCGCTTCCGACATCGAGCAGGCGACACGCCTTGCGCGCATGATGGTGACCCGCTGGGGCCTCTCCGAAGAGCTCGGCACCGTGTCCTATGGCGAAAACCAGGACGAGGTGTTCCTCGGCATGTCGGTGTCGCGCACCCAGAATGCGTCGGAAGCGACAGTTCAGAAGATAGACGGCGAGATCAAGCGTCTGGTCGAGGAGGGCTATCAGCAGGCGACCAAGATCCTCACCGAGAAGCGTGCCGATCTCGAAGCGCTCGCCAAGGGCCTTCTGGAATACGAGACGCTGACCGGTGATGAGATCATCGATCTCCTGAAGGGCAAGAAGCCGAACCGCGAGTCGGTGCTGGAGCCGACGACGCCGCGCGCCTCGGCGGTGCCGCCCGCCGGCAAGCCGCGGCCGCGTCCCGATCCGGATCCCGGCCTGGAGCCGCAGCCGCAGGCGTAACGTTTTGCGGCTATGGCCGGCTATTCAGGTAAAGCAGTTGCGCAAAAGCTCGGCATCAAGCCGGGCTTTTGTATTTTTGTCGACGGCGCACCTTCGGCCTATGGCGCCAGGGTTGGTCCGTTGCCCGGCGACGTTACGATCAAGGCTGAGCTGATTCCGTCCCTCGATATGGTGCACCTGTTCGCCACGCGCGCGACGGGGCTTGCCGCCAAGCTGCGGCGTTACCGCAAGACGATCGCGCCCGACGGCATGATCTGGGTTTCCTGGCCGAAGAAATCCTCAGGCGTCGCGAGCGATTTGAGCGACGTCGTGGTGCGCGACACCGCGCTCCCGCTTGGCCTTGTCGATACCAAGGTGTGCGCGATCGACGACACCTGGTCCGGCCTGAAGTTCGTGATCCCCAAAGATCAGCGGTAGACAAGGGCCTCCCGAAAAAGGGTGGGATGACGCAGAGCCAACCCCTTGGCGCGGGACTTGCTTGAAATAAGCTGTCAGTCCTCGCTGCCGCGTACAGGAGCTGCCGATGTCAGGTCAACCGAACGACATACCCGTCATTGCCGTCCCGAATGCCAACTCCAGACTCTATAACCACGATCTGGCGCCGATCGCTCCGGCGGGGCGCACGTGGGGCATTTTCAGCATCTTTGCGATGTGGATGTCGGACGTGCATTCGGTCGGCGGCTACACATTCGCCGCGAGCCTGTTCTTTCTCGGTCTGAACGGATGGGAAGTGCTGCTCGCGATGGTGGTCGGCATTACCATCGTCTATTTCCTGATGAACCTGATCGGGCGTCCATCGCTGAAATACGGCACGCCGTTTCCGGTCGTGGCACGGATGTCGTTCGGCGTGATGGGAGCCAACGTCGCCGCGGGCCTGCGCGGCATCGTCGGCATCGTCTGGTACGGCGTGCAGACCTATTTCGCCTCGAAGGCTGTTCAAGCGCTGGTGCTGACCTTC
>Ga0307470_10001113_pt1 | contig 10967 bp, 8 predicted proteins | sample atmos_gasesAM3C__FD_204565 | JGI IMG/M metagenome (GOLD analysis project Ga0307470, IMG submission 204565) | Hardwood forest soil microbial communities from Morgan-Monroe State Forest, Indiana, United States - atmos_gasesAM3C_05 | ecosystem: Environmental > Terrestrial > Soil > Temperate forest... | reverse complement strand
CAGGACGGCCTTGATGTTGTCCAGATGATCGACGGCGAGGCGCCCGTAGTCGCGCCACTGGCGTTCCGTGAGGGCGGCCAATTCGCCGCTCACGATGCGCAACGGTTTGCCCGCGGCATAACAGGTGAGCAGCGTCTCCGCCGCGCGCTCGAAGTAATACATCTCGTCGAATGCCGCCGCCACCGTGTCGCCGATGACGAGCACGCCGTGATTCGCCATCAGCAGCACGCTCTTGCCGCCGCTCATCAAGCCGGCCACACGGTCGCCCTCGCCGTCCGACAGTGCCATGCCGGAGAAGCCGTCATCGACGGCCACTCGACCGAAAAAGCGCATGGTATTCATGTCGATGGGGTACATCGTCGGATCCTGCAGGCAGGCGAGCGCGGTTGCGTACTTCGGGTGCAGATGCATGACGCAACGCGCCGCGGGGATGCGGGCGTGCAGCCTCGCGTGCAGATGCCAGGCGGTCGGATCGGGCGCATCCGGCCGATCGAGCGCGGCCGGGTCATTGGCGTCCAGAAGCAGGAGATCGCAGGCCGAGATGCGCGCAAAATGCCGGCCGCGCGGATTGATCAAGAATTTCGCGCCGTCCGCCGAAACGGCCACGCTCAAATGGTTTGCCACCGATTCGTGCATGGATAGGCGTGCAAACCAGCGAAAGGCGGCCGCCAGATCGATTCGGGCCGCGCGATGCTCTGCCGCCAACGCCGTGGCGGCGGTCGATGCATGAGTGGTCGCCATCATTTACTCCAGTGTCGGCATTGCGTTTCGCCCCAGGGGCTGAATCTAGACGCCGCGCGCTTCGCGCGGCAACGAAAAAGACAGACGCCGGCGGAAGGTTGTCCACTAGGCGGACGACGTTTCCGCGGAAACGCGGCGCCCGGTCAGCCGACGCCAACTGTTTTCAGGGAATGATCCCCCGACGTTTGAATTCCTCCGCGACGGACGCCCGGATCGCCGTTGCTGCGGCGATATCCGCCTGGCCTTCAGGCACGCGCTTGCGGCGCATTTCAGCGACGCCTCGGCCGTACAGGGACCAAGCGCTCTTGGGGGCGAGCTTCAGCGCATCGTCATAGTCGGCGATCGATTGAACGTAGTCCCCGAGCCGCAGCCGCACGAGTCCCCGGCTGTTCAGAACGGACGCGCTGATCGGGCTCTGCTTGGCGCTCAGCTTGAGCGCCGTATTGCAATCGGACAGGGCAGCGGACAGCTCTTGCCCCTGCAGCGCACGCCCCCAACAGCGGCCGTTCAGCGCGTCCGGCATGCGCGGGTCGCCGCGGTGGGCCGCTATCCATCGATCGTACTGCGCGATCGACGCCGGCAACAGATCGGCGTCCTGGTAGCCGCGGGCCAGGAGCAAGCGGATATCGTCTTCCTTGGATGCAGCCCGATCCGCCGCGCCGAGGTCAGCGGTTGCGCCGGCGATGTCCCGCGCCCGTAAGCGCAGCTGTGCCCGGGCCATCAATGCGGACAAATCATCGGGCTTGAGCTCGAGCGTCCGATCGAAGTCGGCAAGGGCCAGATCGGCCTGGTTGTTGTCGCGGTACACGATGCCGCGTTGGTAGAAGTATTCCGGATTGCGCGGATCCAAGTCGCAGGCGCGCCCGAGGTCGGCGATGGCATGCGCGAAATCGCGGCGGGCGGCGAAGGCGGTCCCGCGCCGGCTGTACGCGGCCGCGTCGGCGGGCTCGTCGCCCGCGTTGTCCTCCTCCGGATTGGCGGACGTCGATGTCAGGTCGAACACGGGTCCGCCGTTGTACGTGAAATACAGCTTGTGTTGACTGCTGGCGACGTAGATCCGGTGCGACAGAAAAAAATCCACCCCGATCAGCATGTCCGCATCGTCGACGCCAAAATCGGCGAAGCGCAATCGCGTATTGCGGATTTCCTCGTCGCCGATCTTGAAGCTGGAAAATGGTCCGACATAGGTCCTGACGCGGTTCCGGCCGATTCCGCCGCCGTAACCCGCATCGACCACGCCCTGCGAGCCGGGCTTGACGCCGGCGCGCTCGGCGGCCTTGAGCGACAGAAGGGAAGTTCCCGCACCCGTATCGAAGATCACCCGGACTTTCTCTCCGTTGATGAACGCCGTACCGGCGGTATGCACCGATTGCGGAGTCGCCGCTTGGATATCCATGAGCGAATAGGACTCCGACGGCTTGACCCAGTACGCCAGCGTGGCGTTCCCGCAGCCCTTGGCGCGCATCAACCGGATCATCCCTTTGCCGAGGTCATATTCGACGTCGCCGATGCGAAAAAAGTTTTGACCCAGCAACCCGGCATTTTCCGCTCGGCCCAGGCCGCCGACGACGAGAAACTCGACGTTGTGAACGGGGATGCCGGCAAAGGTAAATACATCGACGCTCGCGATCGATGGATCCACCGCGCCGCCGACGCCCTTGACGGTGAGGCCGAGGGGAGCCGGCGATTGTTTGAGATCGAATTGCGCCGCACTTGCCTCGGAGATCATGCTGAAAAAGCTGCCGCTATCGACGACGAACCGCGCGTCCCTGCCGTTGATCTTCGCGCTGATGATCGGTCTCGAGTTGCTCATGGTGACCGGCAGCTCTGCCATTTTGGCAAGCTTGCAGACGGCAAGCGCACGCATCGGCGACGTCGACAGAGTCAATATTGCAAGCGAAGTGAAGCAGAAGCGGCGGGAGTGCAATACGACCCGTTCGAGGCGCATTGCCCGAGTCTGCTCCGCACCAGCCGCCTCGTCAAAACTCAGCGCAAAGTCACGGCCACACGCTGGCTGATGCCGCACAGCAGCTCATAGGGAATGGTGTCCGCCCACACGGCGATTTCCTCCACGGGCAGGCCATCTCCCCACAGCACGACGGGGTCGCCCAATACCGGCGGCCGCTGAAGGTCCGTGACGTCGATGCCGATCATGTCCATCGACACCCGGCCCGCCAGGCCGGCGCGTTCACCGTTGACCAGCACCGGCGCGCCCGAATCCAAACTGCGCGGATATCCGTCGCCGTAGCCCACCGCTGCGACCGCCAAGCGGGTGGGACGGCTGGCGGTCCAGTCGCCGCCGTAACCCACGCGCTCCCCGGGGGAGAGTTCCTTGACGGCAATCACGTGCGAATGCAGGGTCATGGCGGGCCGCAGTCCGTAGTCGGCACCGATGGAGCCGGCGAAGGGCGAAACCCCGTAGAGCAGGAGGCCCGGCCGCACCCAGTCGCCCTGCGCATCCGGGTAACTCAACATGGCGGCGGAATTCTCCAAACTGCGTTCGCCGGACAAGGACCCGGTCGCGGCGGCGAACAGCGCCAGTTGTTCGGCCGTGGTGGGCAATTCCGGCAGATCGGCCGACGCCAGATGGGTGAACAAGTTGACCGGCAACTGCACGCTGCCCAAGGCACTCAGGGCCGCATGTGCAGCGCCAAACGCCGCTCCCTTGAATCCCAACCGATTCATGCCGCTGTCGAGCTTGAGCCATACCTTGAAGCGCGCGCCCGCTGCGGCCGCGCGCAACAATTCGATCTGCTCGGGGGTGTGCACGACGAGTTCGAAATTGGCGCCGGCGGCCGCGTCGAGCTGCTCGCGGTCGAAGACGCCCTCGAGCAGCACCGTGGGCGTGGTGATGCCGGCCAATCGCAGCGTGAGCCCCTCATCGACGCGCGCCACCGCGAACGCGTCCGTGGATTCGAGCGCACGCGCCACCGCGACCAGCCCATGGCCGTAGGCATTGGCCTTGATCACGGCCATGACGCGCGACTTCGGCGCCCATTGCCGCACCACGTTGAGATTATGTCGGAGAGCGCCGGAGTCGACCGTCGCGCTGACCATCGGGGTCACGGGAATCTCGGCCGCATCAGAGGAATCTCGGCGGCATCACGGGACTCTCGGCCGCATCACGGGCACTTGCGCGGCATCACCGAAATACGCCCTCGGCGTACGACTCCGGCGCGTAGTTCTCGAACTTGGTGTACTCGCCCAGGAACGTGAGCTGCAAGTCCCCGGTCGGGCCGTTGCGCTGTTTGGCGATGATGATGTCGGCGATGCCTTTGCGCGTCGTGTTCTTGTCGTACACCTCTTCGCGATAGATCAACAGAATGAGGTCGCTATCCTGCTCAATTGCTCCAGACTCACGAAGATCCGACATGACCGGCTTCTTTTCCACCCGCTGCTCCACGCCTCGGTTGAGCTGCGACAAGGCGATCACGGGTACTTTCAGCTCCTTCGCGAGAGCCTTCAACGAACGTGAAATCTCCGAGATCTCGGTCGCCCGATTCTCCTTGGTGCCGGCCACTTGCATGAGCTGCAAATAATCCACCACGATCAGGTCGAGCCCCCGCTCGCGCTTCAAGCGGCGCGAGCGTGCGCGCAGCTCCGTCGGCGTGAGCCCGGGCGTCTCGTCGATGAAGATCTTGGCGCTGCTCAACTGCGTCATGGCGGAATCGATGCGCGGCCAATCCTCTTCTTGCAGCCGGCCGGAGCGCAGGTTGCTTTGATTGATGCGGCCGAGCGACGAGATCATGCGCAAGGTCAGCGATTCCGCGGACATTTCCATACTGAAGATCGCAGCAGACTTGTTCGAGCCGAGCGCGGCGTTCTCCGCGATGTTCACCGCCAACGTGCTCTTTCCCATCGAAGGCCGTCCGGCGATGATGATCAAATCGCCGGGCTGCAGGCCCGAGGTCATTTCATCGAGCTGTTTGAATCCGGTCGGAATGCCGGTCAACATCCCGTCGGAGTGATACAGCTCGTCGATGCGGTTGACGACGTCCGGCAATATGCTCTTGACCGCTCGGAAGCCGACCTTGCCGCGGGAACCCGCCTCGGCGATCTCGAACACCGCGCGTTCGGCGTCATCGACGATTTCCCGCGCTTCGCGGCCCTCCGGTTCCAGCGCGCTGCCGACGATGAGATTCCCGGCGGTGATCAGCTGGCGCAGCACCGAGCGCTCGCGCACGATGTCGGCATAGGCTCGAATGTTGGCGGCGGTGGGCGTGTCGCGCGCCAGCGATCCCAAGTAGGCAAGACCGCCCACCTGGTCGAGCACACCCTGGCTCTCCAGATGCCCTGACAGGGTGACGGCGTCGCAGGGCTGGCTGCGCTCGATCAGTCCGGCGACAGCTTCGAATATCAACCGGTGATCGTTGCGATAGAAGTCGTCGGCGACGACGCGGTCGGCGACCTGGTCCCAGGCCGCGGAATCCAGCATCAATCCGCCGAGAACGGATTGCTCGGCTTCGATCGAGTGAGGCGGCAGGCGCAGGCCGTCGCCCGAGGCTCCGCTCGGCCCAAAGGAACGATTGCTGATGCGACCGGCCATGCGCAATCCCGGGGGGACGCGATGCCGGCCGCTACTCTTCGGCGACGATGGTGACCGCCAAGGTCACATCAACGTCCGTGTACAAGTGCAGCTGCACCGCGTGTTCGCCGGTGACGCGGATCGGTCCGGTCGGCATGCGCACTTCGCTGCGGCTGATCGGCTGGCCCGCTTTGACCGCGGCTTCGGCGATATCGGCGGTGCCGATGGAGCCGAACAGCTTGCCTTCCGCGCCCGCCTTGGCCGTCAGCGTCAGCTTGAAGTTCTCGAAACTGACCGCGCGCGCCTGCGCCGCCGACAGTTCCTGATTGGCCTTGGCCTCGAGTTCGTGGCGCTGCGCCTCGAACTTGGCGATATTGGCGGCCGTCGCCATGGTGGCTCTGCCGGTGGGTACCAGGAAATTCCGCGCGTAGCCCGACTTCACCTTGACGCGATCGCCGATTTGGCCGAGGTTCGCGACCTTCTGCAACAATATGATATCCATGTGCTGGCTCGCCCGTTTAATGCTGATCGGTGTAGGGGAGCAAGGCCAGGAAGCGCGCACGCCGGATGGCGAGTTGCAGCTGGCGCTGATAGTGAGCACGCGTACCCGTGATGCGGCTCGGAACGATCTTGCCGGTCTCAGTGATGTAGCTCTTGAGCGTCGTCAGATCCTTGTAGTCGATCTGCTTGACGTCGTCGGCCGTGAATCGGCAGAACTTCTTGCGGCGAAAAAAACGTGCCATATGGCCTCCTGTTTACCGTGCGCCCATGGGCATGTCGTCGTCATCGCCATCGTCGCCGAAGTCGTCGTGGCGGCGGGCGTTCTCATCCGGAGCGCGCGCCATCGGCGACGGTTCGGTGACGGCCTCGTCCATTTTCACCACCAAGCTGCGCAGCACCGCGTCGCTGAAGCGGAACGATCCGGTGAGTTCGGCGAGCGTTTTCTGATCGCATTCGACGTTGAGGAGAATGTAGTGCGCTTTGTGCACCTTGGAGATGGGGAACGTCAGCTGGCGCCGGCCCCAATCCTCGAAACGATGCACCGCTCCGCCGCCGGCACTGATCATGCCCTTGTAGCGATCGACCATCGCAGGAACTTGCTCGCTCTGGTCCGGATGGACCAGGAGCACGATTTCATAATGCCGCATTGTAAGGCTCCCTTTGGGTTAAGCCTCCCGTTGCGAGCGGTGAGGCAAGGAGTGAGGCCGGTCAGCCGGCGAAAAAAGAGGGCGAAGGATACTCGTTTGGGGTAGTACAGGTCAACCCGCACGCTGCCGGCGCGCCTCGAACAGGGCAACGCCCGCCGCCACCGACACATTGAGGGACTGCACCCGGCCGGCCATGGGGATGCGCACCAGAAAATCGCAGCGCTCCCGGGTGAGGCGCCGCATGCCGCTTCCTTCGGCGCCCAGCACCAGGGCCAGCGGCCGTTTCAGATCCGCCGCGTACAAGGTTTGCGGCGCCTCCCCGTCGGTTCCTACCACCCAGATGCCGCGCTCCTTGAGCATATCGAGGGCGCGTGCGAGGTTGGTCACGCTCGCCACCGGCACGAATTCAGCGGCGCCCGCCGCCACCTTGCGCACCACCCCATCCACCGCGGCCGCGCGATCCCTCGGTATCAGCACGGCATGCGCGCCCGCCGCATCGGCGGTGCGCAGACAGGCGCCGAGGTTGTGCGGGTCGGTGACGCCGTCGAGAATCAGCAGCAGGGGATCCTCCGTCACTTGACTTAACGCCTGGAGCAGATCGCGCTCGTCCCAGGGCTTGAGCGGCCGCACCGACGCCGCCGCTCCCTGGTGGGCCACGTCCCCGACCAGCTTGGCAAGGACCTCGCCGCCCACGGATTGAACGTGCACGCCCGCTTTCTGCGCGCGATCGCGCAGTTCGTTGAGGCGTGCGTCCTCGCGCGGCAACGCCACCCAGAGTTCCAGCACCCGCTCCGGCGCCCGCTCGAGCACCGCGTTGACGGCGTGCAAACCGTAGACCAGGTTGCGCTTCGGCTCAGCCACGCCCGCCGCGTCCGCCGCGCCCGCCGCGTTTCGCGCCTCCGCCACGCCCGCCGCGCGGTGGTCCCGCGCCGCGCCGCGGCGCCCGCACCGTGCCGCGGCTTGCGGACCCGTCCGCGTCGAGCAGTTCGAAGTCGATCTGGCGCTGGGTGAGATCGACGCGGCTCAAGCGCACCCGCACCATGTCCCCCATCTGCCAGCGCCGGCCCGTGCGCTGGCCGACCAAGCCCATGCCGCCGTCCTCGAGCTCCCAGTAGTCGCCGGGGATGGCGGAAATATGCACCAAACCGTCGATGGGCATTTCCTTCAGCTGTACGAACAGACCGAATTCGAGCGCACTGGTGATCGTGGCGTCGAATGTCTCGCCGACGCGCGGCTGCAGATACAGGCACTTGAGGTATCCCATCACATCGCGCGATGCGTCGTCGGCGCGCCGTTCGCGCTGCGAGCTCTCCGCACCGAGCGTCTGCAATTCGGCGGTCGTGTAGCGATGTCCGGACGCCGAATTCGGCAGCGTCGCGGCTTTGATGGCGCGATGCACCAGCAGGTCGGGATAGCGGCGGATCGGCGAGGTGAAGTGCGCGTACTCTTCGAGCGCGAGGCCGAAGTGACCGATGTTGGTTTGCTGGTACACGGCCTGCGCCAGCGAGCGGATCACCAGGCTCTCGAGCAGCAGACCGTCGGGGCGGGCGCCCAGCCGCTCGACCAATTGACGAAATTCGCGCGGAGTCGGCTTCTCCGAAAACACTGCACCCACCTGCAGCGCATTCAGGACCTTTTGCAGTTCGGTGACGCGTTTGTCCTCCGGCTGACCATGAACGCGGTACAGGCTCCCGGCCTTGGCGAGACGCAGGGCCACGGCCGCCTCGACATTGGCCGCGATCATGCATTCCTCGATCAAGCGGTGCGCGTCGTTGCGAGTCACCGCATAGAATCCCTCGATCCGGCCGTCGTTGCCGATGCGCGCCTTGACCTCGCCGCCTCGAAAGTCGAGCGCACCGCGCGCGTCGCGCGCCGCTTTGAGCGCGCCATAGACCGCATACAGCGCTTGCAGCGAGGTGCGCACCACCGGCATCAGACCATCGGCCGTCTTGCTCTGCGGATTCTCCAAGTAGGCCCATGCCTGGTCGTAGGTGAGCCGCGCGTGCGAATGAATCACGGCCTCGTAGAACCGCGTCTTGCCCAGCTTGCCGGTCTTGCCGACGTGCATGTCGCAGACGAATGCCAGCCGATCGACGCGCGGCATGAGCGAGCACAGATGATTGGAGAGATGCTCCGGCAGCATCGGGATGACCCGATCCGGAAAATACACGGACGTGGCGCGCGACCGCGCTTCGGTGTCCAACTCGCTGCCGTAGCGCACATAATGGCTGACGTCGGCGATGGCGACGATGAGCCGCCAGCCTCCGCCGCGCAGGGCCTCCGCGTACACGGCATCGTCGAAGTCTCTGGCATCCTCGCCGTCGATGGTCACCAACGGCGTTTCGCGCAGATCCTCGCGGCCTTCCCGGTCCGCGGCCGGCACGTCGGGAGCAAAGCGGTTCGCGGCGCGAATGACCTCCGGCGGAAACTCCTGCGGCAGGTCATGCCGCAGAATCGCGAAGCGCGCGGCCAGGTCCGATGGGCGCAGGTTCTCGAGCACCTCGACGATGCGCCCCTGCGCCGCGGCGTCGCCCTGCGGACGCTTCGTCACTTCGACGATGACGGGATCGCCGTCTTCGGCTCCATGCCGGTCTCGCATCGTTACTTCGACCGAGTACCAATGACCGGGATCTTCCAATTCCACACGGCCGGCAACTCTGCCGCCGCCGTGGTCCGCGCGCCAAATGCCGCCGATCCGCGACGGCGCATCGCCGATGCGGCGGATCAATCGTGCGATGCGCCGTCCGCGTTCGTTCATACCGACGGCGAGGACCTCGGCGCGGTCGCCGTGCATGAGGGTGGCGGCGTCGGCCCGCGCCAGCACCAAGGGCGCGGAACCGTCATCCGGCATCAGCAATACGTCGCCGTTGGCCCGACCGCGCACCCGGCCGGCCACGCGTTCGCCCTCGCCCGCCGTGGCAAATCCATTCGGCCCCTCGATCGCCTGGCCATCGCGCACCATGGCCGCGAGACGTTTGGCCAGCGCCTCGCGCTGCGCGCTCGTATGCAAGCCGAGGCGCTTGGCGAGGCGCGCCGCGGTCAGAGGCTCGGGCGCCTCCGACAGATGTTTCAGCAGCAGTTCACGGCTCGCGATGGGATCCGCGTATCGAGACTTCTCCAGCTCCAGATTCGGATCCTCGCCGCGCCAGTCCGGACCGGACTTCGCCGCCCGATCTGTATTTGGCCGTCGCGAGCCCGTGGGTCCACGTCGTGTCATAGGGTATTGTTGCGATCCTTCGGTGGGTGCGCAAATCTCGGCGTCCCTAAACGGGGAAGGCCGGTTGCTTAACGCGGCAGATTATCAGCTTTGCGAGTCGCCGGGCGCATATTGGCGCAGCGGCGCCTCGCCTTGGCCTTCCAGGCGGCTCTCGCCGACTCCAAAAAGCGCCCGGCAGTGCTCCGCGAATTCCGTTGCCATGGCGCTCATGGGACGGCCGCCGAGACTGGCGAGAACCAAGCGGCTATTGTTGACGGGGCTCGACAGCGGCCGTGCCACCAGCGCGCGTCCGTCGTACGTCATGTTGTTGGCCGGCTTCGTGGCCAACAGACTGTAGCCGAGTCCGTGCCCGACGAACCCGCGCACCATCTCCAAGGATCTGGAGCGATACCCGATCTGCGGTTCCAGCCCACGATCGCGAAACAGCGACAGAAAGTAATTTCGGCTCGGTTCGATATCGAGCAGGACCAGGGACTCCTGCAGCAAATCTTCCAGCGCGATGCTGGAGGCGGCCGCCAGCGGGTGACCCTCGGCCAACAACACGTACGGAGTCAGTTCGGCGAGCGGCTCCACGCGCAAATCCTCGCTCAGACCGAAATCGTGGAGCAGCGCGATGTCCGTGTCGCTGCGCCGCAGGCTTGCGATCAGATGTTCATGGTCGGCTTCGATCAGCGTCAGATCGATCTCCGGATGCAATTTCGTGAGGCGCGCCACGAGCGCGGGGACGATGTACGGCGCGAATACCTGGTAGCAGCCTATGGCCAGAGCGCGCGGCGCCGCGCCGCCGCGCGGCGAGCGCCGTTGATGAAATCGCCGCGGCACTCCATAGGCGCGATTGGCATAAATCAGCGGGGCGCCCGTGCCGGCCACGAAGATGTCCTGGACCGAGCCGAATACCACGAAGTGCGATCCCACGCGTTCGCTCGCCGTGACGCGGCAGTCGAACGCGACCAGGGAATCGACCACGCGCGGCGCGCCGGTGAGCTGCGTGGTCCAGGTGGCGCAGTCGAACTTGGCGGCCCCTTGCACGCCGCTGCGCCCGGCAAAGTTGTCGGAAATATGCGCCTGATCGTCGCGCAGCACGTTGACGCAAAACACACCGTTCTGCAGCAGCGCGGAGATCACCGGACTCAAGTGGTGAATGCACACCAGCAGCGTCGGCTGCGGCGTATCGGCGGACACCGACACCATGGCGGATACCGTCACCCCGTGGCGTCCCGCGACGCCGTCGGTGGTCACGACATTGACGGTGCAGGCGGCGTGACTCATCCCGACCAGGAATTGCTGCCGCAGGGCCCGTTGCGTGGGTGCCGGCTGCGGCGTGTCTCGCGTACCG
>Ga0307470_10001112_pt1 | contig 10981 bp, 14 predicted proteins | sample atmos_gasesAM3C__FD_204565 | JGI IMG/M metagenome (GOLD analysis project Ga0307470, IMG submission 204565) | Hardwood forest soil microbial communities from Morgan-Monroe State Forest, Indiana, United States - atmos_gasesAM3C_05 | ecosystem: Environmental > Terrestrial > Soil > Temperate forest... | reverse complement strand
CTCACCGTAAAAGCAGTCATATCTCCTGCCATGATAACTTTCTCGCCGCAAACATCGCACTGCATCTGCAGGCCTGTTCCCGAACCTTGCGAAACGATGAGAGCGCCATCACAGGGCACGCAGGTTGGAACAAATGCACCGGAGAACCCGCTTTGAATCAGCATGTTGCTCACGTGTCGAAGCCGGAAGGGAAATTTAATGTCGTCTATCGCATCTTCAAAACACTGTTCAAATAAGGGATTGCCAAGAAGCGTAGGGCAGGGGGGTTCAGATTGGGGCCGAACAACCATTACGTAATACGGACCGATCGGAAGATCGGTGTTTTTTTCTTCGCACTGCGTGTTCATATTGTTCTCCTTATGCATCCGCCGACGTGCTGATCGGCATGCATCCAAGTAGATTTGAGTACTGCTGGATAATTTATATCATTACGATGGAATAACGTCAACTATTGATGATTCCGTCGTTGCATTTTGCACGGCGGCTTGGTATAAAAATCGAAGCATTGCGGAGGATCCATTGCCTATCTTTGAACCAAATCAACTACTCGTCAGAAATGATACGGAAAGCGGGATGCCAGAACTCGACGGAATCATCGGCTGGACACTGTCCGTCGTAGAAGCGGAAGAAGGCAGACTCGTTACCGCCGTTTACTCACACGGCAAGAAAGCAAAAACATTGAAGTTGGATGAGATGAGCGACTTGATAACCTTTTCCTGTGATATACGGACGCTCATTCCCCTTTTTGAGGTGATACGAATACCTTTCATCGAGCAGCCCGTCGAACTTGAAGAAATCGACCCCCAAGACTGGCACGGCCTCATTTACCTTAACAGGCGGTATAGGCCCGAACTTATCCAGAAAGGGGTAGATCATGTTGCGAAATATCTCCAACTCACGCCGGCCGAAATCGCGTTTGTCACTCTCGAGCAGGCGCAAAAAACTCCAATAGCAAATTAATAGCCAATAAAAAAACAGTTCGCCCGCCAGAAACCTTGGCGGGCTTTTTTATACTAAACCAGTGCGAAGCGCCGAGCGGCGCGCTAGAACTCGACGAGCGGCTGCATGAACACTTCGTCCACGTAGCACCACGCGAAGGGCTCGCCGGGAGAAACCGATTGCATGAGCGGATGCCCCGTCGTTTTGAAATGCTTCGTCGCATGCTTGTTCTTTGAACTGTCGCAGCAGCCGACATGCCCGCACGTAAGACACGCACGGAGATTCACCCACGTGTCCCCGATTTTCACGCAGTCTTCGCACACTTTAATATCCTTTGGATGGACGTCTTTGATCTGGTCAAGATGTGTGCACCCCTGCTGGCTTTTGTCGTCAATTTTCTTCATCCCCGTATATTACACGATTTGCGGAATTTTATCGCGAGCCACGTGCTCACTTCTTCCCTCCGCTCTGCCACAACACAAAATCCAATTGTTTCATGGCGGAAACGCCGCTCGCAGGGTGCTCTGCCTCAAACCGCCGCAAAAGATAATCTCCCGCTTCACTTGCAAGGAATAATTCAAAGGCTTGCTTCATTTCACCATGAAGCTGAATGATGCCGTGGATGCGTTCCTCTGCCGGGCGCGTGAGCGGCGGCGGCGTGCGATCGATGAACGAGAGGACGTGCCGGTCGATGATCGGCTGCGCGGGATCGATCGTTCCCGTGAGCTTGCTCGCGAAAGACATTTCAACCATCCCGCGCTTTTCAAAAATATCACGAATAATCATGGCGAAATCAGCCGCGCCGGTTTTTGCATATTTAAAGAATACTTCATAAAAATCCGCGCGCCATGCGGCGTTGCGGCGAACCTGATAAAAATAATTGAATCGCCGCTCGTAGTCGCGCCAACCTTCGGAATTTTTGTCGATCAAAATATTTTCGCGCAGATGCCGATACGTGGCGATCAATTTCTCCCAATCGGCTTTGTCGCGCTCCGCAAAAACGCGATCGATTTCTTTTTTGGTAAGTTCTAGCCGCAACGGATTTCTGTTTGCGATATTTTTCCGCTTACGCCCCGCTCCCATGTTTATTCATATGCTTTCCTTTTACTTTTGCGAGAGGATACTTCGCGACGGTTTTCTTAAATTTTTTATCCAGCGCCTCGAGCGGATCGATGCCAAGGTAATGCGAAGTGAGCAACACCCAATATAAAACATCGGCGAGCTCCTCCCCTATCTCCTCTTTGTGCGTTGCCGCATATTGTTTGAGCTCTTTCTCCGCGCGCCATTGAAAATGTTCCATCACCTCCGCGGCCTCAAGCGCAAGTGAAAGCGAGAGATCTTTGAAATTATGAAATTGCGCCCAGTCGCGCTCATTCGCAAACGCGACGATCTTTTTCGTGAGCACGTCAACGCTGTATTTTTTTCGCTTCGTCACTTTCTTTGCCATAAGAAAATCCTACCGCCTCGCCTGCGCATTTACAATCTCCGCGATTCGCTGTATACAGAAACCAGATATTCAGGAGGAGCCCATGCGGCCCAATAAATCTGCGCAAGAGGCCCTCAAAAGCCTGCTATTCATCCAACAATTTGCGGGCGAAGACGCCCCGTACCTCGAAAAACTTCGCGACGCCGCGGATAGACTCATGTCATTTATCTGTCGGGCGTATCGTAAAGAAAGAGAAATTCGCCTGCCGCGGCAGCATGTATTAAAAAAGCTTGACGGCTATTGGCGCCTTCAAGGCATCGGTATTGAGCTTTATGGCAATCTGACGAACCGTGGCAAAATCGGAAAAGAAAGCAAAGCGCAGCGCATTGAACATAAGCCCCGCGAAGCAATGCTGAAACTTGCGGATCTCTTCGGTTCCGGATGGGTCGATGAAATCATGATGGATATCATCGAAATGCGAGGCAAGGCAGCAGATGCGGTTATCGCAGTAAACGATGCGACGCAGTGAATCGAGAAATAGAAAATAGAAAAAGGGCACCCGAATATGGGTGCCCGATTTTTTATCATTTGCAGTTGCCGGGCGCAGTTTATACCAGATCCGGCCCTTCTTGTGTTGCCGGTGTCGCGGGCGGAACTGGCGATGGATTGTCTTTTGCAAATTGCTCCTTGCAATCCCTGCAGATAAAGATTTCACTCACCGCTGCCCCGGCGGTACTCGGGGTCGTTGACCCTTTTCGCTTTGAACAATTTTGATAAAGGTGATGCGTATTGCGTTCGTCCGACCAGGTCGGGGTTTTCGGGTCAATCGTCATAACTGCCTCACAATTTGGTAAATCGCGCTTCTCGGCGTATGATATCAATTTTTTTCGTGCCGGTCAATAAAAAATTTTGGGACAAATAAAAACGGGCGGCCAATTTCTGGACACCCGCATGAGGTTGTTGCCGCGCTTATGCGCAAGCAGCTATTGCTTGGCGTTGAGGATTGATTCCCGGATGGGTTTTGTATCGTTTGACGCACTGCTCACAATGCGTTGCCTGCTCATCGTTCTCAAAAGCGTGAAACGGTTTGACGATGAAAACCGTCCCACCGATCTCGGGACAATCGCGAAATAGGTGGACAACATCGTTCTTATCTTTAAAGCCGGTGGTCAACGGAGAAATAGCGGCCATACTGACTCCTTTAGGCTGGGGTTAGGGGTTTACTTTTCCTTGCACGGGCACTGCGCTGAAATAATAATCGCACGGATATCCATCTTTGGGTGGCTCGTGAAGCGCCAGACGACGATGCGATTCGATTGCGCCAAACGTTGTGGGATAATGTGGCACCGGACCCTCGTACTCTTTTGCTCCCTCGCACCGTTTTTCGATCCAAGAGCCGAGACAGACGAAGTTGAACTCTCTAACAACTTCAGGCGGGGCAAATTCGACCGACATGTGTTCGACGATATCGGCTGGCCGAAGATTCCAACTGCGAAGTTTCATCCTCACTTGTTTACGGGTAAGCAATTTTCGGTAACGGATCAGATGAATCTCGGTATCTCCCTGGGTGTGAGCGAAGGGCGTGCAATGTTCAAATTTCCCGACAGGACCATGGCCATCCAATTCAGTGGAGTAGTATCCGGCCCTCTCGAGGAGTTGATTAAAACTCCAATCGTTCCGATGGACAGGCACTTTCACAATTTTTCTGATGCCGAGAAATTGCTGGAGTGCGATGCGATCAACTTCCGTGGGATCGGCAAGAAAGATGTCGGGCAGCATGCCGTGATCCTTCATTTCCTCGAAATCAGCAGTTGATATTTCCTGATCAGCGGCCCACTGAAGGAGTTTTATTGCCTGAGGTAGGGTTGCTGGTGATTCATGCATAGCAAGACCTTTCTTTGTCCGCGTTGTCGACGGCGATGCCGGGGTAGTAACGGACGCATTGTAAATGAACAACACGGGTAGCGTACCGCACGGCGCAAATTTTGTCCAAAACAAAAATTCCCCGGTCGAAGGGAATTTTTGTAACTGATCACATCACTCGATCGCAGCTTATATAACGACTGACACTAACGAAGAGGTGCAGTCGTCGAACCGTTCTGTGGAACCATCATAGGACCCGCGCCACCCGTGCCATTAAACATCATCATCGGACGCATCGTGCGGCCATAGAAGCCGCGACCGCCGAAGCGCGCGCTGTGAAACTCGCCGATCTTTACGCCGAACGCAAAGACGAGCGCGAGGACGATTAGAGCAAGAACGATGCGGAATATGCGGTGTCCGTGAACCCAGCCACAACCGCAGCCGCAATTGCACATCCTGCCTTTCGCCATATCACCCGAATTTTGCGAACCCTGTTTTTGTTCGTCTGCCATATTGGAGATTAAATAAATATTAAGACAACGACCTTTCGACCCTATTTAAAGAGTATACGAGGTTAAATTGATTTGGGTGCAGTATGCAGGTGTTGTATTTCTCTTTATGCGGGTCGGGTCGATTTCTGCTGAAATCGCCCTACGTCTCCTCGCCTACGCTCGTCCGACATACCCTTATAAAGAGAAATACAACAACTGCATACGCTGCAATTCAAATCTGTCTTAATCATAAAAGCTGACGGTAGCCAAACTAATGCAATATATGCTGGCACACCTTGCATTAGTTTGGCGTGAGCGCTAGTCTCATCGATAGGAGGGCTCGCTCTAATGAAGAAGCAGCCGTATCTGCGGTCAATCAGCATCTTTCCAATCAAATCCTGCGCCGGCATCGTAACAACCTGCGCAGTACTTACCCCGACCGGCCTTCAAAATGATCGGGAGCTCATTCTCGTAGACGACAAAACCGGCGACATCATCACCCAGCGGGAAATTCCGACAATGTGCCGCATTGCAACGCACATCGACGGAACGATTCTTACCGTCCGTGCGCCAAACGGCATGAGCGATTTCACGATCGACCTTAGCCGTCCGGCACGGATCGAACGTCCAAGCGAACGGTTGAAATTCTTCGAACGCGAAGGAGGCGCATTCGACCAAGGCACCGACGCGGCGCTCTGGTTCAGTGCAGCGATCGGAAGACAATGCCGGCTTATGCGGCGCGACAAAGACAATCCAAGAATCCGTCATTCGCAACTCCTCAACAAGGATTTGCCTCTCGGTTTCCAGGACGGCGACCAAGTAAGCATGCTTTCGCTGCGTTCACTGCAGAATCTGCAAAGTCGTTCCACGCTGTGCATAAAGCCAGGCAGATTTCGCATGAACTTCCTCATCGATGGATTAGGCGCACACGAAGAGGACGAAGCTCAAGCCATTTCAATTGGCGACGATGCTCCCCTCGAGCATGCGCGGCTCTGCGTTCGGTGCAAAATGCCGAATGTGGATCAGGATACCGGCGAAACAGGAATTGAACCGATGAAAACGCTCGGCGAATATCGCGGGCCGAAACACGTCGTTCCGACTCCGGGAGAAAAAACTAAAGGTGTCACATTCGGCGTAAACCTCGCATCGCTCGTTAATACTTCAGTCATGATCCGCACGAGCGATCCTCTGCGGATAAACTGATGGCGGTGAAACTCTCACTGAATACTTACAGCGTACGGAAAAATTCCGGACGCTGTTTTCTTTTTTAGACGAAAACATGGGGTTCATAAATGAGAGGTAGATAATATTTTTTTATTGCATTTAATTTCTTACGATCATGCAAAAATAATGTCATGTGCAGATGTTTATGGGGGCTCTCGGAAGCACGAAGGTGCTGAGAGCTGAGTGGTCGCGTTACCAAATGCGAACCACGTACCCCATAAACATCTGCACATGACATTATTTTTGCATGATCGTAAATGATGACAAATGCAATAAAAATCAATATAATCCTTCTATCATGAACCCCATGGAACCTCGCTATAATCACGAATCCTCCGAAAAGAAAATCTATGCCGCTTGGCAGGATTCCGGCTATTTTAACCCCGACAATCTTCCCGATGCCGCGGCACGCAAAGAGCCTTTCACTATTATTATGCCGCCGCCGAATGCGAACGGTTCGCTTCATGCCGGCCACGCGCTCTTCGTCACTCTGCAGGATGTAATGACGCGCTTCGCCCGCATGCGCGGGAAACTCGCGCTTTGGCTGCCGGGCGCCGACCACGCGGGATTCGAAACGCAGATTGTGTACGAAAAGAAACTCGAAAAAGAAGGCCGCTCGCGCATGGGCATGGATCGCGACGTTCTCTATAAAGAGATCATGGACTTCACACTCGCAAACAAAGAGTATATGGAAAACCAGGTGCGCTCGCTCGGCGCATCGTGCGACTGGTCGCGCGAAAAATTCACGCTCGACCCGGCGGTCGTTACGGAGGTGCAAAAAACATTTGTAAAAATGTACAACGATGGCCTTATCTATCGCGGCAAGCGCATCGTCAATTGGTGTTCGAAACATCAGACTTCCCTCTCGGACGTCGAAACCGAATTCGCAGACAAAAAAGATTCTTTCTATTATTTCCAATACGGCCCGTTCGTGTTCGGCACCTCGCGCCCCGAAACAAAGTTCGGCGACAAATACGTCGTGATGCATCCGGATGACGAGCTATACAAAGAATATAAAGACGGCCAGAAGATCGACCTTGAATGGATCAACGGCCCTATTCAGGCAACCGTTATTAAAGACAAGGCGATCGACATGGCATTCGGCACGGGCGTCATGACGATTACGCCGTGGCACGACGCGATCGACTTTGAAATTGCTGAACGACACGGCCTCGAGAAAGAACAGGTCATCGATTTCCACGGAAAACTTCTGCCGATCGCAGGCGAATTTGCCGGCATGAAGATCGACGAAGCCCGCCCAAAGATCGTCGAAAAATTAAAAAGCAAAGGACTCCTCGTAAAAATCGACGAGAATTATAATCACGCCGTCCGCGTTTGTTATAAATGCGAACGCCCGATCGAACCGCAAATTATGGACCAGTGGTTTGTCAAAATGAAACCGCTCGCCGAAAAAGCGGCGGCCGCCGTTCGCGCGGGAAAAATAAAATTCCTTCCCGAACGTTTTGAAAAAGTATTTCTCTACTGGATGGATAACACGATCGACTGGAATATTTCGCGCCAGATCGCCTGGGGAATCCGCATTCCGGCCTGGAAAAACGTATCCGGCGAATTTAAAGTTGCACTCGAAACCCCGAGCGACGGCTGGACACAGGACCCGGATGTTTTCGACACATGGTTCTCTTCCGGCCAGTGGCCGCTTCTCATACTCAACTATCCGGATGGCGGCGACCTTAAAAAGTTTTACCCGACGCAGGTGATGGAAACCGGCCACGACCTTATCTTCAAATGGATCCCGCGCATGGTCATCTTCGGCCTCTACCTGCAAGGCGATATCCCCTTCGAAACCGTCTATCTGCACGGCCTCGTCCTCGACGGCAAAGGCAAAAAGATGAGCAAGAGCAAAGGCAACGTGATGAACCCCCTCGACCTCACGGTAAAATATGGCACGGACGCTTTGCGCATGGCGCTCGTCGTCGGCAATCCGGCGGGCTCCGACCTCGCACTCTCCGAAGACAAAATCCGCGGCTATCGCAACTTCTCGACAAAAATCTGGAACATCGCGCGGTTCGTACAGCTCGGCAAACCCGCCGACGAAAATATGCTCCTTTCGGAAAAAGATGCGGCGGCGAAAATTGCCGACCGCGCGGAAGTGAAAGAATTGAACGAAATAAAAAAGGAAATCACCGCGCATCTCGAACAGTTCGAATTCCATCTTGCGAGCGAAAAACTCTATCACTACATTTGGCACACGCTCGCCGATAAAATTGTGGAAGCAGAAAAGGAAAAACTGCACAACGGCACCGATGCCGAAAAAGCAGAAGCGTACGCGCTCCTCAAACATCTTCTTCTCGAGTCGCTCAAAATGGTTCATCCTTTCATGCCCTTCATCACCGAAGAAATTTTCCAGATTTTCCGTCCGGGGAAAATGCTGATGGTGGAGCGGTGGTAGGCTTGCGCGATTTATAAACGAAGCGTACCATCGAACTCAGAACAAATTCTTCGCGAGAGGTGGCATGTGGACATCCTCAACAAGCTCAGTCCGCGGAAAAAAGAAATAGCGGAACTCGTCAGCAACGGCTTGAAGCGCAAAGCGATTGCGCAACAACTTAACCTGAGCTTCTACACGGTACAAAGGCACCTCAATTCACTTTACAGAAAATTGGGCGTCGCGAACGTGATCGAACTCAAGAAATTCCTCCTTCTTGAAAAAAGCGGGCGGCCTCCGGAAATTTTTCCGGCGAAAGAGCGGTATCCAAAACGGGTCCTTTCTCCGCGCCTTTATGAAGCAGCCCGATTGCGCTGCAACAATAAAAGTAATGAAGAAGTTGCCGAGGCGATGGGAATCAAAAAGCAGGTGGCAAAGAATTATGTACATGAGGCTTGCGAGAAGCTTGGCGTCGTGGACCTGCAAGAACTCGCAGAACTCATGGCAGAGGAAAATGTCGGGGAAAATGAAATGGCCTTACAACTGGCCTGAAAAAAACTTCTTCCCCAGCGCGCAGCAATGCGCGCTTTTTTTATTTTTTTATCGGCGGCTCGCCGCCGCTTCTCCGCGCGGCAAAACAAAAAAAGCCGGGATTCGCATCATCCTCGGCTTCCGATACTTCTCGATTCGATAATTTCTTACCATGTAAAACTCCTTAGGGGTGAAAGCGACCTCGCCACTCACTTTTTCTTGAGCACAGCGGAAACTCTCTCTATCAATTTCTCGGGTCCGTCAATCTTGACATGCACTTCGGCGCCGATTTCGTTCTTATCTGAAATCTCTCCGGGAATCCTGATGCAAAAAATGATCGGCACATCCGGCTTGATCTTGCGGATCTTTTTTGCGCACTGCATGTCGTCCATATGCGCCACCGTGCGGAAATCCCAAACTATCAGGTTTATCGCTTCTTCGTTTACGATTGTTAATGAACGGTTGAGGTCATCGCAAGTGATGACCCGATAGCCCTGATCTTCCAAGATTAACTTGCGAAGATTCAGGATGGTTTGGTTGCCACCGATGGAGAGAATGGTAAAACATTCTTCTTCATTCACACGACACCCCCCTTTCCACAACGCAAGTTGCACTTTAATAGTACCAGACCCGCACTTTTTATGCGGGCGAAGCCGGTATGCTAAAATGATATCAATACTAATGGCTCTTTTCCTCATTGTTTTAGGCCTTTTGCCGGGGTTCGCCTGGCTCCTCTTTTATTTGACCGAAGCCGGACATCCGGAACCGCGACAGCTCATCGCCTTCACTTTCATCGTCGGCATGGCGTTCGGGTTTTTTACGATCGGCATTGAAGAACTTTTCAATACGGTCGCCGCGGGGTTCGGTATCCAGGTACTCTCCGTGCTTTCGCTCATCGGCCTCGCGCTCATTGAAGAAATCATGAAGTTTACCGCCGCATATTTTTCGGCGCATAAAAGTGCGGCTTTCAGCGAACCGTGTGACGCAATGATCTTCACGATCGTAGCCGCGCTCGGCTTCGCGACACTCGAAAATATCGGCGCGGTGGCAAATGCGGTGACGGCACCCGTCTCCGCACATATCCCTGCCATTGCGACGGTTTTTGAAACGATCTCTTTCCGGTTCGTCGGCGCGACGCTCCTGCATTCGCTCACCTCGGGCATCGTCGGCTTCCACTGGGCGCTCGGCATTCTGCGGCAAAAGGTGGCAAAGCATCTCGCGATCGGATTCGCGATCGCCGCCGGATTGCACGCGATTTTCAACTACCTTATACTCAATTATGGAAACCTCGCATACTCGGTCGTGTTCCTCGTCATGGTTGGGTTCTATGTGCTGAACGATTTTGAACAGTTGAAAACGCCGAAAATAAATTTGATATAAAAAGAGTATTATAAAATAACAGCGGTCGCCGAACACTGCGCTATAAAAATATATTTATGGAAAACACTAACGACGAAAAATTTATCGAATCGCTCGCCGATGCAAAAACTAATGCCGATGCGGCATATCCCGTTGAACTCGCGAAAGCGGAGGCGGGCGTGCTTATCTCTTCCTCGCAACCGAAGATCAACCATTTGAAAAACGAACTCGGAGACGCGGCATGGTCCGACGCGGAACCGGAAGGACAATTGACGGTCGACGTTTACCAGACGCCAAACGACATCGTCATCGAATCGGCAATCGCGGGCGTGCGGCCCGAAGACATCGACGTGAACGTGACGACGGACTCCGTTTCGATCCGCGGATCGCGCCATCGCGAAAAAACGGTGAACGACGAAGATTATCTTTACCAAGAATGCTACTGGGGCAGATTCGCCCGCTCGATTATTCTTCCGCAGGAAGTGGATCCCGAAAATGCAGACGTAGTTTTCAAAAATGGGATTCTTACCGTGAAGCTGCCGAAAGCAAATAAACGGAAATCGAAGAAATTACAGGTTCGCGTTGAATAGATCGGCTGAAAATAGAAAAACCGCCCCAATAACATTGAGGCGGTCGTTTTTAGCTGCACTTATATGTGTAAGTGCTGATGCGATAATTCCCATAACCGCCAGGCCGTGAGGACGGTGAAGCTGGCAATGCAAAGAAGAGAGACGAAGAAACCTTTCCCATCCCTCAGTCTAA
>Ga0307470_10001111_pt1 | contig 10994 bp, 10 predicted proteins | sample atmos_gasesAM3C__FD_204565 | JGI IMG/M metagenome (GOLD analysis project Ga0307470, IMG submission 204565) | Hardwood forest soil microbial communities from Morgan-Monroe State Forest, Indiana, United States - atmos_gasesAM3C_05 | ecosystem: Environmental > Terrestrial > Soil > Temperate forest... | reverse complement strand
CTCGACAACTTGATCCTATCTACCTGATTCCTCAGGACCAACGAGGTTCTCCCTACTTTCTTGATGGCGGATCAGGGTCACTTCGCGCACCTCGTGTCCCCTCCGCGCCAGGCGCCCGGGCAAGCTGGTAGAGTAGCGCGCCGGGAGGAACGGTGACGATGCGGTTCGAGCACGAGATTCACGCCGAGGCGTTCCACAAGATCGAGGAGTACCTGGGGGAGTTCTTCGAGGAGCCCTATTGCGACCCCGAGGAGGGGCACTTCTACGTCCGCTACGGCTCGACCGTCCTCGAGATCTCGGTCGCCGCCTATGGCCAGGAGGAGGCCGTGGTGACGATCATGTCCTACTGCGTCCAGGGGGTGGACATCGACGAGGAGCTGCTGGCCGGCCTGCTCGAGCTCAACCACCAGATGGCCCTCGGATCGTTCTCGATGGTCGGCAACGACATCTTCTTCTCCCACTCGCTGCTCGGCAGCAACCTGGAGCCGCGCGATCTCCTGCGGGCGGTCACCGCCGTGGCCACGGTGGCCGACGACTACGACGACCGGATCGTGGCCAAGTACGGGGGCCAGACCGCGTTGGAGCGGATCCAGGACACCGGCGGCAGCCGGCGGAGGCTGGCGGCGACGGAGACCGAAGGCTAGCTCGTCCGCTTATCTCCGCCGACCCATCGCCTCCTCGGCCTCGCGATCCATGGTCTTCAGTTTCTCCGCCGCCCGCTTGTCGTAGAGCTTCTTGCCCTGGGCGAGGGCGATCTCCACCTTGATCCAGTTTCCCTTGAGGTACACCGAGAGCGGGACCACCGTCCAACCCCGCAGCAGGGTGCGGCCGAACAGCTTGTCGATCTCGCGCCGCTTGAGCAACAGCCGGCGTGGCCGCTCGGGCTCGTGGTTCTCGCGGTTGCCGTGGCTGTAGGGGCTGATGTGGGCGCCGACCAGGAACGCCTGACCTTCCTTGAAGTCCACGTGGCTGTCCTTGAGCTGCACCTTGCCGGAGCGCGCCGCCTTGACCTCGGTGCCGGAGAGCACGAGGCCGGCCTCGAAGGTCTCCAGGATCTCGAAGTCGTGGTGCGCCCGCCGGTTGCTGGCGAGCTGCTTGACTGCCGGTGGGCGCTCCGCGGGCATGGGGATCACTATAGCGAAGCGGAGCCGGTGCTACACTGATCCCGCCGATGCGAGCGACAGCCGCGCTCCTCATCTCCTCCTCCCTCATCCTCCTCCTCTCGCCGGCCCCCGCGCGCGCCGAGGGGAAGATCGCCGGGTTGGAGGTGGCGGTCGAGGGCGGCCGGGTGCTCGCCAGCCTCACCCTGGTCGACGCCTTCCGCCACCGCCTGCGCGAGCGGGTCGACAGCGGCCTGCCGACCTCGATCGTCTACCGCTTCGAGCTCGACAAGGACCGCACCCACTGGTGGGACCGTTATCTCGAGGAGCGCACGCTCGAGGTGGTGGCCATGTACGACGCGGTCGCCCGCCACTACACGGTCAACTACAAGCTCGACGGCAAGCTGGTCGACAGCCGCACGGTCCATGATCAGCAGGCTCTGGCCGAGGCGATGACCCGGGTCCAGGCGCTGCCGATCTTCAGCCTCGCCAACCTGCCGCGGGAGTGGCGCCTGCTGGTCAAGGCGCGCGCCGAGCTCGGCTCGCGGACGTTGCTCTCGATCATCCCGGTCGCCATCACCACCGACTGGGCCGAGTCCCAGAAGTTCCGCATTCCCGGACCCCCCTAAGCGAGCTCAAGCATGGATTTTCGCGAGCGCCTGCGCCGCCACCGCAAGGACAACCGCCTGATCGTCGGCGGCCTCGCGGCCCTCCTCGCCGTCTTCACCGGCGCCTTCTACCTCGTCCAGCGGAGCCGTGAGCTGCCGGCGTTCCTGGTCACCAACCGGGTCCTGCTCTTCGTCCTCTGGTACGTCAACGTCGTCCTCATCCTCTCCGTCCTCTTCGTCCTGCTGCGCAACCTGTTCAAGCTGCTCATCGAGCGCCGCCATCGCATCCTCGGCTCGACGTTCAAGTTCAAGCTGGTCGCGACCTACGTCGGGCTCTCGCTCATCCCGGTGCTGCTCCTCTTCGCCATCGCCACCGAGCTCCTGCGAGGCTCCGTCGACCGCTGGTTCAACACCCCGCTCAAACCGGTCCTCGCCCAGGGCGAGGCGGTCGCCCAGGCCCTCTACGAGCGCATCGAGCAGGACGACCTGCGCGACGCCGAGCGGGCGCTCGCCGAGGTGCGCTGGTACGACCTCAAGCGGCCCGAAGAACGGCTGCGGCTCACCCGCCGCCTCCGGGAGCTCCTGGCCGAGCTCAAGCTCGACGTGCTCGCCGTCTACGAAGGGACGGACTTCGTCCACGCGGTGATCAACTCGGAGGCCGGGATCCCCGAGCTGCCGGAGCCGGGCCGCGACTTCCTCGACGAGGCGGCGAAGAAGGGGCGGGCCGTGCGGCGCGAGGAACCGCCGGGCGGGCGGGGCGGACGGCTGGTGCTCGCCGGCGTGGCCGGCGCCCCGGTGCCCACGGCGACCGCGGGCGAGAAGGGAGCCGCGCCGCTCGTCGTGGTGGCCGGCACGCGGATCGCCCCCGCCTTGGCCGGCAAGGGCGATGCCTTGATCCAGGGCTTCCAGGCCTTCCGCCAGCTCGAGGTGCAGAAGGACGACCTGCGCGCGAGCTACCTGTTGATCTTCCTGATGGTGACGCTCCTCATCCTGCTCGCCTCGTCATGGGTGGGGCTCTATCTCGCTCGCCGGGTGACGGTTCCCATCCAGGCGCTCGCCGAGGGGACGCGGCGGATCAGCATTGGGGATCTCGGGCACCGCGTCGATGTCGACGCCGACGACGAGCTGGGGGTGCTCGTCCATTCGTTCAACCGCATGACCGAGGAGCTCGAGAGCAACAAGGAGCTGCTCGAGCGGAGCAACCGCGAGCTCCAGGCGACCAATCAGCGGCTGGGCGGCGAGCGGGCGCTGATGGCGGCGGTGCTCGAGAACGTCGCCGCCGGCGTCGTCTCGACCGATGCCGTGGGCCGCATCTTCACCTGCAACGGGGCGGCGTTGAACCTCCTGCGCCAGCGCGAGGAGGAGGTGCTCGGCCGCCAGGTGGCGGAGGCCTGGGCCGATCCCGAGCGCCGCAAGCTCGCGGTGCTGCTGTCCGGTGCGAGGGAGGGGGCGGAGGGTGCCGCGGGGACGGCGACCCAGGAGCTCCACCTCGTCCTCGGCGGCGAGTGGAAGACCTTCGAGGCCAAGGTCACCGCGATGCGCGGGAGCGACGGCGCCCTCCTCGGCCGGGTGCTGGTCCTCGAGGACACCACCGAGCTCATCAAGGCGCAGCAGCTCGCCGCCTGGCGGGACGCCGCACGGCGCATCGCGCACGAGATCAAGAACCCGCTAACCCCCATCCGCCTCGCCGCGGAGCGCCTGCTGCAGAAGAACCGCTTGAACGACCCGCGCCTCTCACAGGCCATCGAGGAGGCGGTCGACATCATCGTGCGCGAGGTGACGATCCTCCAGGAGATGGTCGACGAGTTCTCGCGCTTCGCCCGCATGCCCCGCCCGCGTCCGGCGCCGGTCGACCTGGCGCGCCTGGTCGGGGAGACCGTCAACCTCTACCAGGACCTGAAGCCCGGGGTGGCGGTCGCCGGCGCGGTCGCTCCCCACCTCCCCGGAATCCAGCTCGACGCCGAGCAGATCAAGCGTGCCTTGATCAACCTGCTCGACAACGCGGTCGAGGCGACCGACGCGCCCGGCAGCGTCACCGTCGCGGCTCAGCCGATCGATGGCCACCTCGAGATCCAGGTTTCCGACACCGGCCGCGGCATCCCGGCCGAGTCGAAGGAGAAGCTCTTCCTGCCCTACTTCTCGACCAAGGGGCGCGGGACGGGGCTGGGGCTGGCGATCGTGCACCGGATCGTCGCCGATCACCACGGCTCGGTGCGAGTGGAGGACAACCGGCCCCGGGGAAGCGTGTTCACCTTGGAGCTACCCTTGGAGTAGCGGCGCAAGTTTCGGGCCGGAGTCGGGTTATCCTTGACGCAACCGAAGAGCTCGGGGCACCATGATCGGTCGCGTCGTCGGCAGCTACGAGATCGTCGAGCGCATCGGCGAGGGGGGCATGGGCACCGTCTACCGGGCGCTCGACCCGATGCTCGAGCGCGAGGTGGCGGTCAAGGCCATTCGGCCCGAGCTGGCGCGGGACCCGCAAGTCGCCGAGCGGTTCCGTGCCGAGGCGAAGCTCCTGGCGCGAGTCAACCATCCGGCGATCGCGACCATCTACAGCTTCTTTCGCGAGGGCGAGGAGCTCTTCCTCGCCATGGAGTTCGTGCGCGGCCGGACGCTGGCGAGCGTGCTCCGCGAGGAGGGACCCCTCCCCTGGCGCCAGGCGGTGCAGCTCCTCGCCGCCGCCCTCGAAGGGATCGAGCAGGTCCACCGCCTGGGGATCGTCCACCGCGACCTCAAACCCGACAACCTGATGCTGACCGAGGCGGGGTCGATCAAGGTCATGGACTTCGGGATCGCGCGGGCGACCGGGAGCGATCGCCTCACCCGCACCGGCCTGATGGTGGGGACGCTGCGCTACATGCCGCCCGAGCAGCTCCGCGGCGAGGAGGCCGATCGCCGCGCCGACGTCTACGCCCTGGGGGCGGTGCTCTACGAGACGCTGGCCGGCCGGGTGCCGTTCGTCGGCGGCAGCGAGTACGAGGTGATCCGCGCCCACGTCGAGGACCAGCCGGCGCCGCCGAGCGCGCTCGTCCCCGACCTGCCCGCGTGGCTCGATCGGGCGGCGCTCCGCGCCCTCGCCAAGGATCCCGCCGACCGCTTCCAGAGCGCCGAGGAGTTCCGCGCCTTCCTGACCCGCGGCGGCCACGGGCTGCCGGTCGCGGCCGTCCTGGCGCCGGGAGCTCACGACACCTACCCGCAGCGGGCCGCCGAGATCTCGAGCCTGCCCACCCTGGTCAAGGTGCCGGCGGCTTCCCCTTCTACTGGGGCCAGCGCCGGAGCCAGCGCCGGCTCGGCGAGCTCTTACCGTGCCGTCGAGCCTGCCTGGCCGCGAGGTCGCCGCGCCTGGACGGCGGTCGCCGCCGGCGGGATCGTCGCCGCCGGCCTCGTCGCCTGGGTCTTCCACGCTCCCGCCGGCCGATCCGCCGCGAGAGAGGCCGCGCCTGCCGCCGCGGTCCCAGCGCGTGGGCTGACCCCGCCGGCCGCGGTCGTGGCGCGGGGGACGGAATCACCCGTCGCTTCGCGCGCTGCTTCAGTCACACGACCTTCCGAGCGGGCTCCAGAGCAGGCTCCCGAGCCGGAGCGGCCTCGACGAGCTTCGGCTGCGATCGCCGAAACGACGCCTAAGGGATCGTCGACGTCGGCTCCGACCCCAGTCCCCGCCGCTCCGGTCGCCGCGGCGCTCTCGACGGAGCCTGCACCGACCGGGGAGCCGGCGCAGGAGATTTCCGGTGGGCCTGCTCCCGGCGGTCATCCGAGCTCCGCCGAGCTCAAGGCCAGGCTCGAGGAGCTACGGGCGACGAGCCGCGATCTCGAAGCGGCCGCGAATCGCATGGCGGAGGGCTACCGCCGCTTCCTCGAGCCCGCGGCGAGCGCCGGCAGGAAGCTCAAGCCAGCCGAGGAGCGGTTGCAGATCGAGATCGAGGACATCGCGAGCCTGGCCGCCCGCTTCCGCCTCCGTCTCCGCCCGGGGGCGCCGCCCCCCGCCGTGGGAGCCGGGAAAAACCGCCGGGCCGAGATCCTGGCCCATGCCCGGCGTATGGACCAGGGCGGCCAGCGCATCGACAGGTTGATCGCCCTGGTCCGCCCCGGCGCCGAGGTCGAGGGTGCCTGGCAGGACGTGAAGAGGCTGTCCCGCGAGGCGGTCGAGATCCTGACGCGGTAGATCTTCCCACCCTCACCACGACGGGCCGAGGCAGCGCATGGAATAATCCGCCCATGCCCACCCCTCAGCAGCGCCTCGAAGCCGACCTCAGGACCGCCATGAAGGCCGGTGAGAAAGAGCGCCTCTCGACCCTCCGCATGCTCCTGACCGAGGTCAAAAACGAGCGCATTCGGCGCGGTGGCGAGGTGGACGAGGCGACCTTCGCGGGCCTCACCCGCAAGGCGATCAAGCAGCGCGAGGAGGCGTCCGAGCAATACCGCAAGGGTGGACGGCCCGAGCTCGCCGACAAGGAGGAGAGCGAGGCTGAGCTCCTCGCCGGCTACCTGCCGGCGCAGGCCGACGAGGCGACGATCCGTGCCGCGGTCGAGGCGCTGGTCGCCGAGCGCGGCCTCTCGGGTCCGGCGGCCATGGGGCCGGTGATGAAGGAGGTGCTCGCCCGCTTCGGCTCCGCCGCCGCCGGCGCCACCGTCTCCCGCATCGCCCGCGAGGTGCTGGCGAAGCCGCGCTGAGGAGTCCGGCGCCTTCGAGCTTCCATGCCTTCCCGCGTCATCGTCGGCACCGCCGGCCACATCGACCACGGCAAGACTAGCCTGGTGCTCGCCTTGACCGGCATCGACTGCGATCGCTGGGCCGAGGAGAAGGCGCGCGGCATCACCATCGATCTCGGGTTCGCCCATCTGCGCGAGGGCGACCTCCAGATGGGCTTCGTCGACGTGCCGGGTCACGAGCGCTTCCTCCACAATGCCCTGGCCGGTCTCGGCGGCATCCGCATCATGCTGCTGGTGGTGGCGGCCGACGAGGGGGTGAAGCCCCAGACGCGCGAGCATCTGGCGGTCTGCTCTCTCCTGGGCATCCCCGCCGGGCTGGTCGCCCTGACCAAGGCCGACCTCGCGAGCCCGGACCTCCTCGAGCTCGCCCAGTTGGAGGTCGAGGAGCTGCTCGCGGCGACGCCGTTCGCTGGCGCTGCCGTCGTCCCGGTCTCGAGCACCACCGGCCAAGGCTTCCCGGTGCTGCGCGCGGCGCTCCTCGAGCTCGCCGCGCGGGTCGCCCTGGGCGCCGAGGACGAGCTCGCCAAACCGGCGCGACTGCCGGTCGATCGCGCCTTCCACCTGCGCGGCCTTGGGGTCGTGGTGACGGGGACGCTCGCCGCCGGCGCCGTGCGGGTGGGGGACGCTCTCGAGGTCCTGCCGCGCGGCGGGACGGCGCGGGTGCGAAGTATCCAAGTGCACGGCGAGACCCGTGATGCTGCGTTCGCGGGAGAGCGTACCTCGCTCCAGTTGACCGGCGCGACGCTCGAGGAGCTGCGGCGCGGGGTCGAGTTGGCGACCCCCGGAGCGTTCGCCTCGACGGTCAGCCTGTGCGCGCGGCTCACCCTCCTCCCCGACGCGCCGGCGGCGATCGAGGGCTTCATCCCTGTCCGCCTCCATCTCTACGCCAGCGAGGCGGTGGGACGACTGCGCCCGCTTCCCGACTCCGGTGCCGGCGGTCCCTCCGTCGGCGGCCGCCTGGCGCCGGGGGAGACCGGCCTGGTCGAGATCCGGCTCGCCGCTCCGGTGGTCGCTGTGCGCGGCGATCGCTTCGTGATCCGCCGTCCCTCCCCGGCGGCGACGATCGGTGGCGGCGAGGTGCTCGATCCTGTCTGGCGGCGCCCCCGTAGCCGAGCGCTGGAGCCGGCCCTCGCTCCCCAGACGGGCGTCACCGGCGATCTCCCTGCGGCCGTCGTCCACTGGGTCCGAGCCGCCGGGGAGCGCGGCGCCGACGCGGCGGAGATCGCTCGCCGACTGGGGGAGGCTCCCGAGCGCGCGGAGGAGACCCTCGCTGCGCTCGCCGGTGCTCAGCGCCTGCTCGCGGTGCCCGACGGCCCAGGGCACGGCCGGCGATACATCGCCCTCGATACCTACCAGCGGGTCGCACAGCGCGCCCGGCGCGTGCTCCATGATTACTTCACGAGGGACCGTTTGGCTCTGGGAATCCCCAAGGCGGAGGCGGTGCGGCGCATTCTCCGTGGCCGCGGAGCGGAGCTCGCCGACGTCTACTTCGCCTGGCTCGCGGCGCAGAAGGTGCTCGCCGTGTCCGGTGACCGGGTTACGCTCCCTGGTCGGTCCGCCGAGCTGACGGGCGAGGAGTCGCGCCTGGCGACGGCGGTCGTCGAGCGCTTCGCGCGCGGGGGGCTCACCCCGCCCGGTCCCTCCGAGCTCGCCGTCGACCTCGCCGCCAAGCCGCAGATCGTCGAGGGGGTCGTCCGCCACCTGGTCGCGCGCGGCCAGCTCGTCAAGCTGCCCAACGGCCTCACCCTCGCCGCCTCGGCGCTCGCCGACCTGCGCCGCGAGCTCCTGTCGACCGCCTGGGAGCGCTTCTCGGTCGCCGAGTTCAAGGACCGCTTCGGCCTCACCCGCAAATGGGCGATCCCGCTCCTGGAGCACCTCGACTCGACCGGCGCCACCCGGCGCGTCGGCGACGAGCGGCTGGTGGTGCGGTGAGCGCGGGTCCGCCGCTCCAGTGTCCCGATTCCGGAGGGCTTTCTGGATGAAGACGATCGCGGTGCTCGGCGCGTCCAACCATCGCCAGAAATTCGGCAACAAGTGCGTCCGCGCCTACCATCTCGCCGGCTACCGGGTCTTCCCGGTCAACCCGCACGAGCCGGAGATCGAGGGCCTGAAGACCGTCGCCCGCCTCGCCGACGTCGGGGAGCACCTGGACCGGATCAGCGTCTATCTGCCGCCGCCGCTCACCCTCGAGCTCCTTCCCGAGATCGGTGCGGCCGGCGCCGGGGAGGTGTGGCTCAACCCCGGCGCCGCCGACTGGAAGGTGGTCGAAGAGGGCCGCCGCCTCGGCATCCCCATCCGCCAGGGCTGCAGCATCGTCGACGTGGGGATGAGCCCGGCACAGTTCCCCTAGATTTGGCGCATGGATTCGGCGAACGAGCTCCGGGGAGCATCGGCCCCGAAGCGAACCAGCATCGCTCTCGCCCTCGATTTTGTCCCGCTTTGGCGGACATCGTAAACAAAAATAGATAGAGGCAGGCGTAAACGTCCGTTCCGGCCGTGCAGGCGACCTGCCCGGGATGAGGAGAGAACTATGCCCCGCACCACGATCCGTCGTGTCCTCGCTGTCGCACTGCTCGCCCTCGCTGTGGCCACCTCGGCCTTCGCCGGCCAGCTCGGGGAGGGTCGTCATAACGCCCCGCATCATCCGAGCCTCCTCAGCGCGTTGATCCACCTGCTAGGAGCCGCCAATGGCACGGTGGATCCGAACGGCTTCAAGAGCGGCAAGTAAAGAAGTACCTACTCGGCCGGGCGGCCTCTTTTTTAGCCTTCTCGTATCTCTGAGGGTGGAGAACACCAGCTCTTTTCTGGGGCTGGTGTCCCTTTTTTTGCAGTTTCGGCAACTGTATTCAGTGGAGGGCTGTTGCACCTCCGATCTGCTTCTCGCCCGGCCATGCCCGTGTGCGATGTCAGGAGGAGAGGGATGAGCTATCACCCCAGCCGTCAGGCTCTCGAGCGGTTTGCCCGTGGTGAGGTCTTCCGTCACGAGGCGCGGCGAATCGTCAATCACTTGCGTTTGGGATGCCCGGCCTGTCAGCAAGAGGTCGATCGCCTCCTTCCTTTTGGCGAAGAGACGGGCTGTCGAATCGAGTTGGCGCTGCCGGAGGAGCTCCCGTCGCCGATGTCCACCCTCGACTTCGAGCGTCTGGAGATGAAGCTGGGGCAGATCGAAGACGAACGGCGGCGGGCACCGGATCTGCTGAGCGAGATCCTAGCGCTCTCAGAGAGAGGCCGAGCACAGGCCATCCGCTCCCAACTGCGCTATCGCACGCTCGCGGTCTGCGACGGTTTGATCGAGCAGAGCTTCCGGATGGGTTTCGACGATGCCCGGGGCGCAGTGGGGCTCGCTGAGCTGGCGATCGATCTGGCCGAGCAGCTCGAGCCTGCCCGCTACGGCCGCTCGCTCGTGCAAGACCTGAAAGGACGCGCCTGGGCGTTCCTGGGCAACGCTCGCAGGATCAACTCCGATCTGCCGGGCGCCGAAGAGGCACTCGATCTTGCTCAGAGCCTGATCGAGGATGGCTCCGCCGACCCGCTTGAGCAGGCCCGAGTCTTCGACCTCAGGGCCTCTCTGGCTGCCGATCAGGGTCGATTCGAGCTGGCGGTCGAATTCCTCGATATGGTCATCGACATCTATGGGGAGGTCCAGGAGCCGCACCTGTTGGGCCGTGCCCTCCTCAGCAAGGGCCTGGTGACCGGGCTCGGCGGCGATTCAGAGGCAGCGATCGACCTGATTCGTCGTAGCTTACGGTTGCTCGACCTCGACTTCGAGCCACGCCTCATCGTCGCGGTCCATCACAATCTCGCCTGGTTCATCGATGAGGCCGGTCGCCACGAGGAGGCGCTGGAGCACCTGGAGATGTTCGGTCACATTTATCAAGACTTTCCCGATGCGCGAATCCTTCCGCGCCGGCGCTGGCTGCAGGGTCGGATCGCGGCGGGGCTGGGCAGGCCCTTGGAAGCCGAGGTTGCTTTTCGTGAGGTTCAGCGGCACTTCATCTCTCACGGGCTGGACTGCGACGCCGCGATGGTGGCGATGGACCTGGCGGCTTTGCTCCTGGCCTCCGGCAGGAACGCCGAGGTCATCCAACTGACTGCTGAGATCTTCCCAGTTCTCATGGCCCAAGAGGTGCGCCGGCATGCGCTCGCGGCCCTGGTTGCCTTCACCCATGCGGTCGAGATGAACTGTGCGACGCCGAAGCTCGCTAGCGAGGTGGCGAAGTTCCTTCGGCGGGCGAGCCGGAATCCCAGCCTGCAATTCGACTCCAAACTCTGATCGGGGAGACTGGCCCCGCCGCTGGGCCTACGGCTGCCCTCCCCTCGCTGCGTCGATCCGATATCCTTGGCCGCAGGCGCCGTACGGACGCCTGCTCTGCGAGCCTGCCCCCAGCGGCGGGCGCTCGACCGAAGCACCCGACCTCCCATGCGGCCGATCCGTTTCCTCAAGTACTACGACAAAGGCTCGACCGTCATGGGCGCCGATCAGATCAGCGCCGGCCTCGCGGCCCGCGGCGTCGATGCCGCGACGATCTACCCGCGCGACCTGCCGCGATTGCGAGGCGCGATCGTAGTCTGCAGC